>Ga0209168_10000650_pt1 | contig 31508 bp, 24 predicted proteins | sample Coa_R1_FD_187156 | JGI IMG/M metagenome (GOLD analysis project Ga0209168, IMG submission 187156) | Surface soil microbial communities from Centralia Pennsylvania, which are recovering from an underground coalmine fire - Coalmine... | ecosystem: Environmental > Terrestrial > Soil > Unclassified ...
GAGTGTGAGGCACCGTTCCATCTACGTGGTCAGGAGATCTGCGTATGTCTCAACGGCTGGGTGATCTTCTCGTCAAAGAGAAAATCATCACACCAGAGCAGTTGGAACAAGCGAATAAGGTGCAGAAAGAGCAGAGCTGCCGTCTGGGCTCGGCCTTGGTGAAGCTCGGTTTTCTGAGCGACGAAGACGTCACCAACTTCCTTTCGCGCCAGTATGGCGTTCCCGCCATCAATCTTTCGTATTTCGAAATTGATCCTGCCGTCGTCAAGCTGATTCCGTTCGAGACTGCCAAGCGCTACCAGATTCTCCCGCTGAGCCGCGTCGGGGCGTCGCTGACCATCGCCATGGTCGATCCCACGAACGTCTTTGCCATGGACGACATCAAGTTCATGACCGGCTTCAACATCGAGCCCGTCGTGGCCTCGGAAAGTTCGATTCTGGCAGGAATCGACAAGTCCTACGGCGCGACGAACGAAGAAAATCTTGAATCGGTCATGCAGTCGATGTCTGAGCTGAGTGATGAAGACGTCGAGTTGCAAGCAGAGCAGCAAGAGATCGGGCTTTCGGAACTGGAGAAGGCGGCCGACGAAGCTCCCGTCGTAAAGCTGGTGAACGTTATTTTGGGCGATGCCGTGAAGCGCGGTGCCAGCGACATCCACATCGAGCCCTACGAAAAAGAGTTCCGTGTCCGTTTCCGTATTGACGGTGTTTTGCAGTCCATTATGTCGCCTCCCATGAAGCTCAAAGACGCCATCACCTCGCGTCTCAAGATCATGTCGAAGCTCGACATCAGCGAAAAGCGCCTACCGCAAGACGGCCGCATCATGCTGAAGATGAACGTCGGCGGCCGCAAGAAGCAGCTCGACTTCCGTGTCAGCACGTTGCCCGTTTTGTGGGGCGAGAAGATCGTGCTCCGGTTGCTCGACAAAGAAAATCTCCGCCTCGATATGACCAAGTTAGGTTTCGAGGCCGAGTCGCTGGTGAAGTTCGAAAAGGCGATTTTGAAGCCTTACGGCATGGTGCTGGTCACAGGACCTACCGGGTCGGGCAAAACAAACACGCTCTACTCCTCCATCTCAACTCTCAACAAGCCTGACACCAACATCATGACCGCGGAAGACCCGGTCGAATTCCAGCTGCAAGGTGTTAACCAGGTGCAGATGAAAGAGCAGATCGGATTGAACTTCGCAGCTGCCCTGCGATCGTTCTTGCGGCAAGATCCCAACATCATTTTGGTCGGCGAAATTCGAGACTTTGAAACGGCAGAAATCGCCATCAAGGCCGCGCTCACCGGACACTTGGTGCTCTCCACGCTCCACACCAACGGCGCGCCGGAAACGATTACCCGTCTGATGAACATGGGCATTGAACCTTTCCTCGTGGCTACGTCAGTTCACCTGATCTGCGCCCAGCGCCTCGTGCGCCGCATTTGCAAGGACTGTGCCGAGGTGGTCGAGGTTCCTCCGCAGACCCTCATCGACGCAGGATTTACTCCGGAAGAATCGAAGACGGTGAAGATCCAGAAGGGCAAAGGATGCGGAGTCTGTAACAACACCGGTTACAAGGGCCGTTGCGGTTTGTACGAGGTGATGGAAGTCGACGACGAGGTTCGGGAATTAGTCCTGGTCGGCGCTTCGGCCGTGGAATTGAAGAAGAAGGCGATTGAACAAGGAATGATCACATTGCGCCGCAGCGGACTGATCAAGGTAGCGGCAGGCATGACCACTCTCGAGGAAGTCGCACGCGAAACGATTCATTGATTCTCGGTAGCACTGAAAAGGGAGAGAACTTCTTATGGGTTTGTCGTTAAGCGATCTGCTCAAACGAATGCTGGAGATGAATGGCAGCGATCTGCACATCACTACCAACTCGCCGCCACAGATCCGCGTGCACGGGCACCTGGTGCCGCTCGATTTGCCGCAGATGACTCCGGCCGAAACCAAGCAGCTGGCCTATAGCGTGATGACCGACTCGCAGAAGCACCGCTTTGAAGAAAGCCTGGAACTCGACTTCTCGTTCGGCTTGAAAGGACTGGCCCGCTTCCGTGCCAACGTCTTCAATCAACGCGGCGCCACGGCGGCTGTCTTTCGTCTGATTCCGTTCGAAATCAAATCGTTTAACCAACTCGGTCTGCCCGCTGTCGTCAGCAAGATGTGCGACAAGCCTCGCGGACTGGTGCTGGTGACCGGACCGACGGGTTCCGGTAAATCGACCACCCTGGCCGCCATGATCGACAAGATCAACAGCGAGCGCCACGACCACATTCTGACGATCGAAGATCCGATCGAATTCGTGCACATGAACAAGAACTGCGTGGTCAATCAGCGCGAATTGCACGCCGACACCAAGAGCTTCACCGACGCGCTGCGCGCTGCCCTCCGTGAAGACCCGGACGTGGTGCTGATCGGCGAAATGCGTGACTTGGAGACTATCGAATCTGCGCTGCGAATCGCAGAAACCGGACACTTGACGTTCGGCACCCTGCACACCAACTCGGCGACGTCGACCATCAACCGTATCATCGACGTCTTCCCGGCACACCAGCAGCCGCAGATTCGAGCCCAGCTTTCGCTGGTGCTCGAAGGCATCATGTGCCAAAGCCTGGTCCAGAAGACGGATGGCAAAGGCCGCGCCATGATCATGGAAGTGCTCGTGCCCAATGCGGCCGTGCGCAACCTGATCCGCGAAGACAAAATTCACCAGATTTATTCGTCCATGCAATCCGGACAGGAAAAGTTCGGAATGCAGACCTTCAACCAGTCGCTGGCGACCGCGTACTTCCAGAAGCAGATTTCGTTGGAAACCGCTCTGGCGCGCTCCAGCAACGTGGATGAACTGCAGGAAATGATCAACCGTGGTGCCAGCCTGACGAACCGAGGGGCATCGGCGGGATCAACTTTGGCCCGTGGGGCGGCTCCCTCCAAGCACTAACGGCAGTCGGAGCCAGGAAATCGCAGCACCGTTGTTCGAAGCAGGTACGTCAGTGAGGAGAATCTAAACCATGCCAGTCTTTACATTTTCCGGCAAGGATGCGTCAGGACAGAAGATAGCAGGCGAGCGGATCGCCGCCAACAAACAATCGCTGGCGCAGGCATTACGGCGCGAGCGCATCACTCCGGGCGCTATTCGTGAAAAGGGCAAAGAATTCTCGATGCCCACTTTCGGCACGACCAAGGTCTCGACCAAGGACATCGCGATTTTCTTCCGCCAGTTCTCGGTCATGATCGACGCCGGCCTGCCGTTAGTCCAGTGCCTTGAGATTCTTGCCGCCAATCAGGAGAATCCTTCCTTCCAGAAGACTCTGACCGGCGTGCGTACTACGGTTGAAGGCGGCGCGACGCTGGCCAATGCCATGCGCCAGTATCCCGTGGTCTTTGACGACCTCACCACCAACATGATCGAGGCCGGTGAAACCGGCGGTATTCTCGACATCATCCTGCAACGCCTGGCGGTGTACGTCGAAAAGGCCGTGCGCTTGAGAGCAGCTGTGAAGTCTGCCTTGATCTATCCTGTCGCAGTCGTCGGTATGGCGGGATTGATCGTCGGCGCCTTGCTCAAGTGGGTCGTCCCCATCTTCGCCAACCTGTTTGCCGGACTGGGCGTCAACCTGCCTCTCCCGACCCGAATCACGATGGGTCTCAGCGCATTTGTGCAGAGCTTCTGGTGGATCTTCCTGATCGGTGGAGTCGGCGCCTGGTGGGGGACGAAGCAGATCCGCAAGAATCCCCGTGGGCGCTACTACTTCGACAAGGGCATGCTGAATCTTCCCGTCGTTGGCGGACTGCTGCGCAAAATCGCAGTGGGCCGTTTCACCCGAACCCTGGGCACCCTGATCACCTCGGGCGTTCCGATTCTGGAAGGCTTGAGCATCACGGCGAAGACTTCAGGCAACGCCGTTTTGGAAGAGGCTCTGATGAAGGTGCGCAAGGCCATCGAAGAAGGCCGCACCATCGTCGATCCACTGCGCGAGTGCGGTGTGTTTCCCAACATGGTGACGCAAATGATTGGCGTCGGCGAAGCGACGGGCGCCATGGATTCGATGTTGCAGAAGATTGCCGACTTCTACGAAGACGAAGTCGATGCTGCAACCAAAGACATGCTGGCCATGCTGGAACCCGTCATCATCGGTCTTCTCGGCGTCAGTATCGGTGGCATCGTCATTTCGCTGTACATGCCGCTGTTTGCCATGATCGCCAAATTGGCCGGATAAAAGCTCGATAAAGCAGGTTTCAGAATGACAAGGTTTCAGAGTTTCACGGAGCAATCCGGGAACTCTGAAGCCTTCCAACATGGAACTTTGACATTGAACTCTGGGCTCCTGAATGCAATCGACGTTTGACGAGCGAAATTGGCTGGGTTGGCTGGTCCGGGTCCGTATTTTTATACTGACTCTGCTGCTGGCGATCGAGCTTGCCGTCGCACAATTCAGTCCAGCGCCGATGCCGTGGCGGCTCTTCCTCAGCACCATCTTCTTCTGGTACAGTCTTTCGCTTTTCTACGTGTTGTTGCTCTCGTTCTGGCAGGAACATCGGCTGCAGGCCGCGTTACAGGTCCTCACCGACGTCGTTCTCGTCAGCCTGGTCGTCCACGAAACGGGTGGCTGGGATAGTTCCCTGAACTTCCTCTATCCGCTCGTCATCATCGTGGCCAGCGTTCTTCTGCCTCGGATTTGGGCAGGGCTGGTGGCAGCTCTGGCATTCATCCTCTATGGGACGGTGCTCGAGCTGAACTACTACGCGATCATCCCTTCGTATTGCACAACCCATCCGGGGGTCAAGGCGCTGCAGGCCATCATCTTCGTCAACCTGTTTGCATTCCTGGCGGTAGCCTATCTCGGGGGCTTACTCACCGCGAAACTGCGACAGGTGGGCGTGCAACTCAAAGACGCGAGCGGCGCGCTGGAGAGTCTGCAGGCGTTGCACGAGAACATCGTCCAATCGATCAGCAGCGGATTGATTACCACGGGACTCGACGGGCGCATCACGTTGGTCAATGCCGCGGGACAGCGTTTGATGGAGCGAACCGCGGCAGAACTGATCGGAATGCCGGTGAGCCAGCTCTTTGTGGATCCGTTGCCGACGGTGAATTCGCAGCAGCACGGGGAAGTTCGCTTCGACCCACCCACAAAGTTCCGTAAGACGCTGCGGGTGCGCGTCACTGCCCTCACAGTTCCCGAACGCGGCGATCTGGGCTACGTCTACGCGCTCGATGATCTCACTGAAATTCGGCGACTCGAGCGGGAAGTGCGCATGCAGGATCGTTTGGCTGCAGTCGGACGGCTGGCGGCCGCGATTGCGCATGAGATCCGCAATCCGCTGACTTCCATCGCGGGTTCGGTCAGCATGCTCTCCGGCGTCCCTGAGATGAATGAGGACCACCGGCGCTTGCTCGACATTGTGACTCGCGAGTCCCAGCGGCTGAACGCAATCATCACCGATTTTCTGGCGTACTCTCGCACCAAGCAATATCACTTTGACAAGGTAGACCTCATCCAGCTGCTCGAAGACACGTTGACGCTCATGGATCATCGGATGACGGCCGAGAAGACCGGGATCACGATTCATCGGAAGTTCGCAGCCCATCAGGCTTTGGTGCTTGCCGACGGCGATAAATTGAAGCAGGTCTTCTGGAATCTCTGCGAAAACGCCGTACGCGCGATGAAGTCCGGCGGTACATTAACCGCGGCGATCGAGGCGCTCGGCGAAGACTGGCAGGTCTCGTTCATCGACACCGGCACCGGGATGAATTCGCAGCAGATCGAAAAAATCTTCGAGCCGTTTCAATCGAACTTCGAAGGCGGCACGGGCCTGGGTCTGGCGATTGTCTATCAGATCGTGCAGGCGCACGAAGGCAAGGTCTGGGCCCGCTCCAAGCCGGGGCAAGGTACGACGTTCGTCCTGCGAATGCACCGCTTGGATGCGGAGCGGACAATTTCCGCCGAAAAATCGGTCACGGCAAGAAACGAGAAGAGCCCAAGTCAGCCGGCACCGCAGCCCATAGCTGTAGCGGCCGGAGGAGGTGCGCGTGGCTAACATTCTTGTTTGCGACGACGAACGCTCCATCTGCGAAATGCTTGACATCTCGCTGCGCCGGGAAGGGCACCGCGTCGAAACCGTGCAGTCAGGCCAGTCGGCGAAAAGCAAAATTGATGGCGCTCTCTACGACGTCATTATCACCGATATCAAGATGCCGAACATTGATGGCATCGAAGTGCTGCGCCACGCCCACAAGGTCTCGCCAGATTCAGCCGTCATTCTGATTACCGCTGTCGATGACTATGAAGCTGCTGTCGAGGCGGTGAAAGCCGGCGGTGCTACCGACTACATCCGCAAGAATCCGGGCCTGGTGGATGAAATCAAGCTTGCGATCAATCGGGCGCTGGAAAAACTAGTCCTCAGTAAGCAGAACTTCGCCTTTCGCCGGGACGCTGCCACTAGAAATTCCCTGGACAACATCATTGGTTCCAGCTCGGCTATGGAAAAGCTGAAGCAGACGGTCCGCACGGTAGCTTCCACCGCCAGCACAGTCCTAATCCACGGCGAGAGCGGAACGGGTAAGGAACTGGTCGCCCGCGCCGTTCATGTCTGCTCGCCGCGCGCGACGGACGCGTTTGTCTCGGTCAATTGTGGAGCTTTTCCTGAAACGCTGCTGGAAAGCGAGCTGTTCGGGTATCTGAAGGGCGCCTTCACCGGCGCGAACCAGAATAAGCGTGGACTTTTCGAAGTGGCGGACGGCGGCACCATCTTTCTCGACGAAATCAGCGAGATGACCCTGGCGATGCAGGTGAAACTGCTGCGCGTGCTGCAGGAGCGCACGGTCCGTCCGGTGGGGAGTGCGAGCGAAATCTCCATCGATGTTCGCGTTATCGCCGCCACCAACCGCGATCTCGACAAGGCTGTCGCCGAAAACCTCTTTCGGGAAGATCTCTACTATCGCCTGAATGTCATTCCCATCCGTGTGCCGCCCCTGCGGGAACGCCGCGAAGACATTCCTCTGCTCGCAAATCATTTCCTCAAGAAATATGCCAGCGCCGCCGGACGGAGCATTCTGCGTGTGAATAACGCGTCGCTGGAATCGCTCTGCGGATACGAGTGGCCGGGAAACGTCCGGCAGCTCGAAAATACTGTGGAACGGGCTGTGGCACTCGAGACTGCCGAAGAACTTCACGTGGAGTTGCCGACGGAGCGTCCGAAGGCCCGGGCCGCCGCGGCCTCCGCCAACGGAAGCTCCCTGCCCGAAGTCGGGGCCGAACTTACTCTTCCCGAAGGGTTTGGGATGGAAGGCTACGTTGCGGGCATTGAGCGCTCTCTGCTCCAAAACGCCCTTAATCAGAGTGGCGGCGTCCAGACCAAGGCTGCCGACGTCCTTGGCATCTCCTACCGGTCGTTCCGGCACCTAATGAAAAAATATGGCCTCTGACCGTTTTGCCTGTGGAAATGGCCCCAGCCGGCTACCGGAACCCGGAAAATTATCAAGGAGATCGTGTAAATTGTGCCCGGGGGCACAGTAGGAGCGGAATTTTTAACTAAGGTGTATACCTGAATCGGAAACTTGCATCCTTGCGGGTTTAGTCCCCTCTCAAAAAATGTTTCCGAAGGGATTCTCCGAGGCTTTCTCGCACGGTCCCTTTCCAGCGCACGTCGGGAGAAACACTATCCTACAGGATAGTGCTCAACATCACGCCGTATGCGCGTTTTCGCGCGAGTTTTCGGCACTTGTTGCGACCGTACGACCACCCTTCGGCAATTCCTATGAGGCAAATTCCAATTATCAGAGTTTAGACTTTCCCCGCAAGTCGCTGTGGAAAAGACTCTTTGTGCCCGGACGGCACAAAAATCCTCAAAATGGCAACGTGGATGCTATTGAAATCGGAAAGAACAGCCGCGCACCTTACCAGGTGAGGCAAATCAAAAAAGGGGAGGATGGGATGAAAGAGCAGACTGTTCGGCTCGGTCCACGCGAACAGCAGATCGTCGAATTGCTGTTGCAAGGATGCGACAACGCCGAAATCGCCAGCCAGCTCAACATGGCGCGGCGAACCGTAAAAGCTCATTTCAACCGGTTGTTTCTCCGTTTTGGAATTACCGGCGGTATTAAGCGAGTCAAGCTCGCGACCCTGTTGTACCGGAGGCAAACATGTCTGCAACCGAACGTTATGGAAACCGTGTCCCAAGTGAGCGTGAGCACCGAGTCATCGAGCTCGTTGCCGAAGGCCTGAAAAATAAAGAGGTCGCTGACGCGATTGGGACCACCGAGCATGTCGTGAAGAACTACCTGCGAGTCATTTACGACAAGCTCGGGCTCTGGAATCGGGTGGAGTTGGCGCTTTGGTACGAAGCTCGACGGTCTCCCGCAGCACTTCTCATGCAGTAATCTAAAAAAGGGAAAAGGTTCCATGGAATTGTGCGGGTGGGCGTGTACGTCCGCTCAGCCCGCCGCAAGTCCCTAATGGCAACCAAAGGCTTGCAGATTACGCAAGCGCTCGCCTGCTCCGGCAACGCCCTTTTGCGCTGCGGAGTCGAGCAGCACGCGTCCCTGATCGCAATTCTTCGAAACGCCGTCGCCTCTCAGGTAGAGATCGGCCAGCAGCAGTATCGCTTGGCCGTTGTGTTTCGCGACGGATTTCCACAGCCATTGTGCGGCCTCACTGCTGTCGCGGGTCCGGCCGCCCGTTCCACTCAGATAGCGCTCGGCCGTCGCGAGTTCCTCGACTCCTCCCGCTACTCCACTGGCCGCGAGACTGTTCTTTGGCTGCGGAGTTTCGTTCGCAGGCGGAGCTGAAGTCCTCTTCGCCGTTTGAGCTTTAGACGCTTCGGTGTTGCGGGACGCTGCCCGATTCGCTCGGGACGCGTCCGGCGCGGCAGTTGGTGCCGCGTTCTTGGGCGGCGCAGTCGGTTCCGGATTCCTGGCCGTTGGCGATAGCGCAGGGTTCTCCGGGGCCGTTTCCGTTACTGGAGCAGGCGGAGGCGGCGATGCGCCATGAGAACTCGCGGTGTTTTGTGAGCCGCGCCACGCCATGTAACCCAGACCCCCAATGATAATTATCAGCACCGCGGCAATGTAAAAGCGCGAGGAATTGGACTGAGTAGGCTCGTAGTCCCAATCTTCGTCTTCGGAGCGTGCGGCGCGGAAGCTCTGAAAGAGTGACAGCGAATCATTTCCCGCCGCCGGAGAATTGAATACAGGTTCGGGTCTCTCACGTTCCGCTTCGGCGTAGGATTCTTCGTCCACTTCAGCAATGCGATCCGAGGGAACGTGATCTCGGTCAGAATGATTCGATTCGATTTCTGCGAAAGGCATCGCCGAAAGTCGGCCAGCCTGACCGTTCACCGGCTCAGCATTCTCGCGCGAAGTTTCTTCTTCCGCGCGCGCGGCCTCTTCGGGTAGATCGCGATCCACCCTGGCTCCGCACATTCCGCAAAACTGATGCGTCACCGGATTTTCATGGCCGCAGGAAGCGCACGACCGCATGTCCGGCTGGCGCTGTTCTGGCAATGCTTGTCCCGCGCCGGAAGACTTCGTCGCACTTACTGTACGTGCCGCAGCGGAGGGTGCCTTAGCGGTGGCGCGCGTCTCCTGGCGTTCCAAGTCGCGCAACAGCTCCAGAACTGCCTCGTCACGTCTTTCCGGAGGATTGGTGAAATAGACCTCAGCCCAGCGGCCCATATTCTCGGCCAGGAGCGGGTTCAGCAGCGGATTGAGTTCTTGACGGGGCGGTGAGTCGGTACCCTCAGAGCGATCGCTTATGCGTGCCAAACGCTTCTCCTGTAAAAGCTGTAGTCGAGGAACAAGTTGAATCGGTGTGTATGATTGCACTCTGCGGACAGAAGGTTGTCGATCTTCCAAAACTGTTGGCGCGTCGAGTGGTCCGAAAGGACATTCTCAATTGCAGGTTTTACGGTATGCCGGCTCAAACTGATCCAGTTGCGCATCGCGTTGTGATGTGAACTTTCCCTTAGACGTCTTGCCATAAAGGTCGGCACCGGGGCAGTAGTAGAGAGCCGTTCGCTCATCCACCCAAACCTGAACGGAAGGATTGCCCTTGTCCTCCGCAGGCACTGGCTCCTCAGCCAGCCCTAGACGTATCAGCATCCGGTCAAAGACCGATAGGTCGGCATCCGGAGCCGCTTTCTTGTGTGCCGCCGTCGCGTTCGACACACCCGCAGGACTCGACGAATGATTCGACCAGACTCCCCATCGGATGACGCAGGCCACCAGGATCAGCGCAATCACCAAATACACATCGCCCCGTCTGGTACTCCAGAATTGAGCCACCGATCCATGCCGGTTGCCGGAAGACAACTTTTCCAGGAATTCACGCGCAGCGGCGGCGGAACTCCAGTCCGCAGGAGCCGTCGGCTTTTGCGTGAGCGCTGTTTCGGATTCTTCTTCAACCGTCGCTTCTTCCTCGATGGTCTCGTCTTCCTGGTGCTCTAATTCTTGGTGCTCTGCTTGTTCGTGCTCTAAAACCTCCGCGGACTTTTCGGACTCACTCGAGATTCCCGGTGCGTCCGAGCCGACGGAGTTCGGCAGAGCAATTTTTTTGAGAGCCTCTTCAAATGCTGCGTCGAGGTGCGAACTCTGCGTTTGACCGGAAGAGTCCTCTGCGGCGGGGACTGCGCTTGCCGTCGCGTCATTCGTGAAAGCTTGCGGGCCGTCCTTCGCTTCGGGGTCCTGCATGTGCCAAAGCGATGCCATCTTGCTTTGCATGTTCGGAGATTTATATTCCGCTGCGCGAGGCGCTCCGCACTCGCCGCAAAATTGTTCTATTTCCAGTAATGGATGGCCACACTTGCGGCAGATATACGCCTTGGCCGTCGGGGGGGCGGCTGGACTGGCAGCTTCTGCCTTGCCCGCCGGTTTTTCGACCATGGCAGCGAGGCTTGGTTGCAGCTTTTCCAGAACATTCAGCATCGCGGCGCGTTCTTCCGCCAGAGACTTCTTCCAGGCAACTTCCTTGTCGCGGACCAATGCCTCCGTGACCAGCCCCGCCATCAGTTGACATGTGTGTACGTCCTGATCGGTAAAGGCTTGCGGACTTGCGTAGTACAGCTCTAATGCTCCGGCAACTTCGCCTTCATGGAAAATCGGCGCCAGAATAAAGGACTGGATTCCGCGGCGCATGCACTCGTCAACGTCGATCTGATTTTCAGAAAAGATATCGCCACAACGCACGACTTGTGCGGCGTTGATACAAGCCGAACAAAGAGCCTTGGTAATCGGAACGACAGTGCCCGCGGGCAGGGTTTTGAGTCCAGCAATTGCGGGATAGCGTACTGTCTGTCCGTCTGCGATTGCGATCGCCGCCCCGACGGCTGCTCCGATCTCCACAACGCGCTCCGCGACCAGTGCCATCGCGTCGTTCAGACTCAGCTTGCGGACCTGAATGTGATGCTGTGTCTCTACGATCTTTCCCAGGGTGAGCGTGTAATCTGTCGGAGTGCCGGCTGACAACGGCGGTGCGGGTGGTATCGCGGGCGCGGCAGTCGACGCTCGCTCCTTTGCTTCGACCAGGTCCCGCTTCAGCTGGAGCCGCAAGTCGAGTTCCCGCAGTCCTCGATTATGTTCCTGTAGTACGAAAGCTGCTTCCAGCAGCTTATCGAGAGCCTGCTCGTCAAAAACCGGTTTTTCTTTCTCCTCAGACACCGTCAGGATTTCCACGGATGGAAGCCGTCCTCGCCACGCTTACGATTTAGCCGCCAGAATGTGAACATTCCATTGCACGTCCCGCGCCAACACGGAAATCGAAGTCCGCATTTGGACTGATTTTTCGTTTTCATTGGGGGATCGGGCGCCTTGGCGGCCCCTTGGCTGGGCCTTCATCTCGCAATAGTTTAACCCTCAGGCGCCTGCCATGCGAGTGATCTTGTAAGAACATCCAACCGGTTCGGAGTGGAACGGACTCCAAAGAGTAATGGTGACTGGTAACAGTTACCGCAGAGAACTGCACATCGGAAGCAACTTTTTACCCGGCCGCAGGTTGCTGCGGCTGACCTTCGCTTTTTGCGCTGAGAAAGAAGTACACTGCCGGCGTGATGATCAGTGACAAAATCATCGAGATCAAAACTCCGCCAATCACTGCGATGGCCAACGGCTGCAGCATTTGTGATCCGGCTCCGATGGCGAACGCCAGCGGCAGCATGCCCGCGACTGTCGCCAAAGCAGTCATCACAATGGGACGCAATCTTCGGCGTGCAGCTTGCAGCATCGCGTCTTCCGCAGACAATCCGTACCCGCGCATCTTTTGATCCGCATCGAGAAGCAGAATACCGTTCTTGGCCACGATGCCAATCACCATGATCATGCCCATGAACGACGAGATATTAAACGTCGTGCGCGTGATCAGCAGCGCAATGAATACGCCGGACGTTGAAAGCAGAGCGGACGACAGAATGGCGACCGGCGCCGCAAAGGCTCCGAATTCGAAGAGCAGGACGATGAACAGAAGCAGCACCGCCAGGATAAGGACGATCACCAGGTCGTGGAACGAGCGCTGCTGTTCCGCATAGGTCCCGCCATATTCCACGCGAATGCTGGCGGGGATGTGCAACCCTGCGACGACCTTCTGCACATCGGCCATGCCGCTGCCCAGACTTCGACCTTCGAGACGAGCGGTTACCGCAACATCGCGTTGCAGATTCTCCCGCCGAATTTCTGTTTGTCCCGGAACCTCGACCACGGTGGCAAGAGCGCCCAGTGTCGCCGTATGCCCGGTGCTGCTCACCAGCAGCGTATCGCGCATGGCTTGAAGCGACATGCGATTCGATGCGGGAAAGCGCACGCGCAGTGTGTAGGCGCGCTCGTTTGCCACGACGGGAGTGGGTGCAGGTTCGCCCTCCAGAATTGCCGAGGCATCCAGCGCCACCTCTTCTGCGGTAAATCCGGATCGCGCTGCCACGCTGGGATCAACCTGAAACGTAACTGCGGGCCCGCTGATGGTGTTGTCGATTCCGTTCAGAAGGTCGACAACGCCATCGATTTTTCCGATGGCATCGCCCACCTTCGGCGCCCATTGCTCCAAAAGTTTGGGATCCTGCGAAAACAGCTTGATCTCGATCGGTTGCGGCGCGGAAGTCAGATCGCCAATCATGTCCTGCAGAACTTGAATGAAATCGACATCAAGGGCCGGTTCTTCCTTCTTGATGTCGGCGCGTATGTCGGACATGATCTCGTCAATGCCGCGGTCGCGCTTGGCCTTCAGCTTCACCAGGATGTCGCCCGTGTTCGCTTCCGTCACGGCCGCTAGCCCAAGTTGTAGGCCCGTACGCCGGGAGGTGCTCTCTACCTCGTGAATCTCCCGCAGCATTTGTTCCACGTGGCTGACGACGCGATTGGTCTCGGCCAGCGAACTGCCCGCCGGCATGATGTAGTCAATCGTGAACCCGCCTTCATCCATCTCCGGCAGCAAGTCCGAACCGGAGAAGGTATAGCAGACATAGGAGACCACGATCAGTGCGACGCTGAAGATGATCAGCAGGCGCGGCCGTTCCAGCGCACGGCGCAGCCAGCGTTCGTGGAAGTTCACGATGCGCAGGAAAAAGCCACTGAGATGTTTTTCCTCGGCGGCCAGTAGTTTCCTGGCATCATCTTCTCCGACGGAAGTTCCGGGCTCCGCTCCTGACGAGGATTTAGATTCTTCGACGGATTCGGATCCCTCCTCCTGCGATTTCTTCTTTGCTCCCTTGATGAAGTACTGGCTGAGGGTCGGTGTCCAGGTCACGGCCAGGGCAAGGGACGTCAATAGCGACACCGTCATGGTGACGGCCAGCGCGCGGAAGAAGACTCCGGTGACCCCGCTAATCACCACGAGCGGAATAAAGACCACAACGGGAGTGATGGTCGATCCGATCAGGGGAACCGTAATTTCCTTCAGAGCGCTGCGGATCGCCTCGAGCCGCGATTGCCCCAGATCGCGATGCAGAACTATGTTTTCGACGACGACGATCGCATCGTCGATCACGAGACCGACCGCAGCTGCCAGTCCGCCCAGAGTCATCAGGTCGAAGGTCTCGCCCATAAGTTTCAAGGCGATGAAGGTGACCATGACCGTGACGGGAATTACCAGCCCCGCGACCAGCGACGTGCCCCAGTCCCGCAGGAATACCACCAGGATGATCGAAGCGAGAATCAGGCCCAGCAGGATGGCATCGCGCACGCTCTTGATGGAGTCGCCCACGATTATCGACTGATCGTAGAAGGGCTCAATGGTGATTCCGGGCGGCAGCGTCGCCTTGATGCGGTCAATTTCATTGTGCACTTCCTGTGCAACCTGCACCGTATTTCCATCGGGCTGGCGATTGATGTTGAGCAGGACTGCAGGCTTCCCGTTCGCCGTGACTACCGTGTAAACCGGCTTCACGCTGGGAGCAACCGTCGCGACGTCGCCAATGCGAACCGGAATTCCCCCAGCCGTATTCTTAACCACCGCATTCGCGATCTCTGCCGGAGTACGAACCTGTCCGTTTACCAGTCCCAGGTAGAGCTGATGATTCTGTTCCAACAGTCCGGGCGAGTCGATCAGGTTGGTGCGCCGCACCGCCTCCAGAATGTCGGATACGGTCACGTTTGCCGTTAGCAGCTTGGCGGGATCGGGAGTGATCTGGAACTCCGGCTCCTGTCCTCCTTGCACGAGTACTGTTGACACTCCCTCCAGACGGTTGAGCCTCGGCTTCATCTCATAGGTAGCCATCTCCCAGAGTTTGGTTTGAGGCATCGTGTCTGACGTGATGCTGTAACCAATGATGGGAAAGCTGGCGAACGTCATGCGATGAGCTTCAACTTTCGCGGTGGCGGGCAGTTCTGGCTGAACTCGCGAAATGGCCGCATTCACGTACTGCAGCGTCTGGAACATATCGATATTCCAGCGCAAGTACAGATCGATCTCGGCAGAGCCGCGGCTGGTGATCGACCGCACCGTGAGCAGGCCGGGCACGCTGTTGACAGCTTCCTCGATCGGACGCGTCACCGTGACCATCATCTGGTCAATGGGCATGACGCCGTTGTCCACCGAGATCAGAACTCGTGGAAAGTCGGTGGAGGGAAATACCGATACCGGGATGGTGAATGCGAGATAGGCTCCCAGCAACCCCAATGTCAGAATGAGGAAGATCACTGGGCGCGAATGCTGGGCAATCCAATACTGGCCCGACTGGCCGTCTTTCTTTCCGTTCACGCCGTTGCTCCGCAGGGATTATTTGTCATCGGAGTCCTTAGCGGGAGCCTTCGCTCCTTCGGCGGATGGCTTTGCTTCTTCGGCCGGAGCCTCGGCCGCTTCGACTTTAATCTTGGTCTTGTCGGGCAAGCCGTAAGCGCCGCTCGAAATGACCTTGTCGCCCTCTTTTACCCCTTCGACAATCTGTACGTCATCGCCGTTGTGAATGCCAAGTTTGACGGCCTGCTGATGCGCCAGCCCGTCGGACCCGGCGAGCATGACTGTAGTCGCGCCATCGGGCCCGGTGAGCACCGAGTTGGCCGGAACGACGAGAGCGTCCTTTACGGTCTGCGCCGTGATCGAGAGTTGGACACTCGTCCCCGGCTTCAACTCGTGCTTCGGATTCTTCGCTTCGAACCAGACTTCCACCGTCGTGCTGCTCGGATCCAAAGCAGGGCTCACGATCGTGACCTTTCCATCAATCGGTTTATCGAAACCGGGTACGGTGATGGTTCCTTTGTCGCCGACCTTCAACGCGGCAGCATCCTCCTGCGGGATGTGAGCCTTCGCAATGACCGAAGACAGATCCATCACGGTGAGCAGGGGGCTACCCGCTGCGGCCATCTCGCCAGGATAAAGCGGACGATCGGTGACGAATCCGTTGATCGGGCTGCGAATCTCCGAATAGCTGAGCTGCGCCGCCGCGCCCATGTACTTGCCCTTGGCAGACTCCAGTTGTCCCGCAGCGGCCTTCAATTCTTGCGGCTTGCCAATCGCCATCAAAGCATCCAGATGTTGCTTTGCAATCGCGTACTGGTTCTTGGCTTGCGTGAAATCGACCCGAGACTGGTCGAGCTCTTTTCGTGGAAGAGCGCCTTCTTCGAATAGTTGTTGGCGGCTCTCGTAAACCTTCGATTGCGCGTCGAGTGCCTGCCGAGACTGCTGTTCGTCCGCCTCTGCCTTCCGGATCTCCTCCGGCAAACTCGCCGCCGTCGTGGTCTCGTAAGTGGCCTGCGCCTGGTCGAACGCCCCCCGGGTGTCTTGCGCCGCTGCCGACAGGTCACGGTTTTCGAGAACCGCAAGTAGCTCTCCCTGTTTCACCGCGCTCCCACGCTTTACCAGGAACTTTTGCACGGGGGCGCTGATCTTCGGGACGATCGCGGCCTGCTGCAGCGGGAAAAGAATCGCCTGCGCTGTGATGGTGTGCGCAATCTCGGTTTTTTCGACAGCGGCAACCTGCACACTCACGGTCGGAGCTTTTTCGCCTTTGTCGGAAGAGCAACCGGCCGCCATCACCAGCATGGCGCTCAGAGACAGCGTTATGAGTGCGCGTCCTGTGCGCTGCGTCGGCCCGTTTCTTTGGCAAAATAAAGTTTGGATTTGGTTCATTCGATCTAGAAGCTTCCTGTCAGGGTCTGTAAGTTGGCGACCGCGACGCGATAACGCGACTGTCCATCGTCATACGCATTACGCGCCAGCGTCAAAGTGTTCTGCGCATCCACGACTTCCAACACCGTCGATTCTCCCGCCTGGTAGCGCATCGTAGTCAAGCGGAGGCTATCCGCGGCGAGCTCTGCCGAACTGGCGAGCGATTCCATCTCGGAGCGCGCCGTCTCGGCCTCACTGTAGAACTGGCGCAAATGGCTGAGCAGTTGTCTCTGCGCGTAGCTCAATTCCACGTGCGCCTGATCGCGGCGTAATTCCGCCTGCTTCAGCTTGCTGCGGTCCGCACCCCAGCTGAAGATCGGTATCTGCAACGAAGCCACCGTCGAGTAGCCGAGATTGCGCACGCCGTGGCTAGTGATGGCGAACTGGTTTGAGTCGATTCCGTAGAAATAATCCAGGCTCAGGGATGGCAGCAGACCTCCCCAGGCAGCGGTGACCTCATGATTCGCCATCTGGTATGCCGCCAGAGCGGCGCGTAAATCCGGGTTGTTCTTTTTCCCCGATGCTTCTACCTCTGCGAACGTCGGCAGGGGCTCGGGAGTCTGCAGATCATCCACCACCGTGTAGTCCTGATTGAAATCTGAAAACAGCAGAACCGCCAGATCCAGCCGGCTGCTTTGCATCGTGATTTGTGCTTCCTGCAGGTCGCGCTGTTGCTGCTGGTTCTGAATGCGCGCCTTGATCACGTCGGCATGCGCGACTTCGCCACCATTCTCCAACTTCTGGCTGATATCGAGAAATCGGGACGCTTCCGCTGCGGCGCGTTGCGCGGTCGCGTACTTGCGTTGCGCGACGACCAAACCGTAGTAAGCCTGCGTCACGGTGACTACCAACCCCCGGGCTGCGATCTCCGCCTTGGCCCGCGCTTGCGCCAGCGCCGCCGAGGAGCGCCGGTAGTCGGCAACATTCGTAAGCGAGAGCGCCTCATGCACGTCTCCCTGGCTGATGTATTCGTGGACTCCGTTATTTGCGACGAAACGAGACAACGGGCATCCCGCGGTGGTCGTCTTGCAGTCTGCCGGGACCGGTCCGGTCCCCTGCGTGTAGATGAAAGAGTTGTTGTAATTCACGTCTGGCAGAAGCCCTGCCCGCGCTTGCACGCGGTCCTCGCGCGCCAGACCCAAATCGGTGACGGCAGCCGACCGGTACTGCGGATCATTTTGCCGGGCCCGCTGCAACGCGTCCTGCAATGTGATCGTCCGTGGCGCGCCTTGCGACTGCGGGGCCAGCGTCACCTGTGCATAACCCCCCCTCGCACACGCCAACAGCACCAAAATGAGAACGCTATAAGTGCCACTTTGGGAAAGCTTCAGCGCAACCGTTTTTTGCCGCTTCGGATCAGGACTCACTTGCCACCTCGCAAAACCGTGAAAGTTCCAAGGCCATGTAAGCAACTGAGTTAAAACGAATTGCCGCCTAACGAGCGACTCGGGAATTTCCCCATCGGTCTCCCGAGAGGCTAACGGCCGGCTTTGGCGCTCATCGCGAATCGGCATTCGAAGCTCTGTCATGGTCTTGTGGTCGGACCAGTTTGGAACTCGCTGAGACTATCACGGCCTCCCTGAAAGGCACATGAAAAACCGAAGTTCATATGCCTAAGCGATGGTCACGCAGGTACTTACGCTTCCCGCATCCGTCACCACGAAGAAATGGCGAAAGTATTGCATACGTCCAGAGGTTTGATTGTGAACCCCAGGGAGGAAATGAACATGATTGATCTGGGCCAGGTGAAAGTAACTCCTCGCGATCAGCAAGTGTTGAACTTGCTGGTCCAAGGCTGCAGCAACAAGGAAATCGGGAGCCAGTTGAACATCAGCCCACGAACCGTGAAACAGCACCTGCGCACGCTATTCCTGCGCGCCGGCATTCGGGAGGGCCGCAAGCGCGTGAAGCTGGCGATCGCAATGTTCACCAAAGACGAGGCGCAATCATGACACCCAGAGAGCGACTGACCGCCAAAGAAATCCAGATCGCCACGCTAGTCTGGGAAGGCCTTACCAATCGCGAAATTGGTCGAATTATTGGTACTAGTGAGCAGGTGATCAAGAACCACCTGCGCAGCATCTTTGACAAGCTTGGTGTCTGGAGCCGTCTGGAACTCGCTATGTACGTAGCAGGTCACGGCGGCAAGAACTGGCTTGAGGCCAAAGATGAGAGCTCTAGTGCTCCCTTGACAATGGCTGTCGGCGCTGACTAAGGGCCGCGCCATTATTTCTGGTTCGACAAAGCTCAAATACCGCAAAAGGTTTCACGGCTTGTGCAAGAAAAAGTACCGTTTTCATACATAAATACCGTTTTTTCAGGCATTTGAGTTCTCATCCAAGCGGCACCGAAATTGCACTGCTGGTCTTGATACTCAGAGCAGGTTCCGGCAGCCACGGAGCCTGGTTCGCATCTCAGGGGCGAAACCAGCAGATGGCCTACAAAGAAACTTTCTGGATGGCATGTGATTCGACCGAGCAGTTGCGCGCCGAATATGGGCCATTCCACACCCGCACCGAGGCGGAAATCGAGGCCAAGAAGCTCGGATTCGGCTACCTCCTCCGCTATGAACATCTCCTCGGACCCAGCGAGGAGATTGAAGAAGTCCGCTGTATCTTCGTCGAACTTCCAGGCGCCGCGCCTGTCGGAATCGAAGAGAGCCACGTGACCCTGCACACCCGCTGCGCCACCTGCGGAGAATCGGCCGCCCACGACACGGGATGGAAAGCCGAGGTCTGGGCCGACATCCACGAATTCGAGCATTCGCGCCATCTGGTGCGTCTCTTCGAACACGCACGCGGCAAAGGCCTCAAGGAAATCTGCGACTGGCGTGGCTAAGCGAAACCAAAACCGAAGAGGACGCCGAGTACGCTGAGAGAATAAGAACAAAGTTGGTCATTTAATCGCTAAATCATTGAGGTGTCGTTCCAATGACTCAATGATTAAATGACTCAATAAATCATTTACTCTGTGTCTCCGCGTCCTCTGTGGTAATGATTTTGGACTTTAGCTCGATAGCCCGCTGGCCGCGGCCCGATCCAGGAACCAGATCAGTTTCCCATCTTTCGGCTGAACGAGCTTTGCCGGATATTGCTCGCCCGGTTCATTCCCTTCGAGAACGGCTTTCAGCACCGGCGCTTTATCTGTCCCGCTCACCAGAAACGCAACCTCACGGGCTGCGTTCAAAACCGGCAGCGTGAATGACAGGCGATGGGTTTTCATCTTCTCAACCCAGTTTGCGATGACCAGCCGCGACCGTTCCTTCAGCCCCGCAGTCCCTGGGAAAAGCGAGGCGGTGTGTCCATCCGGTCCCATCCCCAGAAGGATCAGATCGAAGCGCGGGACCCCGCCCGCATCGAGCTGAAAAAACTTTCTCACTGTCTGCTCATAGGCCGATGCGACTTCGTTCGCGTCCGAATTCTCCGCCGGAATCCGGAATACGTTTCCCGGTGGTACCGGAACTTTCGAGAGCATCGCTTCGTTCACCATCCGGTAATTGCTCTCCGGATCATCGGGTGGCACATGCCGCTCATCTCCCCAGAAAAAGAACATGCGGTCCCAGGGAAGGGTCGTTCGAGCATTGGTTGCGAGAAGGTTGTAAAGGCTTTTCGGAGTCGATCCGCCGGATAATGCGATTGTGAATCGCCCGCGCGCGCCGACGGCATCATTTGCGGCGTGCACAACTTCTTCTGCTGCCGCTGCGAACAATTCCTGCGGCGTTGTCAGAGTTCGAATTTCGGCCGAGGAACTCACGGTACCGATCTATCCCTTGGCTCGTACTGCCGCGCATCGTGCCGCGCCCAGCAGTCCAGCTTTTTCGTTGGTGACCACTTGAACAGGAATGGATTCGACCAGCGGCCGCAAGCGTCCCTTGTTCACAAACGCCTCGATGAATAGAGGCCCCTTCAATTTTGGAAGAATTTTGGGCGAGATGCCTCCGGCGAGGAACAGGCCTCCTGTAGCCATAGTTTTCAGCGCCAAGTTGGAGGCTTCCGCACCGTAGACGGCAATGAAAATATCCAGAGCTTTTTCGGCGAGCGGGTCCGTTCCATCCAGCGCGGCTCCCGAGATGACCGCCGCCGGATCCTTCTTCTGCATCTCCGCCGCAAGCGCCGAGGATTCTTTCCCGCATCCGGCGTCGCGCAAGAATTCATATACGTTGACCAAGCCTGGTCCAGAGAGAACCCGTTCGTAACTCACGTGTCCAAAGCGAGCCTTCAGGAATCGAAGCAACTCGATTTGCAGGTCACCCTGAGGAGCGAAGTCGGTGTGCCCGCCCTCGCAGGCAAAGACGTGATGCCGGGATCCATCCCAGAACAATCCGGCTTCCCCGAGACCTGTTCCAGGGGCGATGACTGCCTGATTTCCGATCGCTGGGCCGCTCACTTGATTTAGCGGAACCAGGTCGGCAGCGCACAGCGCTCCAATTCCCCAGGCACTGGCTTCGAGGTCATTGATCAACAACGTGGCGGGAAGTTCGATTTGCTTGGCGAGCCGCGACTGTTCGATCACCCACGGTAGGTTCGAGGTTTCAACCCGCCCATTGCGCACCGGGCCCGCGATGCCAAAACACGCGGCCTCTGGATGTGTTCCCGAATCATGCAGGAACTGGGTGACAATTTCTCCAAGCTCGCTGTGTTCGCGGCTGGGAAACACGCGTTCGGAAATCAGGCGAAGATGTCCATTCTGGGGTTGGAAATAAGCCAGCCTGGCATTGGTCCCACCAATATCGCCGGCCAGAATCATTTTTCGAAGTTCCTCCAGCGGCGGCCGTCGCGTTCCAGCAATTCGTCCGCCTCCTTGGGTCCCCAAGTACCAGAGGCATAATTGGGGAAGTTCCGTGGCGGAAGCGCCTTCCAAAGATCCAGTACGGGATTCACAACCGACCATCCCGCTTCCACCATGTCGGCGCGTTGAAACAGTGTCTGATCGCCGATCATGCAATCGTGCAGCAAGCGCTCGTATCCCGTGCTGGGCTGCTTGCCAAAGTATTCCTGATATTCGAAGTTCATGTCCACTGTGCCCAGGCGCATCACGGGCCCGGGAACTTTGGCCGCGAACTGCAGCGAGATGCCTTCTTCCGGTTGGATGTGCAGCACCAGTTGGTTCGGCATCAGGTGCTCGACCGGCGTGTCGCGGAACAGCACAAATGGTGCTCGCCGAAACTGTATCACGATATGGGTGTTACGCACCGGCATTCGCTTGCCCGTCCGCAGGTAAAACGGCACATCAGCCCATCGCCAGTTGTCGATCGACAGCTTCATCGCAACGAAAGTTTCGGTGCGTGAGTCTGGCGGAACATCTTCTTCGCCGCGGTATGCGGGAACGCGCTTGCCGTCTTCCGTTCCATCGCCATACTGTCCGCGTACGCTGCGGCTCAGCACTTCTTCGTCGCTCATCGGCTGGATCGCGTGCAGGATCTTCGCCTGCTCATCCCGCACTGCGTTCGCGTCGAACGAAATCGGAGGCTCCATCGCAGTCAGGCTGATCAGCTGCATGATGTGATTGGGCACCATGTCGCGCAGCGTTCCGGCATGATCGAAGTAGCTTCCTCGTCCCTCCACGCCCACGGTCTCGGCAACCGAGATCTGCACATGATCAATGTAGCGGCGGTTCCATACCGGCTCGAAAATTCCGTTGGCAAAGCGGAATGCCATGATGTTCTGGACCGTCTCTTTGCCGAGATAGTGATCGATGCGGTAGATCTGCTTTTCATTCGCAACTTTCAGCAGTTGCTGGTTCAGCGCTTTTGCAGATTCCAGATCGTGTCCGAATGGCTTTTCGATGACCACCCGGCGCCAATGACTGTTGCCCTGTTCCATCAACCCGTTAGCAGCCAACTTCTCCACAATCGGGCCGAAGAAGCTCGGCGCAACCGCCATGTAATAGAAGAAGTTCTGATGCGTCGAGTGCTCCTGATCGAGCTTATTCAGCGAATCTTTGATCCGGCCGTAGAGACCGTCATCGTCGAAATTGCCCGCAAGATAATAGAAGCGGCGCTGGAACCACTCCCAAAGATCGCTGTCGACACACTCGCCGCAATAATCCTTGATGTCCTCGTAAACCTTCTTGCGAAACTCTTCGTCGCTCCATTGCGTCCGTGCCACGCCGAGAACGGCGAATTCCCGCGACAATAGCCCGGCGCGGGCGAGGTTATATAGTGCAGGAATCAGCATGCGACCGGTCAGGTCTCCGGCCGCGCCGAAGATCACCATTACACAGGGATCACCCTGCTTGCCGATTCGTGGCGGCGGCGCTACGTTGGGTTGTTCCGCTACTTGAGCCATGCCCACCTCTCCAAATGTGAAAAGAACTGCGACTACTTCCCCTTATTGTGCGTGCCACCCGCTTCGATGTGTCCGCCAAATTTCTGCCGCATGGCGGAAAGCATCTTCTCGGCAAACGTATGCTGCTGGCGCGACCGGAAGCGCACGAACAACGCCGCGCTCAGCACGTCCACCGCCACAGCTTCGTCGATCGCTGCCTGAATCGTCCAGCGGCCTTCGCCGGAATCCTGCACGTAGCCTTCGTATTCCGACAGCGTCGGATTTTCGGCCAGTGCCATCGCGGTCAGGTCCAGCAGCCAGGAACTGATCACGCTACCGCGCCGCCAGACTTCCGCGATGTCGGGCAAATTCAGATCGTAACGGATATCTTCCGGCAGCTCTTTGCTGGTCGCGTTCTTGAAGATGTCGAACCCTTCGGCATAGGCCTGCATGATGCCGTACTCAATGCCGTTGTGCACCATCTTAACGAAATGTCCCGCCCCTGACGGGCCGCAATGAATGTAGCCTTCTTCAGACGTGCCGCCGAGCTTCTCTCGACCGGGAGTGCGTGGGATGTCACCGATTCCCGGAGCCAGCGTCTTGAAAATCGGATCGAGCCTCTGCACGGCCTCTTTCGGACCGCCGATCATCATGCAGTATCCGCGATCGATTCCCCATACGCCGCCGCTCGTCCCCACGTCGATGTAGTGAATTCCCTTGCCCTTTAGTTCCTTCGCGCGGCGAACGTCATCTTTGAAATAGGAGTTGCCGCCATCGATGATGGCATCGCCAGACTGCAGATGTTGTGCGAGCTTCTGCACCGTCTGCTCCGTCGGTCCTCCGGCCGGAACCATGATCCAGACGGCTCGCGGCGGTTTCAGCTTCGAAATCAAATCCTCCAGCGACGACGAACCCGTCGCGCCTTCTTTGCCAAGTTGCTGGACAGCATCGGGGCTGAGATCGGAGACGACGAGAGAATGTCCACCGCGCATGAGCCGCCGCGTCATATTTGAGCCCATGCGGCCCAAGCCTACCATTCCTAATTGCATGACTGACTCCTACGAGCAGCAGCCAATGGCCAACTGCATTTCCTGTGGGTGCCCCACTTCTCCCGCTTTTGCGAGAAGTGGGAATTTTGAGTACCAAGGTTGCGGTTACATCTCCCCAAAAAAACTACAACGCCTTCTGTATTGCCGACTGCAGCGTTGCCAGGCCGTTCTTCAAATCCTTGCCCAAGTGCACTCGCAATGCGCGTCTTCCGCGCTCCGCCAGCACTTGGAAGTCCCCGCGCGCTTGCGCCGCCTTTACGATGCCGAACGTATATTTTTGTCCGGGCACTGGCAGTTCCACCGAATCGTCGCACGTGATCTGCAGAAACACTCCCGAGTTCGGACCACCTTTGTAAGCCTGCCCGGTTGAATGCAGAAAACGCGGACCGAATCCCAGGCACGTCGCCACATGTTTCTTATCGCGAACTGAGTGACGTACGGCCTGCAGGCTCTGCTCGTGATCCGAGTTCATCTGGATATACCCCAGCACCGCGAAGTAGTCTCCGGCATGGATGCGGTTCAAATGTGCCTTGAGATATCCAGCCAGTGACTTCTCGCTCGCGCTCTTTGCCAGCTCAGCGGCATTTTTCTCGTCCGTAAACAGCTTGATGCCGCTGTCTTCGAGAATCGGCTTCTCAGGCGGCAGCGATCCGGTCTTCTCATATTCCGTGGTCAGGTTGCGAGTCGCGATTTTGCTGGCTTCGACATCCGGCTGATTGAAAGCGTTGATGCCGATGATCGAACCCGCAACCGCGGTCGCGATTTCCCAGCGGAAAAACTCGGCGCCGAGATCGTAGATGTCGGGCATCGTGATTCGTATGACAGGATGTCCGGCTTTCTCGAGGGCAGTCACTTTCGCGTCCTGATCGGCATCGCCACCGTTTTCCAGGCGGACATACGCGAACACGCGATCATTGCCGTAGACCTCGGGCGCAGCGAGATCTTCGCGGTCTACCGGAATAATCCCTTTCCCAACTTTACCCGTTGACTCGGCCAACAGCTGTTCGAGCCATGCCCCCAAATCCGAAATCCCGGGAGACGTGATGATTGTTACTTTGTCACGTCCCGCATTCGCCGCTGAGCCCAGTATGATTCCCAGAACCGCGCCAGTATTGCTCTCAACACTCACGCTAGCGCTGCAGGCACGAACCATCTCAGCCGCGCGGTCAAGAAACTTCTTCGTGTCCAGACCCATCGCAGCCCCGGGCACCATCCCGAAATTCGAGAGTGCCGAGTAGCGCCCGCCGATTGAAGGACGTCCGAAGAAAACATGCAGGAAATGATCGTGCTCCGCTACCTCCTGCATCTTCGATCCCGGATCGGTAACGGCGACAAAGTGGCTGCCTGCCTTCGTGGACCCCACAACCTGCTTGGTTCGCTCAAAGAAATACTGCTTGAAGATATTCGGCTCGAGCGTGCTGCCCGATTTGCTGGAAACGATGAACAGCGTTTTCGCGATGTCGATTTGATGTTCGAACGCCTTTACCTGCGCGGGATCGGTGGAATCCAGAACGTGGAGAGTCGGGAACTGCGGAATCCTTCCGAACGTCATCCGCAATACTTCCGGGCAAAGGCTCGATCCCCCCATGCCCAGTAGCAGGATGTGCTCAAATCCTCGCGTGTGCACTTCCTTCGCGAATTTTTGCAGCGTGTCCTGCTGTGCGATTTGCTCTTCGACGATATCGAGCCAGCCCAGCCACTTGGATTCATCCTCGCCCGTCCAAACGCTGGCATCCCGATCCCACAGGCGTTTCATCTTCCCGCCCGACTGCCACTCGGCGATCGTCGATTTGACAGCTGTGGCTAGGGTTTCCGGCAGGGAAGTCTTCAGTCGGCTCACGTTCTATCCTTTTTGTTGGGTGCTCTTCTCAACCGCTGCGAGCAGTTTGTCGAATGCATCGGCGAACAGCTTCACACCGTCTTCGGTGAGCTTGTCGGTAGCTTCCTTGATGGAAATGCCGGCCTTCGCCAGATCGTCCATCGTTTTCTGCGCGCCGGGGATATCTTCGGTCAGGCTGTTACGAAGTTTCCCGTGATCGCGGAACGCATCTACCGTAGCCGGCGGCATCGTATTCACTGTGTCCCGTCCGATCAATTCTTCAACGTAGATGACATCGCGATAGTTCGGATTTTTTGTACTCGTGCTCGCCCATAACACGCGCTGTGTCTGCGCGCCTTTGGCGGCAAGTTTCTCCCAGCGCGGGCCGCTGAAGATTTTCAGATAACGCTGGTAGGTGAGTTTCCCGTTGGCGATTGCCACTTTACCCAGCAGACTTTTGTAAAGTGCTTGCTGATTCGCATCCGTGGCGCTCTTCAGCTTGTCATTCAACTTGCCATCGATAAGCGTATCGATGCGGCTGATAAAGAAGCTGGCGACGCCCGCCATCTTTTTTACATTGCCGCCGCGAGCAGCCAAAGCTTCGACTCCCGCGATATAGGCTTCAGCGACTTTCTCGTAAACTTCCTGCGCGAAAAGCAGCGTGACATTAATATTGATGCCTTCGCTGATCAGTTGCTGAATCGCCGGAATGCCCGCCGTCGTCCCCGGCACCTTGATCATCACATTCTCGCGCTGGACGGTCTTCCACAGTCGCCGCGCTTCGTCCATCGTTTCCTGCGTCTTCATCGCCAGATAGGGCGAAACTTCCAGGCTCACGTAGCCATCGTGGAAATTCGATTCCTCATAGACTCCGCGCAGCGCATCCGCCGCGTCCTGAATGTCACGGATCGCGATCTGCTCAAATTTCGCAGTTGGGCTGAGCCCCTTCTGCGATGCCAGCGAATGCAGCATGTCGTCGTAAAGCGAACTGTCCGCGATCGCTTTCTCGAAGATGCTTGGATTCGAGGTCATCCCTCGCAGTCCATCATCCTCAATCATCTTCTTTAGCTTGCCCGTGGTGAAAAGATCGCGCCGGATGTAGTCCAGCCACATCGACTGACCGTAGGAGAGCAATTCTTTCAGCGGATTCTTCGTGGCTTTCGAATTTTCCAGGACCCCAGTAGGTTGCATGATAACCTCCACACTCTTTTGGATGACAACGACCGAACCAGTGACGCAAGCGAACGGCGAAGGTAGACCACTATTCCGGCGATCTACTTCCCGGCAATCGCTGCGCGCGCTTCTTCGACGACTTTGTCGACCGTGAATCCGAAATACTTCAACAAATCCTTTAATGGCGCGGACGCCCCGAATCGATACATCCCGATGTTGCGTCCCTTGCTGCCGGTATAGCGCTCCCAGCCCAATGTCGCGGCCATTTCGACCGACACTCTCGCGGTCACATCCGGGGGCAACACGCTCTCTTTGTACGTCGGATCCTGCTGATCGAAAATCTCCCAGCATGGCATGCTCACGACGCGTGCTTTCACGCCTTCCGCCTTCAGCTTCTCGTAAGCTTCCACGCACAGCGATACCTCGCTGCCCGTCGCCAGAAGAATGACATCGAGTTTTCCCGGAGAATCTGCCAGCACATAAGCGCCCTTGGCCACTCCACTTGCCGCAGCGTACTTCGTACGATCCAGTGTAGGCAGATTCTGCCGCGTAAGAACCAGCGCGACGGGCGTGTGCTGCTGCCGCGCAATGATCTTCCACGACTCCGTCACTTCATTCGCATCGCCCGGCCGCAACACGAGCAAATTCGGCATGGCGCGCAATCCCGCTAGCTGCTCGACCGGTTGATGGGTCGGCCCGTCCTCGCCCACGCCGATCGAGTCATGGGTGAAAATGAAGATGGATGGCAATTGTCCCAGGGCAGCCAGCCGAATACTCGCCTTCATGTAGTCGCTGAAATTAAAGAACGTCGCCCCGAATGCCCGAATGCCGGAAATCGTCATCCCATTCACGGCCGCGCCCATCGCGTGCTCGCGCACTCCGAAATGCAGATTCCGCCCCGCATAGCTGCCGGCCTCGAAATCTCCAGCACCTTCAAACTTCAACGTTGTTTTATTCGAAGTCGCTAGATCCGCCGAGCCGCCGATAATCCACGGAACATTCTGTGCCAGCGCATTGAGCACTTTGCCGGAACTCTCGCGTGTTGCCACGCCTTTCGCGTCCGCGGGAAACGTCGGTAGATTTTTGTCCCAACCCGATGGCAGATCGTGATGCTGCATATGGCTCAACCGCTCGGCCAAGTCCGGATTCTTCTGCGAGTATTCCGCGAACATCTTCGACCACTTTGCTCGCAGGCCCGCGCCACGTTTCCCCACGACTTCGCGGAAGTGTTCCCGCACTCCGTCCGGTACCAGGAACTTCGCATCTTCTGGCCAGCCGTAAAATCGCTTGACCAGCTTCACTTCTTCCTCGCCCAGGGGCTCGCCATGAGCGGCATTCGTGTCCTGCTTATGCGGAGATCCATACCCGATGTGACTATCCACGATAATCAGCGTCGGACGATCCGTCGTCTTCTTGAAAATTTCGAACGCCCGCGCCAGCATCTGCAAGTCGTTCGCATCGGCAATCCGCGTCACGTTCCAGCCATATCCCATGAATCTGGTCGCGACATCTTCACTGAACGACCAGTTTGCCGGACCATCCAACGTGACATTATTGTGGTCGTACATCCAGCACAGGTTCGACAACTGCAAATGACCCGCCAGCGAAGCGGCCTCTCCCCCGATCCCTTCCATCAGGTCGCCGTCCGAGCACATCGTGTACACGTTGAAGTCAAACACTTCGTAGCCGGGACGATTGAAATTCGCCGCCAGCCACTTGCCCGCGATCGCCATCCCAACGCTGTTGCCCACCCCTTGGCCCAGCGGTCCCGTCGTTGTTTCCACACCAGAGGTGATGTGCGATTCCGGATGCCCCGGCGTCCGGCTTCCCAGTTGCCGGAAGTGTTTGATCGCATCCATCGAGACGGCCACTTCGTTCGTCACTCGCCCTTTGTCATCCACCTGCCGCACTTCTGCCAGGTACAACATCGCATAGAGCAACATGGAAGCGTGCCCGTTCGAGAGCACGAATCGGTCGCGGTTCAGCCATGTCGGATCGGCGGGATCGTAGCGAAGGAATTCCGTCCACAGGCTATAGGTCACCGGCGCCAGGCCCATTGGAGCGCCCGGATGCCCGGAGTTCGCCTGCTGCACGGCGTCAATCGCGAGGGTTCGAATGGTATTAATGCTGAGAGTGTCTAACTGCTGTCCCGTCGCTAAAACCTGTTCACTGGCAACCATGCGACTCCGTTCCTCCAGTCGGCGAATCCGCGGGGCCGACTGATCTTTTCTCGATTAGAGTTCCCTGGCAGAGAAAGGGTGCAATCAGGAAAGTGTATCAATTTCCGCGACAGCGTGGATTGAGTTGAGGTGAAAACGGAGCAGCAGAGGTTGGCTTTTTACTTCAGCAATTGGATGTAATTGCTCTCGCTATGCGACGCCTGAGTGGTTTCCTGCACAAATTTCAAGAATTGCCGCAGGTTCCCGCGTTCTTCCTGGCTCATATTCTCAAAGCGGACGCGGATTTTGTTGGCCGGAGCGCTTCGCGTTACGACTCCGCTCAGCGCGAAACCCTTCACCCAAATCTTTCCATTCGGGACCCATAGCCCAACTTCCACTTTCGCACCAGAAGGCACAGGGGTCGCGGTCTCTATGAGGCATCCGCCCGCACTGGTATTCGACAGATTGCCCCAGATCGGATTCGGCCCTTCGTCGACCCGCAGTTCGACTGCTACGAAGCACTTGATACGGGGGTGCCGTCGCCGGTCGCTGCCCCAGTTGGGGCTGAAAAAGTCAGGCTCGAATGGAGGCGTCGACGTTGTGGGGGAAGCTGAAGGCTCCGGCTTTACCGGCTTTGGCACCGCCGCCCCGTCTTTCCCCGGCTTTGCCGCTCCAGCCTTAATCTCGCGCATGGCCGTCAGCAGCGCCTGTTCGCGCTTGTCCGCGGGAGCCTCGCGGTAGGCCTGCAGTAACTTTCCCACCTGCCGGACAAGGTCCGGGTCAGACAGAATTCGGGTCCAATCAGTGCCGGTAGCCGTGCTCATGCAATACGCGTTCTTTCCATGCGGAGGTTCGGCCCTCGACTCAGCTTGCGGCAAAGGTTACCGCCGTTCAAGATGACCTAAGTCATGCCTGAACGACGCCGATGAACTAAGGAGATGGCGAAGTCTATTGCGCTTCAAACGCCAGTTGCACGACTTCGGTGGTCTCGTTCTGGGTAGGTTCAAATTTCCACTTGCTGACGGCGTCTTGCGCGGACTCTACCAGTACCGGGTTTCCTCCCAGTACGCGGGTGGATTTTACGGTGCCGTTCGGTCGCACGATGGCCTCAACCCGAACCGCTCCATGGATATGCATCTTCTTCGCCAGTTCTGGATAGACGGGCGTCACGCGGGTTGCGACTTTCCGGTCGGAAACTGATGAGCCACTCGCCGATTGCGCGCTTGCCGCCGTCAACGTCAGAGCTAATAGTATGCCGGTAAGAATTAGGACGCTTCGCCGCATTTTCGATTCAGCCTCTGATTACTCTTGCTGTTACTGTTACTGCTTTAGGTTACTGGCACTCGTTGGAACCGGCAAAGTACGGAAGGCTTTGTCCCGCAGGTAAGAGCTCTTCTTATTCTGTGAAAACTCCCCGTGCGCTACCTGTTCCTTATTTTTGGTTTCAAATCTCCCTTTTTCGCTCGGAATCGTTGCATCGCCAAAGCCCGTAAACGAATCAAAGCTGACGAGTTATGCTATAGGACGGGTACGACGCTCGGCCTTCCTGAATGAAAGAGGAGTCGAAAGTCCGAAAGATCAAGAATGCGATGCTCATTGAGATTCTCCGCCTTTGTATTTCTTAATGTCATATTAGCTTTGCTCATCCATCCTGCTCTGCAGTCCCAAACGACTGCTGCGCCTACCGTCACACTCCCGGGTTCTCAAAGCCCCTTTCGAGGCAGCGCTCCCGAAGGAAACGCTACGTCCGAAGTTCTGCAAATTGATTTTAAGGATGCCATTGACCGTGGCCTGCGTAACAATCTGGGCCTTCTCTTGGCCGGGGACCAGGCATTGGCAGCGCGTGGCCAGAGGTGGCACGAGTTAGCAGAATTGTTGCCGAATGTGGGGATCCGCGGACAGGAGGCCGTTCAGACGGAGAGTCTCACCGCTCTAGGCCTGCGCGGAAACGTGCTTCATGCAGCAGTGCCGCGTGTGATCGGGCCATTTAACTACTTTGATCTTCGCGCCAATCTAACCCAAAACGTCTTCAATTTCAGAGCATTGGAGAGGGAGCGCGCTGCCGCCGCCAACCTCAAGGCAGCCCAGCTCTCCCTGAAAGATGCTCGTGAAATCGTTGTGCTGGCCGTCGGCAACTCCTATCTGCAGGCCATCGCGGCTGCGGCACAGGTCGAGACTTCCGAAGCTCAGGTCAAAAACGCTCAGGCACTCTATGACAAAGCTTCGGACCAACAAAAAGCCGGGCTCAGCCCTGCCATCGATGCTCTACGCGCGCAGGTCGAGTTGCAGACGCGGCAACAGCAGCTCATCGTTGCCCGCAACGATCTTGCCAAACTCACCTTAACGGTAGGTCGCGTGATCGGCCTCCCTCCCGGCCAGAAGTTTGTTCTCACCGAGAAGGCTCCCTATCAGGCTCTTACGCCGCTTCCACTCGAGACGTATCTTCAGCGCGCCTTCGCCGGG
>Ga0209168_10000651_pt1 | contig 31492 bp, 23 predicted proteins | sample Coa_R1_FD_187156 | JGI IMG/M metagenome (GOLD analysis project Ga0209168, IMG submission 187156) | Surface soil microbial communities from Centralia Pennsylvania, which are recovering from an underground coalmine fire - Coalmine... | ecosystem: Environmental > Terrestrial > Soil > Unclassified ...
TCGGCAGCGCGAACGCCATCTTCGGCACCCGTTAGATTCTGCACCTGGTTGCTGATAACTCCAGCCGCGCTCTGCAGCCGGTTAACGGTTGCACCGATGCTGCCGCGAAGACCGGCCACGGTCTGGATGGCAGTGTTGATGGTTGCCAGCGCGGTAGTAGCGTCCGATTGCGAGAGCAGGTCGTTAATTGAACCGGCTGTGCCACCGGAAAGGTCGATTGCGCCGAACGTGTTCGCTCCTGAGCCGCTGGCGGACGTATTGATGCTGTTGCCAGCCGTCCCCGGGGTCAGCGCGGTGAATGCAATCGAGGTTAGCCCAGCTGTTGCTTTGGCCAGAGTATTGGCGGTTGCGCTGCTTCCGTAGGCATATGTAACGCCCGCGCCGCTCGACCCATTGATGGCATTCGCCAGGTTGGCCAGGCTGGCCGTGTTGGTCGCGCCGACTTGAACCAAGACCTGATTGGCAGTGGGAGCGGTGTTGAGATTAGCCACGAAGGTATAAGTTTGCGAGCCCACCGTAACCGTATCGCCCGCTACTGTAGAGGGAGGAGTTCCGGTATCGACCCCGCCCGTGAAGTCCAGGGTAGCGAAGGACCCGGCGGAAGCGGTGGGAGCGATAAAGTTCCCAGCGGCACCGGGGGTGACGGCTGACAAAACCAGTGTGGTGCCCGTGACCGCGCCTGCGCTGACAATTGTGTTAGCCGTGGTATTGCTGCTGTAAGTCGTTCCACCGCCAGCCGCACCGTTGATTGCGGCTTTCACGTTGGTCAAGCCAGTTGCCTCACTGCTCGATATGACCTCGTTCGCCGTCAGAGTGTGGCTCAGGGCGGCTACGAAGGTGTAAGTTTTCCCGCCGACTGTGACCGTGTCGCCAGCTGTGCCGCCGGCCAAGGTGGCAGCGCCAAATGTCGCGTGAGCCGCCGTGCTGGTAGATGCAATCGCGTTTCCCCCGGTTCCGTTCACATTCGCGGTGAATGCGAGCGTGGTTGCCGTCAGGGTTCCTGCGTTTACATTGGAATTGGCGATGGTGCCGATTCCGTAAGCAGTTCCCGCCCCGCCAGGCGCCTGATTCACCGCAGCTTTCAGGTTGGTGAGAGCTTGGGCGTCGCTGCCGCCAAGCGCAACCTCATTGGCGTTCCCTGTCAGGGCTGTTTTGAAGGTGTATGTGGTGCCCCCAATTGTGACCGTGTCGTTATTGGCGATGCTCCCACCCGCCACGGTCAGTGTGCCTACCGCGACAGCTGCGGCTGCAAATGCCGCACCTGTATAGGTGTCCGTCGCGGCTATTGGCGCTGAGCCTGCCGCCTGGGTCAGTGTTCCGGTGGAGGCGATTGCTCCACCAAGACCAATACCGGTAGAGGACAGTACTCCCGTGGTTACGCCGATGGTGCTATTGCTGCTGGAACTGGAGTCACTGAGGAAGACATTGAGCGTGTTGGCCGTGAATACCTGGCCTCCGTTGTAATTTGTTTTGGAACCGATGCGGTCGAGCTCGGCCTTGATGGCGGTAAACTCAGCATCTAGAGAGGTACGTTGCGCATCTGAAACCGTGCCGGTTGCGGATTCGGTGGCCAGCGTGACGGCGCGGTTGAGCAGCGTGGTGACCTGAGCCAGTGAGCCATCTGCCACCTGCAGTTCGCCAACGCCATCATTGGCGTTGCGGGCGGATTGCGTCAGCGCGGTAATGTTCGCGTGCAGGCCGTCTGCAATGGCAAGACCTGCGGCGTCATCTGCGCCAGTATTGATGCGCGACCCCGATGACAACTGGAAGAGGGACTTCTGCAGATTGCTATTGGTAATAGTCAATTGGTTCTGCGCGGCGAGAGATGCGATATTGTTCAGGACACTGAGCGCCATTTTTTATCTCCTAGATAAGTGAGTTAGTCCCGTCGTTCCGGAATTGCCCCGACTTTACCTGCAGAGGCCGTCAAGAGTTTGGGAACCTTGCTGCTTTCTTCTCAACATCGACCGATCAGGTGCCGCCTTTAGCCTGTACCTATCGCCGAGAGCGAACTTCGGTAACGGCCGTACATGGCCTTCTGTGAACTCCTTGTTCTTGCCGCCGATACTTCCAATGGCGGCAATCATGATTCAACTCACCCGTCTGAATAATTCAAAAGTGTCAGTTAACTCGGACTTAATTAAATGGGTCGAACAGAACCCGGACACTGTCATCACCCTACTGAATGGCGAGAAACTTCTGGTGCAGGAAACTGTGGAGCAGGTAGTCGATCGGGTGATCGAGTTTCGTCGCCAACTGCTCTCCACCGTGGTGAGCTGGACGGGGATGCGTGCCGGAGCACTTCCGGTCATGTATTTGTCTCCGGAAGGTCACAAGGAAAGCGAAGGATAGCAGGGTGGACAAAGCCAGCGTGGGCGGGGTGCTGTTGGGTTTGGTGGGCATCATTGGAGGTTTGCTGCTCGAGGGCGGCACCATTTCCCAGATACTGCAACCGACTGCGGCAATGATCGTTTTTGGAGGCACAGCCGGTGCGGTATTGGTCCAGTTTCCACTTTCGGTTGTATTGACCGCCGTCGGACGGCTTGCAGCAATCTTTTCTGAACCCCAGGTCAGCCTTGAGTCCGTCATCGAGCAACTGGTCAGCTATGCCAACATGGCCCGCCGCCGAGGAATAGCCTCGCTCGATGGCGAACTGCACAATGTGCAGGACGCCTTCATGAAAAAAGTCCTTACCCTGGCTGTCGACGGCACAGAACCGCAGGAATTGCGCAAAATCGCCGAGCTTGATCTCGACAACGAACTCGAACGCGAGGAACGGTTTCCGCAGGTGTTTGAGTCAGCCGGAGGCTTCTCGCCGACCGTGGGGATCATCGGCGCGGTGCTGGGACTAATCCAGGTTATGCAACACCTCGACCGGCTCGATGAAGTCGGGCGCGGTATCGCCGTGGCTTTCGTGGCCACCATTTATGGGGTCGGCGCGGCGAATTTGCTCTTACTGCCTGTCGCCGGCAAACTGCGTATTCGTTTGCGTGAGCAGCAGGTGCAGAAAGAGATGGTGCTGGAGGGAGTGATTTCGATACTGGGGGGAATGAATCCTCGGATGCTGCGCAATTCACTGCGCAGCTACGTCGGCGGCTCAGTTGATGAGCGAGAGGAGATGGGCATCGCCAGGGCTGCGGGCGCATGAGACGCAAACGCCAGGAAGCGCGTCACCAGCCTGACCGCTGGCTGGTTTCTTACGCCGACTTCATCACCTTGCTGTTCGCTTTTTTCGTGGTTTTGTATTCCGCAGCGCAAGTCGATAGGCGCCGTGCCGCACAGGTAGCCTCCGCGATTCAAACCGCATTTCATCAGAACGGTTCTTTGCCGCCTCCCGCGGCAAATGGCGGCAGCCCCCAATCCCAAACTGCGCCGCCAAATTCCGATGAACAACAATCGGCGCTCAAAAAGCAGATCGGGCAGACGCTGGCAGCGGAGATCAATAACGGCGATGTGGCCGTCCGCACTTCCCCGGAGGGATTGGTGATCAGCCTGCGCGAGGTCGGGTTCTTTGATAGTGGATCAGCCGAGATTAAGGCCAGCTCGGCAGTTGCGTTTGCTGAACTGGCTGAGATCCTCCGCAAGAACGGCTCTGATATTCGGATCGAAGGTCATACCGATAACGTCCCCATTCACAATTCAAAATTCTCATCCAATTGGGACTTGTCGACTGCCAGGGCCACCGCCACCATACGTCTACTGATTCGCTATAAGCTGGATCCAGAGCGCATGTCGGCTGCGGGCTATGCCGAATTTCACCCGGTTGCCGGCAATGACACACCCGAAGGGAGGGCCAATAACCGGCGAGTGGATATAGTCGTTCCCCGCAAGCCCGCCGCGTAGTCCGCACTAGGTCGATTACAATAGCGCCGTGCTCAAAGCATTAGACCCCGGCAAGCACAAGAATGCGGGCGGTCCCCCACCCGCGCACGCATGGGTGGAGAATGTTGGCTTGATCGTAATCGTAATTCTCATTCTCGCCATCACCATCACTCGCAATTGGCATAGCATTCATTGGAGCGTTCGCTAATTGCCTCGCGATCCGCTGCTGGTTGTGATTCTTGGGCCTACAGGGAGCGGCAAGACCGCATTATCTCTGGAACTCGCCACCCGTTTTCATGGCGAAATCGTAAACTGCGATTCGGTCGCCATGTATCGCGAGTTCCTCATCGGAACGGCTAAGCCTACGGCAGAAGAACAGGCGCGCGCGCCGCATCATCTATTCGACGTAATTGATCCCACGAACTTTACTACGGCGGGTGAATATGCCCGGAGCGCGCGAGAAGTTCTACGGAGGGTCCAACAGCGCGCCGCATTGCCGATCGTAGTTGGCGGGACGGGGTTGTACTTGCGGGCTTTGATCGACGGATTATTTGCCGGTCCGGAGCGCTCGGAAGAATTGCGCCAACGGCTTCGCCAGCGCGCCCACGAAAAAGGCGCTCATTATTTGCACCGCGTGCTGCGGCGAATGGATAGCGAGGCTGCCTTGCGAATTCACGCCAACGACGTCCCCAAGATGACTCGTGCGATCGAGGTTTGCCTCGCCACGAAACAGCCGATGAGCGAGCAATGGAAAGCCGGCAGGGAGCCTTTGACCGGCTTTGACATCCTGCGGATCGGCCTCGATCCCAATCGCGCGGACCTTTATCGGCGTATCCACGAGCGCGTGCTGGCCATGTTTGATGCTGGACTGGTAGAAGAAACCAGGCAGCTACTCGAAAAATATGGCGAGGCTGCACGCCCGCTATCCTCTATCGGATACAAGCAGGTTGTTCAACTACTCAAGGGCGAAATAGACCGCGAAGCCGCGGTCGACGCGGTGCAACAAGCCCATCGCAATTATGCCAAGCGGCAGATGACGTGGTTCCGGCGCGAACCGGAGGTTACGTGGATCCAAGGCTTCGGAAACCAAAGTGAAGTGACCACGCAAGCGGTTGCCGCAATCCAAAACCATCTTTAGCCCGCGCCGTGATATCTTCCTCTCGATGATGCTTTCAATTTCCCGGCGCGCATTCTTTCTGCTTATAGCCTCGCTCTTTGCGGTTTCTGCTTTCGCCAAAACCAAATATCAGCCGCTGCCGGTCCATCTCGACCATGACGGAGAAAAATGGGCCGAAAAAACCCTTCATAAAATGTCGACCGAAGAGAAAGTCGGCCAACTCTTCATGATCTGGACGCGGGCAGAATTTCTCAACGCCGACAGCGCAACCTATCTCCAGCTTCGGGACAACATAAACAAGTACCACGTCGGCTCATTCGCCATGACTGTGCCCTACGATCCGCCATTCCTTTATAAGAGCGGACCGTACGAGGCCGCCGAGCTTCTGAACCGGCTGCAAAGTGACTCCAAGCTCCCCCTCCTGATTGCCGCCGATTTCGAGTTAGGCGTCAGCAATCGCCTGCGCGGAACAACTGGCTTCCCGAATGCAATGGCTATCGGCGCAAGCGGGCAGACCAAATATGCCGAAGATTTCGGACGCATCACTGCCGAAGAGGCCCGCGCGATCGGCGTGCACTGGAATTTCTTCCCCGTGGCCGATGTCAATTCCAACCCCGATAATCCCATCATCAACACGCGATCGTTCGGCGAAGATCCGCAACAGGTCGGCGACTTCGTCGCCGCCTATATTCGCGGCGCCCACTCGGCGGGCATGCTGGTCACGGCGAAACATTTCCCCGGTCACGGCGACACTGCGACCGATTCGCACCTCGGGACGGCACAAGTCACAGGTAATCGTGCACGCCTGGATGCAGTGGAGTTGCCGCCGTTCCGCAAAGCGATCGAGTCGGGCGTGGATGCGATCATGATTGCGCATGTCACTGTCCCCGCCCTCGATCCCAATCCCAATGCGGTGGCAAGCGTTTCGCCGATAATTGTGACCGGCCTGCTCAAGCAGCAACTTCACTTCCAAGGTCTTGTGATCACCGACGCCCTCGACATGGGCGCGCTCACTCGGCTTTACTCGGCAAATCTCGGCCAGGAAGCAGTGGATGCGTTTAAGGCCGGCAATGACATGCTGCTGATTCCGCCCGACCTCGACGTGGCCTACCGGGGGGTGCTCGCTGCAGTGCATAACGGTGAAATTTCCGAGGCGCGCCTGGACGAATCTGTCCTCAAAATTCTTAAAACAAAAGCTTCTCTCGGATTACACAAAGCTAGGTTGGTCGATGTTTCGGCTTTGGATAAAACCGTGGGAACTCCGGAGCACATCGCTGACGGTCAGCAGATTGCTGATGCCGGAGTCACATTAGTACGGCAGAATCATGCGGTGCTGCCGCTGAAAAAGACCGGAACCAATGCGGCCGGGCTCCCGTATCAAGCAGGTGTAGAGGTTCGCAATCGCCTGGTCGTAGTGATCTTTTCAGATGACGTCCGACTGGAAGCTGGACGCGTGCTGGAACGTCAGATCAAATCTCGCGCTCCGGATGTGAACGTAATTTATACCGACCCGGATCTCGCCGCCTCGATGGCGCCAAACATAATCAGCGCGGTGCAGCAGGCTGAAAAAGTTGTGGTTGCCGTGTATGCCGCGCCCACCGCGGGCAAAGTTGTGCAGACTAATGGCGGCGCGAGAAATTCCGTGGCATTGCCGGAGGCCAGTGCTGACCTGCTACACCGGATTTTGAGCGCCAAGGGACCGAAAACGGTTGTTCTCGCAATTGGCAATCCCTATCTGGCGCGAGATTTTCCCGAAGTGCAGAATTATTTATGCACCTTTTCTGCCGCGCCGGTGTCCGAGATAAGCGCGGTCAAGGCGCTTTTTGGCGAAATGGAAATTCATGGCCGCTTGCCGGTTACAATTCCCGGAATTGCGGCTCGGGGAACGGGAACCACAGAGTTGGCAAAGAAAGTCGCCCGCAGATAACACTTGGATTGGAGGAACTATGAGAAATCATCTTAAATTGCCTAGCGTCTTCATTCTCGGCGCGGCGTTTCTATTGTTCTCCGCATGCAGCATCAATGTAAAAAAAGACAGCAATGACAAAAACGAGGACAAGAAGGTCGACATTGATACTCCCTTCGGCGGAATTCACGTAAGCAAAGATGCCGATGTGCATGATACCGGGCTTCCGATCTATCCCGGCGCTAAACCGAAGGCGAAAGACGATTCTGACGACGACGAAAAAAGCGCTAACGTTGACATCTCGACCTCCGCATTCGGATTGAAGGTTGTCGCGCTGCAATATCAAAGCGATGCCTCGCCCGACCAGGTAATCGCCTATTACAAAGACAAGTTAAAACAATACGGCAACGTTCTGGAGTGTCACACCAATGCTAAGCATTACAGTTACGATGCTCATTCGGATGCCGACAAAGAACACTCTGATGAGTTGAAGTGTGAAGGCAACAGCGGCAAAACAATCGAGCTGAAGGCCGGCAGAAAAAGCGATCAGCACATTGTAGCGATTAATCCCGATAGCAAGGGCTCGACTTTTGCGCTGGTGTACGTGCGCATGCGGGGCAAAGAAGGCACGATTTAATCTTACGGTCTAATCATTTGCTGCGGCGAGAGTGCTGATTGGCCCATGACGCACGACCAACAACGCACGACGCTTTATAATCCCCTCCATGAACCTTGAGCAAAAATTGCAGGAGATGAAGCGCCGCGACCAATTAGCCGAAGAGGGCGGCGGATGTGAACGCCGCGAGCGTCAGCATAAAGAAGGCAAGATGTCGGCCCGCGAGCGCATCGACTTTCTTCTGGATGAAGGCACCTTTGAAGAGACCGATCGCCTTGTCACTCATCGCGCCAATGAATTTGGAATGGCTGAGCAGAAGTATTACGGCGACGGCTTTGTTACCGGATACGGGCGCATCGACGGCCGCCTGGTTTTTGTCTTCGCGCAGGATTTCACCATCTTCGGCGGATCGCTCTCTGAGACCAACGCCGCCAAAATTGTCAAAATCATGGACACTGCTGCCCGCGTAGGCGCACCGGTGATTGGCCTGAATGACTCCGGCGGCGCGCGCATTCAGGAAGGCGTGGTTTCACTCGCCGGCTATGCTGACATTTTTCTCCGCAACACGCTTTACAGCGGAGTGGTGCCGCAGCTTTCCGCGATCATGGGCCCGTGCGCCGGCGGCGCGGTTTATTCGCCGGCGATTACTGATTTCATCGCCATGGTGAACCACACTTCGTACATGTTCATCACCGGTCCAGACGTGATTAAAACCGTGATGCATGAGGACGTAACCAAAGAGCAACTCGGGGGCGCCCAGACGCATAACGAAACCTCAGGCGTGGCGCATTTTCTCGCGCACGATGACGCCGAGTGCCTTTCCATGTTGCGCGAACTGTTGAGTTTTATCCCGTCGAATAATCTGGACGATCCGCCGCGTAAGCCGTGCACTGATCCCATCGACCGTGCCGACGTCGCGCTCGACACCATTGTTCCCGCTCAATCGAATCTTCCCTACGACGCGAAAGATGTAATTCGCGCGGTCATCGACGATGGCTATTTTTTCGAAGTGCACGAGCATTTCGCGAAAAATATCGTTGTGGGATTCGCCCGCATGAACGGACGCTCGGTGGGTATCGTTGCCAATCAGCCGGCGTTTCTTGCCGGAACGCTCGACATCAATGCGTCAGTGAAAGGCGCGCGCTTCGTGCGCTTCTGCGACTGCTTCAACATCCCGCTGATTACCTTCGAAGATGTTCCTGGATTTCTGCCCGGGACAACTCAGGAGTATGGCGGCATCATTCGTCATGGGGCCAAGCTGCTGTTTGCTTTCGCCGAAGCCACCGTGCCCAAGCTCACCGTGATTACGCGCAAGGCCTACGGCGGCGCATATTGCGTGATGGCGTCCAAGCACATCCGCACCGACGTGAATTACGCCTGGCCGACCGCAGAAATCGCAGTGATGGGTCCGGAAGGTGCGGTGGACATTGTCTACAGACGCGAACTCGAACGCGCTGCCAACCGCGACGAGTTGCGCAAAGAAAAAATTGAAGAGTTCAGCGAGCGCTTTGCGAATCCCTATGTCGCCGCCGAGCGCGGATATGTGGACGCCGTCATCCAACCCCGCGACACCCGCAAGAAGTTGATCCACTCACTTGAAATGCTCGAAACCAAGCGCGACAAAAACCCGTCGAAGAAGCATGGGAACATGCCGCTGTGAGGATGAGTTCTCCTCTGTGCGCTTCCTCTGTGAAACTCAGTGTTCTCTGTGGTGAAGGTTTTGAAAACCTCTACCACAGAGAACACTGAGTTTCACGGAGGAAAGACACAGAGGGGTTTCTCCAACGGTGGGCCCATTCAAGCCGGGTTGTGGCTTGAGTGGGCAGTTCTGAGTGCGGATCAGATGCATGTGCGTCACCGCCTGACCCTTTTTCCCATACCGATACTTCGGCCTGTTCCGGCATCAGCAGATCTTAGGACCGGCCGCTCGCCTGATGAGCTGTTCTTCCCTTCGGCTGCGGCCACGTTAAATCCCATCTGCGTGGTGTAGATCGCTTCATTGAACGTTGACCCAGACTTTGCTTTGGCGACAGCAAAGAAACCGTATGCGTTCCCTCCAGCGAATGAAGTTGCAATGTAGTCGGCAACCATTTGCCCGGAATCGGTTGACGGAAGCCAGCTAAGGGCCATCGGGCCCGCAATCGGAGTGGCTGCGCTCCACGTGTTGCCGCCATCGGCTGATGAAATGAATCCCGCGTACAGTGCGCAGTTCGCAGCCGAGCAATTCGTCTGCGGGTAATAGTAATAAGTCAGGCCCAGGTGAGCCGTGCTTCCGCCCGTTGCGGGGTCGATGCCAAGCCCCGGAATAAAATGATCAACGGTGCTGGTGATGGCATCGATTGGTATGCGGGCTGGCTGCGTCCAGTTTGCGCCGTTCGATGACGTGCTCATCACCAGATCATTAGACGCACAACTCGTCCGAAAGCGGCAGTCCTGCCAGACCACGTAAACATTTCCAGCCGCGTCTTCCTGCGCGGACGGCAATGCGTCGCTGCGTAAGCCGCCTGCAACGGCATGATCGTTCACCCTCGCGATTTGCACTACATTACCCCAAGTCGCACCGCCATCAGTCGAAGAAAAAGATTGGATTACTCCTGCATCCGCCAGGAATGGAACAATAACTGAGCCGCCGGGCTGCACCAGAGGCTGTCCGCCGAGCCCGTGCGCCGCAGATACGGCGAACCCAGCTGACCAAGTCAGGCCACCATCCTGTGACGTGCTCATGAAAATGAGATTTGAGTTGCCATTGTCATCCCACTCTGCGTAACAGTTGCCATAGTGCGTGCTCGTCGGAGTGTTGTCGCAAGTTATCCAATCTTTGTCGAGATCAGCGCCCTGCGCCACGATCACCGGATTGCCCCAGCTGGCGCCGCCATCGCTCGAGCGAGTTACGGCGACCTGAATGCTGGTTGCCGATATAGGCAGCGACGAGATCATCCACACGCCGTGCTTGGCGTCGTAAATCACAGACGTGTCGCTGACGGCAGAGTTTGCACCTGCACCTTCGAAAGTAGTCAGGCCCGGCAAAAAACCATTCTGCCAGGTGGCGCCGCTGTCGTTCGAAATCGCATACCCAATGGCAGCGCCTCCGCCCCCGGAAATTCGTGCAACTTGAAAACTCGTGATAATGGTGGAACCAAAAGAAAAGCTGCCCGGCTCAACTTCAGTCGCGTGCTGGCTACTGAGATTAGTGAAGGAATCAGAGCTCAACTGTGCGAGTGGCACAGTTGCAGGCGGATCCGACGCGAACGGGTTAAGAACGTTAGAAATTGGAGGGGAGCTTGAACCGCAGCTGGCAACGAAAAGGATAGCTGGACTGACTCCCAGAATCGAAGCAAGTCGATGAAGTCGCACGCCTTCCCCTATGCCGCCATTCGCGACGAACGTGAGACAAGGTTCTTAGAACTTCATTGCGAAGTCAACATTTTCTTGAATCAAGCAAAAACGACCCAAAGGGTCGGGGCCAATTGAAGGAGAATCACTGCAGGTGAAATCTTTCTTTCATCAATCTCTGCAATCGCGGCTTGTAGAGGATGTCGTAGGCAAATTCTTTGTCGGGGAACATGGCGAGCGCGGCGCGTTTGGCCCCTGCGGCCAGTTCTGAAGCTTCTTCGATGGTCAGATTCGGGTCCTGGCTGATGACTGACATTACCATGCTGATCATGATCTGCAGGCGGCGAATCTTCTGCGCTTCCTGTTGCACTTCGTTGGCACGCGCTTCTTCCAAAAGGCCCTCTTTCCGTTGTTCCGCGCGGGATGCGCCACCCGCTTACAAATTAGATGTGCCGCCCGAAAACGACGTTGCGCTATTGTGCTCAGGAACCACGGCGCGAATCAACACACTTCGGTCACTACTTAGGTTCAGGCCACAGCTGTCACCAAATAGGCCCAGGGGCACGAATTTCGCATCTATACTGCTTCAGGAGGAAAAGACATGGCGGCTGATCCGAATCCTTTGCCCGATCCAAATGAAAAGCTGGTACGCGTGTTCGATGCGGAACAAGAGTCCGAAGCAATGGTGGTGAGTGGCCTGCTTGAATCGCAAGGCATCGATTGTGAGATCACAGCCCTCGATGCGCCGCAAGATGTGTTGCCCATTGGTGGCACTGTGATCCTGGTACGCGAAGAAGATGCCCAGCGGGCAAGGGACGTCATTAACTCGTACCGTCGTACTCCGGCCGAGCAGGTGGAGGAACAAGCCAATGCTTCGACCGCTGGAAGCGACGGGGAACTCAGTGATTAGTTGCGACCTGAGAGGCCACTGTCGCTCCATCAAGGAAGAAGCTGGTCGCGCCGTCGGTGTCTGTGCGATAAGTGATTACATGAGCATTTTGCAAACGCTGCAACACCTCGGGGCGGGGATGATGGTAAACATTTCGCGCCCCCACCGAGATTAGGGCGAAACGCGGATGAACAGCGGCCAGTAACGCCTCCGCGCTTGAACTAGCGCTGCCATGATGCGCCACTTTCAGTACATCAGCTGACGGATTTTCATTCCCGATAAATTTTTCGGTGGCCTTTTCAGCATCTGCCTCTAGCAGCGCTGACGTATTGCCGTAGACCACTTTCATGACCAACGACTCGTCGTTTCGATGGGAATCATTGCCGGAGTTGCGCCTTGGAGATTCGGCTGCAGGCGCGAGCACCCGAAAGTTTATTCCACCATAGGTAAAAGTGTCTCCAGCTTTGCGGTAATAAATCGTGACTCCGTACTCGCGCGCTTCGGCCAACAATCTTCCGATCTCTAGAGGCGGAATGCCTTCAGGTAACCACAGCTCGCGCGGGCGAAAATTTTGCATAACGGCAAACATTCCGCCCATATGATCGGCGTGCGCGTGAGTGAGGACCAGGGCGTCAAGCCGTGAAATTCCGCGCGCCCACAAATATGGGGACACGACGTCTTCGCCAATATCCATCTGTGAGTGCGTCCAGAAGGGCAGGCCACCGGCATCGACCAGCAACTTGCGGCCGTCAGGTGTGATCAACAAGATGGAGTCACCCTGGCCGACGTCGATCGCGGTCATCTCCAAGACTCTGTTGCGAATCTGCTGATGCGGCGGGATGAACCAAATCCATAATGCGCTTCCGCTGAGCAGGACAGTTCCGAGGAATGCCAGCGCAGTTCTCCGGCGCACCAAAATCGCGCAAATCAATATTGCTATTCCAGAAAAAACAATTGCAGTCACGCTCGGGGTTGCTATTCGAATGTCCGCGAGCCGCATCCCGCCAAGCCATTTCACGGTTCCTGTGATGCCTTGCAGGGCAAATCCCGCAATTGCCGCTGGAACTTTCGCGACCGTCAGCGAAACGTAGCTCACGCAGATTGCGCAGACCGCCGCCGGCATCAGTAACTGCAAAAATGGGATGACGAATAAATTTGCCGGCATTGCCACTGAAGTCGCACGATGAAAGTAAAAGGCCATCGGCAACGCCAGCCCGAGTTGCAATATGGCCGACATCACTGTTAATTCGACGAAGCCGAAGGCAAATCGAATTCCACCTAGAACGGCGCTCCGGGGAAAACCACCCCGCACGATCATCTCAATCCGGCCTAACAATAATCGGACATCAAGCCGAAACTGCGCGATTTCCGGCGGCAGCGCGCGATCCCGGGCAAGCGCATTCAGGTTTCGTAATCCTTGGGAGTAGGGCTGAATCGAGCGCTCCAACACCGGAACACCGATACCAGCCACCAGCGCAACACACAGGAATGTCATTTGAAAGCTTGCACCCAACAGCACGCGCGGATCGGCAATCAACAAAATGAGTGCAGCCGCTCCCAGCGCATTCAGCATGGCGCGATCGCGATAAAGCAAGCGCGCACACAAATACGCGGCGAACATCAAAGCCGCCCGCCACACCGGAGAGCCTTCTTTCGTAAGCACGGCGTATGCCAGGATCAAACCGATTGCGCAAAGGCTCGCCGCGACCTGCCCCAGGCCAACCCGCCGCAAACTCCACAGCGTGAACAGCGCCAGAATGCTGACGTTTATCCCCGATACAACCAGGACGTGGTAGGTCCCCGAACGCTGAAAGTCCACGCGGGTGGGTCGCTCGACGAATGTTTCTTCGCCGAGCACAATTGCATCCATTAGACCTGCAATCCGCTCAGGCCAAAGAGCGTGAATTTTCCCGATGATGCTCCGGTGCATGCGCGTGCGCCAGCGCTCCACCCGGCTACCCGCGAATCCGGGAACGATTTCAATCGCAGAATATTTAACCGAAGCGCCAGCTACAATGCCTTTGTCGCGCAGATATCCGGCGTAGTCGAAAGCGCCAGGATTACGGTAATTGCGAGGCGGTACAAGGGTGGTTCGAAATCGGATGGGCTCGCCATAAGAAAGCAAACGCATGTGATCGCGAGAATCACCTCGGCCATTTTGATAAATGCTCAGCCTGATTCCTTCCGCGATTCTTTTACTTTGAGAGTCGGAATCGATCGTCTCAGTTTCAATATCAATGCGCTGGCGAAAAGAACTATCGCCCTCGGATTGAACTTCGCCTTCGGCAATAACGTGGCCCGTGATCTCTACCTCGCCGCTGCCGAGCCATAACGATTGCGCCGCGGCAGAACTTCTACGCATTTGAATGGATAGCGCACCAACCGCGATCAGAGCCGCAAAGGCGAGAATTTTTGGCGACAGAGTTCTTTTTCTGATGATGCAAATCGCTGAAACGATAAAAACAACTCCCGCAAGCACCCACCAAATCGGTGGTCGCCAAGCGTAGTTTCCGACGATGATTCCCGCGGAAAAACACAGCGCGGCCCAGAAGAGTGGCTGACGCGCGGAGAGTTGCTGTCTACTTCGCAACCTGCGGGCTGGAGCCGTAGCCGGGTGTATAGGGGCAAAAATGCTTGTCGAGGCAAGCGGGGCTGCGATATTTGCGTATGCCAAGCGTAAACGGCGATTTACCGGGCCAGAAGGAACACGCTCTCAATGTGGAATGTCTGGGGAAATAGATCGATAAAATGGGCGTCCGCGATGCGGTATCCAAAGCTGATCATCCATTGCAGATCGCGAGCCAGTGTAGAGGGATCGCACGAAACATACGCGATTCTCGGCGGTTCCAGCTTCGCCAGACTTCGAACCACTGCTTCGCCTAATCCACCTCGCGGCGGGTCAACTACGATCAGATCAGGGCGCACCCCAGAAGCTTGTCCCAGATATTGTTCGCTCGTGGCCAGAACTGCCTTCACCTCCGGGGGTGCATTGTGACGCAGGTCGGCAAGTGAAGTCTGTGACGACTCCACGGCGATTACCTGTGCAAAACTTCTAGCCAGGACAGTCGAGAAAAGCCCGACTCCCGCGTAAAGATCGAGCGCCAATTTGCCTGATACGCCGTCCGTAACAATTCCGATCAGATCATCGATCAAGAAACGGTTCACCTGGAAAAAAGCGCCGGCGCTTACCCGGTACCGTGCCGATTTTGTTTCATAGGTCAGCGCAGATTGTCCCAATCCCGCCAATGGTTTTGGCTCGATCAACTGGTTTGCCGGAGGCGGTTCGAAAACTCCGACACCAATCGCGCTCGACAGAATTTGCCCTACTGTGTCGGCAATTACTTGGCCGGCAGCTTTCGACGTGCGCGGCGCGCAGTAGACTTCGGCCAGCAGTCGTTCGTCCGCGTGATCGGCAAACAGCTCTATTTCCCTGATTTCGGCGGGAACGCGCCCGGTCCGACCCGCGGCCCATATCTCTCCAATCGCGCGATTAATCATGGGCGAGCTGATAGGGCACTGCTCAATCGGCAAAAGCTCATGCGATCGAAATTTGTAATAACCGACCGCGAACTCAGGCATGTTCTGCACTTTGAGCCGCGTGCGATTGCGATAATTCCACTCCGGCGAGCGGTGGATCCGTAGGTCATTCGGCAATTCGATCTTGGCTGTGCGCTTCAGCGTCTCAAGAAGAATTGCCGATTTTGCCTGCAGTTGGCGCGAATATTTGACGTGCTGATATTGGCAGCCGCCGCATTGCAAAAAGTAGGGACAGCCCGGCTCGGTCCTATCAGGTGAGGGCTCGATGACTTGTTCCAGCCGTGCCCGTGCGAACCCTGGCTTCTGCTCGACGATCCTGGCCTCGATTTGCTCACCATCAATCGAGAACGGCACGAAAACAGTTTTTCCGGTCCCCCGCTCGTCGGCAGGCAGGCGCGCCAGTCCGTCTCCACCATATACAAGTTTTTCGATCTTTAGTTGCATTTTCGGATCTTTTGCAATGGAACCGGAGTCATCCGCGTGATGACTTCTAGCATGACGCCACTTCAGATATAAGTGTTCAGACTACTGTATGCTCTGGTATTTCATTTTCTTTCTCATCTCAGGCTTCTGCGGAATATTGTATGAGCTTGTTTGGCTACGCCTGGCCATGGCCCAGTACGGCGTAACCACTCCGATCGTGTCCATTGTTCTCTCTGCATTCATGGGTGGATTGGGGATCGGCTCTCTGATCGCCGGCAAGCTGATCCGTCGTTACGGACAAAAATTTTCGGTTCCGCCATTATGGTTCTATGCCGGATCCGAACTGCTGATTGGCCTTTCTGCCTTGACTGTTCCCTCAGAGTTGGCGGTTGGCCATCGATTCCTCTCGCATCTTGCGAGTTCGACTGAGTTCTCGTCAGTTACGTACTCTTTGATTTCTGGAATATGCATTGCTTTGACCTTGGTGCCGTGGTGCGCTCTTATGGGCGCGACTATTCCTTTGGCAATGTTTGCAATTCGCAGCGACCTACGGTACCAGTCGAGCCGTTCCTTCAGTTTTTTATATGTATCGAATTTGCTCGGAGCCATGCTAGGCGCGATTCTGCCGTTGGCAATAATTGAGTTTCGCGGTTTTCATTCCACTTTGTTTGTCGGAATGCTGCTTAATTTCCTCATCGCCTTTTCCGCATTCGTATTAGCGAAGGCGCGAAAAATTGGCTCGGACATTGCACCAGAACCGAACGTGCCAGTTAGAAGTGCACGTAATCAGGGAATTCTTGCTGTGCTTTTTATGACCGGCCTTACCAGCATGGGAATGGAGGTCGTCTGGATTCGCCTATATACCCCATTTGTCGGCGTAATGGTCTATTCATTCGCGTTAATCCTGGTTACGTACCTCGGCGCCACTTTTCTAGGCTCCTTCGCGTACCGCAGTTTTGCCCAAAATCCGGAATCGAGGGGGTGGTTTTCTTTAGCCGCCCTATCTCTGCTGGCGGTCCTGCCATTATTCGCATGCCAGCCCGGCCACATGAATTTTTTGCTGCGTGTGATGTTGGGTATAGCGCCGTTTTCCGCGGCGCTAGGCTATATCACGCCGCAATTAGTTGACCTGTGGTCCCAAGGGGATGCTGATCTCGCAGCTCACGCCTATGCCGTGAATGTCTTTGGGTGCATTCTGGGGCCGCTGGTCGCCGGATTCATATTGCTTCCCAGAATCAGCGAGCGCTGGAGCCTGTTTTTATTTGCGGTCCCCTGGATCTTGTTCGGATTCTCAAACTTTGTTCAACATTATTCCACTGCGGCTATCTGGCGAAAAAGGATCGCGGCGATTTGTTTCCTGGCACTCACTCTATTCGCGACACTTAAACCCAAGAGTTTCGAAAGTCACTACCCGCGACACGTCCTGCTGAGAGATAACACCGCGACCGTGATTGCTGCTGGGACTGGTGTTAGCAGGGTTTTGTTGGTCAACGGAGTCGGAATTACAACCTTGACTCCGACCACCAAGGCCATGGCGCACTTGCCTTTGGCTCTTATGGACCATCGGCCTGACAACGTGTTGGTGGTCTGCTTTGGCATGGGCACCACATTCCGTTCCGCACTTTCATGGGGAATACACGTAACTGCAGTTGACCTGGTCCCGAGCGTCCCGAAGCTTCTGTGGTATTACCACGCCGACGCGCCAAAATTGCTCCATTCTCCGCTCGCCCATGTAATCATTGACGATGGCAGAAGATATCTTGATCGGACCTCGGACAAGTTTGATCTCATTACCATCGATCCCCCTCCTCCACTTCCTGCCGCCGGTTCCAGCCTCTTATATTCCGAGGAGTTTTACGCGGTAGCCAAAAAACACCTCAAGCCGCACGGAATTCTGGAACAATGGCTGCCGTCTTATTCAGGCGACCCATTCCTCCGCTCATCAATAGCTAAAGCCATTAAGCTTTCATTCAATCACGTCAGAGCCTTTCGTTCGATTGAAGGATGGGGTGTTCATTTACTGGCTAGCGACTGGCCCATTCCCGCGCGTAGTTCGCAAGATCTGGCTGGCGAACTTAGCGCGAACGCGAGCGGGGACTTCATTGAGTGGGGCCCCGCGATAACGCCGGTCGGTCAGTTCGATATTCTGCTGAATAACGAGTTCAATGTGGACGACATTGTTGCTGCCTCGCCCTCAGCCCCTGTGATGCGCGATGACCGTCCAACCAATGAATACTTTGCGGTCCGGTATCTGAGATATCTTTCTACACACCAATAGAGTGCAAGGGAGGTATCGTTCGATGTGTTCTCCAAAGGACGTCAGTCATCCTTCGGGCACTTCTAAAAATTACATATAAAACAAGCTCAATCTGGGCAGGTTGTACTTTTCCAACAACTTTTTGTGCGCGTACTGCTTTTGCAGTTGCTCGACCTGAGCAGCAGGCATTTTACTGCGGTAAGGGGCTAGATCGCGGTCGGCTTGGGCGCGGACGGCTACCGCATCGTCGTCAGGAATGGCGGCGAGAAGCACCGCGAACAGTTTTTCTTCCAGCACCGTGAGCCTTCGTTCAAGATCTTCCAGCCGGAATGGCGAAGCTTTCGATTGTATTTCGTTCGCGAGCTGCCCCAGCGCCGCGGATACCTCTCTCGCCACAGCCTCCGACGAAATGCCCGGCCGGGCAGGCAGTTTGGCCGATTCCAGTTCAGCCGCATTGCGGCGCAAAAAACTTTCAATTTCGGCCGAATCGAATCCTTTAATCGCATTCGCTTCTTTTGCTGTTCCCACCGCCGCTTCTTTCATGTCTTCTGCGGCAGCCAGCACTTCCTGAGAACAATACGCAAGCCCATTCACCTTCCTGCTTTTCGAAGGACGTGCATTATATTTCTCGAAGGTCGCGTCAATTCCGCGCAGCACTGCCTCAAGCGGAATGCCGGCATCTTTCCAGGTCTCAATCAGTGCCCAATCCAGTGTTGAGAGCATCAGGATCGTCCCGCGTCCGCGCTGAAAGTGCTCCTCGATTTCAGTGAAATAGTTGAAGTAGTTTTGCAAAAGAAACTCTTGGCTTTTAGCTGTTAGCTTTAGCTTAAAGCAAGATTCGCCATATTTATTCTGTGGCGTTGCTCTGTGTACCTCAGTGCTCTCTGTGGTTGAAGATTTTCGGCCAGCGCAGGAAATCAAACCATGCGAGGATCAAACAGCCAAGCTAAGAACTAGCCTTAGACCGGTTGGCATTTCCAGATCGAGCTTTCGGCGAGTGCTCGCCCTTTGGATCGGTAGCATTTCGTTCCCATAAAATGCGCAGCCCCTCGAGTGTCAGAAATTCGTCCACGTTTTGAATGTATTTGGATCCCGAGCCAATCAATGGCGCGAGTCCGCCGGTCGCGATGACCTTGGTGGATTTGCCGAGTTCTCCGAGCAGCCGCTCAAGAATCCCGTCCACTAAACCCAGATAACCATAGTAGAGCCCGGACTGCATGCTTCCGACTGTGGTGGTCCCAATCACGCGAGACGGTTTGCGAATATCAACTCGTTGCAGCCGCGCGGTGCGGGTGAACAGAGCGTCGGCAGAGATTCCGATTCCTGGACTTATGACACCGCCCTGATATTCGCCCTTGGCTGTAACACAATCAAAGGTTGTGGCAGTCCCGAAATCGACCACAATGCACGGGCCGCCGTGCTTCTCAAATGCCGCGACTGAATTCACGATCCGGTCAGCCCCTACTTCTGCGGGATTGTCGTAAAGCACCGGCATGCCGGTCTTAACTCCTGGCTCGATGAACAGGGGTTTGCGTTCGAAATAGCGCTGGCACACCCGGCGCAAGGTGGAGTCGAGCGGCGGCACCACGGAAGAAATTATGATTCCTCCAATGTCCTTCGGCCCCAATCTTTCCATCGAAAAGAGATTGCGAAACAGTACGCCGTATTCGTCGATGGTCTGCGCGGCACGGGTCGTCACGCGCCAGTTTGCCGCCAGCTTGTCATATTTCGCCCCGGCATCTGACGCAGTCCGCGTGAATACGCCGAGCACCGTGTTTGTGTTGCCGACATCAAGAACAAGAAGCATAAGCCGTGATTAGTGACTAGTGGTCAGTCTTACCGTCCCACTGTACACAATTCGCAATCCATCATTGGCACGCACCTGCAGAAACCCGCGCGGATCGAGCCCTTCGGTGACTCCTTCGAATCCGCCATTCTCCTCGACCAATACCGTCTTGCCTCGCACCATGGAAGATTGTTCTTCGAATCGTTTCAAAATGTTGTTGTGAGCGTCAGAATCCGCAGTCAAATTCCGGTATTCGCGGTCGAGCGATTTTAACAAAGCCGCGCATAAATCAACTCGGGACCATTTTTCTTCGGTCGCTATGCGCAGCGATGTTGCAGTTTCCTTTAAATCGCCAACGAACTCAGCCTGGTTGACGTTGATACCAATCCCAATGACGATGTGCCGCACTCGAGTTGCTTCTGCGTTCATTTCGGTCAAGATTCCGCAAAACTTCTTGCCCTCGATCAGTAGATCATTAGGCCACTTTAGATCAGCAATCAGGTCAGAGTTTATTTCTTCCACCGCCGCTCGCACCGCCAATCCTGCTGCCAGCGACATGACCAGAACCTCAGACGGGGGCAGGGGCGGCCGCAGGACCACAGTGCAATAAATTCCCGCTGATTCCGCCGAGTGCCACTGATGATTGCCCCGCCCACGTCCCGCCGTTTGTTGCTCGGCAAGGAACACGGTGCCCTCGGGAGCGCCTGCAGCTGCGGCTTCCATTGCAAGCGTATTCGTCGAGGTCACTCGGTAATAATGACGGATGTGCTCGCTGAAAGTCGTACCCCGCACCAGCGGCTGTAGTAATTCCGGCAGAAGAAGATCGGGAACTGCGGTCAGCTGATATCCGCTCGAAGGGTGGCCGGCGATTTCGACCCCAAAGGTTCGCAGTTGCTGCACCAGCCGCCACACTTCAAAACGGGTTGTGCCGATCTCCTGCGCCAGCTTGGTTCCGCTGATCACGGTTGTCGAGTAATTCATCAGTACGCCGATGATTCGCCCCAGGCGCTCATCCGTCTGATGTTCGTTGGCTGTCGCGATTGACGCCCGGCGCAGGCCTCGAATTGACTTTGTTTTGGCGATGCTGGGATTATGCGGGAGAGAAGCTTTGACCGCAAATCTGTCGCCTAGGCTGTGACCATGCGCAGGCTCATGTCCACAGCGGGAGCCGAATGTGTGAGTGCGCCTACAGAGATAAAGTTCACACCAGTTTCGGCATAGGCTCGGACATTTTCCAGATTAATTCCGCCTGAACTCTCGAGTGGAATGCGGCGTTCCGACTTCGAACAGCGCTCGACCGCGGCGCGAGTCTCTGCCACTGGCATATTGTCCAGCAGGATGGCCTCGGCCCCGTTCGCCAGCGCTTCTTCCAACTCCGCCAGATTGCGGACCTCGACTTCAATGATCTGCGTCCCACGCCGGTTGCGGTGAGCGCGTTCAAGCGCTGGCTTTATTCCGCCAGCCAGGGCGATGTGATTATTCTTGATCAGCACGCCGTCTGATAAATCGAGTCGGTGGTTTTGGCCACCACCGCAGCGCACAGCATATTTATCCAGCGGGCGCAGGCCGGGCGCGGTTTTTCGCGTGTCCAGAATCTTGGCCTTGGTGCCGGATATCGCCTCCACAAATTGACGTGTCAGCGTAGCGATGCCGCTCAACCGCTGCAAAAGGTTCAGAATCACCCGCTCGCAGGAGAGCAGAACCCGCGCATTATGGCGAATGACCGCGATCGCCTGACCCTTGTGCAAGCGCACACCGTCAAAAACTTCGGGATGGCTGGTCACTTCATAGTGCGACACCACCGCGCCATCCAGCATGGCATACACATCCAGGATGCGCGCCACGGCGCCCAGCCCCGAAAGAACGCAGTCCTGTTTGGCGAGGATCGTCCCCGCTGCGCGCTGGTTGGGATCAATGCAGGCGTAACTGGTAGAGTCGCGCGTAGCTCGATCTTCGAGCAGCGCGTTTTCAAGGATCGCAGTAATGCGCCGGCTATTGAAGTCCATAGTTGTCTATGTGGCGACAGCCGCGCTCGGCAGTCGTGCGGGTCAAAGACCCGCTAAATCCCTCAAGCGCACCCCAACTCATTCAGCTTGCTTTGCGTCTTTTGATGCAGCACCGCCAGTTCCTGCTGCTGTTTTTTCAGGTTCTCCACCACCTGCGCCGGGGCTTTCGCCAGAAATTGTTCGTTACCCAACTGCCGCTGCCCGGTAGCGATGCCTTTTTCGATCTTTTCCATTTCTTTCTTCAGTCGTTCACACTCGACGCCAACGTCAATTCTCTGCTCATAAACAAGTCGGACATCAAAACGTGAGGTGGTGCGGACCGCCGATTTGTTGGCCAAGCCAGCATTCACGAAACGAGCCTGCTCAACATTCGCCAGCCGCTCCAATGCACCGACATTTTTCTCGATGAGGTCCCTCACTGCCGGATCCTCCACGAATATTTCGATGGGTACCCGCTGTTTTGTCTCGACTTTGAGCTCGGCCCGCAGGTTCCGGATGCTGGCAATCAAATCCTGGAGAATTGCCATTTCGATTTCTGCGCTCCGATCAACCTGCGCATCATCGGCCTGAGGATAAGCAGCCAGCGCCAGCGACTTCAGCGGAGGCTTCCCGTCGTACATTACATGCCAGATTTCTTCGGTTATAAACGGCATCACCGGGTGCAGCAGCCGAAGCGAAGCTTCGAACAGTGCAATTAGATTAGCGCATGTGCCCCGCGCATCATCTGACTCAGGCAGCAGCCGCGGTTTGACCAACTCAAGGTACCAGTCGCAAAGCTCGCCCCAAAAGAAATCATAAATAGCATTCGCAGCTTCATCGAACCGGTAAGCTGCGAGCGAATCATTCACATTCTTTGCGACGCTATTGAAGCGCGAAACAATCCAGCGATCTTCAAGAGAAGTGGCCTGGAAGTTGCCGATGCCTATGTTGGGGCGGGCGTCCACGCCCGTGCTTACAGGCCGCAGGCCCGGATCAATCCGCTCAATATTCATGAACATGAAGCGCGCGGCATTCCAGATCTTGTTTGCAAAGGCGCGGTAACCTTCCGTGCGCTTTTCGTTGAACGCAATATCGGTTCCTGGAGAAGACATCGCCGCCAATGTGAATCTGGTCGCATCGGTTCCATATTTCTCAATTACTTGAATGGGATCGAGAACATTGCCCTTGGTCTTCGACATTTTCTGCCGGTCAGCGTCCCGAACCAGAGCATGGATGTAGACGTCGCGGAAGGGCACGCTGCTGTGAAGTTCATTTTCACTCAGAACGGCCTTAAACGGGCGAGACGCCCGTTCCCCAAAATCCTCAAAAGTGGAGCGACGGGCCCCTCGCCCGTCCACGCCCGGCTTTTCTGGCGGCGCCATAAACCAGCAGCCCAGCATAATCATGCGCGCGACCCAGAAAAATAAAATGTCGAAGCCCGTTATCAGCAGCGATGTTGGATAAAAGACTTGCAGGTCGCGCGTGGCTTCCGGCCAGCCCAGCGCGGTGAATGGCAGCAGTCCGGACGAGAACCAAGTGTCCAGAACGTCCGGATCCTGTTTCAGCTTCGAGCCGCCGCACTTCCTGCACGAACTCGGCGTCTCGCGCGCGACGATGATCTCTCCGCAGTCGCAATACCACGCCGGAATCTGATGGCCCCACCATAACTGCCGCGAGATGCACCAGTCGTGAATGTTTCGCATCCAGTTCAGATAAATCTGGCGGTAGTTGGCTGGCGTGAAGCGAATGTAATCTTTCTCCACCCCTTCGATAGCGCGCTCTGCCAGCGGCTGAATTTTGATGAACCACTGGGTTGAAAGCCTCGGCTCAATCACTGATCCGCATCGGTCGCACTTTCCCAAAGCCAGAGTGTAATCTCTCTCGCCGGTCAGAAATCCCTGCTCGCGTAAATCTTCCAGAACGCGCTTTCGAGCTTCCTCGCGCTTCAGTCCGGCGTAAGGCCCGGCATTCTGGTTCATCCGCGCATGCTCATCCATGACTTCGATCTGCGGAAGGTTGTGCCGAAGTCCCGCTTGGAAATCGTTGGTATCGTGTGCCGGCGTCACTTTCACCGCGCCAGTGCCAAACTCAGGTTGCGCGAGTTCGTCGGTAATGATCGGAATCTCGCGATTCATCAGCGGCAGAAAAACCTTTTTGCCGTGCAGATGTTTGTAGCGGTCGTCCCGTTCGTTCACCGCAATCGCGGTATCACCAAGCATCGTTTCCGGACGCGTAGTGGCCACAGTGATGAACTCGTTCGTCCCAACCACCGGATAACGGATCTCCCACAACTTGCCCGGGACTTCCTCGTGCTTAACTTCGAGATCGGAAATCGCGGTCGCACAACGCGGGCACCAGTTAACGATGTACTTGCCGCGATAGACCAGGCCTTGGTCGTATAAACGAACGAAAACCTCGCGCACCGCGCGCGAAAGATTTTCGTCCATGGTGAAATACTCGCGATCCCAATCAACAGACGCGCCTAGCCGCCGCATCTGTTCTTGAATTGCGCCGCCGTAAAGTTTCTTCCACTCCCAGACCCGCTCAATAAACTTCTCGCGGCCAAGATCGGTACGACGTTTGTGTTCGCCTGCCAGCTGCCGCTCGACCATCATTTGTGTCGCAATTCCGGCGTGATCTGTCCCCGGCAGCCAGAGGGTCACAAAGCCGCGCATGCGGTGCCAGCGAACGATAATGTCCATCTGCGTCTGGTTAAGCATGTGGCCCATGTGAAGACGGCCAGTCACGTTGGGCGGAGGAAGCAGCAAAGTGAATACCGGACGCTTGTCATCCACCGGTGGCGTGGGAACAGAAAAAAGCTTCTCTTTGACCCAGAGTTCAGCCCATCTCGCCTCGATAGCTCCCGGTTCGTAAGCTTTGGGCAGCTCCATTTTTGTCAGGTTCTCAGGCATGAAAAAATTCAGCAGCTATCAGCGTTGGCAGTGCCATCCCCGGTTAGCAAGCACTCGAATCCCAAACTTTAGATTTATTCTTTTTTTGATTGCTGCCTCGCAAGCGGTTTGGACCCCGCGGTCAACCTTGCCACCAGGAAATCAGAGAATCAGCCAGCGCCTCTTGCTCATCGATGGATAACAAGAGCGCCCGCTCGAGCAGCTTAGAAACTTCCGGAGTCATTTGCGCCATAGAAACTATACCCATTTTAGCGCAGCTGGCGAATTTACCCGGATTGGGCACATTCACAAATCAAAAACCCCACCCTCCCGCAAAATACGCGAGAAGGGTGGGGCACCCATCGGGCTTTCTTAGAGTTAGTTTGTTTCGCGGCTTTTGCGCAAAAATGCCGGAACATCTAAATCCGCCTGTTCGAAGTTGGAGATCATTGCGGTGCGCATGTTCTCGAGCGAAATCACCTCGGCGGAAGCTGCCGGTATCGGTTGTTGCGCTTCCATTATCATCGGCGGAGGCGCTGGCTCAGAATCGAAGTCGTCGTCCGAATGCACGGTGAATCCCGTGGACTCGGTCTTTCTGCGCGGTCGGTCTTCATCTTTGAAGCCGGTCGCGATGACGGTAATCTTTACCGCGTCTTTCATCTTTTCATCCAGCACCGCGCCAAAAATAATGTTGGCATCTTCGTGCGCAGCGTTTTGAATGATGCTGCAAGCTTCCTGAACCTCGGCCAGTTTGAGTGACGCCGATCCGGTAATGTTGATGAGAATGCCGCGCGCGCCATCAATGGCTCCAGCTTCGAGCAACGGCGACGCGATCGCTTTCTGCGCAGCTTCAGTAGCTCGGCGCGAACCGTTGGCGCTGGCTGTGCCCATGACCGCATATCCCATGCGCGCCATGATTGCTTTCACATCTGCGAAATCACGGTTGATGATGCCGGGAATAGTAATGATGTCGGAAATTCCCTGCACGCCTTGTCGCAGAATGTCATCAGCCACTCGGAAAGACTCGAAGAAGCCGGCGTCTTGCGCAACTGCAAGCAATCGCTCATTGGGAATTACGATCGTGGTGTCGATCGAATCCATAAGCTCGGCTACGCCACGCTCCGCCTGCTGCATTCGCCGCTTGCCCTCGAATGCAAATGGCTTGGTAACGACCGCCACCGTCAACGCGCCCATCTCGCTCGCTAGTGACGCAATGATCGGCGCAGCGCCCGTACCCGTTCCGCCGCCCAGGCCGGTGGTGACAAACACCATGTCCGCGCCTTCGAGCGCCTCAATAATCTTGTCAGAGTCTTCGAGCGCGGCCTTGCGCCCGATTTCGGGGTTGGCCCCAGCGCCCAAGCCGTTAGTCAGCTTTACGCCAAGCTGTATTTTCATTGGCGCGCGCGACATACGCAGCGCCTGCAGATCGGTGTTTGCAGTGATGAACTCGATGCCATCCATGCCGGCATCGATCATTCGGTTGACAGCATTGCCTCCGCCGCCGCCAACGCCGATCACTTTAATGCGAGCGTCGTTGCGGGTATCGTCGTTGTAGCTGATACGAATTTCGTTGTTGCTCTCTTTTTTCATACCGCACTCCTGAATGATCGTCGTTGGTTTTTAGAAAATTCAAAAGCTTTTAACTGCAGAGATCGCAGAGAAATGGCGCCGCAGAGAAAATGTCAGCGTGCTCTGCGAAACCTCCGCGTCCTCCGCGGTCAAAAGCTGTTCTGGTCATCATCCGCGTAGCCTAGCCACTCACCACTAGTCATTAACCACTGCTCTATGCTCCCTTACCCACCAGCATGGATTTCAGCTTCGAACTCCATCTCTCATCCAACACGCCCCTGGCAGTTCGGGCGCGATGTCCATACATAACCATTCCCAGTACGGTCGCGAACTCAGGCTCAGCGAGCGTGGAAGGCATTTTTGCGATCGGAGTAGGCCACGCCATCCGCACTGGCTTACGCAGCACGGAATCGGCGATGTCCATTAGGCCCGGTAATCGCGACCCGCCGCCGCTGATAACCACTCCTGCGGCACAAATCTCGAGCATTCCTGCATGACGCAGGTTCTCGCGCAACATCTCAAACAATTCACGGGCCCGCGGTTCGAGAATTTCTCCGACCATGCGCTGTGAAACCATGCGCGAGGGTCTATCTCCCACGCACGGAACTTCAACCTCATTGCCTTCAGGGATCAGAGTGACAATCGCATTTCCAAAGAGCTTTTTGATCTTTTCCGACTCGATCAGAGGAGTGCATAGTCCCACCGACAGATCACTGGTGAAGTGATCACCGCCGACCGGGAGCACGGCAGTGTGAGCAACTGCGCCTTCCTGAATCACAATCAGGTTGGTCGATCCGGCTCCAATATCTGCCAGGCAAATGCCTAATTCACGTTCATCAGACCGCAGCACAGAATCGGCGCAAGCCAGCGGCTCGAATACAGTGTCGTCCACATGCACGCCCGCGCGATTCACTGCGGTGATCACGTTCTGCGTTGCCGATGTCGCGGCGGTGATCATGTGTACGCGAACTTCGAGGCGGCTCGCAATCATGCCCATGGGATCGTGCACGCCTGACTGTTCATCGAGAATGAACTCCTGCGGCAGGAGATGAAGCACTTCGCGGTCCGTGGGCAGGGGGATAGCTCTCGCCTTATCAACTGCCTGACGAATTTCTTCCCGCCCGATTTCGCGCGCGCGATTAAAAATCAACCCGCCGTGGGTGTTCACTCCCCGCACGTGCGCCCCAGCAACTCCCAGAATTGCGTGTTCAATGGGAATGCTGGAACTGTCCTCAGCCCTTTCCACCGCCTTCTGGATGGTGCCGACCGCTTTTTCCAAATCCACAATGATGCCCTTACGCGATCCGCGTGAGTCCGCCAGTCCATGGCCGCGATAGCGCAATCCGTTTTCGGTGAACTCCACGACCAGCACACAAGTTTTTGCGCTGCCTACATCGATCGCAGTCAGGAATTGTTCGTGTGGCCTGGGCATGGTTAATGGGCGTCCTGTCTTTTGGCAATCGCGGGACTGGGTTTTTGCAATCCCGCCGCCGGTTTGGATTGCGATGCTGTGTTCTGCGCCTTAAGCTTCCACGCGGAATGCTTTACAGGCGTCCATCGTTTTCGCGCAGCTTCTTTTTCCGCGTGTCGAATGGATGCGGACTTAACTTTTGCGGCGACGGTCGCGTGCTTCTTCCATTTTTGCGTGACAGCAGTCGACTGCATGCCCGCAGGTTTTTTGACAGGCTTCACAAACACTGCATGCGGCGTTAATGTTCCCAAAGGTTGGCGGCTGACAAGAGCGCTGGGTTTTACTCCTGCGGCCATCGCCGCTCTGGCCGCCGCTTGGGTAAGTAGCGGTTGCCGGGCCCCCCCGTGCAAATCCGGATTGACAATAATTTGCTGGTCATAACGCAGGTCAACTGATTCAAGCTTGTCGAATTGTTGCCGCCACTCGCGCAGGTGCGCCACATAAATTTTGAATCGATCCAGGAAGTTTGCCGACCCAAGATGCACCAGAACTTCGCCTGCAGGATCATTGGTCAGCACCTTCACGTCTTCCGGATCGGTCAAATCCACTTCACTCAGATCTTGCGAGTAGTGACCCCCGCTGGAATCGAGTTCGCGCACCAGTTCATTGAACATTTTCATCCGAATGGAACGGGTAGAAAGTGGTTCATTAGCGGACATCCCGATGATCACAGGGAATGAGAACCTTTTCTTGTTCGTGAGATCCATGAGCACGCCGCTGGCATCAATGAGCATGACCTTCGAACCCACCCGGGCAAAGGCGACCGGCACACGCTCGCGAATCTGAATCTTGATTCGATTGGGGGCGAAGCGCATGACACTGGCAGCGGCCACCCATGGAATCTGTTGTAACTGCTTTTGCCGTTGGTCGAGGGGTATAAAGAAGATGTTGCGCCCGATGTCGCCGCCCATCACCTCCATCACCTGGGCTCGGGTGATATTGCTTAGGCCGGCCATTTCAATGTTGTCGCTTGAATCGAGCCGGAAGCGCCATGAGTGTTCTTCGTAGTGATAAAACATGGCCGCGCCGAGCGCAGTTGCCGCGGCTATGCACACAGCTATCGCAACCCATAACAGGCGGGTGGCAGTTTTCCTAGGTAGGGGACTGCGGCGCACCGAGACACGCTTCTGCGCCCGCAGAAATGGCGATTCCTGCTCCGCGTCCAAGTCGAGAAGGCGGGCGTCGTCAAGTTCTTCGCGCGCCGAGTCGTTGACCGTAGAGTACAACTCGTCCTGGATGGTGGTGCTGGTTCTTCGCGCCATCAACAGGTCAGTTGTCGTGGAAATCGCTGAGCAGTTTCAATATAACGTCATTCGCGCAACGATAGAAAGATAAAAGTTGGAGTTTTTTTGCACAGGAGGGCAAGAAGCTGTCCGCCGTCAGCTTTCAGCTCACGGGTGCCCGTGCCTGCTTGCATAGCGGAGAATTAAAATCTTCTCTGTGAGCGTTTCTCTGTGAGACTCAGTGTTCTCTGTGGTTGAGGTTTTAAAAAGCTTTCACCACAGATAACACTGAGTTTCACAGAGGAACCCCACAGAGAAGATTTCGCAAGAGGTATGCATCGATGCTGACAATTGAGGGCTGAGGGCTGAGGGATGAAAGCTGAAATCTGCTCTCTGCTATGATTTCCCACTCTCAATGCATCCCATTCTGCTCAGTCTTTTGCTCGGCTTGACTGCTGCCGCGGCAAACGTTTTCGGCGGCACCATCATCGTGCGGAAGAACTGGGACCGTTCTTATCTGAAATATTTTGTTGCGCTGGGGGCCGGGTTCATGCTCGGCGTAGCCATCATCGAGATCATCCCAGATAGCCTGGAACTTCGCGGGCGAAGTGCGGCGCTGCTGGTCCTGGCCGGCTATTTGCTCATTCACTTTTTTGAGCACACGGTTACTCCTCACTTCCACTTCGGCGAGGAGACCCATCATGACGAGTTCATGTCCGCGCACAAAGGATTTTCTGTACTGCTCGGCTTGATGATTCACACGTTCTTCGACGGGATTGCTATTGCTTCTGGCTTCATCATTTCGAACCGGCTGGGATGGGTGATTTTCGTAGCCATCTTCCTGCACAAAATTCCCGAAGGCTTCACGGTTGCTTCGGTGATGCTGGCCAGCGGGCGCAGCAAGCGGCTGGCGTGGGGAGCTTCTGTTCTGCTGGGCGGCGCGACCTTCGCCGGAGTTCTTACCATGGCGCTGCTGAAGCACCACGTCGGCATAGGATTGCCGCTGTCTGGCGGCGTAACTATTTATGTCGCCGCGTCAGATCTCATGCCGGAAGTGAATCGCGAACCTGGAGGCAAGATGGCGATGGTGGTATTGCTGGGAGTGGCGGTGTTCTTTGTGCTGGATCGCCTAATCTGAATAATTTGAACGTGGGGTGACGGGCGTCTCGCCCGTCCAATCGAGTACGGACGGGACGCCCGTACCTCCACAATCAAATCACAATGAAATTTAGTCCACCGTGTGCTTGGCCGTGTAACCTTCGCGAGCAATCACCTGGTACTTCACGTCCTTTCCCTTCTGATCTCTCACCTTCAGCGGGCCGCCATCTGGCGCCACTACGTCAACCTTGAGCTTGCGATAAGTTCCATCCAGCTTCGGGTTTGTGGGGTGATAAGTAATCACGTACTGGTGCCGAATGTCGCTGCTCACGTCTTTAAATGTATCCACGAAATCACCTTCCAGCCGCGGCTGGTAGAAGCGGCCACCGGTCAGTCTGGCGAAAGTCTGCATTTCGTTGTCAGCCTGGTACCAATCGATAGACTGCATTCCCATGCTGGCAATGCCGTGTGACATTCCGGTACAGCCGTGGGTCTCGCAATACTCACGCAGCAGCCATCCAATGCTGACTGAAATGATCGTTATGTCGTGAGTGCTCTTAATTTTTTTCGTTATCTGATCGAGGTTGAGCTTGCTGAAGGTATCGATGCCGGAACTGACCAGCACTATGTATTTATGTCCTTCAACCCGGTCCAGCCGGTCGAGCGTGTCATAAAGCGCGTCAAATAGGTTGGTCTCGGCGAACCCCGGCATTCGCAGGGTGTTAAGGCCGGCCATCACGGCGTTTTTGTCCTGCGTAAAATCGACCAGGATATCGGGTTTCATGTCATAAGAAACGACGGCCACCCAGTCATCTTTTTTTAGCGTGCTGGCAAAAACATAAGAGGCGCGCAGCGCATCGATGAGCAGGGGATAACTGGTCGAAGCAAATTCCACCAACAGCACCGCAGTGATAGGTGCGTCTTCGACCTTGAAATCAGCAATATTCTGCTGTTTGCCATCCTCGAAAACCCGGAAGTTGTCCTTCTTCAAAGTTGAAATGAATTGCCCGTCTTTGGTTGTGACCATCACCGGAACCGTGACCAGCGGCACATCGACGCGGATGGAATAATCCGGCATTCCCGCAACCTTTTTCGGACGATCGGGGGGTGGTGGAGGCGGCTCTGATTCGCCCTTCTTGGGAATTGCGTAAGGGCCGGTATCGTTGTTGGGCCCGCCGGCTTCCGGCGGAGCCTCTTGCTGGTTGGGGTTCTGCTGAGCGTTTGGAGACTGGTTGTCCGGCGACTGCCCGGAATTGTCCTGTGCGGCCATAGACATCGACGGCCCCATCAACAGGGCAAGCATTAGGAGAAAAGTGAGTAATTTTGCGCAGAATTGTGCATTTCGCGTGGATTTCTGCAGGGAAATCATTAAAAACATTAGGCGCCTCGTGGAAAACCCTATGCTAGTATAGACGCCAGAACTTCGCGATTGGGATGTTTGCTGGCTCCTCACTGGCAAAAAGATTGCAGCGAAGTAAATTCTTTGTTTAGGGACTGCCCCAGGCCTGTCCCGGCGGGACAAAATGAGACGAGTTGCTCTCACGCTAGTAGTAGTGTATTCGGTTGTAC
>Ga0209168_10000652_pt1 | contig 31432 bp, 29 predicted proteins | sample Coa_R1_FD_187156 | JGI IMG/M metagenome (GOLD analysis project Ga0209168, IMG submission 187156) | Surface soil microbial communities from Centralia Pennsylvania, which are recovering from an underground coalmine fire - Coalmine... | ecosystem: Environmental > Terrestrial > Soil > Unclassified ...
CGACACCCCCAAGGGGCCGACGATGCCCCAGGGATCCGGTGGCGCTCGCGAGGCCTTCCGCCCGTCGGCTGCGGGCGGCGCTTCCCGCGCCACGGCACCCGGCGCGGCTCACCGCGCACCACCCGCCGCTTCGCCGGGCGCACCATCTGCCGCTTCGCCGGGCGCACCATCTGGCGCTTCGCCGGGCGCACCATCTGGCGCACCTCGCGGCGGCCCGGGCGAGGCACGGCCCGCCGCGGACCGCATGGGGACCGTGCCGCCCCGGCACGGATACCAGGCCGGACCGCATCCAGGACCCGGACCGCATCCAGGACCCGGGCCGGGCACCGGCTGGGGACCACCGCCTGGCCAGGCCGGCCGCCCGCCGCAGCCACCCACGTCCTCCCAGGGACGGACGAGGCCAGGCGAGGCCTTCCCGCCCGGTGATGCGGCCCGGCCCGGCTCCCTGCCCGGAGATGCCCCCGGTGCCCGGCCACGTGCCCCGTTCCGCGAGGGCCCGCCGCCGTCACGGCCCGGCGCGCCGCCCTGGCCGGGGAACCCCTCGCGTGAGGCGCCCCCGCCCCGCGAGCCACGGCCATGGCCGCCGCCGGGACCGGGACCGGGGCCGGGGCCGAGGTCGTCCGGTCCGGGCCCGGGCAGCGGAACCGGCCGGCCGTCGGCCGCCCCCGGCTACGGTCCATCCGCCGGATGGCGGCCGCCGCCCGGTACCCCGGGCCCGGGAAGCCCAGGTCCGGGAAGCCCAGGTCCGGGAAGCCCAGGCCCGGGAATCCCGCGACCGAACACCGCGGGCTCGGGTAGCCCTGGCCCCGGAATCCCGCGACCGAACACCGCGGGCCCGGGAAGCGCGGGACCGGGAAGCGCGGGACCGGGAAGCGCGGGACCGGGAAGCGCGGGACCGGGAATTCCAGGACAGGGAATTCCAGGACGGGCGAACCCGGGATCGCGCGGTCCGGGACCCGGCGCGCGGCCAGGACCAGGCCCGGGCGGTCCCGGCGAAGCCTTCGACGGCGGGTATGCGCAGGTCATCCGGCCCGCCGGTGGCCCGTCGGCCGGCCGAGGCCATCCCTACCCTGGCCGGCCCGCGGATCCGGCACGCCCCTCGGAACGGGACGTCTTTGTGTACCGCGATGTCAGCGAGCCTGCGCCGACGTCATCGCCGCGGCGTCCGCCCGCCGACGACGCGGCGTACTGGTATGACCTGCTGGCGGAGGATCCCGCTCCCCGCGACGAACAGGCCCGCGGCCCGTTCGAGCCGCTGCTGCCCTCCGGCGTGCCGACGGGCGCGGCGGGCCAGCAGCCGTCCGCGGAGCCGGAGCCGGAGCCGGCGTCGCCCGGCGGAACCGACAGCGACCGCCAGGAGCCACCGGATCAGGCCAGAGCACGCAAGCTCGAGCAGCTCAAGGACCTGTACCTGACCGCGGAGGCGATCGGCGAGCAGAACGTAGACAAGCACTTCGACCAGCTCCTGGCCCAGCAGCGCGAGCTGATCAGTGAATACTTCAGGCAGTCGCCCTCGGGCCAGCCGGACGGGACCGGCGGGGGGGAGAGCAGCGTGCCCGGCGCCGAACGCGACGAGCAGGCCGCCGAGCCCGGGCTGGGCGTCCGGGCCCGGCCGCCGCGCGCATGGTGAACCAGGACGAGCGCCCGCTGGTCATCGCCGTGCTCGGCCTCGGGGAGGCTGGTTCGCTGATCGCGCGGGACCTGGTCGCCGCCGGCGCGGTCGTGCGCGGCTATGACCCGGCGGTGGCCGCGGGCACGGGCATCACCGACACCGGTAGCGAGGCCGAGGCAGCCCGCGGCGCGGACCTGGTGCTGAGCGTGAACAGCGCGAAGGCCGCGGTGGACGCCTTCCGCGCCGGGCAGGCCGGCCTGAGCCCCGGCGCCCTGTGGGCCGATCTCAACACCGCCGCACCCGCCGTGAAGCGGGAACTCGGCGGCCTCGCAGAAACCGGTGACATCCCGTTCGCCGATGTCGCGATGATGGCGCCCGTTCCCGGACGCGGCCTGCGTGTTCCGATGCTGGCCAGCGGGGACGGCGCCGGACGCTACGCCCGGCTGGTCGGCCCGCTCGGCGCCGACGTCGAGGTGCTGGCCGGGCCCGCCGGGCTCGCGGCCACCAAGAAGCTGCTGCGTAGCGTGTTCTACAAGGGCATGGCGACGGCCATCGTCGAGGCCCTCGAGGCCGCCCGCGCCGCCGGCCACGAGCAGTGGCTGCGCGAGCACATCGAAGCCGAACTGACCGAGTCCGACGCGGGCAGCGTGGCCCGGTTCGTGGACGGCACCGCCCGGCACGCCGTGCGCCGGGCCGCCGAGATGGAGGCGGCCGCCGACATGCTCACCGAACTCGGTGTGCCGCCCGCGATGGCCGACGCCAGCCGCGCCGTGCACGCCCGGCTGGCGGAAACCCGGAACCCGTTACGCCAGCGGCGCGAGCGCCTCGGCCAGCGGCTTGAGCGAGTCGGGCTTGGCGTGAAGCGGCAGGTTCACGATGATCAGGTCGACGCCGGCGTCGCGGTAGGCGGCCGCCGCCGTGACCACGGGCTCCAAGCTCCCGTCCGGCTCGATGCGCACGTTGACCGAGCAGGTGATCTCGTTCACGTCCCGCCCGAGCGCGTCGCAGTGCCCGATGAGCACCTCCTTGAGCTCGAGCCACTCCTGCGCGCTGGTAGCGATGGCGTTCCACTGCTGGGCCCAGCGCGCCACGGTGCGCAGCGTGCGCTTCTTGCCCCGCCCGCCGATGGTGATCGGCGGATGCGGCTGCTGGACCGGCTTGGGCTCGCACCTGGCCTCGGTGAGCTTGACGTACTGGCCGGGGAACGTGGTAGTGCTCTGGCTCAGCAGCCGGACGATGGCCTCCACGCCCTCGTCGAACCGGTCGAACCGCTCCTTCAGCGGCGGCAGGTCAATCCCGTACGCGTCGCATTCCATCTGGTTCCACCCGGCACCCAGGCCCAGTTCCAGCCTGCCGCCGGAGATGATGTCGACGGTCGCGGCCATGTTGGCCAGCACCGCCGGGTGCCGGTAGATCATCCCGGTCACCTGGCAGCCGATCCGGATCCGCCGGGTGGCCTGGGCCATCGCGGCCAGCATGGTCCAGGCCTCGAAGTTGGCATCATCGAACGGCTCGGTCAGCGGGTAGAAGTGATCCCAGTTCCAGGCCGACTCGAACAGCGGGATCTCGTCGGCCGCGATCCATGCGTCGCGGAGTTCTTCCCACGTCTGGTGCTCGGGCCGGGTCTTGATCGCGAAACGCATCCGGAGGCGTCCTCTCTTGGCCGATGCCGATGATTCCCGCGTTGAGCCAGATGGCGACATTCCGAGCGCTATCCTAACGAGCCGCGGCCGGAGCCTCACCAGCGCGTCGTCCCGCCGATCCGCACCCGGGCAACTAGCTTGATATCGAGATTTTTTTGGAGCAACCCTCCACAAGTAGCTTGATATCGAGATACTGTAAGTTGGGACGCACGGAACGAGCGAGGAGGCTCAGCAACGATGACCGCTAACAGCTTCGGCAGCCGGGCGGCGCTTGACGTCGCTGGCACGCAGTACGAGATCTACCGACTGGACGCGGCGAAAGGATCCGGCAGCCTCCCTTACAGCCTGAAGATCCTGCTGGAAAACCTGCTCCGCAACGAGGACGGCGCCAACATCACCGCCGGTCACATCGACGCACTCGCCCAGTGGGACCCGCAACGAGAGCCCGACACCGAGATCCAGTTCACCCCGGCCCGGGTGATCCTGCAGGACCTGACCGGTGTCCCCGCCGTGGTGGACCTGGCTGCCATGCGCGAGGCCATGCGGGCCCTGGGCGGCGACCCGACCAAGATCAACCCGCTCATCCCGGCCGAGCTCGTCATCGACCATTCGGTGGTGGCCGACGTGTTCGGCCGGCCCGACGCGTTCACCAGGAACGTGGAGATCGAATTCCAGCGCAACCGGGAGCGGTTCGGCTTCCTGCGCTGGGGCCAGGAGGCGTTCAGCCAGTTCAAGGTGGTCCCGCCCGGCACCGGCATCGTGCACCAGGTCAACATCGAGTACCTGGCCAGAGTGATCATGACCCGGGACAAGACGGCCTACCCCGACACCTGCCTGGGTACCGACTCGCACACCACCATGCAGAACGGCCTGGGCGTCCTCGGCTGGGGCGTCGGCGGCATCGAGGCCGAGGCCGCGATGCTCGGCCAGCCGGTATCCATGCTCATCCCGAAGGTCCTCGGGTTCCGGCTGTCCGGCGAGCTGCCCAGCGGCGCGACCGCCACCGACCTCGTGCTCACCATCACCGAGATGCTGCGCAAGCATGGCGTGGTGGGCAAGTTCGTGGAGTTCCACGGCGAGGGCGTGGCCGCGGTGCCGGTGGCCAACCGGGCCACCATCGGCAACATGTCACCGGAGTTCGGGTCGACCTGCGCGATCTTCCCCATCGACCAGAACACCCTGGACTACCTGACCCTGACGGGCCGCCCGCGCGAGCTACTCGCCCTGGTCGAGGCCTACGCCAAAGAGCAAGGCCTGTGGCACGACCCGGCGCGCGAGACGCGCTACTCCGAGGAGATCAGCCTCGACCTGTCCACCGTGGTGCCGTCGATCGCGGGCCCCAAGCGCCCCCAGGACCGGATCGCGCTGGCCGACGCCAAGAACGCGTTCCGCGACGCGCTACCCAACTACGTGGCCGAGGCCAGCCTGGACAACGGCCTGGCCGGCACCTTCCCGGCCTCTGACCCGGTGGCGGCGGGCGACGGCACCCGGGCCTCGAACCCGGTCCAGGTCACCCTCGAAGACGGCACCACGACCAGCGTCGATCACGGCAGCGTGGTGATCGCCGCCATCACTTCGTGCACGAACACATCCAACCCGTCGGTCATGGTCGGCGCGGCGCTGCTGGCCAGGAACGCGGTGGAGCGGGGCCTGAACCGCAAGCCCTGGGTCAAGACCACGCTCGCGCCCGGGTCCAAGGTGGTCATGGACTACTACGAGCGCTCCGGGCTGCTGCCCTACCTGGACAAGCTCGGCTTCAACCTGGTCGGCTACGGCTGCACCACCTGCATCGGGAACTCCGGCCCGCTGCCCCCCGCGATCAGCGAGGCGGTCAACGACAGCGACCTGGCCGTGGTCTCGGTGCTGTCCGGCAACCGGAACTTCGAGGGCCGGATCAACCCCGACGTGAAGCTGAACTACCTGGCCTCACCGCCGCTGGTGGTGGCCTACGCGCTGGCCGGCACGATGGACATCGACCTGGTCCGCGAGCCGCTCGGCTCCGATCCCGAGGGCCGCCCGGTCTACCTGGCCGACCTGTGGCCGTCGCCGGAGGAGGTCGCCGACGTCGTGCAGCACGCGGTGGCCCAGGAGATGTTCACCCGCGACTACGCGGACGTCTTCCACGGCGACGACAACTGGCGCGGGCTGGACATCCCGGCCGGCGACACCTTCGCCTGGGAACAGGAGTCGACCTACGTGCGCCGGCCGCCGTACTTCGACGGGATGCCGACCGAGCCCGAGCCGGTCACCGACATCACCGGCGCGAAGGTGCTGGCCATGCTCGGCGACTCGGTGACCACCGACCACATCTCGCCGGCCGGCGCGATCAAGACCGACAGCCCGGCCGGGGTCTACCTGACCGAGCACGGCGTGGAGCGCAAGGACTTCAACTCCTACGGCTCGCGGCGCGGCAACCACGAGGTGATGATCCGCGGCACGTTCGCCAACATCAGGCTGCGCAACCAGCTCGCGCCGGGCACCGAGGGCGGGTTCACGGTCAAGGACGGCGAGCAGATGTCGATCTACGACGCCTCCCGCCGCTACATCGAGGAGGGCACCCCGCTGATCGTGCTCGGCGGCAAGGAGTACGGCTCGGGCTCGTCCCGCGACTGGGCGGCCAAGGGCACCCTGCTGCTCGGCGTGCGCGCCGTCCTGGTCGAGTCCTTCGAGCGGATCCACCGGTCCAACCTGATCGGCATGGGCGTCCTGCCGCTGCAGTACCGCCCGGGGGAGTCGGCGGCCTCGCTCGGGCTGACCGGGCGCGAGACCTTCGACGTCCGCGGCATCGAGGAAATAAATTCAAAGAATGTGCCGAACGAGGTCGTGGTGACAGCCGACGGCAAGGAATTCCGCGCCGTCGTGCGGATCGACACCCCCGGCGAGGCGGAGTACTACCGGCACGGCGGCATCATGCAGTACGTGCTGCGCTCCCTGCGCGCCGCCGGGTAACAGCGGCTTCTGGAAGAGGATCGAGCGCCGCCGGTAGCCGTGCCGGCCGCGGGGCGCTCGATACGCGCCGTCACCCACCCCGACCTCGCCATCCAGTTCCGCGACAAGTTGCAGGGCGTCGGGGCCGCGCGGCCCCGGTTCGGCTTCGAAGGACTCGGCCAGGCCGTCGGCCGAGGGCAGCTGGAAGTGTGCCAGATCCAGCTCGGCGTAATAGGCTCCGGCACTGAGCCACACGCGAGCCATGCCCTCGCCGTCGCCGGGACGGGGCGGCCGGATCTGCACGGACATGGATTCATTCTCACCACGGGGAGACCATGATGCGCACGGTGATCTACTCAATGGGCGTGTCGCTGGACGGCTTCATCGCGGGCCCGGACGGCGACATCGGCTTCACCGCGCCGGATGAGGAACTGTTCCGGTTCCACGTCGAGCAGACGCGCCACATCGGCGTGGAGCTGATGGGCCGGCGGCTGTACGAGGCGATGCTGGTCTGGGGGGACGCCGCGGCGGCCCCGTCCGGTCCGGACGAGCTCGAGTTCGCCCGGATCTGGAACGCGATCCCGAAGGTCGTGTTCTCCAGCACGCTGCAGGACGTCAAGGGCAACGCCCGGCTGGCCGTCGACGACGTGGCCGCCGAGGTCGCCCGGGCCAGGCAGGCGCCCGGGGAGGGCGTGGTGTCCGTCGGCGGCGCGGGGCTGGCCTCCACGTTGATCAAGCTGGACCTCATCGACGAGTACCGGCTGTTCGTCATCCCCGTCGTGGTGGGCGGGGGTACGCGGTACTTCCCGCCGCTGGACCACGCGATCGGGCTCGAGCTGCTGGAGACCCGGACGTTCGGCTCCCGGGTCACCTATCTTCGCTACCGGCGTGGATGAAGCCCTGGCCGTGGTCAGGCTCCGGGCCGCGGGCTGCGTCTTCGCCGAGGACGAAGCCCGCCTGCTGGCCGCCACCGCCCGGACTCCGGATGAGCTGTCCGCGATGGTGCAGCGGCGCACGGCCGGTCTGCCGCTTGAGCAGGTCTTGGGCTGGGCCGAGTTCTGCGGCCTGCGCATCGCCGTGGCTCCCGGCGTCTTCGTCCCCCGCCGCCGCACCGAGTTCCTAGTCGAGCAGGCCATAGAACTCGCCAACCCGGGCGCCGTTGTTGTCGACCTGTGCTGCGGCGTGGGCGCCATCGCCGCCGCGCTCGCCGCGGCCGTGTCCGGTGCCGACGTGCACGCCGCCGACGTCGATCCGGCCGCGGTGGCCTGCGCCCGGCGCAACGTCCCGGGGCACGTCTACCAGGGCGACCTGTACCAGCCGCTGCCCGCCCGCCTGCGCGGCCGGGTCCAGATCCTGACCGCCAACGTGCCCTACGTCCCCACCGAAGACATCGCGTTCCTCCCGCCGGAGGCCCGGACCTACGAGCCACGGGTCGCGCTGGACGGCGGACCGGATGGGCTGGACGTGCTGCGCCGGGTGGCCGCCGGGGCTCCCGACTGGCTGGCCTCCGGCGGCCACCTGCTGATCGAGACCAGCGAGCGCCAGGCCCCGCTGGCCCGGGCCGCGTTCGCCGCCAGCGGCCTGGCCCCGCGGATAGCCACCTCGGATGAGGCGGGCGCCACCGTCGTGATCGGAACGCTCACGCCTGCCTGACCCGGCCCCGGGGCGTCACGACCATGACATCCGCCCCGGGTAGCGATTGCCGGCTACTCCCCGCGTGGTACTCCGGCGCCCGACCACATCCCCGGTGACCAGGCAGAAGTCACCTCCTGCGCAGGACGACGGCGGGCCCTCCGGCCGGCAGCATCGCAGGTATGGCAATCACATCTTCCGCGATAACACAGGCCGGCCCCCGGAGCGAGGGCCGACGCCCCGGCGTGGCCCTGCTGATCATCGCGACCGCCCAGCTGATGGTGGTGCTGGACGCGACCATCGTCACCGTGGCGCAGCCGCACATTCAGCACGCGCTCGGATTCTCCGGCAGCGGCCTGGAATGGGTGACCAACGCGTACGCCCTGACCCTGGGCGGGCTGCTGTTGCTCGGCGGCCGGGCCGGTGACCTGCTCGGACGGCGCCGGATGTTCGTGGCCGGACTGTTGCTGTTCTCGGCCGCGTCGCTGGCCGGAGGGTTCGCCACCTCGCAGGCGTGGCTGCTGGCGGCCCGGGCCGTCCAGGGCGTCGGCGGGGCCATCGTCGCGCCCACCGCGCTGGCGCTGATCGCCACGACGTTCGCCGAAGGCCCGCGCCACAACCGGGCGATGGGCGTGTACGCCGCGATGAGCGGCGCCGGCGGCGCCTTCGGGCTGCTCGCCGGAGGCCTGCTCGTCACGTATGCGACGTGGCGGTGGGTGCTGTTCGTCAACGTGCCGATCGGCATCGCGGTCGCGCTGGGCGCCATGGTGGCGCTGCCCGGTGCTGCCCGGCGGCCCGGGCGGCTCGACCTGCCGGGTGCCATCACCGGAACCGGAGGAATCGCCGCGCTCGTCTACGGCCTGTCCAACGCCGCCACCAGCCCGGACGGGACATCGCACTGGGGCGACGCCAAGGTGGTGACCGCGCTGGGCGGCGGCGTGGTCCTGCTCGCCGCGTTCGCGCTCATCGAGACGCGCAGCCGCCATGCGCTGCTGCCGGTGCGCTTGCTGCGTCAACGCGACCGTCTCGGCGCGAACCTCATCATGCTGGGCGTGGGGACCGCCATCTTCGGCGTCTTCTTCTTCATCAACTTTTTCGTGCAGAACGTGTGGGGTTACTCCGCGCTCCGGACCGGACTGGCGTTCCTGCCGCTGACCGCCATGCTGCTGGCCGCCTCCGCGGTCGCCGCCGCGCTCGTGCCGCGCATCGGCGCGCGCCCACTGCTGCTGGCTGGCGGCGCGGCCGGCGTTGGCGGCCTGTACTGGCTATCCCGGCTGACCGAGCACGCCACGTTCGCGAGCGGGCTGCTCGGGCCGAGCCTGGTCACGGGGGCCGGGCTCGGCCTGCTGTTCGTCCCGCTGCCACTGGTCGCTATGGCCCGCGTCGACGAGGCGGACTCAGGGGTAGCGGCCAGCCTGCTCAACGTCGGCCGGCAGGTAGGCGGATCCATCGGCCTGGCGGTGCTGGGCACCGTGGCCTGGACGGTGGTCGCCAACAGTGCCCGCGCTCACGCCGCCGCTGCCGGTCCTACCGCTCGGCAGGCCGCTTACCAGCAGGCGCTGGCGACCGGTTTCGACCGCGCCTTCCTCGTCGCCGCCGGGATCGCACTGCTCAGCCTGGTGGTCGCGATCGTCGCGATCCGCGTCCGCCGCGCCGACCTGAGCGCCCATCAGGCCCCGGCGGGCAACTCAGAAACCCGGGAATAGCGGGCGCAGGTCGGCGAGATCCACCCCGTCCGCCTGGACCGGCGGGGTGTGCTGCGGGCCGAGGCGGCCGTAGACCAGGCGGATGAACGCCTCGGCGGGCAGCCGCAACTCGGGCAGCCCCTCCTCGCCGTCCGACTCGGTCAGGCTGACCGAGTCGCCGATCTCGAGCACGAAGTGCCGTTCGGGGTCGCTGGTCGCTACCCGGATCCGGCGCTGCTGCCCGTCCGGCTTTCCCGTCCAGGCCACGAGCTGGCCGAGCGTGTCGATGATCAAGCTGACCGCATCCGGTGCGACGGTGGCCGACGGGTCGAGCGCGACCGCGACGTCCCAGGTGTGAACGGCGTGCTCGCCGAGACGCATCCGGGCCAGCCCGGCCAGGTCCGAATCCATCCCGAATACCTTCATCCGCAGCCCGGCCCTCTGGTCCGGGTCGAGCGCCTCGAACCGTGCCACGGTCGCCTCGTCGGTCCGCAGCCCGTCGGTGGCCTGAGCCTGCGGGCCCTTGGCGTTCCACTCGCTCCAGATCGGGACGAACACCTCTTGCCCGGGCGGCTCCTGCCCGGTCAGGGCCGCGTCGAGGAACAGCGCGAAGATCTCGGCCCCGGAGCCGAGGTGGGAGAGCACCTGGGCAATCGACCACTCGCTGGCGTAGGACCGCTGCTCGAGCTGGTCCAGGCCGAGCGGCCCGACCAGGGCTTGCAACCGGTCGTGAGAGCGTCGCAGCGCGCCGATCCACGGGTCCGGGCTGGTTTCCATGATGGTTCTCCGTTGCTGGCTGGCTCATATCGGGAGGAATCCTCCGGGAAGCTTACTCGCGGCTGGGTATTGTCCGGAGGCCACCCTCCACATCGTTTACCATGAACCGCATGACCGTCCGCGACCAGCCCGAACCCCGCGAGCCCGCGGAATCCGCTGCGTGCGCGCAGGCGGAGCGGCGGCTGCGAGCCGACGCCGCGCGCAACCGGGATGCCATCGTGGCCGTGGCCAGGGACATGTTCGCCGAGCAAGGGCTGGAAGCGCCGCTCGAGGCGATCGCCGCCCGGGCCGGGGTCGGCATCGCCACGTTGTACCGGCGTTTTCCCAGCCGGGAGAAGCTGGTCGCCGCGGCGCTGGTAGAGAAGGTTGCCGAATACACCGACGCGGCCCGGCAGGCACTGGCCGCCCCCGACCCGTGGGACGGTTTCGCCGGCTGCGTGGAGCGGATCTGCGAGCTGCAGGCCGGTGACCGTGGCCTGTCCGATCTGCTGTCCATGACGCTGTCCGCGGACGAGCAGGTCGAGGAACTGCGCCGGACGGCCAACGAACTGCTCATCACGGTGATCGGCCGGGCCAAGGCCGCAGGCGCGCTGCGGGAGGATTTCGTCCGCGAGGACCTCGTGCTCCTGCTGATCGCGACCGCGGGCATCATGCACGTCACCGGTGCCGACGCGCCCGGGGCCTGGCGGCGGTTCGTGGCCCTGACCCTGGACGGATTCCGGAGCCAGGCCTCGTCGCTGCCTGCGCCGCCGTCGACGGCCCAGATGACCAGCGCCATGATCCGGCTGGCCCGGGAGCGCGGCTGCGGCGAACGCGCGTAGCGAGGCGATAACTCATCTCCCGGCAGTTCCTGGCCGGAGTCCCGGGTAACCCTAGGCTCGCTTGAGGGGGCCCTTTATGTCCGCTTAGCGTTTCCTGCCTATAGTTGAAGGGCAGTTGCAGTCTGGTCAACGGGGGACCAGGTGAAGCAGGACATGAACGTGGACCATGCAGGAACGGGTGGCGGAGTGGGCACGCTCGTCTCGGTCAGGGCACAGGCCGCGCGCGAGCCAAGTGCCGGGCTCCGGACCTGGCTCGATCGTCGCCACCTGATCATCGCCTACGCGCTGTTTCTCGCCTACGCGGCCGTCGACGCGATCGGATCGGCCGGTGAGGACCGGGTCTGGGCCATCTGGGCGGCCTGCGGCTATGCCGTGGCCCTGCTCGTGCTGTGGCGATGGGGACACCGGACCGCCGCGGCGCTCGTGTCGGTGGCGCTGGCTGTGCTCGCCCCGCTGCTCTGGGTGTCTGCCGCCTACCGGCTCGAAGACGGGATGATGGTCATCGAGCGGTCGGCATCCCTCCTGCTGCACCACGGCACGCCGTACCTGAGTGCCAGCCAGGTCACGTCCTGGTTGTCCTACAACCCCTACCTGCCGGTCATGACCGTGTTCGGCCTGCCTGCCGCGGCCGGTGTCGGCGGCCTGGCCGGGAACGCCGGAGTGTGGCTCGCCCTGGGCTCGGTGGCCGTGCTCGCCGTCGCCTTCCGGATCGCGATGCCGGCCTCCCGCGGCGACGCCCTGCTCGCCACCGCGGTCGCGGTCGCCTCGCCGGTGGTGGGCCTGAACCTGGCCGTCATCACCACCGATCCGCCCGTGCTCGCGTTCATGCTGCTGGCGCTGGCCCTGAGCACCGTTCCGGCGGGGGCGAAGGCCACCGCCGCGCGGACCGCCGGGGCGGGGATCGCCCTCGGCGTCGCCTGTGACCTGAAGTCCACCGCCTGGCTCGCGGTCCCGGTCATGGCCGCGATGTTCGCCGCCCGGGACGACGCACGGGCCGCGTACCGGTTCCTCGCCGCCGCGGTGGTCAGCGCCCTGGCCCTCATCGCCCTCCTGGCGCCGGCCGTGCTGTTCAGGCGGGGCGCGGGCACCGCCCTGATCCAGAACAGCGTGCTGTTCCCGCTCGGCCTGACCCACGACAAGACCCCGGCCGAGAGCCTGCTGCCCGGGCACCTGCTCACCTCGATGGGGACCGCCGGTCACGTAGTCTCAGTCGGCCTGCTGCTCGCGGCGGGGCTGGCCGTCGCGATCTCGCTGGTCATCCGGCCGCCACGCGACGTGCCCGCGGCGATCTGGCGGCTCACCATCGGCCTTACGCTGATGTTCCTGCTCGGGCCGAACGTCCGCTTCGGCTACTTCACCTACCCGTTCGGCCTGATCGGCTGGCTGGCGCTCACCCAGCTTGGCCGGCCCGGAGCGCAGGCGCCCGAATCTCCGCTATCAGTGCAGCAGGTCGTCGGCGACCCGTAGCAGCCGCCGGGTCAGTGACCGCAAGCCCGGCACCCGGGCCAGCGCGATCAGGCGCTCGGCGAGCGGCGCGGTCGAGTCGATGAGCCGGTAGGTCTTCTCGCATCCCGGCGAGGTGTCGTGCACCCAGTACAGCACGATCCCCATCGAGTACAGCCACAGCAGTTCCGGCAGCCGGCTGCGCAGCACCGCGGGCACCCGGAGGCGGGACCCGGCGATTACCTCGGTATACAGGTCGATCGCGGCGTTCCGGGTAGGGGAGGACTCCTTGCTGAACGGGCTCAGCGGGCTGGCCGGCTCGGCCGCGTGCTTGTACAGCTTGGCCGCGAAAGCGTGATACGGCGCCTGCACGTCGATCAGCGCCCGCAGCACTCCCCGCAGTCTCGGCCCGAGCCGGGTCTCGGTGTCCAGCACCGCACGGCACGCCGCCGCGTGCTCGGCCTGGTTGCGGGCGTAATACTCCTGGATCAGCTCTTCCTTGGAGTCGAAGTAGTAGTACGCGTTCCCGGTCGCCACCCCGGCTTCCTTGGCGATCGCCCGCATGGTGGTGGCCTCGTAGCCCTGCTCGCGGAACATCCGCAGCGCGGCCTCCACGATCGCGGCCCGCGTCTGCTCGCCCTTGGTGCTCCGCATGGCCCACACCCTACGGCCGGGAACCGTCACCGCGATGGCCAACCTTCGAATTTTGAACGTGTTCAAATCTGGATCGAGCGGGTTTGACCCGAGAATCGGTATGCAAAGCTGATCCGGAGCGGACCGGAAGGAGAAACGCATGCGTGTCATTCAGGTCGAGCAGCGAGGCGGGCCTGAGGTACTGACCCTGGCCGAACACCCGGCTCCGCAGCCCGGGCCAGGTCAGATCGTGGCCGCGGTCGGCGCGGCCGGGGTGAACTACATGGACATCTACCAGCGAGAGGGCGTCGGCGGTTACGGGCCGCCGCTGCCGTTCGTGACCGGCGGCGAGGGCGCCGGCACGGTCACCGCGGTGGGAGCGGGCGTCACCGGGCTGGCTGCCGGCGACCGGGTGGCGTGGGTCGGCCCGGGCAGCTACGCCGAGCAGGTCGTGCTGCCCGCCGACCGCGTGGTCCCGGTGCCGGACGGGATCAGCACCGAGCTTGCCGCGGCGGCGATCCTGCAGGGCATGACCGCGCACTACCTGGTGAACAGCACGCACCCGGTCCGGGCGGGGGATGTGGCCGTGGTGCACGCGGCAGCCGGCGGGGTGGGCCTGCTGCTCACCCAGATGATCAAGAAACGCGGCGGGATCGTGGTCGCGACCACCTCGGGCGGGGAAGGCGGAGAGAAGGCCGCCCTCGCGCGCGGAGCGGGCGCGGATCACGTCACCGGTTACGACCTGTTCCGCGCCGTGGTCGCCGAGGCCACCGGCGGCGTGGGCGCGCACGTGGTCTACGACGGCGTCGGCCAGGCCACCTTCGATGACAGCCTGGCCTCGCTGCGGCCGCGCGGGATGCTGGTTGTCTACGGGGCAGCCAGCGGACAGGTGCCGCCGTTCGACATCCAGCGGCTCAACAGCGGCGGATCGCTGTACGCCACCAGGCCCACGCTCGCCCACTACATCGCCGACGTCGATGAAATGCGCTGGCGGGCTCGTGAGGTCTTCGACGGGATCGCCAGCGGCGAGCTCGACGTGCGGATCGGCGGCCGCTACCCGCTGGCCGACGCGGCCCGAGCCCAGCAGGACCTGGCCGCCCGGCGGACCACGGGCAAGCTGCTGCTCATCCCGTAACCGCTCGCACGATGGTTCGTTCGGCTAAAGGATTATTTTTACGTTCAGATGCCTTTAGTTGCTGATGGCCGAACATCCCGCCGCCGGCCCACGCCGGTCCTACCAGACCACGCTGCTCGTCATCGCCGTGACGGCGGCCGGGTTCAACCTACGTACCGCGATCGCCAACCTCCCTCCGCTGTTCCCGGACCTGCAGGCGCGGCTGCACCTCTCGTCGGCCGTGTTGTCGCTGCTGGCCGCGACGCCGGTGATCTGCTTCGGGGCGGCCGCCGCCTTCGCGGCCTGGCTGAACCGGCGCTTCGGGGAGGAAGTGGTCCTGCTCGCGGCGCTGGGCGTGCTTACCGCGGGGCTCCTGCTGCGCGGCGCGGCCCCGGGCATCATGCTGTTCCCGGGTACGGTGCTGGCCGCCAGCGCGATCGCCATCTTGAACGTGCTGCTGTCCAGCATGATCAAGCGGCGCTCACCGGAACGGGCGGGCGTGCTGATCGGCACGTACCTGACCGCCCTGTGCGTCGGCGCGATCATCGCCTCCCTGCTCAGCGTGCCGCTCTACCACTCGTCCCACGGTTCGGTGCGGCTCGCCCTCGGCCTGTGGGCCGGGCCGGCCGCGCTGGCTACGGTGCTGTGGCTACCCCAGCTCAGATACCGGGTGGCCGGAGGCGCCCGCGCAGTACCTATCTCCGGCCCCACACCCGCGCCGGTGCATATCAAGGTGCACAGGTACGCGCTCGCTTGGCAGGTCATGGCGTTCATGGGGCTGCAGAGCCTGCTCTACTACGCGGCGCTGTCCTGGCTGCCGACCATCTTCCAGGACCGCGGTACGTCGGCGGTCACGGCCGGAAACCTGCTGGCCCTGATGGCCGCGGGTAACCTGATCGCCGCGCTGATCGTGCCGATGCTCGCCCACCGCGCTCCCGACCAGCGCGCGCTGGTGGCGCCGAGCATGACCGCGATGGGCGTCGGCCTGGCCGGATCGCTCTGGGCCCCGCTGGGCAGCGACTGGTTCTGGGTTCTGGTCCTCGGCGTGGGTCAGGGGGCGTGCCTGGCGCTGGCCATTTTCTTCATGGTGGCGCGGGCTCCCGATCCGGGTGTGGCGGCATCGCTGTCCGCCTTCGCACAGTCCGCCGGGTACCTGGTGGCCAGCGCAGGCCCGCTGGAACTCGGGCTGCTGCACTCGGCCACCGGCAGCTGGAATATCCCGGTCGCGGTGCTGCTCGTGCTCTGCGGCTGCTGCCTTGTGGTGGGCATTTTCGCCGCCCGGCCGCTCGTCCTGACCGTCCGCGGGAACGAGCCGAGCCCGACGCACGTGTCGGAGACCGGGCCCGCGTCGCGAGCTATCTGAAGATCGCGGCCGTAGACTCGGCTCAGTCGTTCCCCGCCCGGCCCGTACAGCACACGAGGAGCAGCCAACGTGACGATGCTGGAGTGCATAAACGGCCCCGAGGACCTGAAGAGGCTGAGTCAGGATCAGCTCACCCGGCTGGCCGCGGAGATCCGCGACGTCCTCATCACGTGGGCGCAGGGACCGACGGTGGCCAAGACCAGCGGTCATCTAGGCCCGAACCTCGGGGTGGTCGAGCTGACCATCGCGATCCACCGGGTGTTCGACTCGCCCAAGGACAAGATCGTCTTCGACACCGGTCACCAGTCGTACGTGCACAAGCTGCTCACGGGTCGTTATGCGCAGTTCGGCACACTGCGCCAGCGCGGCGGGCTGACCGGGTACCCGAGCCGGGCCGAGTCCGAGCACGATCTGGTGGAGAACTCGCACGCCTCGACCAGCCTGTCCTACGCCGACGGCCTGGCCAAGGCGTACACGCTGCGCGGCGAGCCGGACCGGACCGTGGTCGCGCTGATCGGCGACGGCGCGCTGACCGGGGGCATGGCCTGGGAGGCGCTGAACAACATCGCCGCGGCCAAGGACTCGCGGCTGGTCTTGATCGTCAACGACAACGGCTGGTCGTACCAGCCGACGATCGGCGGCCTGGCCGAGCACCTGGCCGCGATCCGGGTCAACCCGCGGTATGAGCACGTGCTGGACTACATCAAGACCACGCTGTCCCGGACCCCGCTGGTCGGCGCGCCGATCTACGGCACGTTGCACGGCATCAAGAAGGGCATCAAGGACGTCCTGCAGCCGCAGGTCATGTTCGAGGACCTGGGCATCAAGTACGTCGGGCCCATCGACGGCCACGACGAGCGGCTGGTGGAAAGCGCGCTGCGGCATGCCAGGGACTTCGGCGGGCCGGTGATCATGCACGTGATCACCAAGAAGGGCTTCGGCTACCCGGCCGCGGAGCAGAACGAGATCGATTGCCTGCATCAGGTCCCCGCGGCCGGCGCACAGCCGGGGACGTGGAGCCGGGTGTTCGGCGACGAGATGCTGGCCATCGGCGCGCGGCGGCCCGACGTGGTCGCGATCACCGCCGCGATGCTGTACCCGACCGGGCTGGCTCAGTTCGCCGCGGCCTTCCCGGACCGGGTCTACGACGTGGGCATTGCCGAGCAGCACGCGGTGACCAGCGCCGCGGGGCTGGCCATGGCCGGGCTGCACCCGGTGGTGGCCATCTACTCCACGTTCTTGAACCGGGCCTTCGACCAGACGCTGATGGACGTGGCCCTGCACCAGCTTCCGGTGACGCTCGTGCTGGACCGCGCGGGGGTCACCGGTCCGGACGGGGCCAGCCACCACGGCATGTGGGACGGGTCGATCATGCAGCTCGTCCCCGGCATGAAGATCGCCGCGCCGCGGGATGCCACCCGGGTCGCCGAACTGCTCAACGAGGCCGTCGCGGTGTCCGACGGGCCGACCGTGGTCCGGTTTCCCAAGGGCAAGGTGGGCGGCGAGGTCGAGGCGATCGCCAAGCTCGGCGGCATGGACGTGCTGCGCGAGCCGGGCGACGGCCTGGGCACGGACGTACTGCTGGTCGGGGCCGGGCCGATGGCGCTGACCGGGCTGCAGGTCGCGGACCGGCTCGCCGGTCACGGGATCGGCGTCACGGTGGTGGACCCGCGCTGGACCAAGCCGGTCGACGGGGCGCTGGCCGGGGCGGCGCGCTGCCACCGGCTGGTGGTCACCGTCGAGGACAACGGGCGGGTCGGGGGGTTCGGCGACGCGGTGGCCCGGCTGCTCCGCGACCACGACGTCGACGTCCCGGTCAAGACCTACGGGCTGCCGCAGGAGTTCCTGTCCCACGGGTCCCGAGACGAGGTGCTCGAGGAGGCCGGCCTGACCTCCCAGCAGCTGGCCCTGCGCATTACCGAAGCGGTGGCCCGCCGGTCATCGGCCGAGGCCCAGGAGGGAACACCGGAACCGCGACCCGTCGACTAACGTATGGCTTTATGCTCAACGTCGCCGTCATCGGCTCTGGTCCGGCGGGTTTGTACGCCGCCGAGGCGCTGGTCAAGCAGGCCGCCGCGCTGCCCTCCCCGGTCGCCGTCCGGGTGGACGTCATCGACCGGCTGCCCACCCCGTACGGGCTGGTCCGCTACGGAGTGGCGCCTGACCACAAGTCGATAAAGTCGATCGCCCAGTACCTGCGTAAGGTGCTGGAGAGCCCGGACGTCCGCTTCCTGGGCGGGGTGCGTCTCGGCGAGGACGTGACCCGCGACGAGCTGCTCTCCGCGTACGACGCGGTGATCTACGCCACCGGGGCCATGCGTGACCGGCGGCTCGGGATCCCCGGTGAGGATCTGCCCGGAAGCTACGCGGCCACCGACTTCGTGAACTGGTACTGCGGTCACCCCGACGTCGATCCGGGCGCGTTCACCCTGGACGCCGAGTCCGTCGCGGTGATCGGCGTCGGCAACGTCGCCGTCGACGTGGCCCGGATCCTGGCCCGGGATCCGGCCGAATTGCACGCCACCGATGTCCCGCAGCCGGTCCTTGACGCCTTGTACGCGAGCAAGGTGCGCGAGGTCCACATGATCGGCCGCCGCGGGCCCGCGTACGCCAAGTTCACCACCAAGGAACTGCGCGAGCTGGGTGAACTGCCCGGCGTCGAGATCGTCGTGCACGCCGACGAAGCCGATTTGAACGCGTTCGATTCCTCCGGCGAGGGTGTCGCGCTGGCCGAGGCCGACCGGCGGGTGCGCGGAAACCTGGTCGCCATCACCAAGTGGGCCGAAGGCCACGCGGCCGAGGCCGCCGCGACCGGCCACGCCCGGCGGCTGGTCGTGCGGTTCTGGCTGAAGCCGGTGGAGATCCTCGGGACCGACCGGGTCAGCGGCATCACGCTCGAGCGGACGGCGCTCGACGCCAGCGGGAAGCTCGGCGGCACCGGGCAGACGGAGACCCTCGACGCGCAGATGGTGCTGCGTTCTGTCGGGTACCAGAGCGTCCCGCTGCCGGGCGTGCCGTTCGACGACCGGGCCTCGGTCGTGCCGAACGAACTGGGCCGGGTCCTGGGCGCCGACGGTGCCCCGCTGCCCGGTGAGTACGTGGCCGGCTGGCTCAAGCGCGGCCCCACCGGCGTGATCGGCACCAACAAGTCCGACGCCGCCGAGACCATCAGGTCCCTGCTCGAGGATCTGGCCGGCGGCCCGGCGGCCGGCGACACCCAGCTGCCGCGAGCTGGCTTGCTCCGCTATCCCGACGCCGCCGCCCCGGCCGCGGGCCGTGACCAGGCCCCGCTCGCGTCGGTTCTCGCCGGGCGCGGGATCACCCCCGTCTCCTACGACGAGTGGCTGCGCATCGAGAACGCCGAAGCCCGGCTGGCTGAGGAACTCGGCCGCGGCGAGCGCGTCAAGCTGCACAACAGCGCCGCCATCTGGTCCGCCTGCCGCCCCGAGACCTGAAGCGAGCCCGCTCGGAGGCGGTATGCGGATCGTTGCCATGAGCGCGCAGTACGCGGTGGCCATCACGGCCTGGCGTTACTCGCCTCCGTATGACTGCTACGACATGACTGGCGTCGACCCTGATTTCCTGGCCCAGCCGGCCAGTGGCTTCTTTGCACTGCTCGATGGCGACGAGCTCATCGGCTTCCGTTCGTTTGGGGAGGACGGCCAGGTGCCAGGCTGGGACTACGACAAGTCCGCGCTCGACACCGGGGGAGGCCTGCGTCCCGACCTTACGGGGATGGGGCTGGGAAGACAGGCGATCCAGACCGGGCTGGACTTCGGGCGCAGCCGGTTCTTCCCGGCCGCGTTCCGGATGACTATCGCCACCTTCAACCAGCGGGCCCGGCGTGTGGTCGGGGCGCTGGGTTTCCAGCAGGCGGGATGCTTCCAGGGTTCAGCTGATGGCCGGAGCTACGTCATCTTGGTCCGCCCGGAGGCCAGATAACAGGCCAGCCATCACCGTTAACAGTTGCGTAATGCGCAACGTACCGGTCGCGCGGAACTATCGTGGGTCGTTACCCATGCCAGGACAGGGGTTCTGACCCACGATCAGGAGCGCTCTAGTTTTGGCTGGCTCTAGCTGGGGCGGAAGTTACGCAGGAGACGGATCGGGCGTCGGTCCCGGAATGTCAGTGCCTGTCCGCATCATGGTGGCGAAGGCGGGACGGCCACCGTGGACGATGGAGAGGCAAGCGAAGATGACTGACCACAATGGCGTCCTGATGATGCAAAGGCTGCTGCTGGCGGGGACCCTCGGGCTGGCCGTGGCCCGCAAGGCGGCGGCGATCCTGGACGGCGAGCCAGCGCAAGGCTCGGCCCTGCAGGCGCTGCCCGCGGGCCCGGATCCGCAGAGCCAGGACGGCGCGGTGCTGCGGGCCATCCTGGACGCGGCCAACGAATGCCTGGGACACTTCGACGACCGGCCGCCGGGGGAGCGGTGGTGCGACGCGCTGCTCCACCTGCTCGACCTGGCCGCGTTCGCCGCCGACCTGGGCTCAGTGACGCAAGCTGGGTAGCTCGCGGCGGCCGGCGGCAGTCCGGGGCGCCTCAGCCAGCAGCGGGAGCCGCCGCCGCGGGTGCGTCCGGAGTCCGCCGGCCCGCGTCGCGGACCGGCGGGAGCACGGTGGCCGCGAGGGCCGTGGCCGCCATCCCGGCGGCCACCACGGTCATCGCGGCGGCCGGCGACAGCGCCTGCAGCAGGAAGCCGGCCAGCAGCGAGCCGAGCGGGATGACTCCCCACGCGACCTGCAGGGCGACGCTGCTGGTCCGGCCGAGCAACTCGTTCGGCGTGATCTGCATCCGGTAGGTCTGCACCGAGACGTTCCACCACGGCCCCACGAGACCGATGATCGCTACCAGCGGGCACAGCCACAACGGCACGCGCACCAGCACTATCAGCGCCAGCAGGACGGCCCAGGTCCACATGCACCCGGTGATGGTGATCCCGGCCGGGATCTTGCGCTGGACCCAGGGCGCGGCGAACGCGCCGGCCAGGCCGCCGGCCCCCATAGACGCCACGATGAGGCCGATCTGCGCGGCCGAGGCCCCGTCGCGCCGCGCCAGCACGATCAGGCCCAGCGTCAGTACCTGCAGCAAGATGTTCACCGCGGCCGCGAAGAACGCGCTGTAGCGCAGGAAGGGCTGCCGCCAGGTAAAGGCCAGTCCCTCGCCGAGCTCAGCTCGCAGCCGGCGCGGGGCGCGGGCGCCAGCCGGCAAACTAGCCGGCAAACCGGCCGGCGAACTAGCCTGCATCGGCGCCTTGATGAACGGCAGCGTGACCAGCGAGGCCAGGTAGGACAGCGCGTCCGCGGCGAACGGCGCGGCCCGGGACAGCCCGAACAGCCCGCCGCCCAGCGCCGGTCCGGCCAGTTGCGCCGCGTTCTGCCGTGCCTCGTTCTGCGAGACGGCCACCGACCGCTGGGACGGGTGCACGAGCATCGGCAGCGCCGCCCGCTGCGCCACCCCGAAGAACACGCTCGCCGCGCCCTCGGCGAACCCCGCCACCAGCACCTGAACGTACGTGATGTGCGCTGCCCAGCCGGCCACGGCGATGCTTCCCACCGCGAGAAGCCTGATCACGTCGCAGCCGATCATCATCCGCTTGCGGTCGAGCCGGTCGGCCAGACCTCCGGCCGGCAACGGGAACAGCAGGTAGCCGAGCATCGCGGCGAAGCCGGCGATCCCCGCCTTGGCCGGCGAGCCGGTCATGGCCAGGACCAGCAGCGGATAGGCGATCTTCGAGGTCTGCGAGCCGAGCAGCGAGACCGCCTGGCCGCCCCACAGCAACTGGAAGTCCCGGTTCCGCCGCAGCGGTACAGGCTGGCCAGAAGCGTCCACCCAGCCACGATACGTGCGGACTCCCCTCCCGGAAACTACGCAAAAAGGGATGGGTCTAGGAAATCGGCTCGAAGCGAACTAAAACAGTAGGTACAGGGTTAGCGCGATCTCGCGCGGGGGATCGTCCCGAACATCGCCAGATGGGGTCCGCGGTGACGAAGTACGGCCATATCGCGTGGCGCGTGATCGCGGTGGTGGCCTTCGCCGGGACTGCCGCGGCAGCCGTCACGCTCAGTCGCGTCCCCGCCCGACCGGCCCACGCCGCCCTGTCTTCCACCTTCGGCCAGAGCCCGTGCGACCCGTCGGGGCTCGAGGCCTGGCTCGGCCAGGCCCAGACCACGGGCGACCGCCTCCAGCCCGGCGGCACGTACTACACCCTGGAGTTCACCAACGTCTCGGCCCGGGTGTGCAGCCTGTACGGCTACCCGGATGTGTCGGCCTTCGCAGGCGATCAGGCCGGCGGGACCCAGATCGGCAGCGCGGCGGCCCATGACCCCACGGTCCGCCCGCGGCCGGTGCTGCTGGAGCCGGGGCAGACAGCGCACTCGGTGCTCCTGGTCACCAGCATCAGGACGTTCGAGCCGACCGCGTGCGCCCAGGTGACCGCGCCCGAACTGCGGGTCACGCTGCCCGATCAGGTCCGCCCCGCGTTCGTTCCCATTCACCTGCCCGCCTGTTCCAAGAAGGGCTTGGAATTCATGAGGGTGCAGCCGATCCAGCCGCGTGCAGGCATCCCTGGCTACCCGCAGCCCTGAGAAAAACCCGCAGCTCAGCGCCGCTACGACCAGCACAAAAGCCGTGACTGCGGGCAGCCACAAATGTCCGTTCGGAAAAAATGGTTTTAGAGTTTATAAACGTTCATGAACGTTTCCTGTTCATCCCGGGGCGGGGAGAATAGGGGTCATGGGTATGAGCCAGGCGAGCACCTCCCAGGCGGCGGGATCGTACGAGGGAACGTACGATGGCCTGTACCAGCGCCCGCGCGAGGCGGCGCAGTCAGCCGATACCGCCGTGGCCGCCCAGGGGGGTCAAAGGGTCGAGGGGGAGGACCACTTGCCCGAAGAACGCTACCTGGACCGCGAGGAGAGCTGGCTCAGATTCAACGAACGCGTGCTCGAACTCGCCGAGGACGAGTCCGTTCCGCTGCTCGAGCGGGTGCGGTTCTCGGCCATCTTCGCGAACAACCTGGACGAGTTCTTCATGGTCCGGGTGGCCGGGCTGGTACGCCGGATGGTGGCCGGCTTCCCGGTCGAGGGCACCGGGGTGCGGCTGCCCCGCCAGGTGCTCGAGAACACCCTGGAGCTGGCCGGCCAGCTGACCGTCAGGCACGCCCGGGTATTCAGCGAGCGGATCAACCCCGAACTGGCCGAGCGCGGGATCGAGATCCTGCGCTGGAAGGAACTCGCCAGCGAAGAGCGGGACAACCTCAGCGAGCTGTTCCGCCAGCGGATCTACCCGGTGCTCACCCCGCTGGTGGTAGACCCGGCCCACCCGTTCCCGTTCATCTCGGGCCTGTCGCTCAACCTGGCCGTCATGATCGCCGACCCGCGGACCGACGCCACCGTGTTCGCCCGGGTCAAGGTGCCGCCCCTGCTGCCCAGGTTCCTGGCCGTGGCGCCGAACCGGTTCGTGCCGATCGAGGACGTCATCGCCGCGCACATGACCGACCTGTTCGGTGACGTCGAGGTGCTCGAGCAGCACGCGTTCCGGGTCACCAGGATCCGGGACCTCGAGGTCGACGAGGACATTACCGAGAACCTGCTCCAGGCCATGGAGCGGGAACTGGTCCGCCGCCGGTTCGAGCCCGCGGTGCGGCTCGAGGTCGAGGACACCATGACGGCCGGCGTGCTGGACCGGCTGGTCACCGAGCTGGACATCGACTCCCGCGCCGTGTACCGGGTCCCGGGTCCGCTCGACCTGAGCGGCCTGTTCGCCATCGCCGACCTGACCATCGGCGAGCTGCGCTACCCGGCGTTCGTCCCGTCCACCCGGGAGATCCCGCCGGACGTGAGCCTGTTCACCGCCATCGCCGAACGCGCCATCCTGGTCCAGCACCCCTACGACTCGTTCGCTGCCTCGGTCGAGCGCCTCATCGAGGAGGCCGCCGAGGACCCGGGCGTGCTCGCGATCAAGCAGACGCTGTACCGGACCAGCGGGCAGTCGCCGATCGTCGACGCGCTCATCGACGCGGCCGAGGCGGGCAAGCAGGTCGTCGTCGTGGTCGAGATCAAGGCCCGGTTCGACGAGCGGGCCAACATCGCCTGGGCGCGCAAGCTGGAGCAGGCGGGCTGCCACGTCGTCTACGGCTTCGTGGGCCTCAAGACGCACTGCAAGATGGCGCTGATCGTGCGGCAGGAAGCCGACGGGACGCTGCGGCGGTACTGTCACCTCGGCACCGGCAACTACCATCCCACCACGGCTCGGTTCTACGAGGACTTCGGCCTGCTGACCGCCGATCCCGCTGTCGGCGAGGACGTCACCGCTCTGTTCAACCACCTCACCGGGTACAGCCGCAACCTCTCGTATCGCAGGCTCCTGGTCGCGCCGGAAGAACTGCGCGCAGGCATCGTGAGCCGCATCGACCGGCAAACCGAACGCAGCCGTTCCGGCCAGCCAGCGCGGATCGTGTTCAAGTGCAACGCACTGGTCGACGAGGTCATCATCGACGCGCTCTACCGGGCCTCACAGGCTGGCGTCCGCGTCGACCTGTGGGTACGCAGCATTTGCGCGCTGCGCCCGGGTATTGCCGGATTGTCGGAGACCATTAGGGTCCGCAGTGTGGTCGGCCGGTTCCTCGAGCACTCCCGGATCTACGCGTTCGGTACCGGCGAGGACGAGGACAGCCAGGTGCTGATCGGCAGCGCGGACATGATGCACCGCAACCTGGACCGGCGGGTGGAACTGCTGGTCCAGGTCACCGACCCCGGCCACCAGCGGCGCCTGCGCAACGTGCTCGACCTGGGCATGGACGACGGCACCTCGTCCTGGTGGCTGAACCCGGACGGCTACTGGACCCGGCACAGCCGCGACGAGTCCGGCCACCCGCTCCGGGACATCCAGGAGACCCTGGTCCGCGAACGCCGGGGTCGTTCGGCCGATGAGTCGGGCTTACCGGTCGGCTGGTGCGCGTAGCCGGGAAGCACGGCTGATGAGTTCCCGCCGGTGAGCGAGGCCCTCCTCTCGGCGGGCGCCGTGCTGTGGCGCCCGGCCGGTCGGGGAATCGAGGTGCTCCTGGTGCATCGGTCCAAGTACGACGACTGGTCGCTGCCCAAGGGCAAGCGCGAGCCCGGCGAGCACGTGCTGCTCACCGCCACCCGCGAGGTCCTGGAGGAGACGAGCGTGCGACCCGTGCTCGGCCCCCGGCTGCGCACCGTGCAGTACCTGGCCCACGGCCAGCCCAAGCAGGTCGAGTACTGGGCGGCGCTGGCCGCGTACGACCAGGCCGCGGCCAGCCACGAAATCGACGAGGTGGCCTGGCTGCCGCTGCCGCAGGCGCTTGACCGGCTCAGCTACCCCCACGACGGTGACGTGATCGCCAGCCTGCCAGCGCGCGCCACCGTGCCGATCATCCTGGTCCGGCACGCCTCGGCGGGCCACAAGGGCGAGTGGCCGGGGGACGACCTGCTGCGCCCGCTGGACCGCGAGGGCGAACTGCACGCGCTGCTGCTGGCCGACCTGCTGGCCTGCTTCGCTCCGCGCGCCCGGGTGATCAGTTCCCCCGCGCTGCGGTGCACGCAGAGCGTGCGCCCGTACGCCGAGAGGTTCGGCGGGTCCGTCGAGGCTAAGGCCGTTCTGACCGTGCCCGGCCCGGCGACAGGGTCTTTTTTGGACCGAACGGACCGGGCTGACACGCTCCGGCACCTGTTCCGCAATCTCGTGGCCGCGGGTCAGCCGGTGGTCGCCTGCCTGCACCGGGAGAACCTGCCGCTGGCGCTGGCCGCCGTGTGCTCGGTGCTCGGCGTGCCCGCGCCCGCGGATTTCGACCCGTCGCTGCTCAAGGGCGCCTTCCTGGTCCTGCACGTAGCCGCGGGCACGCTCGTCGCCCTGGAGCGCTATGAGCTCTTAGGCCGGCCCTCCGGGGCCGCGGAACCCGCCCGCTCCTCGGTCGTCTCCACTTCGGCCGCTTCGTCAGCCTTAGCCGCCTGCTCGGCGTGACGAGACCGGCGGCGCCGGAGCAGACGCCTGCCGACGTAGGCCGCGAGCAGCACCGCGAGGGCGATCAGCAGGTAGAGGAAGTAGCGGTTGATGTCGGCGTAGACCGTGGCGATGTGGTCACCGGCCACGTCGCCCAGGGTGACCCAGGTGGCGACCCAGGCGCACGCCCCGATCACGTTGAACACAGCGAAGGTGAGCCAGCGCATCTCGGTGAGGCCGGCGATGATCCCGTTGGCCTCGCGCAGGCCGACGATGTACCTGGCGACGACCACCACGATGCCGCCGTAGCGTGTGGTGATCGCCTCGGCGCGGTCCAGGTGGTGCGGCTTGATCATGACGTACTTGCCGTGGTGCAAGATGAGCTCGCGGCCCGCGAACCGGCCGATCAGGTAGCCGATCTCGGCCCCGGCGATGGCGGCGGCGACCGAGACGATGCCGACCAGGACGACGTTCAGCCCGGCCCGGCCGGTGCCGGCGAAGATGGCGCCCGCGATCATCGCGAGCTCACCAGGGACGACCGGGACCCCGATGTTCTCCAGCAACAGCAGCAGGGCGATGGCCCCGTAGCCGTAATGATCGAGCGGACCGGCCAGGGAGTTGAGGAAGCCGGGCAGCGGTGCGGCCGCTGACGCCCCCAAGGAGATCGCGCTCGCGAGAAATCCCATGCTCAGCCGTCTCCAGGTTTCTGTGCCTCCGCCTCCCCGGCGTTCAGCGCCTCGGCAAGGGGACCCGCGGTGAGCTCGACCTGCCAGGGCCGTGCTCCGGACCCGGACAGGGCCAGGCTAACCGTTCCGGTGTCAGCGGGCTGCGGGGGATCCCAGCTGAGTCTGCGCAACGTGTCCGGGGCGAGCAGGTTCTCCACCGGCAGCCGGTGAGCTTCGGCGATGGCCGTCACGGTCGCGCGGGCCGCGGCCAGCCGGGCCGCGGCCGCCGGGTCGCGTTCGGCCCAGCGGTGCGCGGGCGGGGGACCGGCCGGTATCGGCCCGCCGGTGGCGTCGGGCAGGTCGCTGTCCGGGCAGGTCCGCGCCTTGGTGACGGCCGCCAGCCACTCCTTCTCGTGCCGCCGGGCCTGGCGGCCCACGAAGCCGCTGATCCGGGACAGTTGCGAAGGATTGACCGGGAGGGCCCGGGCCGCGTCGATGATGGCGCTGTCGGGCAGGACACGCCGCGGAGACAGGTCCGCGGCCTGGGCGATCCGGTCCCTGACCGCCCACAGCTCACGGACCACGGCCAGCGCGCGGCGGGACTGGACCCGGTGGATGCCCGAGGTCCGGCGCCACGGGTCGGGCCGCGCCGCGGCCGGCTTGGCCGCGAGCACCGCCGCGAACTCCTGGCGAGCCCATTCGGTCTTGCCCTGGTCGGCGAGCTCGGCCGCGAGCGCATCGCGCAGCTCGACCAGGACCTCAACGTCCAGCGCCGCGTAACGCAGCAGTTCCTCCCGCAGCGGGCGGACCGACCAGTCCGCGGCCGAATGGCCCTTCTCCAGGTGGAACCCGAGCACCTCCTCGACCAGCGTGCCCAGGGCCACCCTCGGGTAGCCGAGCAGCCGCCCGGCCAGCTCGGTGTCGAAAAGCTGCCGCGGCCGGAAGCCGACCTCGGCCAGGCAGGGCAGATCCTGCGAAGCGGCGTGCAGGATGGCCTCCGTACCGGCCAGGGCGGCGTCCACCCCGGACAGATCGGGGCAGGCGATCGGGTCGATGAGCATCGTGCCGGCCCCGGCGCGACGTAGCTGGACCAGGTAGGCGCGCTGCCCGTAGCGGTACCCCGAGGCCCGTTCGGCATCGACGGCGACGGGCCCGTGAGCGTTCGCTAGCCTGCCGATGGCCTCGGCCAGGGCGTCGTCGTCCTGCACGACCGGGGGCAGGCCGTCGCGAGGTTCCAGCAACGGGACGGGCGCGCCTGGCCCGCTGACCTCACTATCTGTGCTCACCCTCGCCCCGTCGGCCGCAGCGCCCGGGTCCCGGGCGGTTCCAGGCCCGCCGCGGCGGACAGGCAGTCGCACCAGGCCGAGATGTGCGCCGACAGGTCGAGAGCGTCCAGGTCGTTGTCGTCGGCGCGGTTCCCCGGCCCGGCCGGCGACCAGGACGCACGCAGCTCGAACCCGGTGAGCGGCAGTTCATCCCGCTTGCGCCCGAAGCCCTCGGTGATCACCCGGGTTACCGTACCGCTCGGTACCGCGTACCCCGGCACGTGCGCGTCCAGCGCCTCGGCGAGCCAGCTCCAGCCGACCTCGCCGAGCAGCGGGTCAGCCGCCATCTCCGGCTCCACGTCGGCCCGGATGTAGGCCACCAGCCGGAACATCCCGTCCCAGCCCTCCTGGCCATCCGGGTCGTAGAGCAGCACCAGCCGACCCCAGGCCACGTCCGCGCCGTCGCGCTCGACGGTTGCCGCGATTGCCGAGGCGTACGGGGCCAGCCGCTTGGGCGCGGGCACGTCCTCGAAGCTGAACCCGGGCCCGGTCTGCGCGTCACGGCCCGCCAGGAACACGGCCGAGGCTGCGGCGAACATGGCCTCCGCGGGGCTCACGGGGCGGTCTTGACCCTCCGCAGGCGCGTGTTTCTCTGGCTCGGGTGCGGCCGTCAGGCTCGGCGCCGCCCCCGGTCGCCGTCCCGTGCCCGATCGCGTCCCGCGCCGCTTGCCCGGCTCGTCAGCAGGCCTCATGACCCGAGCGTACGTGTCGCTCATCTGCTTCTCACGCAGCGTCGCGTAGTTTCATGCCGGAACACCATGTTTCATGCGAGTTCGACCGGTTCAGTTTCAGCCTAGAACCAGGCGGGAATCGGTTGGTCCGTTACGCGGCTCTGGACGCGGTGCCGCTGCTGACATGCTCGCGCACCGGAAGGCCGATGAACAGGGCTTCGCCGCATGCAGAACAACCCCACTCCGGGCAGTCAACATCCGAGCCGGCGCCATCCGGGACGTCCGGGCAGCTGGCCGGTTCCGCGTGCATCTGGTCGAACGGCCGCTCGTCGCCACATCCGGTGCAGTACCTGGTCAGCTGGGTCATCCTCGCGACCTCCTCTGGGGGTTGCAACACAGTGCGGTGCAACACGGACTCTGCAGCGGATTAAATTGGGGTTGCTGCCGATAGTGACATGCCGGCCGGCTGATTCGTGGGATCTCGGGCGGCGTGTCTGCAGGGGGTGACCACGCTCTGGTATGAAACGATCCCCGACGTGCAGCTATGTGAGACGATCCCAGACGTGACCGTGCGCCAGGAAAAATCACCTTTCATCCAGGCCTGCCGGAGGGAGCCGGTTCCCTACACGCCCGTCTGGTACATGCGCCAGGCCGGCCGCTCGCTGCCTGAGTACCGCAAGGTGCGCGAGGGTGTCTCGATGCTCGATTCGTGCACGCGCCCCGACCTGATCACCGAGATCACCCTGCAGCCGCTGCGCCGCTACGACGTGGACGCGGCGATCCTGTTCAGCGACATCGTGGTGCCGCTGCGCGCGGTGGGCATCGACGTCGACATCAAGGCGGGCATCGGGCCGGTGGTCGGCACCCCGATCCGGCGCTCGGCGGACCTGTCACGGCTGCGCCCGCTGGAGCCCGGTGACGTGCCCTACGTGACCGAAGCGGTCGGGATGCTGGTCGCCGAGCTGGACAGCCGTCCGCTGATCGGCTTCGCCGGCGGCCCGTTCACCCTCGCGTCCTACCTGGTCGAGGGCGGGCCGTCGAAGAACCACGACAAGACCAAGGCGCTGATGTACGGCAACCCCGAGCTCTGGCACAAGCTGCTCGGCCGGCTCGCCGACATCACGATCTCCTTCCTGCAGATCCAGGTCGCGGCGGGCGCCTCGGCGATCCAGCTCTTCGACTCGTGGGTCGGCGCGGTCAGCCCGGATGACTACCGGCACGCGATCTTGCCGCACACCAGCCGGATCTTCGGCGCGCTCGGCTCTGCCGGGGTGCCGCGCATCCATTTCGGCGTCGGCACCGGCGAACTGCTGGGGCTGATGGGCGAGGCCGGCGCGGACGTGGTCGGGGTCGACTGGCGGATCCCGCTGGACGAGGCCGTCCGCCGGGTGGAGCCGGGCAAGGCCCTGCAGGGCAACCTGGACCCGGCGATCCTGCTGGCGCCGTGGGACGTGGTCGAGGAGCGGGCCCGGGACGTGCTCGTACGCGGCCGGACCGCCGAGGGGCACGTGTTCAACCTGGGACACGGCGTCCTGCCGGAGACCGATCCGGGCATCCTGGCCCGGCTCGCCGACCTGGTACACGCCGAGTCGATCCAGCCGGCGCCCTAAGCCGTCCCCGCGCCGCCGACCTCGGCCCGGATCCGCTCCACGATCCGGTTCGCCTCGTCCTCCCCGATCTCCACGAACTCGAACTGCAGGTCGCCGCGTTCGGCCGAGAAGAGCAATGAGCTCCGTTCCCAGTTCAGGTCCTTGGAGAACAGCTCGTCACGTAGACCGTTCGCCTCGGCATAAGTGCGCCGGAATACGCTGGCAGGGCTCTCACGGTCGTTGAGTTCGCCAATGATCGCGTAGTAGATGACCCTATCCGGCATGCTGCCCTCCCTCCGGATAGTCGGGGATATCGGTTGCGCCCGGCGGGACCGGAACCACGCCGGATACCTCACGCTGATAGGCCTTCAGCACCATGGTCTCGAACTCGTCTGCCTGTCCCGACCGTAGCCGCTCGTAGGAGCCGTGGGTGAGTTGTTTGGCCTCGAAGCTGATCCGGGTATGGAACTGCAACTCGAAAGACTGACCAGTCGCTTGGTCCAACCATTGGCTGTTGATGCCCTTGTACTCTTCGCCGGACCAGAAATTCTTGCGCTTGAGCTGTTCGAAGCCCTGCTCTTTCAGCCGCTCAATGTCGGGTAAGGACTCCATGAGCGTAGCGGGTCTCGTCGTACTGAAAGGTGTATCTGATCGCGTCGGGCACGGATGAAATGGCTTCCTCCGGGGAACTGCCTGGCACCCTGATAGCGTCGGCGACCTTGTCCTTGATCCGGTCGCGGCCCTTCAGTCGGTCCTCGAAGCCCACCAGACGACGGTCGGGGTCGCGACCCTCCACATCGCGCAGGGCGGGGGAGAACCGGTCTTGCTCCCGCGTCGTGACCTGGGCATACGCGGCGTCGACGGCCTCGTTGACCGGCCGGTCCAGGAACCTGTTGCCCTCACCCCGCCACGAACCCGTCGGGTCGCCAGACCGGTCCACCGGCGGGCGGTCCTCGGCTGGCCACCGGCGCTGATACTCGGCCCACAGGCCGCGGAACCGTACTGCGGACTCGTCCCACGCCGAGACCGTGGCCTGCTGGTCGGCGTAGTACTCCTCCCGCCCGCGCGCCTCGGCTCTGACCCCATCGGCCTCGCTGCCGCGGTCGCCGACGGGCGAGCGGCCGTCCGCCGCCGTGCCCGCCGCGCCGACCGCGCCGGCCGCGTCAGCCTGCCGCCCATTACGCGGCAGGTCGGCATCGCCTGGATGGTCGAATCCCACTGGACTTCATCACCGCGCCGAAATGTAGCGCTTCGAGGTCAACTGCCTACATTGAGCAGTGTACCGACGAGCGATCGTCTAGTGTCCGCCCCTCTTTGAGGTGAGCCTCAGGCATATCCGGGCATTCCTGTCCCACCTGTCTCCCCGTCATCACCTGACCCAGCCTCCGACGAGCGCCCAACTACGTCGTTGCCGCAACCACGTAGTCCCCACTACGTCGTTGCCACAAGGGTGCGGCTCCTTTGGAGTGAGGCGTCGTTTGTCATGGTGTTGCGGTAGTGGCGCAGGTCTGTGATGTGTCTGGGTGTGGGTGAGGCTTCCGTTCCGTATGGTCCTGGAGTTGC
>Ga0209168_10000653_pt1 | contig 31405 bp, 27 predicted proteins | sample Coa_R1_FD_187156 | JGI IMG/M metagenome (GOLD analysis project Ga0209168, IMG submission 187156) | Surface soil microbial communities from Centralia Pennsylvania, which are recovering from an underground coalmine fire - Coalmine... | ecosystem: Environmental > Terrestrial > Soil > Unclassified ...
CGATCTGGCTCGCAAGATCCGGAAATACATTCGCGCATATGCCAAAGTGGCCAGACCGTTCCGTTGGTCATACGCCGATCCAGCCCGCAGAATCATACCTAACCCAATGACTGGGACAGCCCACTAGTATTCTTTGATTTCGTAGCTGTGCCGGAGGTTTGCGCCCCGGAGAGGAGTGGATTCCTCTCCAGGGCAGGAGCTTCTGGGAGTCATCACCTCCCATGGGCCCTAACGAGAATCCTACCAACCGAAACGAAAATCAAGCGGTTCGGCGAAAGCGATTAGTCTGCCGGCCGAGGATGCGATGCTGTCTGCTGAAAGGGTGCGAACAGCCCTTTCAGCCGCGCCAGCCAAACCAACGCTATTGCGGCGCCGCATGCCGGGAGGCGGCGCGGCAGTGGTCGGGTTGGAAGGCGCAGCAGCGATATCGGGCGACGAAGACCGGCAAAGAGAAGCGGACCGACCAAAGTCGGCGCTATCGAGAGCGCCTCAAAAGCCGCAAACTACCAGAGCCAGAGGCGGATAACGAGGCTGCGAGGGTAATCACCACAGAACATTTTTTTCGAGCATTCTTGCGACCGGCCGGGCTGTTACGAGGGATTCGTGCGTGTGCGGCGAAGTCCCTTGCAGCATTATTGCTCGCACGCTTGCCGGCACGCGATGGAGCGCGTCCGCGAAAGGGAGCGCCGCTGGAAGCAGGCGCGGATTTAAGCGGTAGATATTGATCCGCCGGCGGGGCTGGCCTTACATTCAGCCTGTCTGATGCAACTGGAGTTTCACCAACTCGACCGTCGCTGGGAGCACTTGCGAGTACACCATCCGGGGCGGCAGCCGCGGTTGTTGGCGTCGCTGGCAGAGAGCGGGCAGCAAACGCCCATCGTGGTGGTGGCAGCCGAAGGCCAAGCGGATCGTTTCGTGGTCATCGACGGTTATAAGCGGATCACAGCTTTGGGACAACTAGGCCGGGACAAGGTGGAAGCAGTTGTGTGGCCGATGAGCGAAGCCGCGGCAGTGCTGTTGGATCGCTCGCTACGTTTATCCGAACACGAAACCGCACTGGAGGTTGGCTGGTTACTGGCGGAGTTGGAACGGCGCTTCGACTACGGGCTCGACGAGTTAGCGCGCCGGTTCGACCGCAGCGTGAGCTGGGTATCGCGGCGGTTGGCGCTGGCAGAGGTTCTGCCCCAGGCCATTCAACAGCAGGTGCGCGATGGCAAGATCCCGGCACAGGTGGCGTTGAAGTTTCTGGTGCCGGTGGCCCGCCAGAGCCTGGAAGATTGCCAGCGGATGGCGACGATCTTCGCTCAGCATCACTGCGATACGCGTGAAGCCGGCCAACTGTATGCCGCGTGGCGCAAAGGCTCACCCACGATCCGCAAACGCATTCTGGATGATCCGGAGCTGTTTTTCAAAACGCGGCGGCAGGCGCAGGAGAAAGCTACCGCCGGGACCGGCGCCGAACTGTTAAGCGATCTGGAGATGGTGGTGGCAATAGTGAACCGCGCGCAACGGCGGCTGAACGGCGCCGCTGCCACGGAGTTGGATAGCCAGCAATCGAGAGCCGTGCGGCATCAGATTGAGCGCATCCAAAACCAACTCCGCCGTATCGGCGAAGAAATCCTACCGGAGGAGAAACCGCATGTTGAGCCAAGCGCAACGCACCACGATTCTGGAACTGAACACGCAGGGAGTGAGCAAACGGGAGATCGCACGGGTGCTGGGGATTTCCCGCGTGGCGGTACGCAAAGTCCTGCGCTCCAACTCGACCGCCCTGCCGGAGTTGCACCGAACCGAAAAGGGCGAACCCTACCGGCAACAGATCCTGGACCTTTTCGACAAGTGCAAGGGGAATCTCGTGCGAGTCCATGAGGATCTGGCGGCTGCGGGCGCGGAGATGTCGTACCAGGCACTGACGGCGTTCTGCCGGCGGCACGGGATCGGCTACGCGCCACCAACGCCAGCGGGCCAGTATGAGTTTGCGCCCGGCGAAGAGCTTTAGCATGACACGTCCCCCCATGAGCTCGAGCTGGGCGGCAGGAAACGCAAGGTGCAGACCGCATCCGCAGTGCTGTGCTATTCGCGGATGCTGTTTTTCCAGTGCTATCCCACCTTCCGGCGTTTCGACTGCAAGGTGTTTCTCACCGAGGCGCTACGCTACTTCGGCGGCGCGACAACCCGGACCATGATCGATAACACACACGTGGTGGTACTGCGCGGCAGCGGGCGCGACATGGTGCCGGTGCCGGAGATGTCCGCCTTTGGAGAGCGCTTCGGCTTCCAGTTCGTGGCACACGCGATTGGAAATGCGAACCGTTCGGGGCGGGTGGAGAGACCGTTCAGCTTTATCGAGGGGAACTTCCTGGCGGGGCGCACCTTCAGCAGTTGGGAGGATCTGAATCAGCGGGCGGGAGTGGTGCGATAAGGTCAACTCGACTTACAAGAAACATATCCGTGCAGTGCCCCATGAGCTGTTTGCTGTCGAGCGGCTGCATCTGAAGCCGCTGCCGGTGTGGATTCCGGAGGTATACCGACTGCATCAGCGCCTGGTCGATATCGAAGGGTATGTGGCGCTGAACAGCAATCGCTATTCGGTCCCGGTGGACTGGATCGGCCGCCGTGTAGAGGTGCGCGAAACCAAGGACAAGATCGAGATTCAGCTCGATGCCCGCCGCCTGGTGACGCATCGGCGCATCGCCGAAGCCGAGCACCAGCGCGTGATGTTGGCCGAGCATCGGCCGCCTCGCGGACAGAGGGATGCCCGGCCCGATCCGCATCCTGAAGAGAAGGCCATCGTCACCGCCGCACCCGAACTGGCTGACTATGTCGCGGGGTTGAAACAACGGAGCCGCAAGGCGGTCACGTTTGCCCTGCGGCAACTGTTGCGTCTGGTGCGGGAGTATCCACGGGAGCCGCTTCTGGGCGCCGTGCGCGAAGCCGGGCGGTATGGACTTTACGATCTGGACCGGTTGGAACGGATGATCCTTCGCCGTGTGACACGCGAATACTTTCTGCTCGATAGGGGCTCAGACGATGACTGAAGAACTGGAACAACTGCTGAAGAATCTCAAGCTGCGCCGCATCCTGGAGATCTATGACGAACAGTTGCACGCCGCCGACAAAGGCGACATCAGTTACTCGGACTTCGTCACGCGCCTCGTGCGCGCACAGTGGCAGGCGAAGCAGGAGGGTGCGCTGGAATGGCGCATCCGGCGTGCCAATCTACCTGAACGCTGGACGTTGGAGACGTTCCCGTTCGCCCGCCAACCAGGTGTGAACCGCAAACAGATTCGCGGGTTTGCCGAGTTGGACTTCATCGCCAAGGCGGAAAACATCGTCCTGGTAGGCAAAACGGGTGTCGGCAAGACGGGGCTTGCGTGCGGCTTGATGCTGAAGGCACTGGAGAACGGCTATCGCTGCCAGTTCATCCGTGCGCAGGATCTGTTCGATGAGATGTATGCGTCTCTGGCCGACCGTTCCACGCGGCAACTCCTGAAACGCCTTGCCCGCCTGGACGTACTTCTGATCGACGAATTTGGATATCTGACCTTGAAGCCCGAGCAGGGCAACATCTTCTTCAAACTGATGGAGGAGCGGTACCACTGCCATTCCACGATTATTACAACCAATCTGGTCTATGACGAGTGGCATAACTTCCTCGGCAACAAATCGATGGTGGACGCACTGCTGAGTCGGGTACGCCACTACTGCCACACGGTGAGCATCGACGGCCCGTCGCTGCGCGAACTGCAAGGTTGAGGGCGCCATCATGGGCGACGGTCGCGACCAGGAAGAATATATCCGCCAAGTCTTGGAAGCGTATCGCAAAACGCCAGGTACGATGGGGACCGTCCGCCGTCCGGACCGAGTACTGGCTACGCATCTCTTCCAACGCGGCGTCTCCGTGAGCGTGATCGAAAACGCATTCGTCCTAGCAGCGACTCGCCGGCTGATGCGACCCACCGATGCCCCGCCGTTGGGTACCATTCGCTCGCTGGCCTATTTCCTTCCCGTGATCGAAGAAGTGCTGGCCTTGCACGTTAGCCCGGAATACTTCCACTATCTCCGCCACAAACTCCGTCGGGCCGTGCCAACCCGGTAGACACCCGCCCGGTGCGCGCTTCGCGCGGATGATGGAGAACCAAACCGCACGCCTGCGGCGTGGATGATATCGCCCGCTCCCCACAACCTCAACGAACACGCCTTCGGCGTGGATGACCGTCAGCGCATTTCTGTTCCAAGTACCGTTCTCAGGGCGGGTCAGTTCAATCAAGCGCTACCGGATCATTCTTGCCGAGCGCCGAAGTTGGAGTCGCTCTCATGGATTCTTATCGAACTGCCCACCGCGGATTTCGGCGTTAACGGAGAGATCGACATCATCGGTGGGCGCTTACGTTTGAAGACGCGTCCTAATTCGAGCGGCTGACTGCGGAGCACCAAAGCCGTTGGCCTGACTGGAACCCTCGTGGCCTCCGTATATGGCTGCGAGACAGATTGCAGAACAAGGTTAAGCTGAGGTAGCCGCCTTCAACCGACATCTCAGAGGCATCGAAGTTGAATGCACCTACTTTCATTGCGAGAGAATCCGATCGGTTTGAGTGCGTGGTTTGGTGCTGCCACACGGTCGCACACTTTCTATGCATTTGATGATCTGGCCATTGGGTGTGGCCATTTGGTGCTGTGCTGGGCGGAAATGAGCCACAGCGAGGTGACAGCGCTCCAATCGACCTCCGAGAGGCCGTTCCAAAATCCGCGAATCGCGTATGGTCTGAATATTCGATCTGCTCGAAAACATGCGGGCTCACGTGTGCATCGTGAGCGACAATGAGCATTCCTCGCAATGCTCAAAGCCTTCGACCCTTTCCGGTTCATCCTGGTCGCGTTAGCCGGTTGGATGAATCAGCGTCATATCCAGATGATAGACTACCTTCGCGAAGAAAATCGGGTGCTTCGGGAACAACTCGGAGGCCGTCGGCTCCGGCTGAACGACGATCAACGCCGGCGCTTGGCAGCCAAGGCCAAAGCAGTGGGACGGAAGCTGTTGGCTCAAATCGCGACGATCGTAACGCCAGACACGCTTTTGGCGTGGCATCGGAAACTGATCACCGAGAAGTACGATGGCAGCCGCAAGCGTGGACCGGGACGACCGCTCACCAGCGATGCTATCGAAGCGCTCGTCATCCGAATTGCAAGCGAGAACCGCGACTGGGGTTATCGCCGCATCCAGGGAGCGCTTTCGAATCTGGGCCATAAGATCGCACGCAGTACGATCGCCGCCATGCTCAAAAGGCACGGCATGGAGCCGGCTCCGGAGCGCAGGCGAACGACGACGTGGAAGGAATTCCTAAAGCAGCACTGGGATCTGATTGTCGCCACCGACTTCTTCACCGTGGAGGTATGGACGAGACGTGGGCTGCAACGGTTCGTCGTATTGTTCTTCATCGAGCTGAGCACGCGCAAAATCGAGATCGCGGGCATTGCTGCCAGAGCCAATGGCTTGTGGATGAGCCAGATCGGACGAAATCTGACGGATCCGGTCGATGGACTGCTGGCAGGAAAGCGCTTTCTCATCCATGATCGCGATCCGTTGTTCACGCATGAATTCCTAACCATGCTCAGAGGTTCCGGAATCGAGTCTGTGAAGCTGCCACCGAGGTCACCGAACCTGAACGCCTACGCAGAACGTTTCGTCCGGAGCATCAAGGAGTCTTGTTTGGATCGGCTGATCATTTTTGGCGAGCGATCACTTCGCACGGCGGTGCACGAATTCGTGGAACACTATCATCACGAGAGGAATCACCAAGGGCTGGAGAACCGGTTGATCGCCTCAACCGCAGCGCTGGGATTGAGTAGCGATCCAATCCGGAGGCAAGAACATCTTGGCGGGTTGCTCAATTACTACTTCCGTGATGCCGCATAAACTTCCCAACTTCCACGTATGTTGGTTACAAGCACTGGACGAGTTTTCGGACCATACGGGTGGTGTTCGATCCCCAGGGCCTCCTCGTGACCGAGCGGGCTTCCTGGAAGGGTATCGGCAACAGACCGAATGGATTGAAGCCATTCGTACGACAACGCTACCTCACTACCTCCGGTCTCTGAGCATGGTATCGAGCCATGCTTTCGCAGTAGTCGCTGACGCATGGCTCGTCCTACATGACCCAGGCCGTCCTCCAATGTGCTGGCGCGAAGTACAGCGAACTGCGGTTGCTCGGACCGAACCGTTCGCCAGTAACCGTAGCGGAGGATGGTACCGATATAATTCGCGTAGAGCTACCCGGGGTCATACACCTGCATAGTCGGAATGGAATGGAGGCAGCCATTTTATCTGCCGATATGTGGGGATACCTTTGGGGGATGCCCCTAATCAGGGTGGTCTCTGGGAACAGAAGGACGCCGCTTCTTAGCGCTTGAGATTGTCCACGAACGTTCCATCCTAGCGACGTCTCGCCGAACGACGGGTGGGGTGGCCGAGTCTGCCAAGCGGAGAGTTGATGCTACTACGCCCCTCATGGTGCGAGCGATTCGATTTTGCTCCAGTCCGTGAGGGGGATATGCATACCCCCCACCGTTTCCGGGTTGATTCTTGCGCGCCGTACGGCATTCACAACCTCAGTCGTGTATGTAGCAGGCGCCGTGACACTCTGAATGAAGTCTGATGCCCACAACATGCGATTTTCGCTTAAAAACGCCATCAGAGCGCCTTCGCTCCCTCGACCACCGATTGGGATCAACCGCAGCTTTCCCCCTTCGAGCACCAGTTCCTTATCGACGGCCACGAAATTGAGTTCCTTACGATTCTGTTCAAGCGAATCGGGAACTGCACTCCAGCGCCGTTCGATCACGCGTGTCAGAAAGGCCTTTGAGGAGCGATGCGAAATAATCGTGGCTCCCTGTGACACCCAGAATCGAATACCGGCAATATGCGGCCAGGCGAGGTCAGTCACGACGACGGCGATATTCCGCACGTCGGGGAATTGCGACCGAATGATGGCAAGGTCTTGCCTCGCACGCTCCTCCCCTTGTGTGCAATCCAGCACGTAGATCGTACTCCCAAACCGGGTCACGGCTTCGGTATAGCCGGGATTCGTGACGAGGAGCGTGTTCGGACCGACGTTTATGGTCTTGGGCAAAGTCGCTTGGAGATACATCGGCACTAAACTGGCGGGTGCGACATCCGGCACCGAGAGATCCGGTGCGGCGGAAGGCTCAATCCAATCGAAGTTGCCGACGGTTCGTGTGACTTCTTTAAATCCGTCAACTACGCGGGCCGCGGACGTCGGGATCATGGCTCCATTCTTTGCTCGCCACAGAGCGTAGACGTATTCCACATGGACACGACCCCAAAGGTAATGCGACTCATCGCGATCGAGCTTCACTGGCAGGCCGGAGTTTGGATCAATAAAAAGGCGCTCCTCACCTGATTCTCCTCGGCGCGCGAGCACCTTTCTAGGATTATTGGCGTAGATCTGGTCTCCGATCTGATGCACATCAATCGCGGCCCGCCAGTCCGCTAGCACCGCCCATAGATTCAGTTCCCGTAGCGATAGTGGACCAGAGCGGGCGACCGGACCGGAATCAGTGATCGCGAAGATGCCGCGCCGCGTATAAAGCATCCCGGCTAGCTTGGTGGGCCCCGCGCCCGGAAAGATTATACTCTCATTTGAGCGCTCAACCCCATTTTGCGGATCAAACCAGACCTCCCTAGCGTGCAGCACAGTGGCGAAAGGAGGTGCGGATTGGTAGTTCTGTTCGATTCCTTGCATATCCTGCCAGTGAAGTATTCGCTTAGAGGTCTTAGAAAAGCCGCTTGCGTCTAGAGTTCGATCTAGGATCTCTTTAGTATCCGTGGACTGAAATGCAAAAGCGGTACTGGCTGCCGCGAACAGAATCAGGCGCATGTCGATTATTGGACGGCCCGGGAGCGAGTTTCGTTAGAGCCAGTTAAGAATCAGAAGAGCCAAACACTGAAACCTGAGCGAGACATAAAAAACAGGCGCGCGATCCTCAACGAACTCTACCCGCTGACCGCGACAGACAACGCCGGCAACTTTTGAAACCCAATTTCGAAGTGTTCGCCTCATAGTCTGATTAGCTATTGAGTACCAACCGAAGGTTGCCAAAGCAATCCCCGCCTGTTCTAGATCCTTTGAATGTCGCACGTCGTTTGGAACTCGACGGGCCCGCGCGCCAGCGCTTCGACTGCAGCCTGGCCGCTGCCGACGAACTGCATTTCCCATTTGCTGCGCAGCTTGAAAGGTTCGATTGTGACTGGCCTGAATTCCCTGTGAGTGAGCGATTAAGAACTGTAAGCGGCCAACACCGCTTGGAGCGATCGGCCGAGACGCGGTTCTCACCGAATTGCAATCAGCAGGCCCCAAGTTACGCCCATCGATCGCTCATGTTCCTGCCTGGACGTGTATTCAAACGCTGGCTCGACAAACAACCGAATCTGTGTTTCGAACCAGGCCAATACATGAAATCCAAGGCGAATTCTTCGCCGAAAGCGTCCGTTACTACCACCGGTATCAAGGCTCCGACAGCTGCGAAAGGACGGAGAGCAAAGGGTACGATTTTCGACTCTTTAGGCATGGAGTCATTCATACCTCCGATTGGGGACGACACCAAGTCGGCAGTTTCAGGCGGCTAAAGGAATGTCGAAACCTTCCGACAGCCATTCTTGCCCGCATACGCCCCCGCAATGTACCATCACGGGCGGCGCAGGCATACTGCATGCAACGTACCCGTATGCATCCGCTATGCCCTAGTATCCAAGGTTTGCATGTCTCGTCCCTTTTCCCAAGCTGGACAAAAAACAAACCCGGTCGTCAACGTTGGCGGTGGGAGCTCACCTTCTTCATTTAACGGTAGCCGAGTGACTTCTAGCTAACTAAGAAAAAGGGTCTTGATCGTGCCGATCGGCCGAGAGCGTGGGCTCGTCGATGAGCGCGAGCTGCTTCCAGTATCATTACCTCAAGTGTCTCGAGCTTCCAAGTTTCCACGAGACCAAACAGAAATGGCCGCCCCAGCAGATTAGGAGCAGCCGGTTTCGAACTGAACCTTGGGTCTACATCTCGATTATATAGTTCGTCCTCTCCCCCGTCGCGTTCTTAGACGAGGCGACCTTCATTCCGCCCTGGCAGCCTGGTTTTGAAAGGAAGCCCGGGCCAATGCCCAGCGGAAAGGCTCAAAGGCCGATCATGACGGCTCCGGCGACATTCCCCAGGTTGTAGCGCTTTCGGGCCAAAAGGCATGGACGGCAAATACCTGCCGGGGTATACTATCAAGAACAGGAGCAAATTCATGGCTCACATAATCAGAGACAAGAAAAAGATGCTGAACCGGGTGCGCCGCATTCGGGGACAGGTCGAGTCGATTGAGGCCGCGATTGAAAAAGGCTCGGACTGCTCCGACATCCTCCACACGATCTCAGCGTGCCGAGGTGCAATCAATGCTCTGATGGCGGAAGTGCTGGACGGCCATATCAGGTTTCACGTTCTTGATCCCGATCACAATCCTTCGTCTGAACGAGCGCAGGCTACCCAAGAATTGATCGATGTGATCCGAACGTATTTGAGGTAACGATCATGCAGGAATCCAAGATCGACGATTTGAGCACCGCAACGGACTCGGGCAGGGCGGCGATTCCAACAATAGATACGAATCTTGAGCCCGGAGAGAGCGCGCACGAGCACGAACTTGAGGAGCGCTGGTTGGAATGGGTAAGAGTCGGCTTCGTCGCTCTTGTCTTGGTTGTGGTCTGGCTGCGAGTCATACCACCAGTCCACGGAATCGATTTGGTCGCGCTCGCGGGGCTTCTGATCGGGGGCTATCCCATCTTCCGCGAGGCGATCGCCGATCTGCTGGACCGGCGCATGACGATGGAACTCTCGATGACCATCGCGCTGATCGCCGCAGCCGCCATTGGCGAATTCTTCACGGCTCTTCTTATTGCAGTGTTCGTTCTGATTGCCGAGATCCTGGAAGGCATGACTGTGGGGCGTGGGAGGCGCGCGATACGTGAACTTCTGGATCTTCTGCCACAGATGGCCGAGGTACGTACGGGCGATCAGGTTTCGTCTCATAGCATCGCAGCCGTACGCCCCAGCGACATCGTCATCGTGCGACCCGGCGGACGAATACCTGTAGACGGCCTTGTCATAGCCGGCCATTCTTTCGTTGACCAATCGACCATCACTGGTGAGTCGATGCCGGTCGAGAAGATCCGGGGTGCTCAGGTCTACGCTGGCACGATCAACCACTCCGGTGTTCTCGAACTTCAGACCGAAAAGGTGGGTCGCGATACAGCTTTTGGTCGGATCATCGAAGCTGTTGAACACGCGGAGAGGTCGCGCGCGCCAATCCAGCGAACGGCCGACCGCCTCGCGGGCTACCTGGTCTACTTCGCTCTCGCTTGTGCGATCGCCACGTTTCTGATCACCCACAATGCCAAGTCCACTATTTCTGTCATTGTCGTAGCCGGCGCCTGTGGGATTGCTGCTGGAACTCCACTGGCCATCCTCGGCGCGATCGGCAGGGCGGCGCGCAGCGGCGCTGTGATAAAGGGCGGGCTCTATTTGGAAGTGTTGAGTTCGGTCGATACAGTTGTTCTTGATAAGACGGGCACCCTCACCTTGGGTGTTCCCGAGATCATCGATATCCAGACATTCGATGGCGCGACCGAGCGCGAAGTGATCCGGGTGGCAGCCACGGCGGAACGGTTCTCGGAACATCCGTTGGCTAAGGCAATCCTCAAGAAGGCATCCGAATTCTCGGTTTCAGTCGGAGAGCCTCACGAATTCCATTACTCACCCGGGAGCGGGATTCTTTGCGAGGTGGACGGAAAACGAACGCTCGTCGGCACCAGAACGCTCCTTGAAACCAATGGCATCGGAGTCGCCGTTGGTACGTCGTCCGCAGGCTTGTCCGAGGTGTTCGTCGCCACTAACGGGAGGCTACTCGGGTCCATCCGATTGGCGGACGTTTTACGTGCGGAAGCCGCGGCCGCTGTCCGAAAAATGAAGGACATGGGCTATCGCACGGTGCTTCTCACGGGTGACAGGAGGGAAATTGCTGATCGCACGGCGAAGGCACTCGGCGTGGATGAGGTTCAGTCCGAATTGCTCCCGGATCAGAAGGTCAGCCGTGTGCGTGAGTTTCGGGATCGTGGGCGGATCGTTGCAATGGTCGGGGATGGAATTAATGACGCGCCGGCCTTGATGGAATCGAACGTTGGCATCGCGATGGGTTCAGGAACCGATGTGGCTCGCGAGAGCGCTTCCGTTGTGCTCCTGGGCAATGATCTCTTGCGGTTCGCTGAAGTGCTCGAAATCGCGCGCCGCTGCCGCCGGATTATCATGGCGAATTTCGCTGGCACTCTGGCGGTTGATGGAGTGGGCGTGCTGCTTGCCGCGCTCGGTTTGTTGAATCCTGTGCTGGCCGCCATCATCCATGTATCTTCGGAGTTGTTATTCATTATGAATTCCGCGCGTCTATTGCCGAGAGTTGGCGGCGAGGTAGACGTCTACGCTACAGCAGGCGACACGAATGAGCAAACAGATTAGCGGGCACTCGCTTCCCGACCGCACAGGAATTCTGATCACGGCGTTATGCTTTGTTCACTGTATCGCTGGCCCAGTGCTGTTGTCCGTTGCGGGATTGACTTCGCTCGTTGGATTTTCGGAGCGGCTTGAGCCCGTCTTTCTGCTCGGCTCTCTGGTAATGGGCGCTATGGCGCTGCTTCCTGGTTACCGAAAAAAGCATGGGCGAAGATCCTGCCTCGCGATGTTCTGTTGTGGAATTCTCTGTTTGATTGTGCGACATCACATTCACTGGAGGGCTATTCCGGTCGAAGAGATTGGTGTCGCGGTTGGCGCCATCCTGATCATCGGCGCCCATACCTTAAATCTGAAATACTCTAAGCGCTGCCCGTGCTGTGAGACGACCGCACCGGTAGCTGAGACGGGAAGCAAAAACTGCTTCTGAGCGGCGCTCAAAAGGCCAAGCCGATCTGTGCTTGGTACGACCGCGGCTGTACCCAATGCGTTCCGCTGAACGGCGACAGGAAATTGTAGAGCGCTGCCTCATTCGAGAGGTTCAGGACCGTGAGCCGCATCGTGGTTCGCACATGCTCTGTGTGGAAGAGATTATCGTTGCCGATACCGAGAGAGAAAATGTGGCGCGACTTGGTCCGAGGCGGATTGCGGTCATCGTTCTCCGTGCCGGGCGCCAGAATATTGATGCGAGCCGCGCCATAATCCGGCGAACCGCAGCTCGTAATGCGGCGGTTGAGTGAAGCGCGGTCAGAACCGCAGTAAAAACCGATTCCCGCCTGCTGGTCGGCTGTCAGCGCCAAGGCATCGGCGAGGTTATTTACCGCACCGACCACTAGCCCGCTATCATAACGCCAGCTGAAATCGGTCCACCAGCCATTCTTCTTCGGCTGATAGTGAACGTTGACGTTCTGCTGAAAGACTTGGTCGTGATCCTGGCGATACGCTCCAATCGTCAGGTTCGAGTTGAAGATGATGCCGCCGTTCTCCGGGCCGAAGAACCGGGCGTTAGCGTGCCCCATGGTCGCGTAGATTCGAAGACCGTGAAGATCGATGGTGGTGATCCGCGCAGACACGCCGTCCAGCTTCGACTGACGCCAGCCGATTGGAAATGTAATCGGCGTACTGAAGAGCGCATCGAAATCGAACGCATTCCGCGTATACTTTCGAAAATAGCTCACGTCGAGCAAGACCCATTTGCCAAGGCTCTGTTGAATTCCGGCATCGTACTGGTTTCGACTTCCGAGCGCGATCGGCCGCTGCTCGGCGCTGCCTTTGAATAGATTGCTGGCGAGTCCTCCGGCTCCAGTGGAACTCGACACGACGAGGTTCTCGTTGGCCGGCGTTTCGATCGTATGGCTGTATCCGCCACGAAGCACCGTCTTTGTGCGTTTGATGAGATAGGAAAACGCCCCACGTGGCTGCGCGCCGCCTCCGTCTGTAAGGCCATGATAGTCGTCGAACCGGAGTCCGAGGCTCAGCGTCAAATGGCCCAGGGTGATTGAATCCTGGCCGAAGAACGCAAGCTGGTTGATTTTGGTGTGTCCGGCGAATCGATAAAGACGTCCACCTCTTGTGAAATCGTATGAAACCAAGCCGCTGAGGAAATCAGGATTCGCCTGGAGACCTGCGGCCGCACATTGCGAGGGAGACAAAAATCCCTGGAGCGGACTCTGGCTGCTCACGTCCAGGCATGGTGCATTGTACAAAGGATCGGTGACTCCGAGGCTGAACTCCTCGTCGAGCCGGGTTTGGGTCGCGTTCAGCCCGATCTTCCACGTGTGCCGGCCATCTGTGCGCGAAAAATCAGAATGCAGCCCGAAATTCGTAAGGGTGCGATGCTGTGCGAGAGTCGCCGGGGAATCATTAAGCTCGTCTCGGCTGGGATAATAATCGACATCATCGCGTCGAACAAACCCATTGATGCTAACGATGCTATGGCTGTCGATAGTGTGCTGGTAGGCGGGCGCAACGTTTAATGACACGACTTTCTGGCGCTGATCCTGGAGCGGCTGCACGTATGTGTTGGGCACTTGAAACCAATTCCGTGCTCCCGTCAGATTGAGGTGGAAGGCATCCCTTCCGTCGGGCTGTAGATCGAAGTGATCAAAAAAGGTCCCCGTATTGCCAATGTCATGCATGGGCCAAAACTCGGGTGTGTCCAGAAAGCGTCCCGTCCGCTCGGAATTCAGAACCAGGAAGTTTCCCCATTGCGGACCGCCGAAGGCGAGTGTGGCTTCCTCGCCAACTGTTCCAAATGAGCCATAGTTTGCGGCGAAGCTGCCGGACGGCTTCTGGCCGAGACCCGACCGCGTGGTCGCGCTAATTATCAAGCTGGTTTTGTCACCAAATTCCGCAGCGGGAGAACCGGATACGACCTCCATCGATTGAATGGCGTTGGCCGGAATGGATGTGGAGAATACCTTGTTGCGCTGATCGGAGATCGGCTGCCCGTCCAGAACATAGCTAACCTGCGCGTGGTCGCCCATGGGATGGAAGAAGCCGTTGGAATCGGCGGCAACGCCGGGCGTAGTGTAAATGATCGAATCGTTCAAGCCCGAATCGGGCGATAGCGTCGGCAGGGCGCCGAGGAGGTTGCGATCGACGATGTCACTAGACGCGGTCTTGGTTTCAAGCACACCCTGCCCCGACTCCAGAACGGTTACGCTCTCTTGGCGACCAGCGAGGTCAAGTCGAATTGTCGCGGAGACCGGCACCGTAGTCTGAATATCCACATCGCCGTGATAGGGCTGGAATCCAGTGAAGGCGATTTGTAGCCGGTACCGATTCGGGGGAATGTTGTAAATCACGAAAGTGCCATCGTTCGCGGTGCGCGCCTGGCGAGAGTATCCGGTGATCGGGTTTCTCAGTTCGACCTCGGCCGATGCCACCGGAGTATTGCTGGGATCGGTGACCGTCCCCTTGAGCGTTCCCGCACCAAGTGATTGTGCGTCGGCATGCCCGGTACAGATTACGGCCAATAGGATAGCGGTAATCGCAAATTTAGGCATGCCTAAACTAGAGAGTGTAGCCCATCCATATATGAATCGTCAATACTAGATTGCACGCGGTCAGGGAAGCGTTTACCATAGCTTTAGTGGCTCCTAATACCTTGAGACCTACCTCGGAAGCCGTCGATGATTACCTCAAAGCGATTCTAGAATTGAGCGGTCCCGAGGAGGATCGCGTCACAAGTAACTCCCTTGCCGATCGGCTCGGGGTTCGAGCCGCCTCCGTGACCGGGATGCTGCAAAAACTTGCTGCCCAGCGACCTCCGCTCGTGATTTATGAGAAGCACCGCGGAGTCCGATTATCTGCGGCCGGGAAAAGGCGCGCGTGGGAACTCGTGCGGCATCATCGCCTGCTCGAACTATTCCTGCACGACGTTCTCAAGTATCCATGGGATGAGGTTCATGACGAAGCTGAGCGACTAGAGCACTTCATTTCCGAGCGCTTCGAAGACAGAGTCTCGGCCCTGCTGGGCGATCCAGAAGTTGATCCACATGGTCACGTCATACCGCAGAAGCACGGCTCGGCCGCGTCCGAGGGCAGCGTATCCCTTCTGCAATGCCCAATCGGTAAAGCCGCTACGATCATAAGCGTCGGAGATCGTAATCCGGCTGTACTTCGCGAATTGCAGCGGCTGGAATTGCTGCCAAAGGTTTCACTCATGGTGGAACGTAGGATTCCAAATGCGTCCCTGCTGGTCCGAGTGGTGGGCCGGAGCGAACCGATTCGCCTCAACAACGAGGTCGCGCGGCAGGTAATGGTCGAAACTCAGTAAGGCCAAAGACCACCTATCATTTGGGTTGCGCGTGTACACCACCCGGCACGGCGTGACGGTCGGCGCAACGAGGCGCAACGAATTGCCATAAATGCGTCTCGTTTCATCCTCGACGAGCATGTTTGCCCGTAGCTGTCGCTGGTTCATCTATCCAGCGAGCGGGATGATGACGACCCCGAAAGGTTCGAGAATGAGGAGGTTGGACACGGAGTAATTGCCGCGGCTACGCGTGTACCATGCCCGATCCTGAGCGTTTCGAAGCAGATCCAATTTCGGGCCATATGGGCTCGGGGTCGGCGGTCACCTCGATGGCCGGTTTTGACGGCGCGCCTTGCCCCGTGCGCCCGGACGACAGACAGGAATATCGGCGCTTCTCAGCTATCCTGCGGCCGTTTCCCGCATGACTCCCGTCGGCTTCTCGATCTGCCGCAGCGACCAGCCGAGCTGGCTTAATGATGACTTGTTTCTCTTTCTCTTCGCCTTAGACGTTGCCCACGTGACGGTGCGTAATCGCCCCGTTCGTGTTTCCACGTCCCGAGTGCTTTTTCCTATGGCCGGTTCTGGGTGACCACCGAGAGTCGCTCGGCCAAGTGTCGCCGCGTCTCATTTTGAGCCTCGGTCCACATACGATCCCACGGCAACTCTCGTTCGGAGTTGCTCGGAATCAGCCGCCTCGTCTACGGCGCCCGACAACTTGCGCGGAACGCACCGGCCACGTTTGTCGAAATGATAAGCAGAACGATACAGGCGATTCAGCGTGTGGGTCATTTCGGCCGTAAACGTGCCTTAGCGCTGAACCGAGGCGGGAGAATTAGATTCGGTGAGAATCGGTTTCAGTGTTATGCCGCCGAAGCCAACTCGTAGATACAATTTCTGCGGAGCAGTAGGAGAAAGGCCAATGAACCTCTGGCCAACGAGAAATCTGAGGGACGAATCACCCGGGAAATCGGACGACACTTTACCGAGCCAGCTCTTTGCATCAATCGAATAAGCTCTAGTGTCAGGGAGCCATAACACAATATCGCCGCGGCGGCATGCTGCGTGAATATCGCCCGTCACACCACTGACTGATACGTAGCCGACCCCATGCTCGATAATCAGTTCCGACTTGTGCGGAACGCGGAGCTGATATTCGAGCTTTACATGGCGTACATAACTAGACCGCCGCGGAGACTGGACGGAGATCGATAGCTCGGCCGAGGCTCGCTCCGCGACCACCTGAACCGACTCAAGCTCTTGCGCAGGACGTTGCTGGTGCTCCCGTTCGTATTCATATGGAAGTGATTTGATGACGGTCAATTCAACTTCCGGTTTATCCCAACCCTCGACATAGACGTCTCCATTCGAGCGGTTGACGCGGATCGTGCCGCCCGGGGCGAAATCGAACCGCTCGGTGCTGGACACCTTGGGCGCCGGTTTCAAGTCTTCGTTGGCAAGCAGTCTTACGCTCAGCGCCGTGAGAAAGACCAGCAACAATAGTGACACTGATTTCGTATTCATAACGCCCTTAGTTCCGCACGGGCCTCGGCCACCATCGCCAGATAACGCCGTGACAACTCCTGAATCCACCCGTGTTGTCTCTTCTTGATCGCATCCGGGTGAACGAGATGCCTGCCGATACCGAGTGCAACCGCTCCAGCGAGAATAAAGTCGGCTGCATTCTGCTGGTCCACCCCACCGGACGCAATCATCGGGATCTCCGGAAACGGCAACTTGAGCGCCTTGATGTACGCCGGGCCTCCATTTGCGAAGCACGGGAAGATCTTCACAAAATCACACCCAGACTTGTGGGCCGCTAGGACTTCAGTAGGGGTCAACGCGCCGGGGAACACCAAAACGTTGCGCCCTATCGCAAAACGAACGATATCAATCTCAAGTCCGGTGGTGGTCAGAAAAGCCGCGCCGGCGTCCACACAGCGGCGAGCCGTCTCTTCGTACAGCACCGTGCCCGCTCCGACGATAATTCCCGAGTCTTGGCGGGCCAGTTCGCGAATAACGTTAACCGCGCCCGGCACGGTCATCGTGATCTCAACGATCGGAATCCCCGCATCGCGTACCGCTTCTGCCGCAAAAACGGCGTCCGCGGCAGAGGACACCCGAATCGCCGGGATGATCCCGACCTCTTCGATTTGCGCCCGGACCTGCTCCTTTGTCACTATAACCTCCTCGATCCGACAGCTTCGCGAAGCTGTTCGAGCGCGGTCAGATACCCTGCGAGGGCCTGGCGGTAAGCAAGCTGAGTCGTGCGAAAGCTTCGTTCCGCGTCCAGGAAGTCGAGCAAGGTAGCCGCGCCTCGGCGGTAAGCATATTCGCTGATGTCGCGGCTCTTCTTGGATGTCTCAAGATAGCCCGAGTGATAATACTGCAGGACACGATCGCTCTCAGTGACACCCTCGTAAGCGTCTCTTACGTCTGTCAGGACTTGGCCTCGAACGCCGGAATGTTGCTCCCCGGCCTGAGACATCGCAATCCTGGTTTGAGCGATGTTGCCCTGGTTTCGATCGAAAATCGGGAGCGGAATGCTGACAGAAAAGGTAACTGCGCTGGCGCCGCTCGCGTGCGTGTAGTTGCCCGACACGGTGACGTCCTGTTTCCCATTAGCCTTCGCCAATTCGTACTGGCTCGTAGCCGCCGAGACCCCCAGTTGCGCCACCTTCAGGTCGGGACGGTTCTCCAGAGCTTTGGCTTGCAGTTCGTCCAGGCGCATTGTCATGGGCTCATAAGCGAACTCGCCGGCAATGTCGTACTCGGCCGGTACAGACTCGTATCCCAGTTGCTGCCTGAGGTCCGACAGAGCCTGGACCTTGGCCAACTTCGCCTGTTCAACATCCTGTTGGAAGGTCAGGAGTTGAAGCTTCACTTTCAGAAAATCGTTTTCGCTCGCGCCGCCGTCACTGAATTGTTTCTGGCTCACGTTGACGGTGTTCTGAAAGCTAGCTAAATCCTGCTCTGCAAGTTCAAGCGTGGATTGCGCGAGTTGCACGTTGATGAAGAGCTGGGCAACTTGAAAAGTTAAGGTGCGTTCGTTGTCGGCGACCTGGGCTCGCGAGACCGCCGTCGTATCCTTAGCCGCCTGCAAGCGGTGTTGGCGTTTTTGCCCGCGCTCAAATGTGTAGCTGAGGCCGATGTCGGCCTGCGTCGCATTTTGGAGATATGTGAAGAATCCCCCTTCGGGGAAGTACAGCGGCAGATACTGCCAGTCGCCAAACAGCGTGGGATTCGGCCGCACGTTTGCCTGAATTTCAAGCGCCTGGTTCTGGGCGACGGTCGTACGGGTCGCTCGAAGGGCGTGGTTTTGCCGCAGCGCCATCTCAATGGCCTGGTCCAGTGTGATCTTCGTCGGACCCGAAGGACCTTGGGCGAAACCGCACCCAACGAATGCGGAAACCAGGAATGTCGCCGAAACCATTCGGCTGTTGTTCGTGATCACTTTCGTATCCTTAGTGCTCTGACGCAAAGTCCGGCTGCGGCAGTTTGTCGCCGTCTCTTGCGATCCAAACGTACAGGGTCGGCAGCAGGACAACACTCATGAAGAGCGCGGCGATCAGGCCACCGACAATGACGATCGCAAACGGCCTTTGTGAGTCGGATCCGATCTCGTGCGATAAGGCCGCGGGTACCAACCCGAACGTCGCAACCAGCGACGTCATCATGATCGGCCGAAGCCGCAATACGGCGCCTTCAACGGCGGCATCGACGATGGAATGCCCTCTCGCTCGAAGCTGGTTGATGTACTCCAACATGATGACGCCCGTTTGAACCGAAACGCCGAAGAGCGCAAGAAAACCGATGCCGGACGATACGCTGAAGTTCGTGCCCGTGAAATACAAGGCCAGCAAGCCACCGATGGGGGCCATCGCGACCACTGCCAGAATCAACCCGGCCCACTTTGCGGATTTGAACATCGTATACAGGATGATGAAGATCACGAGTAGCGTCAGGGGAATGATGACTGCGAGGCGCGCCTGCGCGCGTTTCGAGCTCTCATATTCGCCAGTCAGACCGAGCCGGTATCCCTGCGGCATTTTGATCTGTTGATTGATCTGCGCCATCGCATCTTCAACGGATGTGTTCAGATCGCGACCGCGGACGTTAAAGGTCACGCTCACGTACCGGGTACTTTCTTCCCGGTAGATGTCGTAGGCGCCATCGCGGATCTCCAGATTCGTTAACTGCGCAAGTGATACCCGCTCGCCCGTGGGCGAAAGGATGCGAATCTTACTGATCGCCTGCGGATCTCTTCGATACGGTTCGAGGTAGCGAACCACCACGTCGTAGCGTTCCGGCGTACCCATCGGCAGAACCGTGCTCACGGCCTTTCCGCCAACCGCGGTTTCGATTACGTCCTGAATGTCGGAGACATTGATTCCAAAACGTGAAGCCGACTGTCGATTGACGATGAAGTTCACGTTCGGCTGACCGGTATCGCGATATAGCTTCACATCCGTAATGCCCGAGACGTTTCGCATCACGCCGCTGACCTTGTCTCCGATGTCCTCGAGTGTCCGTAGGTCTTGCCCATAAATCTTCAACGCGAGCTGTCCTTTGGTTCCCGTGAGAGTTTCTCCCACGTTGTCCTCGATCGGCTGCGAGAAGTTCCACGTCGCGCCCGGCAACTTATCGAGTTCGCGATTCATCGCGGCGATGAGTAGTTCCTTGTCTTTGTGAAATACCGGGCGCCACTCATCTTTCGGCTTGAGATCAACAAAATACTCCGTATTGCCGAATCCACCGGTGTCCGTACCGTCATCAGGACGCCCGATCTGTGACACCACCTGGCGCGCTTCCGGAAAAGTCGCCAGGATCCGCCGACTCTGGTGCATGAAGCGTGTACCCTCCGTCAGGTTTGTGCTCTGCGCCAGAGTGCCGCGAACCCAAATGGAGCCCTCGTCCAAGTGCGGCAGAAACTCCCCTCCGATCGTGCCACTGAGCGCCAGGAATGCAGACACGCCGAGAGCAATGACCCCGACGCTCGCGGTCAACCAGCGATGCTTGATAGCCCAGAGCAGCCGCCTGCGATAGCGCGCTGTCAGGAATGCCATCACAGGATTGCGAACGTCCTTGACTCCCTTCCGGAACAAAGCACTCGCAAGCACCGGCGCGATCAGAATGGAAAAGGTCATGGCGCCTAGCAACGCGAACGCGACCGTCCATGCCATGGGCCGGAATAACCGCCCCTCGATTCGTTGCAATGTGAAGATTGGAAGATACGCCGTGATGATGATCAGGATGGCGAAGAATACCGGCCGTTGAACCTCATGTGAAGCTTGTCGGATGGTTGACGCCACCGATCGGGGCGCTGCGTCGGCGCTCTTCACGCGGCTCATGTGTCGGACGATGTTCTCGACCATAACGACGGCTCCGTCCACTACCATTCCGAAATCCAACGCGCCCAGGGAGAGGAGATTGACAGGTACTTTCGTTACGCCGAGCCAGATGGATGCGAACAACAGTGAGAACGGGATAGTGAGCGATACGATCAGAGCAGCACGGGCATTCAGCAAGAACAGGAAGAGAATGATCGAGACCAGAATCATTCCCTCGCCCAGATTGTGAAGCACGGTATTGAGCGTGAACCCCAGCAGATCGCTGCGGTCGATCATCTTTTCCAGCTTTACGCCGGGAGGGAGGATTCCATTGTTGAGCTGGTTGACCTTTTCATGGAGTTTGACCAGCGTCGGCCCGGAATCGGCCCCTTTGCGCATCATCACCTGCGAGAAGATCACATCGTCGTTGTCGACCACGACCCCGTCGTCGCGACGGACGGCTCGTCCTTCGTGTCCCAGCCGGACCTTGGGACCTTGCATCACTTGAGCAATGTCCCGTACGCGGAGCGGAGTCCCGCTCTTGGTAGTCAAGACCGTCTGCTCGATGTCTTTGACATTCCGAAAGAGACCAATCGTGCGGACATTCATCTGCTGCAAACCGGTCTCAATGAAATTCCCACCCGCGTTGATATTGTTGTTCGAGAGCTGCTGCTCCACCTGCCCGATGCTCAAGCCATAGGACACAAGTTTGTTGGGATCCACGCGCACCTGGTATTCACGGTGGACGCCGCCGAACGGGCTGACATCGACGATGTCGGGAACGGATTTCAGCTCTTTTTCGACCATGAAATCTTCAATGGACCTGAGGTCCATGAGATCGATCTGCGGATTCGTGCTCCTCAGCACGTACCAGTAGATCTGCCCGGTGGTGCTCCAATCAGTGCCCATGGAAGGCTGGACACCACTCGGCAGGTCGGCTTGAGCCATTTTTTCCGTGACTTTTTGTCGGTTCCAGTCATTGTTTGAACCGTCATCGAAAATGATGATGATGAACGACAGCCCGAATATTGACTCTGAGCGGATGTGCGTGCGGTGCGGGATGCCGTTCATCGCGTTCTCGAGCGGGATAGTGACCTGTTGCTCGACTTCCTCGGCTGCGCGGCCGGGCCACTGCGTGATGATGGTGGCGTAATTGTCAGCGATATCGGGGTATGCTTCAACCGGAAGGTTGTGAAACGCGATGGCGCCCCAGCCGAGCAGGAGCAATCCGAGGGCGATCACAACAAAGCGGTTGTTGAGCGCAAAATCTACGAGAAACCGAATCATGTGTTACTTCTTCCGCTAACGCGCGAGCCCCGCTTACTGGTCGATGGTGCGTTGGAGCACCAGGGCATTCGACACGAGTTGCTGGCCTGGGTTTATGCCGGATTTCACTTCCTGCATGTTGCCGGGCAACGCGTCCCCGCTGACCACTTCTATCCGCCGGAATTTATTCTCAGGCGCGGGTGCATATACAAACGCGCGATCGTGGATATAGAGAATCGCGCCCGCCGGAACTGCAGTATTCGTGCCCATCTTTTGGCCGCTGAATGTTGCGCTGACGAACATTCCGAGCCGCATCATCATCCCGGGATTCGGAACTTCGATACGGACCTTCGCGGTTCGGATCTGCGGGTCCATAACGGCGCCGATATTGCTCACCCGACCGTGGAAGGCGCGGTCGGGAAAGGCGTTCAACCGGATTTCGGCGGCATCGCCGATGTGAACCTTGGCCAGATCGTTTTCGTAGACATCGCAAATCACCCAAACGTTCGATAGGTCAGAAATTGTGAACGGCGCCGAGCCGAGTCCTTGCACTCCCGCAGCGTTCGTCACTTGCTGGTCCGTGATTACACCCGATATAGGCGCCGGGATGTCCACAACCCCATTCGGTTTATTGGGGTCGTTGCCCAGTAACCGGAGGTGCTCCTGAGTTGTTTCCACGTCGATCTTAGCCTTATCCTCGGTGTCCTCGGCTATCTGAAAATCACTTAGCGACATGGCGCCGTGTTCGTACAGATCCTTAGCGCGTTCCAACTGGACCCGAGCCAGGGCCTCGTCGCGGATGGCCTTCCGATAATCAGCGAAGCCGCTCGCCACGTCGTCGCTGCGTACGCTCAGCAAGACCTGACCCGCTCTGACCGTATCGCCGAGCCGTGCATGAATCGCGATCACGCGCCCGGCCGCTAGCGAGATGACGGGCACACTACGCGACACGTCGGGGCTGACTGTTCCCGTGACACTCAGTTCCGAAGTGGACTCATGCTCTGTAGCAGTTACCAACGGAAACTGTTCCGGATGATCCACGGAGAACAGAGTGAGGTCGACGTCGGGAACGATCTTGGTCTTAACGCCTCCGACTTTTCCTGCATCTGCCTGCACTTTGCTGCAGCCGCTCAAGCTCAAGAGAGCAGGAATCGCACTCACCGCAAGACCGTAAGCCAGAAATCCGCGTCGCATAGTGATGTGTCCTCAAATTTAGTCCCAAGTATACGGTTCGAATTCCACGCAAGGCATAAAAAAGCCGTGAGAACTTCGATAGCTTCCTTGATTCGCTCTTATAAACGATTTCGATTGGAGTGCGCGGACCTGTGGCTAAGACTTTGTCGCTGGGAACGCAATCACCAAAGCGCCGCCGGCATCAGTTCCCGATAGCTCGCCCGCCGTCAGAGCTCCCGCCGGCCCGCCATCTGCATGGTTTGAAGATCGAACGTGTACGCCACAATCACACGTCCGATTTGCGCCTCGAAGCGCACCGTCTGGTCTCGGGAGCTAATTTCCGCGGAGAGAGGAAATAGATACACGACCGCCATCCCATCTTCCCGCTGAAAGACTTCTACACTGATTGGCCGGACGTCTTTCTTACCCTCGCGCTTTAGTACGGCCGACCCCTTGAGCGGTTTGCCCAGTCGCTCCGGGTCTACGTTGAAACCGCCGCCGGGAATGCCGTACACGGCTATGCGGTAGCCATCGCCCGGCAGCGTCGGAGGTTCGAGTTCGTGCGCCTTCAGTTCCGCGATGCGGACAGGAAGTGCGCTCTCCCAACGCAAGGTGAGTGTGATCGATCGCTCAGACGACCTGGCGCTGCGGTCGTCACCGCCGGCGCCAGTAAAGACATTGGGTGAGACTTTTGGCCCGCTGCCTTTCGGATCGACGCCATCGTTTCCCACCCCCCGTGGTTGACCCATCATTCCGCCTTCTCGAAGTTCGTCCTCCGTGAGCCGCCTCGATATCATGGCTCTGATTTCTTTCGCCCACGGGGATGACGTGAGCAGTTGTTTTGCATCTGCTTCCGTCCACTGATTGGCGGGTTTGCTCTGCCAGAAAGAATCGCTGGCGGTAAGGCGCACGCTTGAGACAACCGCCAGCAACACAGCTGTAATTCGAATGCTGCTCATATTTGCCCTGCAATCCTAAGCAATGTTGTCGGTTAGAATTTCACCATGACACCGACACTCAGCTTCGTTTCACTCCGACGAAGGTCTGGGAACCATACGCTTCCGGCGCCGCCGCAGTTCGCGTAAGCCGTCGTCAGATCGTTCGTGCCGGAGGCCGCTCCGCTATTGCAGACGAATTGGTTAGGCGCACCATTATTTCCGCCGGGAGGCGTGACGCCACCGCGGCCGGCAAAATACGGAACGTCAGAATGACGGTATCCGACTTCCGCCCACCACGTGATGTACTGCTTAGGCATGTAGTGGAAGGTGACCGTGCTATCCCACATATGAGCCCGGTCGCCCGGGTTCTCGGTGAAATAGGGCGTACCAGATGCCGCCGTTGCGCCATTGATTGGTGGCAACAGAGTCAAGTAACGGCCCGGATTGTCCATGGCCCCACCGCCGAGCGTAATCGCGTACTTGTCCTTGCTAAACCAGAACCGGTTGTAAACCATCCATCCCAGGAAAGATTCTTTCGGTCCCGCATGGCCGCCACATGAAAGGCCGCCGCCATGCTCGCAGCCGGCGTCGCCCGTAATTGAGATGGCCATCTTTGACAGCCCAGTGCTCTCCGGCTTGTTGTAGTAACGGATCTCGATACTATCGTCCGTGTGGATACGTTCCGTTTTCGGAAGCCCAAGATTGTCCTGGCCGATCGCATACTGATTCGCGACCACCTTGAGCCACTCTTTTGGCATCCACAGGAGCTGCCCTCCGATACCCGGACGGCCGTTGAATTTGGCATACGATTGCCACCCATTGATGAACCAGGGTTCGATCTTCAGCTTGTTGGTCGGAAACCACTGCACGCGGACACCGTTGAAAAACCACGGGGTGTTCGACGAAACATAAGACGGCTGATACGTCCAGTTATCGAAATTGTAGTAGCTGAACAGCCCGATGTAAGACACGAAGATTCCAGCGTCAACATTGAGTCCGTGATTCACGTTGAAGTGGTACCCGCCGTACGCCTCCGACACATACCGGTAAGCGTTTTGAAGGTCCCACTGCCCGACTCCACCAGAATTTCCCGGATAAGATGCGGTCGCCGAGCTTGCGTCGTTGCGCGGCGTCGTGCTGGCAAAAAGCCCCGACATGTAGAGAACGCGGCCGCGCACGTTCTGCCAGTGGAAGTCGCCGCCAACACTGATCTGCTCCACTTGAACTTCGCCGGAACGAAAACTCTCCGTCGCTCCGACGATCGTGTGGTCTTTCGGCTGATTGAAATCCTCCATGTAATGCGTGTCGAACCGGACTTCGGGAGTGAAGAACTTGGTGTCAAGCACTGTGTCCTTATTACGCGGTGAGCCGTTCAACCAGGTAAAGTCACCGTACGCGAACGGCGTGAAGTTATCGACACCCGGCGTCGATTCAGGCGCCTGCAAGGCTTCCGGAATACTCGGGGCGGGTTTTTCCGGCTGAGCTGCGGAGGAACCCGACGGCGAGGCAGTTGCGTTTTGCGTTTGCGCCGGTGTGCCAATCGATGCGACTGTGGCCAGCGGCTCGCGCTTTAGTGGAAATCTTGGAAGCAGAGCCGGGTCCGTGGTTGTCGTTGCCACCAGTCCGCCAGACGCTTGTTCCGAAGCGTTCTTGGCTTTCAGGTCGGCTTCGAGTTGATCGATGCGAGCCTTCAAGGCTGCAAGCTCAGTGGCTAGCTGGGCGCCAGGGACTGTGCTGGTGGCTAGAAATACATCAAAGCGTGCCGTTTTCCCTGAAGTGACCTTCACGCGGCCTGTGGACCGCTGGAAGCCGTCTTTTACCGTCGCCAGCTCATACCGGCCCGCTTCCACTTCCAGGGTGAAAACACCGTCCGTCGACGTCACGGCGGAGAAACTGGCGCCGCTGGTTAGATTGTGTGCGAGCACCTGTGCCTCGGCTATGGGCTTACCGGCCGAGTCTCGAATCATACCGGCGACATTCCCGGTGGACGACTGCCCGGCCGCAGGCACGCACATCACGGTACTTTGAACCGCGAGGAAGGCGGGCAGCCCCGCAAAAAACAACCATTTTCGAATCATCAAATTCTTTCTCCTTGGGGCTTTAGCGGGAACGCCATATACGCACTCGTCCAGCGACAACCCCATACCTTGCTCGGAATACGAGAGTCAGTATGCGACCGCCACTGTGAAAAAGGCATAAAAGCGGTTGAAGAACTGTGCATCCGATTGATCAGAAGGACCGATTGGGGATGAACCGATCGATCCCGTGAACGCATCGAGCGGTTATTCGTCGTCCGCGGAAGAGTTTTGTTGATCCGGATCAGCAGGATCACGGAAGCGGTAACCGACCCACGGTTCGGTGATGATGTATTGCGGCCTGGCGGGATTGTCTTCGATCTTCTCGCGAAGCATCCGCACGAGACTGCGCAGAAACTCCAGATCACCACCGTATTCGGCTCCCCACACGCGACAGAGTAAGTTCGCGTGAGTAAGTGGGGCGCCTTGGTGCTCCATCATGAACGCCAGCAAATCGAACTCTTTCGGCAAAAGATGGATCGCTTCGCCCGATTTGGAAACCACGCGGTTTTCCACGTCCATCGTTAGGTCGCCGGCGTGAAGAACCGAAGCAGTTCCATTCGAGTGAGTGCGCCGTAACACCGCTCGCAATCGTGCAACTAAATCACGGAACTGGAAGGGCTTCGTGACGTAATCGTCCGCGCCGGCCTCGAGCGCCCGAACCTTGTCTTCCGCCGTATCCCGGACTGTCAACATGACAATTCCCGCTTGGGGTGCAATACTGCGGAGCTGCCGGCAGACCTCAACGCCGCTGATACCTGGCATGTTGACGTCCAGCAACACAAGATCAAACTGGCCCTGGCGAAACGCGTCGACGGCGTCCGACCCAGTCCCGGCTTCCTGGACAACAAACCCGCTCGCCACCAGTGATACTCGGATGACCTTCCGGAGCGCGGCTTCATCGTCCACGACGAGAACCCTAAATTGCTGCGACGAGGTTGGGTTGCTCATTTTACCGGTTGTATCGACAAGTGTGGGGCAGGAGTTATGAAAAAGGCATAAACATTGCGAAGACTGACTTTCGACGCGTTCCGGTTGCGCGCACGAGTTAAACTAAGTTTGGCGAACAAGAAGATGCGTTTGAGCGTTCGCGGCCTAAAAACCTTCTCCAAGCACGCAGGGCTGGGCGTGCTCGGCGTTAGCATACTCACCGCCGCATGCTTTCAAGCCAGGCTCGATCTGGCTGCCACCATCCCTCTCTATTTGCTCGTGGTCGTCTTCCTGTCTCTTACGGGCGACTTTCCGGCCGCAGCCGTGACTGCGGCTGTGTCGGCGGCGTACCTCGACTACTTCTTTACCCAGCCGCTGTTCGCCCTCTATATTCGTAATCCGCTGAACGTGCTCGCATTGGTCTCGTTCATCTTCACCGCTCTCGTGATTACTCGACTCGTGTCACAGGTCCGGGAGCAAGGAAAGTTGTCGAGTGTACAAAAGGAACGTCTGGATCGCCTGTACCAGCTTTCGCAACAACTGTTGGCGATCGAGCCAGCCATTGATGGTGGCGAGGGTCTGCTGGCCGCCTTCCGGCGCCTCTTCGGCGTTTCAGCACTCTGCATATTCGATACCGAGACCAGTGCATCCCAGCACATCGGTGAATCGGAGCATGACCTGGAACGCAAGACTCGCGACGCCTACATCGCTGGAAGCGATTGCAAAGATCCTCCCGTGACCGTGCGCTGCCTCCGACGTGCAGGAAAGCTAATCGGGGCGGTTGGATTTGAGAATCTGGCAGACGGATCAGAAGTTGCGCCGGCGCTCGCGGCGTTGACCGCAGCGTTTGTCGAGCGAACCCATGCGTTTCGCCAGGCGAGCGAAGCTGCCGCTAGTACGCAGGCCGAGAGCTTTCGCTCAGCGATCCTGGACGCGCTGGCGCACGAGTTCAAAACTCCCCTGGCCACCATCTTGACCGCCGCGGGCGGCCTTCGCGAGGCGGGACCGTTGCTCTCCTCTCAAATCGAACTGGCGGACACCGTGGAAAACGAGGCTGCTCGCTTGAGCAAGCTGACAACTCGTCTGCTTCGCACCGCCCGCCTGGACCGCGAGGACATAAAGCCGAGAATGGAGCGTATGGAAATGAGCACTTTGCTCGCGCGCATGACAGCACAATATGCAAGCCGGTTCCCGGATCGACACATTGTGATGAAGCGGTCCGGCGGCTCATACGACGTATTCGGTGACCCGGAACTGCTGCGCCTCGCCCTGGCTCAACTGGTTGAAAATGCGTGCAAGTATTCGAACCCAGGTTCGTTTGTAACAGTTGAGCTGGGACGCGACGGCGATTTCGTAGGCGTCAATGTTTCGAACACGGGCAGCGCGATCGATGAAAACGAACGAAGCCGCATCTTCGATCGCTTCTATCGCGGTGCGAACGTCAAAAGCTCCACATCGGGTTCCGGCTTGGGTTTGTATGTCGCTCGAAAGATCGCGGTAGTACACAAGGGAAGTCTGGAACTCGAAGCTGAGAAGAACAAGCAGGGAGGCGTCACATTCCACCTGAGAATTCCTTCCCTGGAACCGGAATTAACCCATGCCGTTGCATCAAAGTAGTCTGTTAATCGTCGACGACGAACCCGCCTTACGCAAGGCTCTCAGCACTTCTCTCGGGGCCGGCGGCTTTTCAGTCGAAGAGGCCCGGAACGGAGAGGAAGCGCTGGGTACTCTCCGCCAACGCGCGTTCGATTTAGTTTTGCTCGACATCAATATGCCGGGCATGAATGGTATCGACGCTTGTAGAGGCATCCGGCGACTTTCACCGCGCGCTGGCATCGTCATGGTCACAGTCCGCGATCTGGAAGACGATAAAGTTCGGGCGCTGGAGGCCGGCGCCGATGATTATGTTACGAAGCCGTTCAAATTGCGCGAACTCGTAGCCCGGTTGCGGGCCGTGCTCCGCCGCACGCAGGTGAAGCCGGAACCTCAGCCGGTCGTTCTCGAAGCCGGAGAGTTGAGACTGGACACTGAGCAACGCCGATTGTGGCGCGGCGCCGAAGAGATTCATCTCTCACCCAAGGAATTCGAGATCCTGGCCTTCATGATGAGCCATTGCGGTGCACCGCTCACGCATACAAAGCTACTGCGAACACTGTGGGGGCCGGAATATGGGGGCGAGCTGGAGTATCTGCGGACCTACGTACGGATGCTACGCAAGAAGATCGAAAACGATCCAGCCAAGCCCGAGTACATTTTGACCGAGCCGTGGGTGGGCTATCGGTTCCGGAATCCCGCGGATCCGGATTCACCACCGGCAGTGCCCGACGAAGATTAGACCTCGGTGAATCTGTGAGATATCGACGTCAGCGCGACATCAGCAACGATGCAGATAGAAACAAAAATAAAAGGATCACCACGATGCGCGCGCTTAGTTCCTCGATCTTGCGCGGACTCGGAAACCGGATTCTCATATACATCACGCCGGTAACGGCAAGTACCATCAGAAGCAGCGGGACAATATCGCGAGTACCCATCTGGACTCATTGTCCAGCAACTCACGTTAATAAGTCATAGGATATTCATAAAGAAGTCATTAAGATCCGGGCTTGTTTATTGCAGGCGCCACTGCCTCGGCAAGCTTCTCTACGTCTATCAGTCGAGTCCGCAGCGCGTTCAGCTCCTCTTCACCGAGCCGCTCGGAGCAACCGGAGACCACGCGCTTTGCGCGGTCGACAAGCATTCGACGGCACGCAGGATCGGGCATGGTTATAGCGATGTCGCTGAGAGCACGCAGGATCCGAAGGCTGACGGCTACATCAGCTTTCGCGTACAAGCGAATTTGCTCGAACGCGGAGTCTGAAAGTCGATCAAGATCGCTCCAGCGCAGGCTGACGCGAAGGACGCCTGGCGGATCATAAAGTCGACATTCTGGCGGTTCTCTTGATGCAAAGCGAATCAGGACACGGCTCAATTGATCGACGCAGCTTATGGCCGTCGTCGGGTCATTGACTGCAGGCGAGATCGCTTTTAAGGCAATATCAACGATCTGCAACACTCCAAACTCGACATCCTGCTGCAGGGTTCTACTTGGACCGAAGTCGAATGCAGCACGTAGCTTCGATGGCGTGTCGGTAAACAACCGCTCTCCCTTGTACACCCTCATAAGCGGAACGCCGGCCGGAACAAAGTGGCCCACTTGACGCAAAACCTGTATTTTCACATGGTTCAACTTCGCCAACGCCACAAGACGCTTGGTGTCAATGTATCGGATGTAACCCGAAACTTCGCTCAGGATCTCTGTATTCCAGGTGTCAGGTTCAATCGCTTCGGGCTCTCGAAGGCGGTCAAATCTCGCTGGCCAGGGCATGACCTCATTTATGATCGCCTCGGTCTCGGAGGCGATCTTATCAACGATGTAGTTAACGCTGATTGCTTGTGATATGTGGTGAATGAAAAACAGAAGCCACGCCACGCAAGCAACCGCCAGCAGCATCGCTCCCGCTACCGTAGCAACCGGCGCGAACGGATGCGGGGCGGACCGAGCCGCCGGCAGTGCAGCCATGCAATAACAGAAAGTTCCGAGAAAGACGCCGAGCGTCCACTGGGTCACGCGGTCCCGCGAAAAACTGACGATGATGCGTGGGGAGAACTGCATCGAAGCCAACGTGAGCGTCATCAGGAGGATGGCGAATACGATGGAGACGACGGTCATGATTGAGGTTGCAATACCTGCCAAAATAACCTGGGCGACTTGAGGGTCGGCACGAGAAGGGAAGAGTGCTCGTGGCAACCATCCGCTCGCGGCTGGGATCATCTCCTCCACCCACGACAGCAGCGCACCCGCGCAGCCCAATGCCAAAGCGATCGTAAGTGGGCGCACCAGGAAGCCGCCACGTAGGTTGTACATGACGTGCCGAAGCAGCAAAGGGAGGCGCTTGTTCAAAGTGTGTCTCATCCGAGTTTAGTATCCGCTGGGGGATTTCACCACTTTCTTTGCGACATCATACTTCGCCCAGAGCGACCGCTCGCTCACCGCGGCAGCTCAGTTTCGATACCACCACGCTCTTGACTAAAGAACTCGTGAACAATACCTGAAGGCTCCGTAAAGGTGGAGTTCCTTTACGAAAAGCTCATCAAAACTTTATGCCTTCCTTATGCGTTGCGAAGTAACGTTGAAGGTGGAAGCGAGGCTTGCTCGAATCTGATAGCGGGCAGGCGCTTTGATCATCGGTCTATGGACGACTATCACGAACGCTCTGGAGTGAACCCCAAAACTGAGACAGCAAGTTAAGGGAGCAAATACATTGAATGGAGTGAGGAAATGGATTTGCCCCGAGCTGTTTACAGTCGCGATCTCAAAATCGCCGCCATGCGCGCCCTGGAT
>Ga0209168_10000655_pt1 | contig 31351 bp, 33 predicted proteins | sample Coa_R1_FD_187156 | JGI IMG/M metagenome (GOLD analysis project Ga0209168, IMG submission 187156) | Surface soil microbial communities from Centralia Pennsylvania, which are recovering from an underground coalmine fire - Coalmine... | ecosystem: Environmental > Terrestrial > Soil > Unclassified ...
AGGCCGCTGTCCTGCCCGTCCGTGAGCAAGATAATTGCCTTGCGTCCCGTGCGGCCCGGGAAAAGTTCGTTGGCCGCGAGATACACAGAACGATAAATATTCGAGCCGCCCGTGTCTGAAAATAACTTGCGGACGTCGACGCCCGCAGCCGCTTTTTCGAGCAGCTTCCTGTCACGCGAAAAAGGCAGCAAGAGGTACGTGTGTTCAGAGAAATCGACGACGGCGACTTCGTCGGCGGGAGAAAGGTTGACGATGAGCTGCTGCGCCGCAAATTTCATTGTGTCGGAATCGGGCAGGACGCTGGGACTCGCGTCGAGGACAAGGGCGATGCTTGCGCCCTCCGCTGACGCATCGAAATGTGCGATGGGCTGTTCAACGCCATCTTCGAAAATGTGGAAGTCAGGCTGTGCGAGACCACGCACCGCCGTGGTGCCGTCGGACGCGAAAACGTTGCAACCAACTTCGACGAGATTGACGCGAACGCGGAGTGCCGCGCGTACGTCCGGCGCATCGTCGTCGGCTGCGTCGCCAGGCACTCGATGAAATATGAGTTCGCCTGTTGCGGGATTGCGCGTGGATTGAACGCCGGCGTCCATTTGCACGGGTCGAGGAAGTCTTTTCTTTTTCTGCGCAGGGGAAGATATGGCGAGGAGCAGAGAAATTCCGAAAAGAGAGACGAGGGCGGAGCGTGCGCGGAAAAGCTTCATGGCCTGAGTGTATGCCCGGCGGGAGGGTGACGGGAAGCCGAGTTCAGTCGAGATCGAAATCGCGAATCGGTTTTTCGACGGGCTTATCCTTGGCTTTCTTGAGGCCTTCTGCGAACTTGCGCGCAAGCACATCTTCCTTGGTGCGCTCGGCCTCGACGGACTGCCGGAACTTTGCCTCTACGCGTTCGGCTTGCTCCTTGAGCAAGCGAGCGGTGTCGTCAAGATCAACGGACGGCGGCGGTTTCGGCGGTGGAACGTGCGAGAGGACGACGCCGAGTTCAGGGTCAATCGTGAGCTTGGCCTGGCAACATGGGCAATCGAGTTCAATTGAGGAAAGCGGTTGGCGCGGCATGCGAGTATTTTACGTCATTCCGCCCAAACAGGCGCGTTTCATGTGAGAGGCAAATGCTGCTGCGAGACCGATCTATGCTGGCGCCGGCTTTTCGCCCTTGGCCATGCCCGGGACCGCGCGCGGCTCTGGCCGCAGACTAAGTTGCGGCTCCTTGGATGGCACGGGCGGCGCGGAAGGAGGAGGCGGCAGCGGTTTATCGGGGAGCGGCTTGCCTTCCATCAAGAGCTTGAGCTCATTCGCGTCGAGCACTTCACGGACGAGAAGCGCCTGCGCCACGCGTTCCAGGGCGTCGCGATGAGTTTCAAGGATATTGCGCGCGCGCGTGTAGGCGGCGGTGACGATGCTGCGCACTTCATTGTCGATCTTGATTGCTGTGTCCTCGGAATAGTCGCGATGCTGAGCGATTTCGCGGCCCAGGAAGATCGCTTCTTCTTTCTTGCCGAAGGTCAGCGGCCCCAGAGTGCTCATGCCCCATTCGCAGACCATCTGGCGGGCGATTTCCGTAGCGCGCTCAATGTCGTTGCCCGCGCCCGTGGTGACGTGTTGGAGGAAAATTTCCTCAGCGGCGCGTCCACCCATTAAAACGGAGAGCTGGCTCTCGAGGAATTCGCGCGTGTAGGTGTGCTTATCGTCGATGGGGAGCTGCATGGTGACGCCCAGAGCCATGCCGCGAGGAATGATGGTGACTTTGTGGAGCGGATCGGCGCCCGGAGTCATCGCGGCGACCAAGGCGTGGCCCGCTTCGTGGTACGCCGTGTTTTTCTTCTCCTCGTCGGAGAGGATCATCGATTTCCGCTCGGCGCCCATCAGGACTTTGTCTTTCGCCATCTCGAAATCTTCCATGATGACGAGTTTGCGATTTTGCCGCGCGGCCCAGAGGGCGGCTTCGTTCACCAAGTTGGCGAGATCCGCGCCTGAGAAGCCGGGCGTGCCGCGAGCGAGAATCGAGAGGTTCACATTCTCGGAGATAGGCACTTTGCGCGTGTGCACGCGAAGAATTTCCTCGCGGCCCTTAACGTCAGGGCGAGGAACGACAACGCGGCGGTCGAAACGGCCCGGCCGCAGCAACGCAGGATCGAGCACGTCGGGGCGGTTTGTAGCGGCGATTAATATGACGCCTTCATTCGATTCGAAACCGTCCATTTCAACGAGCAGCGCATTCAATGTCTGTTCGCGTTCATCGTGGCCGCCGCCGAGACCTGCGCCGCGATGGCGTCCGACGGCGTCTATTTCGTCGATGAAGATAATGCATGGGGCGTTTTTCTTGCCCTGTTCGAACAAATCGCGGACGCGGCTGGCACCCACTCCGACGAACATTTCAACGAAATCAGAACCGGAGATCGAAAAGAACGGGACATTCGCTTCACCAGCGATAGCGCGCGCGAGCAAAGTCTTTCCCGTTCCCGGAGGTCCGACGAGCAGCACGCCCTTGGGAATGCGGCCGCCGAGACGCTGGAATTTCTGTGGGTCTTTCAAGAAGTCGATGATTTCCTGCAACTCTTCTTTGGCTTCTTCGATGCCTGCCACGTCTTTGAATGTGGCTTTCTTCTGCTGCGCGGTCAGCAGGCGCGCGCGCGATTTGCCAAAACTCAGGGCTTTATTTCCGCCGGACTGCATTTGCCGCATCATGATGAGGAAAACAACGAGAAGCAGGAGGAAGGGAACGCCATCGATCAGGAAACTGACCCAGTCATTGTTCCGGACTTCCTTGATATTGACGTCGACATTTTTCGCCTGGAGTTCCTTAGTCAGATCGCTGAGAGTTTCCTTAGGGATGGTGACATGGAATTTTGTCTTTGGCTCGCGGAATTCGCCATCGACTTCGGCGCTGACTGGAGAAAGCATAATCGTAACTTCGCTGACGTTGCCCTTCTCCACCTGGGCCTGGAACTCGGTATAGCTCGGCGTTTGATCGCGGGCCGTCTGGCCTCCGGTCGAGGCCATTCGCCAGAGCAGGACGGCGAGAAGGATCATTGCCATCCAGAATAAAATTGTTTTGACTGTTGAGTTCACCGTCTTACCTCACCCTCTGGAGCCCCATGGCCTTCCAGATTACGATGGCTTTGAACGCTTGGGCTTATGCCCTCTAGCCCGCTTGGCCCCCGCTTGCCGAACCTCGGTTTCACTTCCCACATAAGGCAGGTTGCGGTAGAGGCCGTCGCGGCCAGCCAGCCCATATCCCACCCAATATTTAGATGCAGAATCAAACCCAACGTATGTAGCCCGCAGGCCCACTTTGCGGTCGCGGGGCTTGTCAAACAGCACCGCCAAATTCAGCGAACGGGGCCGGCACTCTTCGATGCGCTTCCACAAGAAATCCTGCGGCACCCCGGTGTGCAGGATGGCATCTACGAGCAAGACGTCGCGTCCTTCCAGCGTGGGAGGAGTCGAGAAGAAAACCTCGGGCCTGCTAAAACCTCCAAGGTCCACCTGGCGCAACTCCGACCTCACAAAATGGCAAACGACGGGCTGCGAAATCTCGCGTACCAAATCCGCTGCGAACAAAAAAGAATTCTCGAGGATCGCAACCACGTGCAGAGTGCGATCGTTGTAATCCCTGGAGATCGTCCGGCCCATCTGGGCCACCCGCGCTGCCAACTGTTTGCGGGAGTAAGCGACCTTCACGCCTGCCTCAGCGGACCGTCCACGACAATCCACAGACCGGTTCGCGTGGCGTCAGTTGTCGAGAATTCGTCTGCCACTGGCATCCGATCCGCCCAAGCGACCCGACCAGCACTCGTCAGCACAGGCCACAGGGCTCTTTCGGTAAAACCCACCCGGCCACGAACAAACATACGCGCCAGCTTGCGCGTTTGCCGCCGGCCGGATGGTCGATACGCATCGCCTGGACTCCAATTTCGAAACACCAGCGGCGTCGCCAGTCGATCCGCGTCCAGAACGACACCCTCATGCCTAGTGTCGCGCTGCGCCGCGGGCCAGTCAATCATTTTCAAGCGGAAGGAGCGCCCAAGTTCCGGGATGGAAATAGCGGTCGAACCGCTTTCTGGCAGTGTCACCTCATATTGATAGGAAGCATTCGCACGGGAGTTTTTTTTGTCTGACGTGAGCCTGGTTGTCCGGTCCGACTGGTAGAAAATCAATCTACCGAATTCGCGTTCGACGGTGACTCCGCCGGGAAGCTGCAATTTCCGTCCGCTTGAGCCGTGTTGTGCCAGCAAAATTACTTGTTCGACGTGGTGGCGCGCGAGCTGGCCTTCGGTCTGAGCCGCGGTCGCGTACAAGCGGCGCACGAGGCGTTGCGTCAATGCATGGCAGGGATTAGATTGCGCGCCTTTTTGGTGTTGATGGGGCAAATCTGGGACGGGAAGAAGCAACTCATTCACGTTTACGGAAAATCCTTTTGTGGTGCGTGAGACGAGCTGTCGGTAGCGTTCTTCGACGAGCGCGGACCAGAAATCTTCATCGTAGCGGGCAAGCGACGCCAAATCGCACAGGCGATCCGTGATCGATGGAGAAAAGTTCTTTTCGAGCTCTGGCAACAATCGGTGGCGCACGCGCGCGCGAAGGCGCTGTGTATCGCGATTAGTGGTATCTTCACGCCATTCCTGATTGCGCTCGGCAAGGAAGGAACGAAGATCGTCGCGGCGCATTTCGATAAGCGGGCGGATGATTTTGCCACGGACTGGATGGATGGAAGAGAGGCCGGCAAGTCCTGTACCACGAATCACGCGCGCAAGGACTGTTTCGGCTTGGTCGTCAGCCGTGTGCGCCGTGGCAACATAGTCCGCGACGCTCCGCGAAGTAATCGTATCGAAAAACTCGTAGCGCAGGCGGCGCGCGGCGTCCTCCAAGTTCCAACCACGCCGCTTCGCAATTGTCGCCACGTCGGCAGTTTCAGTAAAGTATTCCATGCCCCGGGCGGCCGCGAGCGACTTCACGAAGGTTTCGTCGGCATCGGAATCTGGTGCGCGGAGCTGATGGTTGAAATGCAGCACGCAGAGCGTGATACCCAGTTCGCTGCGGAACTCCTCAAAGAGGCACAAAAGCGCGACTGAATCAGCGCCTCCGGAGACGGCCAAACCGAGCCTGTCTCCTGAGCGCAACATTCGGTAGTGCTCGATGGTACTTAAGATGGTTCGTTTAATCGGAATTTTCATACAGCGGGATGCAAACTGCTCCTATGAATATCTTAGCAGGGGGAGGAAGGCGCGTACAGGCGAGTGTCTAGCGGTCGGACATCTGCTGCGCAAGCAAATCACGGCTATAAGCGATGCGGCGATCGAGCGCCACGGCAACGAAATAGGCGCAGCCCGCGCGTTCACGTTCAGCCCACGAAGTTATACGCGGCGCGAGTTGGCGCGCGGCCGAACGCAGAACGCCCATCATCCAATAATAGACTCCGACAACTTTCAGATCCGTTCGGTCATCGCCCTTCTGCGGGCACAGGCGGACAAGCTGTACGAGCCGTCCAAATTGGTCGCTGTTCACTTCCTGCCCTTCGATTCCCACGACTTCCCGGACCTGCTCGGAAAGCTCCGACTTGCGGTACGCGGCAATGATCGAACGAGAATAGGAGATGAAGAATTGCAGGAACGCTGCAACGGAAATTACGCAAATAAGCGCGGCAATCATGAGTGTTGATGCGCCGCCATTCGCGGTAAGGCCACGCGAGCCGTCTCGAGCCGCGCGTCCTCAGAAATCTTCGTGAAAGTGTAAGCCCAAGCCAGCGGGAGGAACGTGCCCGCCAGAGGAGGTACCCATTTCAAGAAGCTTGGTTCGAGAGAGGGAAAAAGGTTGCGGAGCGCATAACAGGCCGCGTCGGAGCTAAAGAAGATACCCAGCGCCAGCACAAGCTGAATCAGCCGCGTTCTCGTTTCCCGCAACTTCACGACGGCGCCCCAAAGCAGATAGGTGAGCACCACACCAACGAAGTAGAGGTTTTGGCTCATCTCGACGACGAAACGGCTCGTCAGGTGATGGCTTGGCATCCGCCGAACAATCAAATAGGAAAGCAAGGCGGTGCCAGACAGGAGAAGAACCGATGCCCATCGAACGTACTTGCCGACGCTCATCTGCCGAAAGACCTGGTGATAAAAACTCATAATGACAAAGAAGAGCGAAATCGTCAGGAGGGCGTCGGTGTAGTAGTAAACGTATGCGTATACGGGAGAAGAAACTCCGAACTTAAGGAGAGCAAAGTCTTGCCCAATTGTAACGCCTACCGCACCTAACATGTAGATATTCAATGAGAAATAGCGGAGGAAATTCTCTGAAAGGCAGAGGCAAACTACAACGTACACCTCGGCTAGTAAGCTGAGTAGCACAACAACGTAATCCAACGGACCAAGCATAAGATTTTCTCTTTAGGCCTGGCCCGGGATAGTAGCAGCTTCCCGTTTGGGAAGCGAGCTTTAACGCCCGTCGGGCATCACTGGCACAGGATTACCCGTGCTCGCTGCCAAGGTGTCGGGCATTACCGGTACCGGATTGCCTGTGCTCGCAACCTGTTGACCTGAAAATTGATTAGCCGTCAAGTTGCGCAGCCCAACTGCACTCGCCAGTACCAATAGCACCAACACCACCAACATCAGGAACTTATTCATAGGACCCCCCAAGGTTTAGAAACGGGGGGATTCTATGTGGTTTGGTGCCGTCAAGGGGGAAAAGTTTAGGCGTTGTGCCTAAACAGTACACCCCTCTCTATCCCTGGGTTTAGCCAGAGCCTCGATTCAATTATCGAGGGTAGAGTAGCGGTTGCCTTGAAACGTGTAAATGGTACCTTCGTACCCTCCAGAATAGACCGCTGGGCACGCGAGTTCCCTAATGCAGAGGCCACGACGATGCGGCGATTGGCGTCTCAGTGTAGAATGGCGTCCGATCATGGGCCACTCGATGTCCGCCGTGCCGTTCGAACCTGTCGAAACTGCTGCGCCGCGAGTCACGCTGCGAAACGCATTTGCGCACCCTTATGATTCGGCCATCGCCGCGGCGCGCACGTGCTATTCGCCGCGAATCATCGCCGCAGAAGAAGTCACAGAGAAGCAACGCGTAAATATCGGGGCAGCCACTTTTTATAGCGGACATCACACCGTTTATCAGCACGCGCATTTCGAATTTGGCCTGGAAAATGTGAGCCGGCAATTTGTTTGGTCGTTTCTGCACGCGCATCCCTTTTATAATTCTGAGCAACAGAGCCAGCGCTACGTGCGTCTCGATCGCGCGCACGCGTATGTGCCGCCTGAAGGCGAGCGTTTCAGCGCGGCCGACCGCACCCTTTACGAGCATGCCGTTGCGCGGGCGTGGGCGCATTACCGCGAACTGGCGGGAATATTGGAACCCGAGGCCAGCAAGATTCTGAGCGATATTTGGCATATCGGCCTGATGTCGCACCCGCGGAGGATTGAAAAGATCAAGGGCGCCGCGGGGAAGCGCGCGATTGAGATTGCGCGGTACGTTTTGCCAGTTGCGGCATTCACGACGATGGTGCACACGCTTTCGGGCATCGTGCTGCATCGGCTATGGCGGATGCAGGGGGCTTGCGACACACCGTCCGAATCGCGGTCCGTCCTTCAAGCGATGGTAGAGCGGGTTCGTGAGGCTGACCCGCAGTTCTTCGATCGCTTTCAGACCGCGCCGATGGAGGATTTGCCGGAGTGGTGCGCTGCGAGGGATGCCGCCCAGGGCGAATCATTCGCGGCGGAATTCGATTCGCAGCTTTTCGGGCAAACTTCGAAGCTTGTGGATTATTCGCCGCGCGCGATGCAGGGTGTTGCCTCCGCCTATCGCGCTGTAATGGGTTTGACGGAGAAGGATTGTCCCGACGCGGAAGCGCTCGATCGGCTGCTGAATCCCGCGCGCAATCCCTATCGCCATGAAACGCTGAACATCGGAGTGCACGCGCCGATGATGCGCGCGCTGCAACACGCGAATTTCACGTTTGCCAAGAAAATCAGCCACACCGCGGATAGCCAGGATCAGCGCCATCGCATGATTCCCGGCTCGCGGCCCATCCTCACGCTGGCCGATACGCGCGCCCCGGATTACATCACGCCCGCGCTGATCCGCGACAATTCCCGCGCGCGCGAAGTTTACGAAGCCGCCATGGCCGAAGCGTGGAACGCGAAAAATGAATTGCTCGACCGCGGCGTGCCCGCTGAAATCGCGCTGTATCTTTTGCCCAATGCCCAGTCAATCCGGCTGATCGAATCAGGCTCGCTGCTACACCTGCTGCACAAATGGACGATGCGCACGTGCTTCAACGCGCAGGAAGAAATCTATCAGTCCTCGATGGAAGAAGTAGCCCAGGTTCGAGCCGTATTTCCCGAGCTTGCGCGCTATATCGGGCCGCCCTGCTATCTTCGCGCCGGCATTACCACCCCCATTTGCACCGAAGGCTCCCATTTCTGCGGAGTCAAGGTCTGGCAGGATTTTCCCAACATCCAGCGGCGAATATGACGCGTCACGGAAGCCTGGCGTACTACCTGGCCGCGTGGGTTTGCGGCTGTTTGTTTATGAGCTCATTCGTCTGGACGCGGGCTGTGATCGTGCGTTCGCCCGATGTAGCTGATTTGGGCGCGGCGTTCAGTTTTCTCATTTTTAACTTTTACGGGCTGATGCTTGGCGCACCCACAGCGCTGTTAGCTGGGTTTTTGTTGCGACGTGTCGCTGGCCTCGCACGGTATCAGCGATCTTGGCAGTGGATGCTTCTGGGTTCGGCGTTGAGCACCGCACTAATCGCAGCGTTTTGGTTTCTGGACGGAATAAATATGACGGGTCGCCCGATGGCGTCGCGTGTGGTCAGTTTTTTCGGGAGCGGCCCGTGGATCGTTGTGAATTCCGGCTGGTGGCTTGCGATTCCCGCAGGGGCGGCAACAGCGTGGGTGTTGTTTCGCGTTCAGCGCGCATTCGCGTTACGCCCCGACGGTGCGGAAGACGTGAATGTGTAACTGACGATGGTCCGATACATCGCGTTTCTGCGGCGGATAGCCCGCCAGAACGTGGCCGCTGCACAGTTACAGTTGCATCCGGCGTCGATGGATGACTTCGCGGCGGGGTTGTTTTACAATGCCGCCAGCGTTTGACATTCCACTGCGTTCTGCCGCGCGGGCAGGCACGCGGCAGAAACGTGAATCTCAACAGGGTAGAAGACATCCAAAGGGGAATGAATTTGTTCAGAATTGTCTCCGCAGACTGGGTGGAGAAGCACCTCGACTCGCCGGATTTTCTGGTGCTCGACCCGCGCTCAGCCGTGCGCTACATGGCAGGGCATCCGAAAAACGCCGTGAACCTCTCGGTAGCCAAGCTGCGCGATTCACAGGGGAATTTGCTGCCAAACGATATTTTGGCGCAACGAGTCGGCAAGGCCGGCCTCGATGCGAAACGCGCGCCTGTGATTTACGACAATGCGGATGGCCGCAATGCCGCCTTCCTTGCATGGATTTTGACCTATCTGGGGCGCGATGACGTGCATGTGATGGAAAGTTTTTGGGAGCAGTGGATCGGCGACGGGCATGAGGCGTTTTACCGCCCTGTACGCCCAGAGCCGCGCGAATTTGTGGCCAAGCCGAGAGGCGAGCTACGAACGAGTTTGCAGGAAATGCAAAAAGCCGGGGGAGCGAAGCGAATTGACTTGCGTGGCGCGGATGAATTTTCCGGCAAGCCTGACTTGGACGAGCGCCCTGGGCACATTCCGGGCGCGGTGAATTTGCCATGTCAGGAAATGGGCGCAGCGGGACGGCTGTTGAAGCCGAACGATCAACTCGAAAAATTATTCTTGTCGCAAGGGATTTCCGCAAACGACCGGGCGATTGCGTATTGCCGTACAGGAGTTCGCGCGGCGCTGGGATTCCTTGCGTTGACGCAACTGGGATACAACGTATCGCTCTACGATGGGTCGTACGCCGAGTGGGCTCGCAGTGGCTTGCCAGTTGAGAGTACATTCGAGGAAAACCAAAAGGGAGAACGCGCTCATGTCTGAAAAGAAATTATTTCCCGTAACGGTGGTAGGGAGCTGGCCGCGGCCGGCGTATTTGATTCAAGCGCTGCGCAAACGGCAAGCGGGCGGCTCGGAGCAGGAATTCCAAGAAGTGGCGGATCGCGCGGTAATTGAATGCCTGGACGCGCAAGAACAGGCGGGCGTAGACATCCCGACGGACGGCGAGCAGCGGCGCGACAATTTTTATTCGTTCGTGGTGGAGAAGCTCGGCGGCATGCGACTCATGAAAGTATCGGAGCTGATGGACTTCATGAAAGATCGCGCGCGTTACGAGGAAGTGCTGCGCGCGCTGGACGTTCCTGCGTTCGCGATCAAGAGCCCGATCGTGGTCGAGCGGCTGACCGAGAAAAACGGCCTGGCGCAGGATGAAGTGGATTTCGCGAAAAAGCACACATCGCGGCCACTGAAAGTGCCGCTGCCGGGCCCGTACATGCTGACGCGTTCGAGCTGGTTCGAGGGGCTATCGAATAGGGTTTATCCTCAGCCGGAAGACCTGGCGAGAGATGTGGTGCGCATTCTGCGCAAGGAAGTCCGGGCCCTCAAGGCGAAGGGCGTGGAGTTTATTCAGTTCGACGAGCCGATTCTGAGCCAGATCGTTTACGGAGCCGAGAGCACGGAGACATTCATGTGCGCCGCGCTGCCGAATCGTCGCGATCCCACGGATGAGTTGGAGCTCGCGGTGCGCCTGATGAACGAAACGGTGGATGGAATCGAGGGCGTGCGATTCGGCGTTCACGTTTGCCGGGGCAATTGGAGCCGCCGCGAGGAAGTGCTGCTGAAGGGCAATTACGGGCCGATGCTGCCCTATCTAATGGACATGAATATTCACCAACTCGTGCTGGAGTTTGCGACACCACGCGCGGGCGAACTGGAAGTCTTCAAGGAATACAAAAACGAAAAGGAAATCGGGCTGGGCGTGGTCAATCCGCGGACGGATGAAATCGAGCCGCCGGCTCAGATTGTGGCGCGCGTGAAAGAACTGGCGAAGTTTTACGACCCTGAGAAAATATTCCTGAATCCGGATTGCGGGTTCGGAACGTTCGCCGAACGCAACGTGAACACCGCGGAGATTGCCACGAAGAAGATGGCGACAATCGTTGAGGCGGCGAAGCAGCTTCGCAAGGAATTCCAGGGCAAGGCAGCGGCGCTTTAGGCGTGACGAGTGACGAGGAAAACTGAAACCAAGCAATAACTGAGAAGGAGAGAAAAATGGCGGATACGAAAATGTCGGAAGAAAAACTGAATGGGCTACGTCCCGAGAAGCTGAATGAAATCCTCTGCTCGATGAAACAGCCGGAAGTGTTGAAAGGCATTAGCGGGCCGTGGAAGTCGCGGGTGGTGTGGCAGGACGGATTTCGCGCGAAGGCGTACATGCGCACGCACGCGTCGGAGATGGACGAACCGGGCGGGCTGGACGCGACGGACCTGGCGGCGAGCGCGCACGAGCAGCTTCTGTCGGCGATTGGCGCGTGCATGACGGTGGGATTCGTGCTAAACGCGACCAAGCGTGGCGTAAAAATTCATGACCTGGAGATCGCGCTTGAGGGGAACTTCGACAATATCCTGAAGTGGGCGGGGCTGGACGACGCGGGGAATCCAGGATATCGCGGGATCAAGGCCAAGGCGTTTGTGCGCGCGGACGCGGACGAGAAGACGCTGCGGGAGATTTGGAAATTGGCGGTGGATGGGTCGCCAGTGACGCAGACGGTGGTGCGAGGGACGCCGGTGACGACGGAATTCGAGGTGGTGTAGCAAACAGAAGACCCTGTTCGTGGAGCGAAAATTTCAGGAGCGAAAAAGATGAAAACAGCAGCGGGATTCCTGGTAGTGGCGGTGGGGTTGCTATCGTTCGCCGGTACAGCACCGGCCCAACAGAAGAAGGCTGCCGGGCCGCTGACGATCGCGTCGGTGATGAACACGCAGCTCGGAATTGTGGAACACGAATTCGTGTCGGCGGCCGAGGCGATGCCGGACGATAAGTACTCGTTCGCACCAACAAACGGAGATTTCAAGGGCGTGCGGACGTTTGCGCAAGAAGTGAAGCATGTAGCGACGGTGAACTTTGCGTTTTACAGCGCGATCCTCGGCCAGGCTCCGCCGCCGGGCGTAAGCGCCAATGAGCAGATGAACGGGCCCGACGATATCCAGACCAAAGAGCAGATCGTGAAATATTTGAAGGATTCGTTCGCGCTGGGACACAAGGCGTTTGCGACGATCACGGCCCGAAATGCGGTGACACCGCTGCCGAAACCACCGATCCCGTTCCTAAACACAAGGTTAGCGCTGGCCAGTTTCGGCTGTACACATGCGTTCGACCACTATGGGCAAATGGTGGAATACTTGCGGATGAATGGAGTTGTTCCGCCCGCGAGCAAAGGCCAGCCGCCCGCGAATCCCTCATCGCGGTGAGGCTGAATGAACCGGTTTCGTTCGTGATTCCGCGGTGATTCGCGGAACACGTATCGCAACCAAACTTCAGATGGTCTGATTCTGCGCAGAAACGCAAACCGTCGATCAAACTGCGCGGAGCTTTAAAATGGTACCTCCGCGCGCGCTTTTTCCTGCGACGACACACACAGACATTGATCCGCATGGAGATTTTTGATCCGCATGCGTGTTCCCAAAGGAATAGAATAAATGCTGTCGCAAGAGGAGCGAGCCATGTCTGAAGTGAAAACCGAATTTGTTACGTTGAAAGTGGTTGACGGGACAACTATGCGCGCGTTTACTGCGCAGCCGGAGCGAGGCAGCAAGCTGCCCGGGATGCTCGTGTTCCAGGAAGCGTTTGGCGTGAACGAGCACATCCGCGACGTGACGCAGCGATTCGCGAAAGAAGGTTATTTTGCGATTGCACCGGAATTATTCCACCGCACCGCGCCTCCGGGATTTGAAGGCAACTACGCGGATTTTAAGTCTGTGATGCCGCACGTGGCGGCGTTGAACGATGTGGAGTTGGAGGTGGATATTCAGACGGCGCATGATGCGCTGCTGCGGCACAGCGCGGTCGATCCCCACCGCATCGCGTGTATCGGATTTTGCATGGGCGGGCGCGTGTCTTTTCTGGCGGATTTGATTTTGCCGCTGCGCGCGGGGATTTCGTTTTATGGCGGCGGAATCGCTCCGAGCGAGCGCAAGCCGGGGTTGACCGACCGGACGGGCCAAATGCACGCACCGATTCTTATGTTCTGGGGCGGCCTCGATAAGCATATCGGGCCAGAGCAGCGGCAGGCCGTCAACGGCGCGCTACGCGATGCGCACAAGACGTTTGCGAGCATGGAATTTGCGGACGCGGATCACGCATTTTTCTGCGACGCGCGGGCGAGTTACAACAAGGCGGCAGCAGAGCAGGCGTGGACTTTATCGCTGGCTTTCTTGAAAAGCAATTTGCAACCGCGTTAGGGAGAAGTCTTGTGGAATACCTTGCGCCGAATGTCGGGCCAGAATTCTTTCGTCTCGTTGGACACGCCGTCCCACATAATCAGCATTCCCCACGTGCCTAAGTTTCGCGAGAGCGTGCGATCTTCCGGCGCATGGTAAATATTGGAAATTCCCGTGGCAGCCGCGTTGCCCACAATTTCTGAAAAATTGAATCGCGAGTGCCCTGAATCCGTGCGCGCCACGAATAACCGGTTGAGCGAATAGTACGCGCGATGGGAGAAGCCGCCCGTTTTCATCTCGTAGTAGCGTGGATCTTCATGCAGGATGCTTGAAAAAATGGCCGTGGTCATGTACGTCCCGATTCCGTTGTCGGCGAAAGACGCTCCGTAGCGTTTTCCGTAAGCGCCCCAGCCTTGTCCCCACGATTTTGGGGAATCGTTCGCCTGGTCGAGAGCGGCGAGAAAGCCGATGAACGGGTAGGTGAAGTAGTCGGTCACTCCGGCGGTGGCGAGCCTGAACTTCTGACCGCTTGAAATAGGCGGAAGCGCGAGGGTGCTTTCAACTGTCCCGTAGTTGGGCATCACTTCGAATATGCGGTCGTTTACGGTTCCGGTTTCCTTCTCCAGATCGCTCTTCTTCTTTTTTTTCTCCTGATCGCCGGTAGCAGTCTGCGTTTTGGGAGTTTGTTGAGCGGATTGAGGGGACGAAGGCGGTTGCTGCTGTTGCGCCCTCGTTGAGGGAGCCAGCAACAGAGGCGCGATCAGAATCAGAAACAGCGTTTGGATTAATTTGTCGTGTCGATCGCTCATTCGTGAGTTCGAGTGAACGCCCATTGTCGCAATTCCCGGTCGAAAATCGAGGCGATATTGACGCGCAGTTTCCAACAGATGTTAAGAGCAACTGAACCTACTTTAGGGTTCCAACGCATTCGAGCACTCTTTCTGATCGACCGATTTCGCGGGCCATCGCTCAAGCTTGGTAAACGATTTTGCCGGCGACGATGGTCGCTACGGGGCCGCCGCGGAAATCGCGGTTGTCGAAAGGCGTATTGCGGGAGCGGCTGGGGGACTCAGCCGCGCGATAGGTCCAGGCGCGATCGGTGGAAAAGATTGTAATGTCGGCGCCGCTGCCTTCGGCGAGTTTGCGCTCCGTTTTTTGGCTGAGGCCGAGGACGCGTGCGGCGCCCGTGGTAAATAATTCCACCATGCGCATGAGCGAAATGCGATTGGTGTGAACGAGCTGTTCGAGGGCCAGAGCAATTGCGGTTTCAAATCCGGTGATGCCGAAGGGTGCACGGTCGAATTCCACGTCTTTGCTGGCAGGATGATGCGGGGCGTGGTCGGTGGCGATGGCATCGACGGTGCCGTCGGCAAGTCCTTCGAGGAGGGCGTCGCGATCGTCGCGCGAAGCGAGCGGCGGGTTCATTTTGAAGCGCGAGTCGTATTGGACGTCTTCATCGATGAGAGTGAAATGATGCGGCGTGACTTCACATGTGACAGCGAGGCCACGGCGTTTGGCTTCGCGCACGTGTTCGAGCGAGCCGCGTGTCGAGAGATGCGCGATGTGCAGTCGCGCGCCGGTAAGTGCGGCGATTTCGATGTCGCGTCCCGCGCAAATCGATTCGGCGGCGGCGGGCATGCCTTTCAGGCCGAGACGAATCGAACGCGGGCCTTCGCGCATCACGCCACCGGCGGCCAAGGAAGAATCCTCGCAGTGGTCAATTACCGTCAAGTCTAGCGGGCCGCAATAATCCATCACTTGGCGCAGAAGGCGCGCGGTGGCGACGGGTTTGCCGTCATCGCTGACGGCGACGGCTCCGGCTTGCTGCATCGCGGAGATGTCGGCGAGTTGCTCACCTTTACTTTCCTTTGACGCCGCGCCAATGGGCCAAACACGCACAGGCGAAACGGCGGCGGCGCGTTCCATGATGGAGCGCGTTACGGAAGCATTGTCGTTAACGGGCTGCGTGTTGGGCATAGGGCAAATCGCGGTGAACCCTCCGCGTGCTGCGGATTGTGCGCCGGATTCGATTGTCTCGGAAACCTCCTGGCCAGGCTCGCGCAAGTGGCAATGGAGGTCGATGAAACCGGGCGCGACGATGCAATTCGTAGCGTCGAGGACCAAAGCATCGGCGGCGGAAATTCCGGCGGCGAGCTTCGCGATGCGGCCTTTGTCGATCAGGACGTCGAGGCGAGCGTCCGTGTTCGAGGTAGGATCGAGAACGCGGCCGTTTTTAATGAGCAGCATGCGGGGAATCCTTTGTTTGTTCTTGCGGCTCGGCGGAGCCAGCAATCAGTTCGAAAAGAATGGCCATGCGGATGGCGAGGCCGTTGGTTACCTGTTCGAGAATGCAAGACTGTAGGCTGTCGGCGACAGCGGGATCGATTTCGAGGCCGCGAATCATTGGACCGGGATGCAAAACGATGGCGTTGGGATTCGCGAGACGCAGGCGCCCGGGCGTGAGTTGGTAGCGGAGAATATATTCGTCCGCCGAAAGTGAAGGCTCGTGGAGGCGCTCCTGCTGGATGCGGAGAGCCATGATGACGTCCGCGCCTTCGACGGCTTCTTCGAGACGCGGAACACGGTGAACGCCGGGCGCAAGGGAATCAAGTTCGCGCGGGAGCCACATGGCGGGGCCGCACAGCGTGATGCGGGCACCGAATTTCGAAAGAAGGTGAATATTGGACCGCGCGACGCGGCTGTGCAGGATGTCTCCGATGATGGTGATCTTGCAATTGCCCAGCGCGCCAGCGCGATCGCGGATGGTGAGCGCGTCGAGCAGCGCCTGGGTGGGATGCTCGTGCGTGCCGTCGCCGGCATTGATGACGGGGACGTCGACGCGATGCGAAATGAATTCCGCGGCGCCAGAGGAACTGTGGCGAATCACGATGGCGTCGGGCTTCATGGCCTCAAGCGTGAGGACCGTGTCACTGAGCGACTCACCCTTCTTCAGGCTGGACGATTCGGCTTGCAGGTTCATCTGGTCGGCGCCGAGGCGAGACGCGGCGGTGGCGAAACTGATCTTCGTCCGCGTGGAGTTCTCAAAGAAAGTGAGCGCGACGGTCTTGCCGCGCAGCGTCGCGAGTTTCTTTAAAGGATAGCGCTGGAATTCCTGGAAAGGCTTCGCCTGATCGAGAAGGAAGGTTATCTGCTCGCGGGTTAGAGGCTCAATGGCCAGCAAATGGCGGAAGCGATGCGACACAGTCTCCCTCGGATGTGAATTCGCTGCGTCTCAATCCACACGGTCCATAACCATAACGCGTTCTTCTTTGTCGATCTCGTTTAGGCGAACTTCGATAATTTCGGCGTCCGTTGTTTCGACCGCGCGGCCGATGAAACTGGCTTCAACAGGCAGTTCGCGATGGCCGCGGTCAATCAGCACGCAAAGCCTGATGCGCCGCGGGCGGCCTAAATCGAAGAGGCCGTTCATGGCAGCGCGCACTGTGCGGCCGGTATAGAGCACGTCGTCGACGAGCAGCAGATCGCGATCGTCGACAGGAAACGGGATTTCGCTCGACTGCACCACGGGCTGCGGGGCGACTGTGGAAAGATCGTCCCGGTAAAGCGTGATGTCCAGCGTGCCCACGGGAATTTCGGCTTTGGAAGAGGCGCGAATGGATTTCGCGAGGCGTTCGGCGAGCGGAATGCCACGGCGCCGAACGCCGATAAGCGCCAAGTCCTTCGCCCCACCGGTGTTTTCGACGATTTCATGCGCCAAACGTTCGAGCGTGCGGCGAATTTCATCCGCAGACATGAGTTGGCGCTTCTCGACGATGCGCATAGGGCGCCCTATCGTAACACAGAGGCAGAAACCACGAGAGCCGACTCGATTGACACAGCGAATTACTGGTTCATTTCGGGAGTTTATATGAAATTGAGAAAGCTTGCGTCTTACTTGAGGGGCTTCATGCCGATCTCGACGTGTACGACTGGCCTCGTGTCCATTGATTTGTCACCGGTAAAGATTACACCACGGGTAGCGAGCCCGTCTTCCCTCAAAAGTCCCATCAACAATGTCGCCGGGAAACTACAGGCCGTTTCTTGTTTAGGGTTGATCCTAACAAGTATCCCATCGTTGTTGTCACCTACTCCGATTTGGGGTTCTGTCCCTTTCAAAATCATCACTGACTCGATGTATCCGACCTGTTTCCATCCGGCTTGCGTAAGGATAGACCGTAGCTTCAAAGCCAGTTTAACGGGCTCTTCGCTGCTAGCAACATCTAGATCGAACTGGGTCCCCTTAAATGCTTTTAGCACGTCAACCATGCGCTCCTGCGCTAAAGGGCTGATCGTCCTGGGCGCTTTGAGCATTGCGAGCTCTGATTCAGAACGGTGTGCCTGCTTCTCTGCGACCTCTGCTATTCCCTTTGCCCTCTGCGCAGAAGCAGAAGATTGCCGGGCTTCTACGTCTGCCTTATGCGCTGACCCATCGGCTCGTGCGGCCGCGTCTGCTGCATTATCGGCGGAGGTTTTGGCATCTCCAGCTTGGACCCCCACGCTAGCTATCACCAACCCTGATAACTGCGAGGTCCGGACAGTTGCCAACAGCTCGCCAGCAATACCGGCAATGACCAAGATGAGAGACAGCCTTGCTAGTTTGTGTTTTCTCTTTTCCCCCGAAGGAAATGGCGTGAACTCTGCGAAGAATTCTCCCACGCATCCGATGAACACAACCCCAGTTGATATGTACTCGGCCCACTCCCAGCAACGCAGGGCCGACTCCAAAGACGCTACGTCGGAAGCCGTCAAGGTCATATTGCTTCACAAAAAGCCTGAAGAGTAACTTTAATCGTGTGCTTTGTCTGTTGTCCACCACGGAGTGAAACTGGCGTGGATGGAGTTTGCGTGGTAGACTCTTTGCGGTGAGCCTGCCTGCAAGCGCCCGGCGGCCCACGGACGTTGACCTCAGCGTCCGTATCGGACCCCTCCTTCTTTCCAACCCTGTAATTGCTGCCAGCGGCACCTTTGGCTATGGAGTTGAGTTTGCCCATCTGGTCGATTTGAATTCCCTAGGCGGAATCGTCGTGAAGGGACTGTCGGCGCAACCCTTGGCGGGGGCGCCTGCGCCGAGGCTTTGCGAAACGGCTGGCGGAATGCTGAATGCGGTCGGGCTGCAGAACATCGGCGTGCGCGCATTTGTTGCAGAGAAACTGCCCGAGCTGCGCAAATACCGCACGGCGGTGATCGCGAATGTGTTTGGGCACACGGTTGACGAATACGTGGAAGTAATCCGTGTGCTGGAGGACGCGGAGGGCCTTGCTGCTTACGAGCTGAACATTTCCTGCCCCAACGTGGACCACGGCGGAGCGGAGTTTGGCTTGGATCCGGTTTCGACTACAGAGGTAGTAAGCGCTGCTGCACAGCACGCGGCTAAGCGGCCATTGTGGGTGAAGCTGGCCCCCAATGCCGACGTCAAGGTAATAGCCCGCGCCGCCGAAGCAGCCGGGGCGGATGCGCTTACCGTCGCAAATACCTACCCGGCCATGAGTATCGATCCCCTGTCCGGAAGGTCAAGATTGGGTCGCCGGACAGGTGGGTTGTCGGGTCCAGCCATAAAACCGCTGACGCTGAGGCTGGTTTACGAGGTTAGTCGGGCGGTAAGGCTGCCCGTGATCGGTCTCGGGGGTATCCAGACCGCCGCGGACGCTCTGGAGTACATAATGGCTGGAGCCACCGCAATTCAGGTCGGAACGGCTCACTTCGCCGATCCGAGAGCGTCCGAAAGCGTGGTGGAGGGTTTGCGGCACCACTGTAAGGAGTTAAGCCTATCTACAATCAATGATTTACGGATGTCAATCGAGTAAAGTTGCCGCTGGATTCAAGGAAGATATGTATTGAGGCCCTGGCGGGGTTAGGGTACAATACTTGTTGATTTTCAAAGGGTTACAAAACTATGAGATCAAAACGAACACTAATCCGGCAAGCAGTCTTAACCGTGGTTGTGGCGCTCGTTTTCGTCCCAGCAATGAAGGCACCTGCTCGCTCAGCGAGTGCAGACACTCTCGCGGCGGCTAACTACGCCGCTATGAATCCCGCTCTAGCCAACCCCAACCCTCGGTTGCATCCAAAGCCGCTGAAGACTTGGGTGTGCCTGTCCAGTTGGTACGGGGGGGACTTCGACGGACAGGTGACGGCGAATGGCGAAATCTATGATATGTATGCCCAGACGGCGGCCCACCCTAGCCTTCCGCTAGGATCCGTGGTAAGAGTAGAGAATCTGCGCACCCACAAGAGCGCCATTGTCAGGATTAACGATCGGGGTCCATACGTACCGGGGCGCTCCTTGGACGTCTCGTATCAAGTGGCGCGGGAGCTGGGATTTGCTCACCGCGGGGTCGCCCGTGTAAGAGTTGAGCTGTTAAAGGTGCCACCATCGAAGACGCTGCACGAAGGCAACTGATTGTCGCTCTGGACTTCCCCCGTCTTTCTGAAGCTATTCAACTTATTCGCAAGTTAAGAGGCCGCATTGGTTTGGCCAAGATTGGCAGCCAGCTCTTCACCGCCGAAGGCCCTGAGGCGGTGGAGCGTATTGCGCGGCTGGTCCCGGGAATCTTCCTCGATCTGAAGTTCTGCGATATTCCGAATACAGTGGCGGGAGCCGTCGCCGCCGCAGCCAAACTGCCCAAGGTGCGCATGCTGACGCTCCACACCACAGGCGGTCTAGGTATGATGCAGGCCGCCAAGGACGCGCTTAAGGGAGTCAAGAATCCGCCCACGTTGCTTGGCGTGACTATTCTGACGAGTCTGGATGACACGGCTTTAGGACGTATAGGACTTAAAGGACCCGCCGAAAGCAGGGTCGTGGCGTTAGCGCTTCTCGCCCAAGAAGTGGGCATCGGCGGAATTGTTGCATCCGCGCGCGAGGTCGCAGCGGTTCGCATGGCAGTCGGGCCGAAGATGCGAATCGTCGTCCCAGGCGTACGTCCCGCGGTGCCTGGCGGAGGCAAAAAAGAAAAAGAAGATGACCAAGCACGGGTCGCCACGCCGGGGAGCGCAATCCGTTCTGGTGCTGACTATCTGGTCGTCGGACGGCCCATTACAGGGGCGGCTGATCCGGCGAAGGCTGCCGATGCAATTCTTCTCGAAATGAAAGCCGCAAAAAAAATCCGCTCTTAAGAATTTCTCCTTTGTTTTTGATTTCATCAACCTCCTAGAGGCTCCGCCAGTTTGACCAACTGCAGCCGGTCGGCTAGCCTACATCTGCGCTAAGTGCATCCGCGCGCTCCCAAATTATGGCCAAACACGTCATCGTTGGAACCGCCGGGCACATCGACCACGGCAAATCAGCGTTGGTTGAGGCGCTGACTGGTACTCATCCAGATCGTCTGGAGGAGGAGAAACGGCGCGGAATCACGATTGACCTGGGATTTGCGTTTCTCGATTTGGGCGATGTGCGTCTGGGATTTGTGGATGTGCCGGGGCACGAGCGGTTCGTGCGAAACATGCTGGCGGGCGCCGGCGGAATCGACGTAGTGCTACTGGTGGTGGCGGCGGATGAGTCGATCAAGCCGCAGACGCGCGAGCATTTCGATATTTGCCGGCTGCTGGGGATTAAGCGAGGAATCGTCGCAGTCACAAAAATGGATTTGGTCGAGCCGGACGTTTTGGGACTGGTGAAACTGGAAATCGACGAATTTGTTCGCGGGTCGTTTCTCGAAGGCGCGCGGATTTTGGGAGTGAGCGCCAAAACAGGCGCGGGCATCGAGGAATTAAAGCGGGAATTGGTCGAGGCAGCCGCGACAATTTCGGGCAGAGACGCTTCGCGGCATGTGAGATTGCCGATTGACCGCGCGTTTGCGATGAAGGGCTTCGGCACCGTAGTTACGGGGACATTGATTTCCGGTACGTTGCGGCCCGACGAAGAAGTCGAACTGTTTCCGACGGGAAGGCGTTTGCGCGTCCGCGGGTTGCACTCCGGCGGGCATGCGGTATCCAAAGCCGAAGCAGGACAAAGAACCGCGGTGAATCTGGCGGATATTGAAACTGGAGAAATCACGCGCGGGATGGTGTTGGCGACGCCGGGAGTCTTTCAGCCGACGAAACGAATCGATGCGCGAGTGACGCTGTTGGCCTCAGCGCGGACGATGAAGAATCGAACGCGGGTGCATTTCCATCACGGGACAGCGGAGACTGTGGCGAGCGTGACCTTGCACGAACAAGGAGCGCTTGCCGCCGGCCAAACGGCACTCGCGCAACTCCGGCTGGATGATGAGATTTTGGCGCTGCCGGGCGACCGATTCATTTTGCGGCAATTCTCGCCGCTGATGACGATCGGTGGAGGCGTGGTGCTTGATGCGTTCGCGGCGCGGCACAAGCGGAGCGATTCCCGCACCATTCGAGCGCTGGAGGCATGGGAAAGCGGCAAGCGAGACGAAATTCTCGCGGCGCTGGCTTTGGAGGATGCGCGCGGACTGGATCTTGCAAGGATTATTGCGCGAACGGGATGGCTCGAAGGCGAGGCACGTGCCACGATTCAAGGCCTGGCCGAAGCAAAGCGGATTCGCGTTGTTAACGAGCAACCACTAACGGTGGTTTCGGCGGAAGGATTTGACAAGCTGCTATCTGATATTGAGCAAGAGCTGGATGAATTTCACAAACAAAATCCACTCGTGCATGGAATTGCGAAGGAAGACTTGCGCGGGCGCGTGGCCGACCGAGTCAAGCCGGAAGTTTTTCGCGCGGCACTCGACGATTTGGTTGCGCGGCGAAAGATCGCGGTGGCGGGAGACATTGTGCAACGCGCGGGGCGCGAGATTGCGCTTTCGGCGGAAGAAGCGCGCGCCAAGGAAAAAATTTCGGCGGAATTCGAGCGCGCAGGGCTTGCGGCTCCGGCGGTGCACGAGGTGCTGGGGAAATTGCCCGTGGACACGCGGCGCGCGCAGAAGCTGCTACAAATCCTGCTTCGCGAGAAAACTCTGGTGAAAGTGACGGACGAGCTGGTATTTCACAAGAGCGCCGTCGAACATCTGCTGGCGCTCCTTGCTTCGTATAAGAAGAAAAATGGGGAGCGGCTGCCGATTACCGCGTTCAAAGAGCTGACCCAGGTGACCCGGAAATACGCGATACCCCTGCTCGAATACCTCGACCGGGAACGGTTGACGCGCCGCGTGGGCAATGAGCGTGTTATACTTTGAACCAGATAGCTTTGCTGCAGAAGTGGCAAGTGTGGATGCCCGCTGCAGAAACGGGTGTTGTAAGGAGGCTTTATGGAACTTAGCCCGATGCATTTGTTGTTGATCCTGATTATCGTGGTGATTTTGTTCGGCGGGCGCAGGATCCCGGAATTGATGCGCGGGTTGGGGACGGGCATCAAGGAATTCAAGCAAGGCATGCGCGACGAACCGAATACAACTCCGCCGCCTCCGCCACCGGTTAACCCGTCGACTCCGCCCTACGAAGAAAAAAAGTAGCCTGACTTCCCAGAATTTGATTTCGCGCGGCAACCGATCGGCTGCCGTTTGTTTTTTTGACGATTACTTTTGGTACGCGCTCACCGCTGTACCCCGTTCAAATCGTGCAACATCGCGTAGAGGCGTGCGAGCGGCAAACCCATTACGTTGAAGTAGCAGCCTTCAATGCGCGAAATGAATTTTCCGCCACGGCCCTGGATAGCGTAGGCGCCCGATTTGTCGAAAGGCTCGCCGGTTGCGATGTAATCCTCAATTTCCTTCTCGCTAAGGGCAGCGAATGTGACGCGCGTCGTTTCCACAGCAGTACGAATGGCGGAGTCGTTCCCCTGCAGAACTGCCAATCCGGTGTAGACCTCATGCGTTTTCCCGCTGAGGCGGCGGAGCATTTCGCGCGCGTTCGTCGGCGATGAAGGCTTGCCCAGAATTTCGGTGTCGATGACCACTACTGTGTCCGCGCCGATGATGAAACTGGACTCCCCGAAGGCATCTTTCGCGAGTTGCCGCGCGACAGTGCGAGCTTTTTCTTCGGCGAGGCGGCGAACATAGTCGGCCGGGCGCTCGTTGGGACGCCGCGTTTCGTCGACATGCGCGGGGACGACTGCGAAATCAAACCCAGCGTTGCGCAAGATCTCCGCGCGGCGCGGCGAACTCGATGCGAGTATCAGTTTGGATTTCAGCGTCACAGAGGTGGGCCTAAATGACGACGGATTCCTGGTATTCGCCGAAGGCCCGGCGCAGCGCATCCGAAATTTCGCCGAGTGTAGCGTAGGATTCGACGGCCGATAGGACGGCGGGCATCAGATTCTCGGTGGAACGCGCGCGGCGTTCGACTTCAGCGAGAGCCGCCTTCGATTTGGCGGTATCGCGACGCGCGCGCAAAGCATTCAAGCGCGCAATTTGCGAACGTTCTACGTCAGGATCTATGCGCATCGTGGGAATATGCTTGCCTTCATTTTCGGTGAAACGATTTACGCCCACGACGACAACGTCTCCGCGCTCGACAGCCTGCTGATGTTCGTAGGCGGCTTGCTGCACTTCCGATTGCACGAAACCTGTTTCAATGGCGCGAAGCATGCCACCGAGCGCATCAATCTTGGCAATGTACTCGCATGCGCCGCGCTCGATTTCGTTGGTCAGGTGCTCGATAGCGTAAGAACCGGCGAAGGGATCGATGGTATTGGCAACGCCGGTTTCGTGGGCGATGAGCTGTTGGGTCCGCAGCGCGAGCAGAGCGGATTGTTCAGTGGGCAGCGCAAGAGCTTCGTCCAGGCTGTTCGTATGCAGCGATTGGCAACCTCCGAGAACGGCGGCGAGCGCCTGCAATGCGACGCGCACGAGATTATTTTCCGGCTGCTGGGCCGTGAGCGTGGAGCCGCCGGTTTGCGCGTGAAAACGAAGCAGCAACGAGCGCTCGTCTTGCGCGTGGAAACGGTCGCGTATCACGCGCGCCCACAGGCGACGAGCGGCGCGGAATTTCGCGACTTCATCGAGCAGGCCATTGTGGGAATTGAAAAAGAAAGAAAGCTGCGGCGCGAAATCATCAACCTTCAGGCCCGCGGTCAATGCCGCGTCAACATAAGCAATGGCGTTCGCTAAAGTGAAAGCGACTTCCTGCACAGCGGTCGAGCCGGCCTCGCGAATGTGATAGCCGGAAATGGAAATGGCGTTCCAGTTGGGGATCTCCGCGCGGCACCACGCGAAAATATCGGTGACGATGCGCATCGCAGGACGGATGGGATAAATGTACGTGCCACGCGCGATGTATTCCTTGAGGATATCGTTCTGCACGGTGCCGGAAAGGCGGCGAAGGTCCGCGCCCTGCTTTTTGGCGACTGCTACGTACAACGCGAGCAGGATCGCCGCAGTGGAATTAATAGTCATCGAGGTTGAGACGCGGTCAAGCGGAATGCTGTCGAAAAGCGTCTCCATATCTTCGAGCGAATCGATGGCCACGCCGACTTTGCCGACTTCGCCGCACGCGAGAGCGTGGTCAGAGTCCATGCCGATTTGCGTGGGCAGGTCGAAGGCCACGGAAAGTCCGGTCTGGCCCTGCGAGAGCAAATAACGGTAGCGCTGGTTCGATTCGGCGGCCGTGCCAAAACCGGCGTACTGGCGCATGGTCCAGAAGCGCCCGCGATACATCGTGGGGTAAATGCCGCGCGTGAATGGAAACTGGCCTGGGAAGCCCAAGTCGGCCTCGGCATCCCAACCTTGAAGATGTTCGGGCGTGACCACCACGTCGATCGGCAGCGCAGCGGGATAGTTTCTTGGCAATTCCTTTGGTGCTTCCTTTCGTTTTTTCCCGGTGCCCGCTTCAGTCTTTGTCGGAATCTTATTCATGTGTCTGGGCAATTCAGCGCACGCGGCGCGCACTGCGGAAAGACGAAAAGGAAAACCAAATCATCATGACGGCGTATCCCAGAGCGAATGCGGCGATCCATTGGCCATCGGGCTGGTGGCTTTGCTTCCACGCGGCCGCGCCGGCGTATAAAGCGAACAGAGCAAAGAGCGTCCCGGCGGCTTCGTGGAGGAGCTGGCGGGCGAGCTTCCAGAAAGCACGAAACATGGCCGAGCCGCCGCGCCAAAGGGCTGAAAGCCAGTTGGGTCCGGAACGCGAATATCCACTTGCGCTCATGCCCCCATTCTAATACATAGGGCTGGCCAAAGGTGCAGTGGCAGGTGGCGCACTTGTGCTTGTATCCTTGCGTCTGCCGCCATAAAATCGGACTAGAGCGAGGAGGACGACCTTGCGGCTCGATGACAACCTAAAAGCTTTGCTCCGCGAACTCGGACACGCGATCAACGATTCCGTGGCAGATTCGGAGAAGATCGCCGAAGCCATTGCCAATGTGCGCTCGGCCGGCTACGACATTGTGCTGAAGCTGGACGCGACGATTGGCCTGGCGCAGCGGCCCGCGCAAGAATCAAAGATGACAACGACGGACCGGCGCTTCCTCGAATCGCTGCATATTCGCGTGGATGAAGAAGTGCTCGACGAGCGCACGGAGGAAGCAAAAGTCGATATCACGCCGCAGGACATCAAATTCCTGAAGTCGCTCAAAATCTCCCTGGACGAAAATGTCGAAGATGTCTAGACGAACCGGCCCGGTACTTTTTTTCGCCGCGTTGCTCGGCGTCGTGGCATCGGGCTTTGCGGCGTCCTCCGCGTCCGCACAGGTGACCACCAGCAAGACCGTCACCGTTAAGCCGAAGACCGTAAAAGCACCCAAGGTGAAGCTCGATATTTTCAAGGGTGAAGTGATCCGCATGAACACGGTTTCGATTATCGTGCGCGACCCGAAGAACTCGTACATCGTGCGCACGTTCACATTTTCGCCCAACGTGGCGAAGAAGCTGCAATCGTTGATCGACAAGGGCGGCTATCAATCCGGCGACCGTGTCACGATTAAATACGCCCCGGGAAGCACGGTGGCGCAGTCGATCACAGGCAAGGCCTCCAAAGCGTTCTAATTCAGCAGTAGCGACGAATAGCAGTACAATCCCACCGGAAGGCTTTCATGATTCGCCCTGCCGCTGTTTCTGGACGTTTTTATCCCGCTGACGCTGCAATGTTGCTTCGCCAAATCGACGGCTGCGTTTCCGTCGCTTCCCAAAAAATCCGCGCGCGCGGTTGCATCGTACCGCATGCCGGATACATGTATTCGGGACATGTAGCAGGGACCGTATACGGCGCGCTCGACTTGCCATCACGATTCATCCTACTCGGCCCGCGGCATTATCCGCACGGCGAACGGCTAGCGATCCTCTCGCAAGGTGCGTGGACCACTCCGCTGGGAGACGCGAAAATTGATGTGGCGCTGGCGGACGCCATGAAAAAATCGTTTCCCCTGTTGCGCGAGGATGCGGTGGCTCATTCGTTGGAGCATTCGCTCGAAGTGCAGTTGCCATTCCTACAGACACTCGCGGAAGACTTTACCTTTGTTCCCATCGTACTTGGGACGGACCGCTTCGACGCGCTGGAAATGCTGGGGCACGCGGTCGCGCAAGTGGTTCGCGGGCAGAAGGAAACTGTATTGATTATCGCGAGTTCCGACATGAATCATCGCGAAAGCGACACCATCACGCGCGTGAAGGACCGGAAGGCAATCAACGCAATTCTTGCACTGGACGCGCACGAACTCTACGACACGGTGCGTCGCGAGAACATTACGATGTGCGGCTATGGTCCCGCCGTTGTGATGCTCACCGCCGCACGGGAATTAGGATCAACGAGCGCAGAACTGCTGCAATATGCGACTTCAGGCGATGTAAATGGGGACCACGAAAACGTAGTCGGCTACGCGGGAATCATCGTGCGTTGAGACTCGCGTACGCGGCACGAAAACTGTACACAGCCTCTAGTGTGGCCGGCCAGTGGCAACCGCATGCGCCGCTGGCGCCGGAGCGGTGCCCCCCGCCGCTGGCCCTGATGTTCGCGGCGCTGAGAAAGAGGGCCCTGAGTAGCCACCCGACGGTGCGCCCATACCCGCGGGCGATGCCATCCCGCTTGACGCTGGCTCTCTCGGCACATACATCGGCGCCGGATGATGAGGAAGCGCGGCGGGCGACGTGCGCATGGCGTTTTCGACACGGAACATTTGCGGCGCAGGGGCGGCCGGCAGACGCGTGTTCATTTTCATCGCTGGCATGCTGCCGCTTGCGGCGAGCGACCTCTGCAAATGCGCCATGCTCGGAGCGGTCGGAACAATTGCCCTCGGATTCTGCATCAGTGCACTGTGATTTGTGGCTGAGGCCACATCTCCGAACCGAGGAACTCGGCCGTTTTCAAGCGGGCCGCCCGGCAACGCCTGGATTGGCCGATTGCCGCCACTCGCTGCGACGATTCGAACTGAACTCATGCTGCCGATTGATTTCGAACCGCTCATAATCAAGATGCGCGGCGTTGTCGGCATCCGCGGGCCGGTTCCAGTGCGCGGCGTCCACGCCGCCTGGTTTCCGACGCCGTACCAATTCACCGGCGCTGGATCCCAGAATCCGAAATTGTCCGGAAACCACATCCAGCCGTAGACGGGAGAGAACATCCAATCACCGAAGTGATACGGAACCCAGCCCCACGGCTCGGAGCTGATCCACGTCCAGCCTAACCCCGGATAGGAAGCCCATTGACCCATTGAAAATGGCGCCCAGCCCGCGGTCATGCCAAACGGCTGCCAACCATAGCCGTAGCCTGCAAAATAATTCCAGCCGCCATAAGCGGAAAGGTCGCTCATGCCGTAGTTGAAGGGCGCGTTCGCATACGACAGCGACTGTGCGGTCTCGACTTGAAGGTTCTGTTCGCGGCTGTTCACCCAACGATCCCACGCATCAGCCTTCGGGTTGACGGTGATCGCGGCTGCCTCCGTTTTCGATTTGTAGGCGAGCGTCTGGCCCTTGACGAGAGTCGTCGCGCCCACGGACCCAGTGAGAGCGCTGACTTGCAATTCGCCCTGCATCACGCTGATGGAAGCGCCATCGCGGAAAGCATCCACTCGGAAGAGTGAACGTTTCGGCACTACAATCTGCTGGTTCGACGTCGAGATCATAAATGTGTCGGCGCGCTTCAGGTCTGCGTAAATGCTCACAGTGCCCTGCGCCAGCGTCAACTTCGAGATGCGCCCGCCATCGGAGAGCGCCAGTTCGGTGAATTGCACCATCGTGTTTTCGGAGATCCAGGCCGTGCTGCCATCCTCGAATTGAACTTCGGCGCGGCCATCGTTGGTGCCAATGGTCATGCCTTGCGTGATTGGCATGTTCGGCGCGCCAGGCTCCCAGACAGAGCGGCCCGGGCGCGTAACCTGCACGTCCCCCGCGACGAGGCTTAAGCGCACAATGCGCGCGTAGCTCATGTCAGATGCCTGCGCTGGTCGCGAGACACCAATCAAGCTAAGAGCTGTAAAACTGAGGAGGAGAAGGCTGACACCCGAGCGGTGCATAACGCACCCCCTTTTTGGGGCATTCAAGAAGCGGAGAGCGCAACCCTCACCAAGAGCTGCGCAGACACACTAGGAATATGCTCGCGCTTTGTGGAGACGCGGTCAAGCGAATTCGCGGCGCACCCCGGTACTTCGATTGCTGTGTAATTTTGGCCGCGCGCGAATCAGTGGTTGTTGCGGATTTGCTCGGCGATGGCGCGGGCGCGCTGGCGGGCGATATCAACCAATTCTTCATTCGCGGCGAGTTGGTCAAGAGTTGGCAGCAATGCCTCTGGTTCGGGAAGAAGCTTGTTTCTTATGTCGTTCTGCACGCGGGTCATTACGTCATTCACGCCAAGGTGATCGTAACGCATGGTGCGCACCATGTCGCTCAGGTCGAGTTCCTGTCGCTGCAAGCCGTCAAAAATAGCGAGCAGTTGGTTGGCTGCGCTGTTCAGCGTGTAGTTGAACGTCACCTGGAATTTCTCAGTTCCTTTTTCATAGCCGAGAGTTTTCTGTCCTAGGTCGGCGATGCGGCGGTGAACATCGAGATCCACGCCATGGAAGTCGTGCAATTCCGCGGCGAGTTCGAACAGTTTATGGGCCAGCGCCTGACTGATTTGCATGGGTTGGGGGCTTGACGTGTCGTCGAGTTGGCGAATGTCATAGGTTCCGGAGCCGTCTTCGTTGATTTTGATCTCCGCAAACTCAGGATAACTGGACTTGAAAATCTTGCGAAACGTGAGAGTAGGTCCCTGAGAAGAGTCCGATGCATCTGCAGTTCGCGATCGCGCGAAAGTCCCTGGGAAACACAGGAACAATGCAATCGCGACGCAGATCAACTTCAAGCCACAGGATTTCATCGTTGGATTGGGATGCGCCCGGCGGAAAAATGGCTGCGCGAGCGGGACTCAGCGGCCACAGGATTGGCAATCAGACTGCGCTCCAGACGTTCGGCTGCCCAGGCAAAATGAGCGTGGCAAAGCGCCACAGCAAGCGCGTCAGCGGCGTCAGCGGGTTCCGGCTGCTCGCACAAGCCCAGCTGAGCCTTCACCATTTGCTGCATCTGTTGCTTCGAAGCTCCGCCAAACCCCGTGACGCTGGCCTTAACTTCGCGGGGCGAATAACTGTGCGCGGGAATGTCCGCTTGCGCGGCAGCGAGCAAGATAACGCCGCGCACCTCGGCAAGTCTGAGCGCTGTGCGCATGTTGAGAGCCGTGAAGACCGATTCTACCGCAACGGCGTCGGGAGAAAACTCGTCGACGAGCTGCGCCACCATCTGATGGATTTCGCGAAGGCGTTCGGCGAAACTCGCGCGCGCGGGAAAACGCAGTGCGCCGAAGCGAAGCATCACCGCTGCCTGGCCGTTCAGTTCGACCACTCCGTAGCCGGTGGCGCCAGCCAGCGCAGGGTCGAGGCCGAGAACGCGGAGAGATTTGCGCGCGACTGAACCGTTTGCGGGCATTGTTGTTTTGCCATGACAGCACTGTGATCGCGTCATGACGAGCTTCAGTCTACGCGCAGAAGAAAAATTGGGGGTAGCGTTTTTTCGGCGGGCGCAACGCGAAGGACACTACGGTGTGGCAACACTAGCCCGCTACAGCGGCCTGAATTTCGTTTTCGTCGATGTCGAAATTGGCGTAAACGTGCTGAATGTCGTCGTGCTCTTCCAGCGCCTCGACCATCTTCAGCATTTGTTGCGCCTGCGCGCCCGTCAGCTTCACGTAGTTCTGCGGAATCCATCCGACTTCGGCAGCGGCCGGGTTAATTCCCGCGGCGATCAGAGCATCGCGGACTTTCTCGAAAGCCTCTGGCGGAGTCACCACTTCCCAGAAAGACCCATCGTCCTTGAGATCTTCGGCGCCCGCATCGAGGACGATACCCATCATCTTTTCCTCGTCCGCGGCTTCTTTTGCAACCGTGATATCGCCTTTGCGATGGAACATCCAACCAACCGCGCCCGTTTCGGCCATGTTGCCGCCATGCTTGGCCATGAGGTGGCGAATTTCGCTGACGATCCGATTGCGGTTGCTGCAAACCACTTGCACCAGCATCCCCACGCCGCCGGGGCCGTACCCTTCGAACGTCACTTCCTCGAGGACCTCACCCTCCATTTGACCCGTGCCGCGGAGGATGGCGCGCTCGATGTTGTCATTGGGCATGTTCTCGTTTTTACCCGCAAGAATGGCGGTACGAAGACGAGGATTCGTATTTGGGTCCGCGCCACCGGAGCGCGCGGCAATCATGATCTCGCGAATGATCTTCGTGAAAGCCTTGCCGCGGCGCGCGTCAGTCGCGGCTTTCTTGTGCTTGATTGTCGCCCACTTCGAATGTCCGGACATACGGAATGCCTCGTAGAAGAAACTGGCAGGAGCCTATTATGTGCTCTTGCTGCGACAGTCTAGCACAGGGTTTCTGAAAGAAAAAGCTGGCGGGCCGTCACGTCGAGTGTCTCGTGGACAGGATTTAGGGCGGGCGATATACTCGCCGGTCCATTTTGAAATGGGATTGCTTCCGTTCGGCTGTGGGAACTTTTCCACCGCGCACGCGTATCAGACACGGAAGTCCCGCAAAGGAGAATTGTCGATGAGGAGAGCAGCACTGGTCCTGTGTGTCTTCATGCTGGTGGCGGTGTG
>Ga0209168_10000656_pt1 | contig 31346 bp, 22 predicted proteins | sample Coa_R1_FD_187156 | JGI IMG/M metagenome (GOLD analysis project Ga0209168, IMG submission 187156) | Surface soil microbial communities from Centralia Pennsylvania, which are recovering from an underground coalmine fire - Coalmine... | ecosystem: Environmental > Terrestrial > Soil > Unclassified ...
CCATCGTTAACATCGGCGGCAAGTCCAAGGAGCACCATGCTGGTCACGATTTTTATGAACCGCGTTACGATTCTCCGGAATTTCAGAAGGCATTTACCGAGCTCAATGAACTGCTGGCTGAGCGTTCCGACGACAATCCGCAGACGGAGTTCATGGACCTGATGATTTACGGCTTCTGGGGCGAAGGCCACACCAACGACTTGCCGAGTCCGTTTCCCGATTATCTGACGGCCGAAAAAACTCTCGTCCACATGACCCAATTGCAAATCGATACCTGGAAACGCACGCCGCTGGCCGTGAATATGGAACCTGATATAAGCAATGTCGGGAATCGGCAGTTGCAGGACATCGCCATACGAGCGGGTTGCTGGTTAAGGTCGGACAGCCTGATCATGGATGAGCCGATTCAGATCGAAGAACTTGGGCATCGTCCACCGTGGCTTGCGACTATTCTTGAGGACGGGGAGAACCGGCACTACGTTCTTCCGGAATATGCAGATGAAGAGAAAGCTTGTTTGAGCAAGCTGCCACCGTCAATGCTCGCGTTTGTGGGAAGCGATAATGAGGCTTTTCCCAACGATGACTATCCTCACAAAATTGGCGGTCCGATCAAAGTGCCTTATCGTGAAACCGCAGGGTTCCATGCTCTCGACATCGGAACAAATTATTTCGGTCTCTGGACCGAAGCGGATAATATTCGCCGATATTATGAGAAATATCCCGATTCGCTGCGCGCCATGGAGCAGCGGCTCGGGTACCGGGTGCGGCCATCATTAATATGGCAACGCAAACGCTATAACACAATGGAGTTGATTCTTGGCATCGTCAACGATGGCGTCGCGGGAGTGCCCGGAGTGCTGGGAGTTTACGCCGAGAGTATCGATGGCAAAATTAAAATCGGCGGCAATCTTGAGGCCGGCGAGCCGCACGCAGGAAAGCTTCGACAATGTTCCATCATTCTTCCTCAAGGAATGGATGGGCAGCAGATCACGCTTCGCGCTGAAATAGAAGTGAAAGGTGTGCGGCGCCCGGTTCGATGGGCTTGTCGCCAGCCAACCAATCCTGATGGCTCGCTAACCATTCGGCTGAAAAAAGGCAGCGACCCTGATTGGAGAAAGGGAGTTTAGATTTCCTTGCAGGAAGATGATGCCAGGCACGATGATGCGCTCGGATTAAACCAGCCGATTTGCCGGCGCGATTTTTTGAACTCCACCCTGTTGGCTGCTGGCGGCGTGCTGCTTGGCCCACTGACTCCGAAGCAGCTGTTGGCGGCACAACAAGAAGACTGGACCGGCTACGGTGGGGTTGGCGACTACGCCCACTCAAACGGCAACACCTTTGAAGTGATGACCGCCGGGCACCAGATTCGCAATGGCGCCTTCAACTCATTACCCGCAGACATCATCGAGACCGGTGAAGTTTTTGATTGCGTGGTCGTTGGCGGTGGTGTCAGCGGCCTTTCGGCGGCTTTGTTTTTCAAAAAATATGGCGGCACTAAGCTGAATTGCCTGGTTCTAGATAACCATCCGGTTTTCGGGGGCGAAGCCAAACGCAATGAGTTCATCGTCGATGGGCAGCGGATCATGGGGCCGCAGGGTGCCGATCACTTCCAGGTTCCGCTTCCCCACAGCTTCATGGGCAGGTTTTTTGAACTGATTGGACTGGACTGGAACGCCTTTAAATATCAGACATGGGGCAGTTCGTCTCCTGAAATTCCGCTTGGAAACAGCTTTGAAGATGCGAGGGGACCTGACGCATTTTATTTCGGCGCAAAATTTGGGAAAACGCCCGGCATGTGGATCATCGATCCCTGGAAAGACAAACTGCGAGGCGCGCCGATTTCCGATCAGATGCGTGCTGAGCTCCTCAAGTACCACGATCAGCAAAAGCCGGGTTTGCCATTTGAATATCCGGGCGATGCAAAATCGCGACAGATCGACAGCGTAACCATTGAACAGTATTTGATGGAAAACTATGGTCTGAGCAAAGCGACGATTCAGACTTTCATGGCGGACGAAGGAAGCGGCCACGGCGCCGGACCAGACGTGCTTTCCGCCTACTGCATTTACTGCTTCGATGTCGATCGTTCGATGGATGAGCCTTCGCTCTCATTCCCGGGCGGCAATGACGGAATCGCGCGGCACATGATGAAAACGCTGGTGCCTGACTCGATTTCAGGGCCTAATACACTCGAAGCGGTTTGTCGGAACAACATCGACTTTGATTCGCTCGATCGCCCCGGGCAGTCCTCGAGAATTCGCTTGAACAGCACAACCGTTTGGGTGAAGCATGAAGGCGAGCCATCTAAGTCGGGCTTTGTCACAATCGCTTACACCCGGGGCAACAAAGTTTATCGGCTGAAAGCGCGTTCGGTGGTGATGGCCGGGGGCTGCTGGACTTCAAAGTTGATCGTGCGCGATCTGCCTTCGGCCCAGCGAGACGCTTACGACCAATTCTACCGTTCGCCTTGCATGATGGCGAACATTGCATTGCGAAACTGGCGCTTCTTATACAAAATGGGCATTTCAGGCTGCCAGTGGTTTGAAGGATTGGGCAGTTTCGCCGCAGTTCGGAAGGTACCCACATTCTCCACCGACAACAAAACCATCGGTCCGGATTCTCCGGTTGTGCTTACGCTCAAAGTTCTTTATCCGCATTATGGCAAACCGCTGCAGGAACAAGGCAATCTGGGCCGTGCCCAGCTTCTTTCAACTTCATTTCGCGACTATGAACGCCAGATCCGCGCGCAGATGACTGAAATGTTCTCGGCCTCAGGATTCGATGCTACGAGAGATATCGCCGGAATCGTTCTCAATCGCTGGGGACACGCTTACGGCAGCCCGCAGCCGGGTTTCTTTTTCGGAAAAGATGGAAAGCCTGCACCACGTGACGTTCTGCGCGCCATGCCCTTCGGGCGAATCGCGTTTGCGAATACCGATCTCTCAGGGGCGCCCGATCATCGCACTGCTATTGGCGAAGCTCATCGCGCCGTCAATCAGTTGCTGGACCGGGTATTAACGTAATCGATCGCCTTCAACACATCAATGGATGTACGCACCGCCCGGCATCAGATACTTAATCGGCCACAACTCCTGCTTTTGTTCCACCAGTTCAGACCACTTCACAACCTGTGCGTCTGGCTGAGGCAATAGCTTAATGTTCTTCAGCGTTTCAGCGACCGCGCTGCTGAGCGTGTAGGCATCGCCTTTACCGATGATCGATAACTCAGCATTCTGATTCAATTTCTGGTCAGCAAATCGCGATGCAATTTCGACATCTTCGATCATCTGCAGCAGGTACGGCCTGCCGGTAAGGATTGAGTTATAGATATAGTCGGCCAACACGCCCGAGATCGGGTTAACGTAGGCGCGGTCAAAATCCAGTTGTCCGAGCAATGGGTCGTCGGGGGACGCGGCTTTGTAGGGCATGCGAGTTTCGCCAAGGCCTCGCGGATCGATGGAGACGATGTCGTATCCCTCATCGAGATACTTCGTGACGTTGGGCCAATCCGACGCATTAACTTTCCCGCTTTCACCCAGCCACAACAGCACACGGTGATGATCGCTCGACAGTTTATGAATGTACAAAAGAGGCATCGCCAGATAGCGGCTGTGGTGCAGCAAATATCGGTCGATGCTCACGCCGCCTGCCGTGGTGGATCCCATCTGTTCCCACAGAATTTCGTCGCGGCGCGGTATGGCACCGTCGTACTCGCCCACCTGCCAAGAATTAATTCCGGGATAATCCTTCGAATAATAAAGTTCTTTGAGGGTGATCGCCGGCCGGTTCTTGTGCTCCTCAAAGTAATCGCGAATTACGTCCATTAATGAGCGCGCGTTCGGGTATTCGAGCATGACCTGCCCGCTGCGCGTACACTGCAAAGTCTGATCGTCCAATTTCTTTACTTCGGGCAAACCGCGACGCCGGGGCAAGCCATTGAAGTGGTCGAGAAAGTTGATTGCGGCTTCCTGATTTTCGTCCGAGAACTGGTGACCGTGGTATCCCTCATGCATGCCGATGCGATCGGCGTGCCCAAACTTTTTGTAAATGCCTTCCACTTCATGGACCGTCTGGACCGTACCGTCAATGGGAAAGAAATCCAATACTGCGGCAGACACAAACACCGGCCGGGGATACATCAACAGCAGCAAGCCAGGATGGTCCAGTCCGTTTAAGATCATTCCGTCCAGGTCCTGCTCAGGGTCGCTGTCTGGATCTTTAAAGATGCGGTTGTACACGCGCATCGGCAGCGCAGTGATGTAGCAGGAAGGCGCAACGACCTTGATGCGAGGATCAAGCGTGGCAATCAGCGTCGTTTGAAATCCGCCGCCGCTGGTGCCGGTGATGTTAATGCGATCGGGATCGACATCATCGCGTGTCAGCAAATAGTCGACGGCGCGAATCCCATCCCAAATTTCCCAACGGGCAAGATTTGTCCCAGCAAGATATGCAAGATTTCCTAAGATCGCGTGCTCGGCACAAATCAGGTTGTAGCGGCTTTTGTGGCTCTTTGCATCCCAGAATTGACTGCGTTCGCCTTGGCCAAATGCGTCCCAGGAAATGACTACGTACCCGCGCTGCACCAGCCGTTGGCAAAGCGCCTGGTAATAGGCCTTTCCGTTGGTTGAATGACCGCTCGGCACCAACACTCCTGGATGTTTCGCTCGATCATCAGGTGCGTACACCAGAGCAGTGACATAAATCCCGGGCAGGCTTTCAAAGATCAGCTTTTCGATATGAAATCCTTGCATCTGGATTCGGCTGATGGTGTGGGCGTTCAATGGAGTCTTTTCGGCCGGCAGGCCGCCAATCATTTCGAGCAAGCGCTTGCGTAAGTCGCGCTGGAATTTCAGTAATTCTTGTTCCGTGCCAATCCCTTCCCATGCTGCGCGACGTAGATCATCTTCGTGCCAAGCCATTTCCGTTTGATATCTCAGATATGGCGTGATCTCGGGTTTTTCCCCTGTGACCGCAGGCAGCACCCGAAATGCTTCAGGAGGAGGCGCGTCGGCCGCCAGAGCTGACAGTGAGAACAAAAAGAACGGTAGGGATCCGGCAATGGTTCCAAGAAATTTGGCCAACGATTTTTTGCCCTCTCAATCCAAAAGCAGCAGGGACCGAATTTGTTAGTCCCTGCCGCTGATTGCATTTGGAAATGCGTCAGTAACTATCCAGACTACTGCACGGTCACGGTTGCGGTGGCCGTGGTACGTCCGAACTGGTTCGTCGTGTACAGGGTGTATGTAGTTGTTGCCGAAGGATTGACCACAATGCTGGTTCCGCGCACCGGCCCGGCCTGAGGATCAATGATGTTGTATTCGCTGTTTGACACACTCCAACTTAGCGTGACCGGTTGGCCTGCCATTACCGTGGTTGGATTTGCCGTAAAGCTGCTGATGGTTGGGGAAGCTCCCGTGGGTACGTTAGCTGGCGTATAGATCGTTCCGGTTTGGACTACTTCGAAATTGGAAGCAGTAATTTGCTTCAACAGATTCAGATCAGTGTTGTTCCAGCGGTTATCGGGTGCGCCACTTATGAAAATGGCGCTGCCATTGTCGGCCAAAATCATGCCGTATTTTTTCAATGCAGTCAAAATGACCTGATCGTCGGCGGGATAACCGGAAATGTCAAAGCTTGCCTTTAGCCGAAGACGAAGGCCCATGGGCGGAGCGTTCGGATCAGTAGTGGTTGAAGCCCAGTGCGTGGCAGGAAGCACGAAAGCTTTTTGACTAGTGGGAACGGTGAACCGTAAAGCGTGATTGATCGCGCCGGCAGCGACTTCATCGTATCGTGCCAACCCGACGAATACGGGTAGCCCCGCGGCATCAGCCGAAGTCCAGGTATATGGCCGTTGTTCGTTGATGGTCATATCCCAAACCGAGCCCTGGTCGGCGCTCCAGACTCCTTTCGTAAGCGAAGCGTTGTACAGCTCATAAAGCCAGCAGCCATCTTTTTCGAGCACCAGAACGTGGCGGTCACCGTTGCCTGGTTTCGGATAACCCTCGATCAGCGCGTTTGAAGGAATCGGTTTAGGTCCGGGATCGCTTTCGTCCGCGAACGCGTTCAGCGTTACGTTCACTTTGGCCTGCGTGCCGGCGACAATTTGATAAGGAATACCGATGGTCTGATTGTGAAAGGTGCCTGCCCCGAAATCCGGGTGAAGGGTGACAGTCGAACCGATGAAATTGATGTAGTTTGCCGAATTGGGGTCCACCGGCGCGGTTGAAATATCGGTGTTCCACAGGTTGTTGGATGGAAACGGGACAAAGCCGTTCAGGCTGGTGAGTTGGCCAACCGTCATTCCGCTGCAAGTTCCGGTTTGAGAGAATGCGACCGCGGTTGACAGAAGAATGGTTGCAATCGCGAGTGCGAGAGAGCGATTCAGATTTCGTAGCATGACCTCTCCTTTTCAAATGCTGCCGAAGCAGCCGTTAAGGTTGATCTTTGCTTTCAAGGATGTGAGGAATACGACGAAGCAGTGCTTCTCCCAACGCGAAGGAAATTCTTGGATGGCAGTAACTGGGGTTATCGGGGATTGCCTTAGCAGCTCTTGTCATATAGTAATTTTTAGCAAACGTGCCGCGTTCTGGTTATAAACCTTTTGCAGGATCGACTCGGGCAGATCGACACCATAAATCTGCCACCGGCCTTGCGGTGGCACTTTTGCGGGTGCGTAGTCGAAATACTCATCATCGGTTTCAAGAAATCTGAAATAGATTTCGTAGAGCTTGTCGTTGAACACTTGCTGTGGGAACTCGTCTCCATGCGGCGTCGCGTCAGTCCCGAAGAGAATGCGGTCCTGATACTTATCAAAAAATCTATGCGCCGTTCGAGGCTGCCGGCCGAGTTCGCCGATGCGGGCGGCGATGTCCACGCTCATGTTGGGGAAGCGGTCGAGGTTTTCTGAAACATTGGCGAGATTTTCGGAAAAGTTCCCCACGTGCAGAGCGATAAATTGCGTTTTGCGGTGCCTGGCGAACATACGATTGCGCGCTTCTATTAACTCCGCATTACTCGGAAAATCGTGATCATAAAACGACCAATCAGGATGATTATTCAGCTCTTCGTAGCGTTCGTTGAAGCGATTGGTCGGAGTGAAAAAAGCGACCGGATCAGAGATGTGAATGGCCACCGGCATATTCAATTGACCACACGCATCCCACATTGGATCAAAACGCGGATCGTCAATCTTCACCAACTTGCCTGATGTGATGTTCTCTCTCAGATAAAGCCCAAGCGTCTTCAAAATCTTCAAGCCCTTAGCGCCCGCCTGATGGGCACGTTCAATTTCTTGGGCCTGAATTTTAGGGTAATCCGGTTCTAGAAATTTCGAGTAACACGGCTCCGTTAGGGTGATAAATCGGCCGGGATGCGCTTTGTCATAACGTCCAATTGTCTCCACTAAGCCGGCGTCGTAACCGCCAGTGAGGTTCACCATGGTATGAAGATTCTTCCGGTCCATGACCGCAAGCAGCTCTTCTGGAGTGCCCAGATATTTTCTGTCCGGCGACAGTTCGACACCGTTCTCGGACTTTGCAGAAACGGTGATGTGGGTGTGTACATCGATGACGGGAAAGCGAGCTCGATCGACGTGTGTCTCATGTACCTGAAGCATGCTCTTCGGTTCGTAATCGACCAAAGCCAAGCGCCCACCAGGAGATGAGGTCTGCGCCGAAGAAGAATCCTGAGCGGGCGCGGTCTTAGCGCCGGCAAAAGCCCTAACTGCGCCACCCTGGACCGAAGCGCCTAATGCCACACCCAACCCGCGAAGCCACTGCCGCCTGCTGCTCATTTGCCATCTCCTGAAGAATTATGTTTTCCATCTGAACCTATAGGGAAATGCAGCGTAAAACTCTGCACCACACGACTAATTACGCCGCTCTCCGACGGCGAATCAGGGCGAAGCCCTTCTTCCATACACCGAAAAAATGCCAAAAGTTGGCCAACGACCACATCGATTACCGGCGAAGCATCATCGCCCGCTTCGGCCAAGCCCGGACATTCAATCACGACGTCGCGCTTCCGCAGCAGATCGGGAGGAATGTTGTCTCCAATTACCAGCTTCATCATGCCAAGATTCTTCCGGTCAAGCTCGCGGATCAGATCACACTCGTAAGCTCTGGCAGTCGCCTGAGAAGACAACAAACAAACTATGAGCGTGTCCGGGTGAACGAAGCTCATCGGCCCATGCCGCAGCCCCAAATATGTTTCCGGCATGGCGGTAACCTTTCCGGCAGTCATTTCGAGCATTTTCAACGCAGCTTCGCGAGCCGCGCCAAACTTCGCGCCAGTAGCCAAAAAAACGATTCGTTTGAAGTTGGACCTTGCGGTGGCCGCAATCGTCCCCAGATGAGTTTCTATTAAGCGCGAAGCGATTGCGCTCAGCTGCCGACACTTCTCCTGATAAAGGCTCGGAACATTAACGAAACCCAAAGACTGCGCGGCGATGACAAGATTGGTAAAGCTGCTGGTCATCACCAGACTGCGGTCATTCGTCGCATCATCCAGAGCGATAACCTGCACACGCGAATTGCTACGAAAAGTTGTCAACAATTTTCCAGTGGCGTTGCAAGTGATGACCAGGTGACGAAGTTCTGGCTCATTCTCCAGCAGCAGCGACAACGCGCCAACGCTTTCAGGACTGTCGCCTGATCGAGCGAGCGAAACGACCAGCCCCGGCCGTTCAGACGGCAGCGGACTTGCCGGCAAAATCAGGAAAGTGCCTCCGGCAATAGCCAACGTGGTGACCCCAAGCTGCTTTTGTAATGGAAGGCGCACACAATCGCCCGCATATTCTGAACTGCCTGAGCCGGTCAGGACTATAAGCCGTGCGCCCGCTAGACACTCCCGCAGTTCAGTAGTGCGCTCTGAGACCTGCTGGGCGGTGCGGATCCAGCTGCCCGGTTGCTGAAGAATTTCACGTAGGGTATGGAAATAGCCGCGGCGATGTTGTTCTTCAACCGGCGACTTGAATAATTTCGCAGCTTCCGGCTGACGTTCGCAAATTTCGTGCTCCCAGTCTGCCAACGCATTTGGGGTACTAAAAGTCAATTTGGCCCTTTTCAACCTGCGCAAAAAAAACAAAATCCGGCGCGAACGACACGCTAGCATTAAGGCTCGGCCATTCCCGGTTGCAACCTGGGAGTGGCGATATCTTCCGGCTCATCGCGTCCGTGCAATGAACCATGCCACAGACTGCCGCCAAATGTTGATATGTAAATCTTGTCTCGATCCAGCGGATCAGGAATTACCCGATATCCCCATTTGAAATTGAATCCCGGAATCCTCGACCAATGCTCGCCACGATCGGTCGATCTCCACGCCGAAGACTCAAAGCCTGACGCGAAAACAACATTCGTATCGTGTGGATCGAAGGTCACGTCGTACACGTGGCGGTCGCCATCAAAAATCTGACGCCAGCTCTGGCCGCCATTCTCAGATAAGAAAATTCCGCCGCCATCGCCGTGTGTTCCTGAAGCTCGCGCCCAGGCTGCCAGATACAATCGCTCCGGCGATTTGGGGTCGGGAGTGAGCGCATTCGGACCATTCACACCATTGGGAAGCGAAACCGATTCCCAGTGCTCCGCACCATCTTTAGATCGATAAATTGCGCCATCACCCGCATTGCCGATGCTTCCATCTTCCGAACGGCGAGCGATCACGACGTACAGAGTTCCATCAGAAGATCGCGACAAACGCCAGGCAAACGGTTGCGTCTGAGTGATGCCCTGATTCTTCAGCGTCCAGGATTTACCGCCATCGCTGCTCTTGTAAACTCCGCGGCCGAAACCGGCGACGTACAATACCCGCGCATCTACTGGGCTATTCGGATCGAGAAGGATGTGAGTCGCAGCCGTTTCTTCCATCCCCGCATTCGATTTTCGCCAGGTTTTTCCGCCGTCGTCGCTCACGCACACGCCGCCTTTGAATTTTGCCGGGTCGGTGTGCCGCCACATTTTTGGACGCGGCAAATCGTGAGTGTAACTGTTCACACTCCACATTCGCCCGCGCACCTTAGGATCAAATACAACCCAGTAAGTTGTGTTCCGCCATTCCCGGGGTACGCCTGCGGTGGAACTCTGCCAACCTGCGCCACCATTTTCGCTGCGGAATAGACCGATGTCTGTGTATGTAAGAAATTGCCGCTTAGGATTGAAAGGATCAAAGTGGATGCCATACACATTCGTTACATCGAGACCGGTGCTCGTCCACCCACCCAATGATGATTTGCGGGAGTACACCGCCCACCAGCTTGCCCCGCCGTCACTGGTCTTCATGGTTCGACCGAGATCCGTGGCGTAGGCAAGCTTGGGGTCTTGATCGGCGACTGTGAGTTCCAACGGATTCTCAGCCCAGTCATATCCGAAGGCCGCAGTGATCCACGCGTCGTGAATGTTTGGCGCCGCCGGCGAAGATTCTTTCCAGACTAGTTTCCAGGATTCACCTGCGTTCTCGGTCTTGGCCACTCCCATCCATTTCTTTCCATCGAGCGACAAGTCGCTATAAGAGACGTAGGCGATATTTCCGTGCTTGAAACTGGTTGCAACTGCCCGAACCTTAGCGCCGGTTCCAGGAAGTGAGTGCTGGCTCCAAGTTTTGCCGCTGTTTTTAGAGGTGAAAACACCCTTCTCTGAAACTGCATAAACGACAGGAGCCGGGCTGAAACCCAACGAAAGATCGGTAAAGGTCACTGACTCAGGCGCGGAGAATTTATGAGTACCGGAGCTGTCTTTCACGACAAAAAAATTTGGTCCACTGATGTATAGGGAGCGCGAGTCGGCGGGTGAATTTGGATCGACCCAGATGCGTCGAGGCATCTCAGGCAGATCCTCCTGCTTGCTCCAGCCCTCGCCCCAATCGTGAGAAACAAATAGCGAGGTGTGGTTCTTATCACCTGCGGCGGCATACAGTACCTTGGAATTACCCGGATCGATGGCTAACGCAGCAATGTCGCCGAGTGGATCGGGATCGGCAACCAAGGTCTCATCGGAATGATCGGACCTCATTACGATCGATTTGATCGCATCGGGCTTGGGATAAATCAGGCTCCAGGTTTCCCCCGCGTCCGTGCTGCGCCACAAACCAGTAACTTGCGCATACATCACCTTGGGATCAAGCGGATCAAAAGCAAAGAAGCGCACCGTGCCGCGCAGGTTAAACATTCGCCACGACTGTCCGCCATCATGCGTGATATAGGAGCCGGTCATGTCGCAGGAAATTAGAACGGTGTTGGGATCGTGTGGGCTGACTGTCGGATTGAACATCGCCCCGCCGCCTCCGGGGCCGACTACCTGGAAATCGCCTGGCCGTGCAGCAAAAGCAGCCCCTACGAGAAGGAAGAAACAAAGAAGATGGCGGGCGATGTTTCCCATTCGATACTTTCGTTTGCTTTCGTTTGTTTTTGCTTTACCACTTTCCGGCAAAGCTTTCAAATTGTCAACGGCAAAATGGCCCTGCCTTTTGCGAATGAAATACTGATGTGTGCTGTCTTTAACGAGGCCTTGCTGAAGTCAGAAGGGCGGCCGAGTCATCGTCGAGATACACGGTGCATCTCGGATGAGTGCGCAGAATGGACGCAGGGACGTCAGGGCAGATCTCTCCTTCGAAGCAAGCAGCCACTGCTCGCGCCTTTCTTGCGTCGGGCACGATGCAAATAATTTCTTGAGCCTTCAAAATCTGTCGCACGCTCATGGAGAGCGCTGTGCGCGGGACATCGTCAAGAGTCGCGAACCAGCCCTCGCCCATTTGCTGTCGTCGGCAGGCTTCATCTAAATGCACGATCAGATAAGGCTCTTCAGTTTCGAAATCCGCCGGCGGGTCATTGAAAGCCAGATGCCCATTTTCTCCAATGCCCACGAAAGCAATGTCAATTGGGGCGTTGGTTAGCTTTGCCCCGATTTCCCGGGCAACCGAGGCAGGATCGCGCTCTCCATCCAGTAAGTGGTAGCGGGTTATTCCCACTTTGTTGATCAGCCGTTTGAGCAGGTAATTGCGAAAGCTGGCTGGATGCGACAATGGAAGCCCGATGTACTCATCCAGGTGAAACATCTCAACTCGCTTCCAATCGATGTCAGGCGTTGCGGTGAGGGCGTCCAGAAATTCAAACTGTGAAGCTCCGGTCGCGGCGATAATTCGTGCTGCGCCCTTTTGGGAGATTGCGTTGCGGATAGTGCCGGCGGCTTGATCACCAGCGGCGCGGGCCAGAGTGGCTTTGTCTTTGAACACTTTAATATCCATGAGATCTGTCCCTCCGAAGTATCTGTTCGATCAAGAGAAGAACGCGTAAGCCCCTACACGTGGGATCACTCCGGCAACTTTTGTGCGTTACCAGGGCCTCCGACTGGATACAAACGCGGCAAGCGTTCGTGCAAAGGAGGAAGGGGCGGAAAAGGCATGTGCGGCTCCGCCTGATACCAATACGCCACCGAGAAATAATTGTCGGAGCGAACGTTGGCATGACCGTGCTCGATGGTGGCGCGTATCGATTTCATAAACGGAATTGGGGAGTCGAGATGAAATCTGTATACCGATGATCGGCTCCCTGCCGTCTGGCCGCCCTTCACAGGGGCTCCGAACAAATCATAAGAAAATGCTGTCCGGCCAAAACCAAAAGCTCCCAGAAAATAATCTTCTGATCCAGTACCATTGATCGATGGAGTCGAAGCTCCATCAATGAAAAACATGTCGTCACCTTCGCCCCACCAATCGTCCTGGTTCTGCAACACCGACATCGTTACGCCCACGAAGTGTCCGCGGCCGCGAGCTTCCATCCATACATAGTTATTTTCCCCATTGGGGTTCTTCCTATTATCGGCAACCGGGTCATCGTTGCTCTTCCACTGGTTCGTAGCACCTCTCGCGGGAGTTGCTTGCCGGTACTGCGCATGAAAATAGAGCATGTCGTTCGCTAAGTCATGCGCGTAAATTTGATAATCAATGTTGAAGAAAATCGCGTGGACCTGGTGATCACTCTCGTTAGTGAGGGTAATTCGCGCACTCTTATTAAATGGCATCGTGAAAAAACAATTCAAGGCGCGGTCGGGGCCAACCGCGAGCGGAATCGAATGATAGAGAAAATACTCGCCAAGTCCCAGGCCGAAGAAGTCTCCGAGCGGAGCCTCAACGCTTGGGCTCGCCTCACCATCCCAGTACATGCGCAAAACCAAAGCCTTCAGGTTATCGGGATTATCGTCAGTGAGTGTGATCCAGATGTGCGTGATCACTCCGGGACCAGAGTCGTCGAGAAGGGTCAACGTCTCTCCCGCCGGTAGCCGTCGCAGATCGAAGTTCCCTCCGCTGCGGTCATAGCTTGACGCTCTCTTCTGTATGTAGTCCTTCTGTCTGGGCAGACTGGCGAGCCAGTCCGAACGATCCTGTGCGAAGCTCGAAAGCGAAAGAGCAACCGTAAATGCAAACATCAACCTGCGACGCATGCACACCTCCAGATGGCTGGAATACGCTAAGTTGCCAACTTCCCAAGATGGATTGGCTTCAATTTGCATGCATCAGCGGCTTGGCGCAGGCATGAACCCCGGAGTGTATTAGGTACTAATTTCCCGGTCAAACCCAAGAGGCTTTGCATCTGGACCGTTGTCCTTACGTATTCTTTCCTTTCTTTTACTTTCTCTTGTTTTTTTGCTTGCGGATCGTTTCTTTTTCGTGATAAAAGTCCCGAGTTGCTAAATTCTGCACGCGCCGGAGTTGTCTATGAAGCCGCGCTCTCCCTTCTCCCTCGTCTTAGTCTTGGCTATTTTTGCCGTTTTCGGGACTGAACTGCTGCACGGTCAGGGCACGGACCTTGGAACCATCCGAGGAACTGTGACCGATTCCAGCGGAGCTGCCGTTCCGAATGCGAATGTCACGATCGTCGACAGCTCGACCGGGGCTGCCCGTCAAACCAAAACAAACGGTCAAGGCGAGTATCAGGTCTTCGGATTGCGCTCCGGTACTTACAGAGTGTCAGTCAGTGCGCCAGGTTTTGCGACCCAGCAGATCGATAATATCCCGCTGACGGGGAGCAGCGCGGTGGGAGTGAACGCTACCCTGAAAGTTTCTAGCGCACAGGAAAAAGTTGAAGTTCGTGTTGACGCGGCGCCGATCGATACTGAAGATTCCACCATAAGCAGCACCATCAGCTCGCGTTCGGTCATCGATTTACCGCGCGATTCACGTGACGTGTACTCATTCCTTTACCTGAATCCGAATATCACTCAAGCCGATGAGCCGGGCGATTTCAAATTCACTGGCTTCCAGAGCTATGGTGCGAGTTTCTCGTTAGATGGTCAGCGCTCGAGCGGCGGAATTTTCGGCGCACAAACTGCAAGTGAGCCTTCTTTAGAGGCCGTGGATGAAGTTAATGTCCTCTCAGACAATTTCAGCGCAGAATATGCGGGCATTGCGAATATTCGCATTACTACAAAGCGAGGAACAAGCGAGTACCACGGTTCGATGTTCTATAACAACAAGAATTCAGCGCTGGCGGCATGGACGCTGCAGGACCAGTTAGGTAAAGCATCGTTCGCGCCATCACCTTTGCAGCCTAAGTATCCGAATCCAGCCTTTAACGTCAATGATCTAGGCGCATCTTTTGGCGGGCCAGTTCCGAAGCTGCGGAACACGTGGTTCTTCGCCGCTTACGAGCGAGATTACAACGTTAACCCGGTTTATATTCAGTCGTCGAAGTTCGCGCATCCCGACTTATACACAGGGAATTTTTCTCAACTGGCGGACGCAAGCAAGCCGGACGTTTCCAGTCAACTGGCGTCGATGATGACCTCGCAGGAACTGGCTGCAGACACGACAACCTACACCGATCCCAATAGCGGCGAGCAGTTTCAGGTACTTACACAGCTTCCGTCCCGCCTACTTAATCCGACGGTCCAAAAACTGATCAATCAGTATTTCCCGAAAGTAGGCCTTTCGGCTCCGATCGATCCGAGCAGTGGCAAAATCGCTGGTGTCTTCCAAACGTCGCTGCCTGGTCGTGAGACTCTGGATTTGGGGACCCTGCGCCTGGACCATGACTTCAGTGAGAAAGACCACGTTTATGTCGTGTACAACGCGTCCGCTGATACTTCCGCTTTGAACCCGGTTTCGCGCAGCGGATACCCGGGATTAGGGCTGACGCAAAGCAACCGACAGAACAATACGGTTGGTCTTTCCTATAGCCGAGTGTTCAGCACCAATCTTGTCAATGAAGTACGAGGAGGATTCAACAAGGAAAATTTGTTGGTACACAGCAATACCACTTTGCAAGGTTTTCTTTCCGGTATCGGTTTCGATGCTTCGGATATTGCCGCCTACGGCTCAACGGTCGGTGGGTTTGCGCTCGGCACTGATGGGCAGCCCGCGATCAGCTTCAGTAATGCGTTCGCAACTTTCGACAATGGCGGCCGGAACACTTATCGTCCCCTGAGTCAGGCATTGACAACATTTGGAGACACTCTGACGTGGGTACGTGGCAAGCACAATCTGAAATTCGGGGCGGACTGGGTGCGCAATTGGGCACTGGATGGATTCGCTCTCAATCGCGGTAACCCGCGTGGCTCGATGACCTACACTGATCCCAGCTCTTGCGCTACGAACTCGACCAACATGGGTGGAGACTGCCTTGACAACAATCCCGATCCTTTTGTTAATTTTCTCCTCGGCCTACCTCCAACTTCGGCCAGTTATGTCCTGAAAACGCGTCCGCCCATGGATGTTCACAATTGGGAGCAAGGCTACTTTGCAGAAGATGATTGGAAGGTTAATTCGCGATTGACTCTAAATCTGGGGCTACGCTACGACCTGATCACACCATTCATCGAAAAGAATGATTTGTTAGCGAATTTTGATCCAAACGTTATTAACCCAGTCAGCGGCCAGCCAGGCGTCTTTGTAATTCCGTCAACCAAGACGCTGTCGTTTCTAGATACCAGAATTCTTAATTATGGATACCTGCTGGCAGATCAGACTCACCAGGGAATTGGGCGCGGGTTGATTAAGACAGACAAAAACAACTTTGCTCCCCGACTGGGATTCGCATGGGCCTTGGGAGACAAGTCAGTTATCCGCGGAGGGTATGGGTTCTTCTTTCCCACATCTGCAGCACAGGGTATTCGCGATCCAATCGCCACTAACCCTTTTAACCAAGGCGTAACCTCGCGCGCTACGCTCGAGGGTTGGCCCGGATTTCAGCACGGAATCAGTCCAATCACAGGTGGAACACTCAAGGGTTTTGGCAACCAGCCTTCGGCGAATGCTGTGCCTGTAGGCTTACAAGACCCGCGAATCCAACAGTACAACGTAACCTTTGAACGCCAAGTCGGCTGGAATAGCACGGTGCGGTTCTCCTACATGGGTACACACATGGGAGGCTTGATTGCTGGCCATGACCTGAATGAACTGCCCCCAAGCACCAACGGATTCGGGACGAGCACTGGCGATGGAGTGACGCCGTGTACGCCGGACAATGGCGACTGCGCTCTGTCACCCGCCGATAATGCCAGATATCCATTCCCAATCATCGGGGAGTTCCTGATTACGTTCGGAAACTTCGCACGCGGGAATTCCAACGCATTTCAAACTCAGTTCGAGCGTCGATATAAGGCCGGCCTGTTGTTGAACCTGTCTTACACTTATCTTGACCAGAAATCGACGGTAGGAGACACAGCAAACTCCAGTCTGGGTTCGGTTCCCTACAACCCATTTACTCCTGACACAGACTATTCCACGGATGGTTTCGTCTCCAAGAACCGCTTCGTCGCTTACGGAGTTTATGATCTGCCGCTGGGCAGGGGCCGTCAGTTCGGAAGTGGTCTTTCTAAATGGGCAGACGCGGTGATCGGCGGCTGGCAGACAACTTTCAATATGTTCGCCAAGTCCGGAACTGGTTACACGCCCTTCTGGACGTGCAATAACTGTGACCCGGTATTTCCAGGCAACATCGGCGTGGGTTCGGTGGACGCCATCGGCGATTTCAATTCGCCCGATTTTCGTGCAAACGTGCTTAGTAATAATATTTACACGGGACACACCTCCAGCGGTGCAACTATGTTTAACGCCACCGCATTCGGACCTCCGCCGGTCGGCGCGGATTTCTTGAGCAATCCTGCAGTCGCGAAACGCAACACCTTAATAGGCCCAAGCATGTGGGGCGTAAATTTAGGTCTGCACAAAAACTTCAAAGTTACCGAACGGGTCTCGGCAAACATTGGTGCTGATGTAGACAATATCTTCAATCATCCGATACTGGCGCCTGATTTCAACAATGGTGGTGGCGGCGGCAACTTTGCAAACGTCGGGGCCGTGAGCCTTGATGTTGCCCCGGGCGTTCCTCCGCCGGGCCACCAACCGGCGTTGCTTCCCATTACGCGGTTCAGCTACAACTCTGGTTTTGGTCAGCTGAACCAGAGTTTTGATCAGGAAGGAGTCACCGCGAGAAGAGAAATCCGTCTGCGACTGCGGGTCACTTTCTAAGTTCGACCATTGCGCTGAGAGATCATGAAACAGCACCGTCCGTGATGTTTAAGCTTGCGGTATTCGCAAGTTTGATGGACATTCATTTTGCCGTTTTAAAGGCGATGGCACTGATTTTCTAGAGGCGGTAGGCCTCTTTGGCGGTTCCGCCAAATAAACGATCTCGTTCCGATGGGGAAAGAGAGCCGGTTGATCGATCAACAACCTCAGTCCATTTCGCGTACCCACAGGCGAGTAAGGAAACCGGCCAATCGGATCCAAACATAAGGCGCTTCGCGCCAAAGCATTCCAGGACGGTATCGATGTAGGGGCGGAGATCGTTTTCCGTCCACGTATTCCAGTCGGCCTCGGTTACCAGCCCTGACAATTTGCAATAGACGTTTTCCCGGCGGGCAAGCTCCCGTATGCGTTCTTGCCATGGCAAAAGGACTTTGCTTTTGATCTTCGGCTTGGCGATGTGGTCCAAAATAAATATCTGTGTTGGATGCCGGTCCACGAATTCAATCGTCTGCGGCAAGTGGCGTTCAAAGATCAAGATGTCATAGCGTAATCCGACATCTTCGAGCTGCGACACTCCTCGGTTAAAGTCCTCACGCAACATGAAGAAATCGTCGGGCTCGTCTTGCAGAACGTGACGCACAGCTTTGAGCTTCGGATAATGCCAATACTTTTGGAGATGCGAGGCTACAGCTGGATCGGCTAAAGGCACCCAGCCCACGATTCCGCGGATAAAATCATTACGGGCTGCAACGTCCAGTAACCAATCAGTTTCACTCAGGCTTTGCCGAGCCTGCACCGTGACAACGCCGTCGATGTTCGCCGCTTGTATGGCCTGCGCAATGTCTGGAACAAGAAAATCTTGCCGAATGGAGTCCATCCCTTCCGATATCCAGGGATAATCGGTACTCGAGTACTTCCAAAGATGATGGTGTGAGTCGATTCGTTCTTCGGGCATAGTTCCCTTAGTGCCAAGTTCTTATACAAGGCGGCGAGCGCGGGTACGAGCTTGGTGCCGGTTGGAGATAAGAGTTAAATTTATTGCTTCTATTTATTGGCGGTGCGAATGACGAAAGCGACCTCCTTCGAAAAAGCCCGTTTGAATACTGTACAACTCCCCTCAGCTGAGGAAATTGAGAGCGCAGTTCAGGACGCGTTGACGGCTACGCAATGTGTGGACATGCACACTCACCTTTATCCCGCGGCATTCGGAAAAATAGGTTTGTGGGGAATTGATGAACTGCTCACTTACCACTATTTGGAAGCGGAATTCTTTCGCCAGTCAGAGGTGAAGCCGGAAAAATACTGGACCTTTTCGAAGCAAGACCGGGCAGACGCAATCTGGAAAACTTTGTTCGTCGAGAACACCCCTATTTCAGAGGCGACACGCGGAGTGATCGCGGTGCTCCAGGCTTTTGGTCTGCCGACCGAAGCTCGTGATTTACGCGAGGCGCGCGAATTTTTCGGCGAACAATCTCCCGATGCGCACATTAATAATGTATTGCGAATGGCGGGAGTTTCAACCGTGGTAATGACCAACGACCCGCTTGATCCCGAAGAAATGCCGGTTTGGATGAAAGGCGTAGAGGTTGACGCAAGATTTCAGCCAGTGTTGCGGCTCGATCGAATTCTGCGCGAGTGGTCAGATCCGTGGGAGCAATTAGTCAGCCTGGGATACAACGTGGATAGCCGCGCTTCGGTGGTGTGCGTCGCCGAAATTCGCAGGTTCTTGTCAGATTGGTGCCGGCGGATGCGGCCGATTTACATGGCGGTCTCACTACCCGACACATTCGAATTTCCGGCAGAGACACCTCAGGGAGTGTTGTTCCGGGAAGCCGTTCTCCCGGCGTGCCGCGAATTTGATTTACCCCTGTCACTGATGATTGGCGTACGGCGGCAGGTAAATCCCAGAATTCGGCTGGCTGGAGACGCTGTGGGACGCGCGGACCTGCGATCGCTGGAAACCTTGTGCCAGAAATATCCTGAAAACCGTTTTCTGGTGAGCGTGCTCAGCCGCGAGAACCAGCATGAGCTGTGCGTCTACGCGCGAAAATTCAACAACCTCATGCCCTTCGGATGCTGGTGGTTTTTGAACAATCCTTCAATTGTGGAGGAGATCACGCGAGAGCGGATCGAAATGCTGGGGACCAGTTTTATCCCTCAACATTCGGATGCCAGGGTGCTGGAGCAGCTTATTTATAAGTGGGCGAACACGAGGAGAACGCTGGCACCGATTCTGACGAAAAGCTATTCGACATTGATAGAAGATGGTCGCAATGTTAGCCGGAACGAGATTCAGCGGGATGTTGAGAAGCTGTTTCGGTCGAATTTTGAGAACTGGGTTGGCCGTGAATTTTCGGCCAGCTGATCTGGCAGATTCATACCGAATGCTGCGACCATAAGAAGTCAAAATCCCCATCCTCCCCAAAAAACGGGGAAGGATGGGGCACCCGCTTCAGTCGACTAGATGGCGTCGGCTTTTGCTAAGGCGGCACGCATTCCTTGCCAGCACTCTATAGAAGATGCTTCGGGAGTTCCTGCTCCGCGCCAATGAGTTTCAAGGCTGACGGCGTGATGATAGCCGTCACGTTTGAGCGCGGCGAATTGTCCTGACCAGTCGATGAGGCCCTTGCCCATTGCGGCCCATTCATAGTCGTTATTACGACGCTCGACATCCTTCACGTGACAATGGCCGATTCGATCTTTCGGCAAGAGATTGTAGGCGGCGGGATACGGGACTTCGCCGCGCTTGGCCGCATTGCCCGGATCCCAGTTGAGCATGAAATGCCGCGAGGGCACGCCCGCCAGTGTTTTGGCGGCCTCGGCTCCAGTCCCGGTGTTGCAGGCATATTCGTTTTCGAGAAGCAGGATTAATCCCGCGCGTCCGGTTTTCTCGGCGGCTTTTTGCAATACTTCGTTGATGGCATTGCGGTGCGGCGCGGGATTATCTAATCGCCAGAAATCAAAACAGCGTATTCGATCGGTAGATAACTTTTTTGCGAGTTCAATGCAGCGGTCGAGGACCTCATCCTGCTGCGCATAGGTGAAGTTGGCATTGAATTGGTCTTTTTCAGCGAACTTGGACTTCGGCGCGCCCGGCCAATCAGTCTTAAACAGCGGGCTCGCGATATCGGTGACGCGAAGATCATGTTTCTTAAGCAGACTTAGGATTTCGGCAACCTCCTGCGCATCAAAGTTTGCGATGTTCTTCTTCCACGCGCTACGGATTTCCACCCAGCCCATTCCGAATTGCTGGGAAGCAACTTCACAAGCATGGCCGAAATCTTGGGAAATCTCGTCGGTAATGACGGCGATCTTAAATGGCGATTTCGCCAGACGGGCAGAGTTGGACGCAGAAGGCTTCGGAGGGGCGGCTCCTAAGGAGTTTCTGCCAAGGGCGAGCGCGCCCATTCCGGTGATGACGAATTCACGACGAGAAATACGGATCGGCATATTACCTTTGCTGCGGGTCTCAACTTAAACATTTATAAATCATAACGATGCAAGCGTGGAAATCGGCTTTTCGCTCAAAACTGTAATGACAGTCTTCCCAGGGTCTGTTTTCCAGGCTGCCAACGCAAAGCTGTGAAATCGCGTACACTAGGATATGGAGTCTGAAGCGCAGCTCAATCCGGAGACCGTGGAACGCCTCGAAGAGCAGAGTGGGTTGCTGTTGCGGACCTACGAACTGGAAGTGGCGAAAAATCCTGCCAGCCGGGCGACGGAATCCGCGCGCAGCAATCTCATTGCCTTGCGCCACACTATCAACCAAATCTATGGGAAATCCGCCGCGCTCGACGTAACGGATGCGTTGGAGTTCGCCACGGTTTTGGTTTCCGGTGAAGAGTAGTCGCGAGCACACTGAATCAGGCGTGCGCTCTTAAAAATTAGATTTCGCGGAGGAACCAACCCGGTTCTGATTTGTGGTTGTTTGACTTCTGCACCTCTGTTGAAGGAAGAGACCAACTATGCCAGCAAGAAAAGAATATGTCGCCGAGCAAGAGATGGACGAATTGGGCCCAAGTCATGTGTCATCCGAGCAAGATACCGAAGACCTGTTCAGCGCGGTGCGCGAGCAGGGCTTGGATGTGATCGCCGGAGACATGGCGCTGCCCTGGCTCAGCATGGAGCAGAAGCTCGCCAGCGAAGAAGATGAGGAAGAGGTTGAACTAGATCTGAGTACCGGCGCGCCCGATACTTCCAGCGATCCAGTCCGGCTGTATCTGCATGAGATGAGCATTTCGCCGTTGCTGACTCGCGAGGGCGAAGTGGAGATCGCGCGGCGAATCGAACACGGGCAACGTCGCGTGTTGAAGGCGCTTTCGCGTTCGCCGATCGCGATTCGCCAGATTCTCACCATTGGCGATGACTTGAAAACTGGGCGGCGCTCGATCCAGGAAATCGTAACCTTCGAAGAGGAAGAACTCACTGAGGAAAAATTGCGCAAGCGCACGGATGACGTTGTGCGCCGCATCGATCAGCTGCGAAAGAATTACAACACGGCTCTCAGGTTGACGGAGAAGCTGAGTACGATCCCTCCTAAGAAAAAAGCCAAGCAGTACCGCCGCTGCCAATTGCAACTCGCCCGTGAGATCGTGCGAATTTCGCTCATTGTGCGCACTCTTGGGCTCGCAGCAGCTGAACACAAGCGTCTGATCGAGCGCGTAACCCGCACCGCAGATGCCATGCGCTCCCTGGAACGCCAACTGGCGCAACTGGAAAAGAAGGTCACCAGCAGCTCCAGCGAAGCGGTCAAGAAAAACCATCTTGCTGCGCAACGCCAGCTTCGTGCTGACATCAAGAAGCTGGAAAGCGAAGCCGGAATGAGCTTCGCCGAACTCCGCAATGCGCAACGCGCCATTGTTCAAGGCCAGATGAATGCCGACGCCGCAAAGCACGAGATGATTGAAGCCAACCTTCGTCTGGTCGTGTCGATTGCGAAAAAATATGCGAACCGCGGTCTGCACTTTTTGGATTTGATCCAGGAAGGCAATGTCGGCCTGATGAAAGCGGTCGATAAATTTGAATACCGCCGCGGCTATAAGTTTTCGACATACGCCACCTGGTGGATCCGGCAGGCAATCAGCCGCGCGATCGCCGATCAGGGACGGACTATCCGGCTGCCGGTGCACATGACCGAAATTGTCAACAAGATGATCCGCACTTCCCGGCGGCTGGCCCAAACCCTGGGACGCGAACCTTCATCGGCAGAGATTGCCAAGCAGATGGACATCCCGGAGTGGAAGGTGCGAAAGGCGCTAAAGATTATGCGCGCGCCGGTTTCACTTGAGACGCCGATCGGTGAAGAGGGCGATTCTCATCTTGGTGACCTGATTGAAGACCGCACTGCGGTTTCCCCTGCTGAGGCGGTAATCGGAGTAAATCTGAAGGAACGCGCAGAGCGTGTGCTTCGCACCTTAAGTCCGCGGGAAGAGCGGGTGCTGAGAATGCGCTTCGGCATGGACGATGGTTCGGAACATACGCTGGAAGAAGTCGGCCGTTGTTTCGCCGTCACGCGTGAACGCATTCGCCAGATTGAAGCCAAAGCCCTACGCAAACTGCGGCACCCATCGCGATCGAGCGAATTACGGGTGTTGCTGGATACCGAATAGCTTTTTTGCAAGCTTGAGCAATGAAGATGACGTGAAGCCCGTGCGTAACTAACGTCATCTTATGTTCGGTGCCGCGGCTCCATTACTCTCATGATGGGGCGGGCCGCACTTCCCTCCTTACTATTGCGGACGCCAGGCTTTGAATACACTTGACTACACGTGACCGACTTGGACCAACAGATTGCTGCCGAGCAAACGCCATTGCTGAACGACTCGAGCGCACCTGCCGAGGCCGAGCACGGGGAGTCGTTGTTGACTACCCGGATTTGCGATCTCGGCCTGACGATCGAAGGATCGGCGGTTGAAAAATTCGTACAGCAACTCTACCGCGAGTTAGAGCAGAAAAGAATCCTCAAGTTCCGTCCCGGTTGTTATTTGACCGACGAATGGGGATGCCCATCGGGCGAGCCGGTGATTGGAATTCCGTTTTATCTCGCGCGGGCTGATGTCGCGCAAGTTGAGAAAGAAAATAATGATCTGGAGAGCGCGCGCGAGATCATGATGTATTTGCGGCATGAAGCGGGACATGCATTTAACTACGCATACAAGCTGCATCGCACGCCGGAGTGGAAACAATTGTTCGGGCCGTACCGCAGACCATATCGCGAGAACTACCGGCCAGTACTGTTCTCGAAGGATTACGTGCGTTATCTACCCGGTTGGTATGCGCAGAAGCATCCGGATGAAGATTTTGCCGAAACTTTTGCGGTGTGGATGACCCCGCGATCGAACTGGCGCAAGAAATATCGCGGGTGGGGAGCGCTGGCGAAGTTGCAATATATGAATCGGATTGGGCGGGAACTGGGGAATGTTGATCCGCTGCGCAAACGTGGAACTCCGGACATCACCGCTGCGGAAATGGAAATGACGGTTGGCGAGTTTTATCGCAACTCGATCGATCAGATTCCGCTGCTGGACGTGACTCAAGACGCCGATCTCGCAGCTATGTTTAATGCGTATAAAAAGAGCAAGAGCGCACAATCGGCTGAAATCTTTTTACGCGAGCATAGAAAGACTATCGTGGACCACATCACGCGTTGGACCGCGTTGCAAAGGCCGGCGGTGAAGAAATTGATGGAATCCATTGAGAAGCGCAGTGGTGAATTGCGATTGATGATCGACAAGAAAAAAGAAGCCGAATATCTTTCGGAAATTACGGTGTTCGCGACCACGCTGGTGATGACCCACCTGGCGCGGTGCAAAGCATTCCAGGCTTAGGAGCGAGTGGATGGCCGACCCATTAAAAGTGGCGGTGTTATACGACGTCTGGGGCGAGGAAGACGCCTCGGAACCGGAGACAACCCAGGCTGGACGCAAGCGCAAAGTGAAAGAAGACCGGGAAGAGATTTTCGATGCATTGGGCAAGTTGGGGCACGAACCTTCTTATTACGTGCTTGATGGAAGGCCGCAGTCACTCTATGGGTTGGGAAAATGCGGGGCCGACCTGGTATTCAACCTGACCGAGTCCTATGCCGGAGATGACACCAAAGAAATGAATGTGGCCGCATACATGGACCTGCTGGGACTGCCCTATACCGGCGCCGGTCCGCACGCGCATTTTTTAGCGCAAGATAAGGCTACGGCGAAAAAAATGTTCGCCTTCCATGACATTCGCACGCCGTTTTTTGCGACCGCATATCGCGGAAATATCGACCACGCTCACGATGTGAAATTCCCGCTAATCGTGAAGCCGCAGTCTGAAGACGGCTCGATCGGAATCGACGCTGCGGCAGTCGTAACCGGGGTAAAAGAATTAATGGAGCGAGTGGAGTACGTGCAGAACGAGTTCGACTCGCCGGCCCTGATCGAGGAGTACATAGAGGGGCGAGAGATTTATGCCTCGATACTTGGCAGCTACGAGAAAACAGAAGTTTTGCCGCTGATCGAACTTGATCTTTCAAAGTTGCCGGAAGGGACTCCGAAGATCGCTAGCCGCGACGTGAAGTTTGAAACCGAATCCAGAGCGTACAAACTGACGAAATCGCAAATTGCGGAAGATCTGGACGAACCCACAGTCCAAAAGTTATCCGAAACTGCTCTAGCGGCATACCGCGCGGTAAAGTTGCGCGATTACGGGCGCATCGATATGCGGCTCACCCCAGACGGTGAAGTTTATGTTATCGAGGCCAACCCGAACCCGTGGCTCTCCAGCAGGCACGAATTTGCCATGGCGGCGAAAAAATCTGGGCGGTCTTACACACAACTCATCGGCGAGATCGTGGATATGGCGTTAGAGCGGACCCGCCGAATCGCCAGTTCCGGCACCTAACTCTCTTTCGGTTTTTTCCTGCGGAACCCCAATATTTTCTTTTCTGGAAGGCCGGTCTCGATCCGGTTCCTACCGCCGCGTTTAGCTCGGTAAAGGGCCTTGTCCGCTTGGCTAATAATCTCATCGGAGCTCAATTTCGGTTGCGACTCGCCAATTCCAATGCTCACAGTCACTGACAACGACACCGAAGAACTTGTAGTCGTAAGGTGAGGCACTTCTGGCTTTTTTCTCCCGACCCGGCGCTCTGGCGAGCGCTGAACTTTTCGGCGCTCTTCGCCGCTGCGGACGCGGAAGGTGGAGCTTTCAATGTTGAGCCGCAGCAGCTCTAGTATGTCCACGATCTCTTTGCCGGTTTTGTCGGGAAAGAGAATGGTGAACTCTTCTCCTCCGACGCGGAATGGATCGCCACCGCCACCGACGCGGGCCAGCTTCGATGCCACCATGCGAAGGACCTGATCGCCGATATCATGACCATAGGTGTCGTTGATACTTTTGAAGTGATCGATATCGACGGCTGCAACGGCATATGGTGGTTTCAGGCGGGCCAGTGCGTCGTTGAAGGCGCGGCGGGAATGTAGCCCAGTTAGCTCGTCGCGGTACGCCAACGCATATGAATTTTCCACGATAGAACTGGCGAGAATCAGCGCGGCCACTCCAAAATATGCGCTGCTTAGCTTCCCTATTCCTCCGGTGTTCAGGGCAAGCCAGATGGCGATCAAAGACCAAAACATCCCAATGATGGTTGGCTTTTGGAACCGCACTAAGCGATACAGCAAATAACCAAGGGCGATGACAAAGAAATACAGCGCAGGTTGCGGAAGCTTCCAATGTATCGATGTGATCGGCGAAACATGCAAGAGTGCCGGAACGGGCTGGCCTGGACGGGCCATCACAGCAACGAAAACAGATTCGAAAAACAGCAGGACCAAAAACCAGAACAGACTGCGTCCGGGATATCCACGCTCAGGGAAGAAAGTCAGCAGAATAAAATTCAGCGGCAGCAGCAGCGCGATGGCCTCAAATGCCACCCGGCCGGGCCCCGCAGCCGCAACATGTCCCTGCGCAAAGAATTCGAGCGCCCGGTGTGCCAGCAAAAGCACAATGGCGGACAGGAAAATGCGCGTGGTGTGGAATCTCCATGACAACAGCAATGCGGCTATGAAAACTGCATAGTAAAAAAACTTAATTCCGTACAGAGATGGATTAATCAATCCCGGATTGAGCAGCAGATATGCGCCGAGCAGAATCGCCCCGCCCGGGAGGAATACGGCTTGCAAAAATCTTTTAGTCCAAGGCTCCATGGATCAATCCTTATCCTCTGGCGAAAGCGTGCCAAATGGCGAGTGGCAGGCAAGGTTCCGCTTGCAGTCTGAGTCGATGATTCTGCCGTAAAACACCCGCCAAGGAAAGTTCCGTTAGTTAGCTCGCATGCTCCGTCCTTCGTGCCTTGCTTCAAAACCTAGTCGGCTCTAAGAATGAATCGAACCTAATTATTCCTATGCGTGTATTAATTGCCGAAGACGACCCCGCCCTTGCGAACTTCGTACAGAAAGGTCTCGAAGCCGAACATTATGCCGTGGACGTGACCCATGATGGCGAGCAGGCGAAAGCCATGGCGACCGAACTGGACTACGACTTGTTCATGATGGATTTGAATTTGCCACGCATGGATGGAATCTCTATTCTGCGGCATTTGCGGCCGCGGAAGCCCAGCATGCCGATCCTTGTATTAACCAGCAGAAATAGGGTGGAAGATCGGGTGCAATGTCTCGATCTCGGCGCCGACGATTACATGGGAAAGCCTTTCTCATTCATTGAGCTCTCGGCACGAATCCGCGCCTTGCTGAGAAGAAGTCATTTGCCGGCAGCATCAGTGCTGACAGTCGCAGACCTAAAACTTGACCGCGTAGAACGTAAGGTGGAACGTGCCAGCAAGCGAATCGAGCTTACATCTAAAGAGTTCGCGCTGCTTGAATACTTAATGCTGAATGCCGGCCGCCGAGTATCGCGAACGATGATCATCGAGCACGTTTGGAACCTCTCGTTCGACACCGGAACCAACGTTATAGACGTCTACGTGAATTATCTCGCGTCCTGCAAACTGTCGCCGTTTAACGCGACTGGACTGATCCAGCTGGATCTCGGCATCGCTTTCGCTTTGATTGACATGCTTCTCGGCGGCGAGGGAGGGGGCCCGCCGCCCTCTCGCGACATTACCGAGATTGAAGAGCAAGTGGCAGAAACCGCCATGCAAATAATATTTCGCGAGCTGCAAATCACATGGCAGGCGTTAGGGGTGGAGTTTCACTTCGAGCAACGGAAACAGCCAGGGGAAGCGCAGCAGCTTATGGCCCTTGAGGAAAGGATGCTGTGCCTGGGATTCGAAGTGGCGCTCAAAGAGCGCCGCGGGGGCATGACCATTGCCATCCCAACCGTAATATCGAGTGCCCTGTTGCGGAAAATATCAGCTGTGCGTCCTCGCTTCTACACTCGTCCCGACTCGGCCAATTTTCCGCAACTACTGCGGAAACTGCTGCTCAGTTGCCCATTTCGCCTGGATCTTGGGCTGTCAGGACGGGCGTTGTCATCGGAGCTGGCCGAGATCCATGCCGGAAAAGTCATCACCCTTAACCGAACGGCAAGAGCGCCGGGAACATTCTTTGCCCGCGACCGACCTATTTTCAGCGCGAACGTTGCGCGCGTGGGACAAATGCGTGCCGCACAGATTCTTTCCGCCATTGAAGCGCCTATAGAAAGGAAGGTGGTATGAGCAGCCCGACTATCGCGTCCGGGGGTCCGGTAAACGCTTTTGCGCAACTGTGGACGGAGGCCATGTCCGCGGTCATGTCGCAAGTTAGCTCGGCATCATTTCCCATGCAGGCCGGCGCGGCTGAGATTATGCCCGCTGCAGTCGCTGACGATGTGCAGCTTACGATTACGGCTGCGGGCACCACTCGCGGGGAAATGAATCTTCGGCTCCCACCAGGAACGGCCGTCGACTTGGCCAAAATCTTTGCCTCCGACACCGATACCGCGCGGACTGAAGTGACCGCCGACGATCGTTCGGCGCTCGAAGAGTTATTCCGCCAGATCGCCGGCCATGTGGCGACTTCGGCAAGACCAAAGGGCCTCGAAATACAGCTCACCGTAAACCTCGGGGAAGTTCCAACCTGGCCGGCAGCGGCAACCGGATGGATTTTCAGCAATCCAACCGCGCCGCGACCGGCGCAAGTTGAATGGAAATTAAGCGCCGCGCTTGCCACCGCTTTGGTCTCCGCCTGGCGCGAGCCAGATGCCATGCCTGCTGCACCCAATCCGCCGCCACCGAGATCCAAGGGGCAGGAAAAGCTCGAACTACTCATGGACGTGGAACTCGACGTGATCTTGCGCTTTGGAGGACGTGACATTCTGCTCAAAGAAATTCTTGATCTCGGGCCGGGATCAGTAGTGGAGTTGGACCGGACTATCCAGGATGAGGCTGATCTGCTGCTGGATGGAAAACTGGTGGCGCGCGGAGAAGTGGTGGTGGTGGAAAGAAATTTCGGTATCCGAATTACAGAAGTGCTGCCCCCGCAGGAAACGGCATGAAGATGTTTATGCCCATGCTCAGAAAACAACTTCAATGGTTATTCAAAACCCCGATCAAACGATCCCGGACCTGTTCCAGCCCTGAGTGCCGGCACCATCCCACTATTCGGCGGCTTTGGCGACTCACTCCAAACGTGCGCTTGCACGGCTTGACATTATGTTTTCCTCAATGCCTGGAGCGGGAACTGCTCCGGCATTTGCAACATACATCCAACGCGTCACGTCGAGAGCAGGTGAATTCGTGCCGGGTACCATTGGGTTTGTTGATGATTTCAAGAGGAGAACTGACGAGTGAACAGTTGCACCAGGCGTTGGCGCTGCAAAAGAAAAATGGCACTGGCCGAATCGGCGAATGGCTACAACAACTCGGCCACGCATGCGATGTGAGCGTGGCCGCGGCGCTTGCCAGCCAATGGTCCTGCCCAGTACTTAAGAGTGTTCCCGCCGGAGTGGGTAGTTGCACTGTTCCCTTTCACCTGTTGAAGAGCTTCTGCATGGCGCCAGTTCACTTTTCAAACGACCGCCGCATTTTGCACATTGCATTCGCGGAAAAAATTGAACATCACGCGCTCCTCGTGATCGAACAGATGTTAGATTGCAAGACTGAGGCGTGCCTGACCACCCGCAGCGAGATTGATGCCGCGCTGGTCCGGATGGAAGAACATAACCCACGCGAAATATTGTTCGACGGGACCTGCGGTCCGGAGGAAACAGTTCGAATCATTTGCAGTTACGTTTCGGCCCTGAATGCGAGCGAAATCCGCGTTGCATATTGCCGAGAACTGCTTGGGCACGACTCACGGGTGCTGAACTCAGCGAAAATCTTTTGTTCTCGCGTGTAACAGGAAAAGTACTTCAGTTTGTGAGCAAGAAACTTCCGGAAACAATTTCCAGCTGACTGCTCGCCGCTAAAAGCGCTTCCAGAAACAATCCCGCACCCTTTGCCAAATAACCTTTCCGCTGGAACCAGTCTTCCATTGCGGATTGCAATTTATCCAGGGGTACGCGCTCGCCGATTTCCATGATCCCATCGCCGAAGGGTAGAGTGTCATCGAAGATGCTGGCGTTGGTGAAATTGCGCATAGAGAAATTGTCCAGCCATTTCAGCGGACAAGGAGTGCGCTTACCATCAGCGTCGTATTCAACACGAATTTTGCGGGAAAACATCCTGCAGGAATTCTAAATAACGCGGACCCGCTACATCGCTGGAGAAGGCGTAGCCGGAGCGTGCGAACTGGCTTCGCCATTCACCAAGTCTTTCAATTCCTTGCTCGGCTTGAAGAACGGAATCTTCTTCGCAGGGACGTCCACGCGATCGCCGGTCTTGGGATTGCGTCCCACTCGAGGCTTGCGCTGGCGGGTGCGAAAGCTGCCAAAACCACGAATCTCAATTTTGTCCCCAGCCCGCAGCGAACGGACGATGCTATCAAAGATGGTCTCAACGACCACCTCGCTGTCTTTGCGGGTCAACTCAACCAGACCGGAAACCTCGTCGATCAGATCCGCTTTAGTCATGGTTACTTTGCTCTCCAATTCGTCGAGATACTTCCACCGCGGAGGTCCATGGGTACGATGGCTTCATCCCAGAGCGGTCAACTGCCGTCCTCATAACCTTCTCAAATTTCAGGGCTTGTTGGCAAGAGCCTGATGCGATCACGGCTTGCTACTTCCAAAGATAGTAAAACCCAACCTGCTGATCGAGCAACCTCTCCTTTGTGGGCAGATATGGAGTTACGTCACCGAATAGCAAGTCGAGCAAAGATTTACGGTCGCGCTCAGGGTGCACCAGCACCGGTTCTCCGCTTATGCTGACCGACTTCGCTGTGTCCAGCACGGCAGTGCGGAAATCTCCAATCTGGTCAATAAGGTGCAGCCCCATAGCTTGCTCGCCAGTCCATACCCGGCCATCGGCTATCGACCTGATATCGGACGGTTTGGCGTGACGCCCATCTGCGACCGCCTGCACAAATTGTCCATACATATCATCGATGAGGCCCTGCATGTACTGGCGTTCGGCAGGGGTAAGTTCGCGGGTGGGATCACCGGTATCTTTGAATTGACCTACCTTCAACACTTCCGGTTTCAGCTTTGCCCAGCGCATTAAGTCGCCGTAGTTTACCCACTCGGCGATCACGCCTATCGAACCCACCACGCTGCCGCTATCGGCATAGATTTTGTTGGTCGCCGATGAGACATAGTAGGCGCCGCTGGCCCCGACTGTTTGAATGGATGAAACGATCCGCTTGTGCTTCACATCGCGAACGCGTTTCACTTCGCGGTAAATTTCTTCTGACGCCGCAACTCCGCCGCCTGGCGAATTCACGTGAATGATGATCGCTTTGATGGAATCGTCGTTAGCGAACCTGCGAATGTCGTCGACAACTTCACTGGGATCCAGGATTACCCCGTCAAGATCGACG
>Ga0209168_10000657_pt1 | contig 31338 bp, 33 predicted proteins | sample Coa_R1_FD_187156 | JGI IMG/M metagenome (GOLD analysis project Ga0209168, IMG submission 187156) | Surface soil microbial communities from Centralia Pennsylvania, which are recovering from an underground coalmine fire - Coalmine... | ecosystem: Environmental > Terrestrial > Soil > Unclassified ...
AGCAAATCCCCGCCAAAATTAAGAGTTTTCATGGAGCCTGGCCGCTGCGGCTACGTTAGCCAATCACCGCCCCGAAGTAAAGCGGATGTAAAGCGCCGCTTGCGGCGATCGCCTGATATAATACCGGGCTCTTCATGCCAACAAAATCCAGACCACGGAAACGCGCGGCGCGCAAAGCGGCCCACACCGGGATCCGCATCGTCGCCCGCGCAAAGCTGCCGACGCGCTTCGGGCCGTTTGAGATTCTAGGCATCGAAGGAAAAAACGAACAGGAAAGCGCGGTCGCGCTGGTCCACGGGCCTATCGGTGCGCAGACGCCGCTGGTGCGCATCCATTCGCAGTGTCTCACGGGCGATGTGCTGGCCTCGGAGCGCTGCGATTGCCGGGCGCAACTGGAGCTTTCACTGCGCAAGATTGCCGCGGCGCGCTCCGGCGTCCTGTTGTATTTGCCGCAGGAGGGCCGCGGCATCGGCCTGATGAACAAACTCCGCGCGTATGAATTGCAGGACCACGGCATGGACACCGTGGAGGCTAATGAGGAACTCGGATTCGCCGCGGACTCGCGCGACTATGGCTTCTCGGCCCAGGCGCTGCGTCTGCTCGGGGTGCGCAAAGTGCGGCTGCTTTCCAACAATCCGGACAAGGTCCAGCAGCTAGAGAGTTCCGGGATCCGTGTCGCTGAGCGCGTGCCATGCCGGCCGCGAATCTCCCGCACTTCACGCGCCTACATGGAAACCAAGCGGACCAAGCTCGGCCACCTGCTCGATCGGCTGTAATGAAGCAATCTCGCTGCTTCGGGAGCTAAAGCTCTTTTTTTGGACCCTGAACGTTGCGGCGGAAGCCGCGACCCACAAAGACTATCTATGGAATGACTTCATCTCACTTTCAGTTAGGGAGAAACCATGACGCCCGTCATCCACTCCGGCTCAGCCTTTCCGAATGCCACGCCCGCGAAACTCTACGAAATGTTCATGAATTCGGCGAAACACACTGCCGCCACCGGCATGCCCGCGAAGATTAGTCCCAAAGTTGGCGGCAAATGGTCCGCGTTTGGCGGAATGATTCTGGGCAAAAATCTCGTTCTGCTTCCCAACCGGATGATCGTGCAGACGTGGCGATCGTCGAACTGGAAAAAGGCGGATGCCGATTCCATCCTGGTGGTCGCGTTTGAGAAGGCTCCCGGCGGCGGAGCGCGAGTGGAACTGGACCATGTCGGCGTGCCGATGCACGATCAGGACGGGGTCACGCAGGGGTGGGTGAAGTATTACTGGGAACCGTGGAAGGCGTATCTTTCTGCACGCAAGCGTTAGCTTGCGGCCGCTGCGTCGCGCGCGGAACTGACGGATCGGCGCTTCATGGCAGCCTCGCTCTAATCCCGTTGTTCCGTGCAACAAGGAATGGCTGTTACAATTCAACAAGGCTAACGAGGAACCCGCGATGCAGACCGCCGTCATCAAAGACTCGAACATTCTGGGAGGCGAGCCTGTCTTTCGCGGAACTCGAGTTCCCTTCAAAACGCTGATCGAGTATCTGGAAGGTGGCGAGACCTTAGATCAATTTCTTGAACAGTACCCCACCGTCAGCCGCGACTTAGCAATTCAAGCGATCGAGGAAGCGCAGTCCAGTCTTGTTTCGCAACTAAAATGAAAGTTCTGATCGACGAATGCGCTCCCAGAGCTTTAAAGCAAGCTCTTAGCTCCTACGGATACGACTGCCACACGGTTCAGAATGCGGGCTGGTCCGGAAAAACCAATGGCGAGCTTTTAGGTATCGCCGAATCTGACTTCGATGCGTTGGTGACGTTGGATACAAACCTTAGCTACCAGCAAAACCTCTCGCTCCGAAAGATTGCCATCGAAGTTGTTAGGGAGCGTTCGAACCGGCTGCGTGACCTCAGCGTCCACTTTCCTGCCGTCGCCAATGCTCTGCAATTGATCAAGCCGGGTGAGATTGTCTACGTGGGAATTGCGCCGTGAGGTGGTAAAGACGGAACCGTTCCTGCCGTGACTCCGAAGGCATCGCAGACTCTACCCTCCACCCACCAGATGCACAATTTCAAACCGGTCCCCGGACCGCACTGTGGTTGCGCCCCACGCGAACCTCGGCAGGATTTCCAGGTTGCGTTCAATGGCGACGCGCGCGGCAGGCAGTCCCAGGTGGGACAGCAGAGCGGAGACTTCAAGTCCTTCGGGCACTTCGCGAGTCTCACCGTTGACGACGATCTGAATGGGATTTTGCATCATCAGTATCGAGAAGATCGAGGCATCATCGAACCGGCGCCGGAGTCTTTTCAGCGGCCTTCGATTTTAGCAGGAAGCGCAATTGGGCAAAGCGCACTCCGTCCCTGGCACGCACGACCAGCGACGTGCCTTCACTGATATTCGGCGGCATGGGAAATTTCAGCGCGGCGCAGCCGTCGGCGTCGGTGTGAACTTCGGCGCAGGGAATGCGGCGCTTTTCGTGTTCCAGGCAAGCCTCCACATCGGCGCCATCCACTCCTTTTTTTGAATGTTTCTCGGATAATTTGATCTCAAAATTCACGTGTCCGGCGTTGAACCAATTCTGCGGATTGGTAAGGAGCAGTTCGATCTCATCCTCAGGGGTTTCGATCGCTTCTGGCACGCAATCCGGTACCCGGCGGGCGGGCTCGTTGCCATGCAGCGGCAGCGACCGAGCCTCCAGCTCCGCAATCACCTCGCGGTGCTGCGCCGCCAGAAGCTCGCGTAACTTCGCGGCCAGCTCGGCAGCCTTCAGGGCGGCGGCAAACTCATGGTAGTTGGTGCTACGCCGGTAGACCACCCGGCCGGACAGGTACACCACGGTATCGACAAACGGGTGAGAAGGGCCGCGGTCCTCAGTCTGCACGTGGTACATGGCGTCCCCGACGCGAACATTGGTATTGAAACCGAAATTCATGGTCCGCCAGCCTTTCTCCTGCTCAAACGTTGACGCTTTAATGCCTTAACTGAAACGACGAAATGACGATATATCTTTCGCGTGCATTTGACCCCTTGCCGCTTCGTCGTTATTATAGCTTGTGCTCAGATGACAGGAAACGACCTCCAAGCCTACGCGCCGCTACTTTTACACCTCATCCTGGCGATGGCGCTCTCGGGAATTCTCCTCACGCTTTCTTCAGTGGTGGGATGGCGGCGCCCGTCCAAGGTGAAATCACAGGCATACGAATGCGGCATCACGCCAACGGGTGACGCCCGCGAGCCATTTTCGGTGAAATTCTACCTAGTTGGCATCATTTTCATCCTGTTCGATGTGGAAGCTATCTTCTTGTATCCGTGGGCCTTTATCTTCCGCTCGCTGCGATGGTTCGGGTTCGTTGAAATGCTCCTGTACATCGGCATCCTGCTGGTCGGTTACTTCTATTTGTGGAAGAAAGGGGCGCTCGACTGGAATCGCCCAGCCGTTCGCCGGGATAGGAATACGTGACGGAGAATCCTGACCTCGAGAAAAATCTCAATATCACGAAAATCCGCGCCTGGCGGCCTGCAGCGATCGCGGACTTGATTTTATTTCGTGGCGAAGTGACCGTGGTTGTCCCTCGCGAACATCTCCGGCCCCTCGCCGAGTTCCTGTTTTCAGATCCCGAACTGAAATTCACATATCTTTCGGACGTTACCGGCATGGACCGCTTCCCCATCGAGCCGCGTTTTGAGCTCAATTACCATCTGCTGTCGCTCTCTCGGCGCGACATCCTCCGCCTGCGGGTGCGTTTGCCCGGGCAGGATCCGGTGATCGAGACCGTGATTCCGGTTTGGCCGACCGCCAATTGGCACGAACGCGAAATCTTTGACCTCTTCGGCATTCACTTTGACGGCCATCCGAATCTCCGGCGCATGCTGCTCCCGGAAGATTGGGAAGGCTATCCCCTCCGCAAGGATTATCCCGTGGAGGGGCCTCGCTGATTTCGGATCGGGAGACGACGAGCAAACCTGCGCCATGACCACCGTACAAACCGCTACCGGCCTCGAACAAACCATGGTCCTCAACATGGGCCCCCAGCATCCGTCCACCCACGGCGTGCTGCGCGTGCTGCTGGAGCTGGACGGCGAAAATATTATCAAGGCGGACGTGGACATCGGCTACCTGCACACCGGCGTCGAGAAAACCGCCGAGGCCCTCACCTACTCGCAGGCCATCACCATCACCGACCGGATGGACTACCTCGCGCCGCTTTCCAACAACCTCGCGTATTGCCTGGCGGTTGAAAAGCTGCTGGGAATCGAAGTTCCCAAGCGCGCGCAGTACATTCGCGTGCTGCTCACGGAATTGACGCGGATTGGCTCGCACCTGGTCTGGCTGGGCACCCACGCGATTGACCTGGGCGCCATGTCGGTCTTCCTATACTGCTTCCGCGAGCGCGAAGAGTTGCTCAAAATTTTTGAGCTGGTCAGCGGACAGCGCATGATGACCAGCTACTTCCGCATCGGCGGGCTGGCCCTCGAGCCTCCGGCCGGCTGGACCGATCATGTTGAAAATATCGTGCGAACGTTCCCTGCGCGATTCGATGAATATGAAGAACTGCTCACCAAGAATCGCATCTGGATCGCGCGCACCCAGGGTGTCGGCGTCCTGAGCGCCGAAGACGCCATTGCCATGGGCGTTTCCGGGCCGTCCCTGCGAGGCTCGGGCGTAGATTACGACGTGCGCAAGTATTTCCCTTACTCCAGCTACGACGAGTTCGACTTTCAGGTGCAGGTGCGCAGCGAGGGCGATTGCTACGCCCGCTACCTCTGCCGCGTCGGCGAAATGCGCGAAAGCCTGAAGATTGTGCGGCAGGCGCTGGAAAAAATCCCGCCGGAGGGACCCATCAAGGCCGACGCGCCGGGAATCGTTCCCCCGCAGCGCGAAAAGATGAAAACGGAAATGGAAGCGCTGATCTACCACTTCAAGATTTTCACGGAGGGATTCGCGCCGCCGCCGGGCGAGGTTTACCAGCGTGTGGAGTCGCCGCGCGGCGAACTGGGCTGCTTCCTGGCCAGCGATGGCTCGCCCAAGCCGTACCGCATGCGCATGCGCACTCCTTCGTTCGTGAACCTGCAGGCGCTGCAGAAAATGGTGGTGGGACACCTGGTGGCGGACGCCATTGCCAGCATCGGGACGCTCGATATCGTCCTCGGGGAGATTGACCGCTGATGAATTTGCCTCCGCAGCTGGAAAACAAATTCCAAACGCTGGAGAACCGCTATCCGGTCAAGCGTTCCGCGCTGATCCCCATGCTGTTGTACGCGCAGGATCAATTCGGATTCGTCAGCGATGAAATGATCGAGGAGATTGCCCGCCGGCTGGGCCTGAACACGCTCCAGGTCACCGAAACGATGGCGTACTACTCGATGCTGCGCCGCCAGCGTGCCGGCAAATTTCATGTGCAGGTTTGCACCAACGTGTCCTGCATGCTGCGCGGCGGCAACGCCCTCTACGAATTCGTTCAGAAAAAATTGGAGATCGGCCACAAGGAAACCACCGCGGACGGCGTGTTCTCGCTGGAGGAAGTCGAGTGCCTGGGCGCCTGCACGGGAGCTCCGGCCATGCAGGTGAATTACGATTTTTACGAAAACCTGACCGTCGAGCGCACTTCGCAGATTTTCGAAGCGCTCGAGGCCGGACGCAAGCCGCAAACCTCGACGCCGATTTCGGGTTCGGTGAAAGAGCGCCATCCGGCGGAAGTTCCGGTGATCAGCCGCCTGTTTGGCGTGAAGGATTCGCACAAGCTGGAAGTGTACGTGGCGAACGACGGCTACAAAGGGATGGAGCGTGCGCTGAAGGAATTGACTCCCGAGCAGGTCGTCGACGAAGTAAAAAAATCGAACTTGCGCGGGCGCGGCGGCGCGGGATTTCCCACCGGCATGAAGTGGAGCTTCGTGCCCAAGGAATCGGCCAAGCCCAAATACATCCTGTGCAACGCCGATGAGAGCGAGCCGGGCACCTGCAAGGACCGCCCGCTGATGGAAATGATGCCGCACCAGTTGATCGAGGGCGTCGTGATCGCCGGCCGCTCGGTTGGTTCGCACCAGGGATACATTTATATTCGCGGCGAGTACCGCTACGTGCTGGACATCATGGACGCCGCGATTGCCGAAGCCTACAAAGCCGGCTACCTGGGAAAAAACATTCTGGGCAGCGGATTCGATTTCGATCTGGTGACCCATACCGGCGCAGGCGCCTACGAGTGCGGCGAAGAATCGGCGCTGATGGAATCGCTCGAAGGCAAGCGCGGCTATCCGCGCATTCGTCCCCCTTTCCCTGCCGTGGTCGGGCTATACGGTTCGCCGACCGTCATCAATAACGTGGAGACGCTTTCCTCGGCGCCGGAAATTCTGCGCCGCGGAGGCGAGTGGTACGCCGGGCTCGGTTCGCCGAAAAACGGCGGCACGCGCCTGTTCTGCGTTTCGGGGCACGTCAACAAGCCCGGCATCTACGAATTGCCGATGGGTTTCCCGCTGCGGAAGATCATCGAAGACGTCGCCGGCGGAATGCGCAACGGGCGAAAGCTCAAAGCGGTGATTCCCGGCGGAAGTTCCTGCCCGCTGCTGACCGCCGAGGAAATTGACATCAACATGGATTACGATTCGGTCGCCAAGGCCGGCTCCATGCTCGGTTCCGGGGGCCTCGTGGTGATCGACGAAGACACCTGCATGGTGGATCTGGCGCGGCGCATCATGCATTTCTACGCGCACGAATCCTGCGGATGGTGCATTCCCTGCCGCGAAGGCACCGGCTGGCTGCGCAAGATGCTGGACCGTTTTCACGCCGGCTTTGGACGCCCGGAAGACATCACTCTGGTCGGCGACCTGGCGAAAAACATGCTGGGCCGAACGTTCTGCCCGCTGGGCGACGCCGCGGCCATGCCCACGATCAGCATCGTCAAGAAGTGGCGCCACGAATTTGAAGAACATCTTTCCGGAAAGTGTCCGTACAAGCCGGCCGAAGTGCTGGTCGGTTCGCGCTGAGGATCCCGGGACCCAATGGCAGATTCAAAAGACATCACGCTGAAGATTGACGACCGCGACGTAACCGTCCCGCCGGGCACGCTGGTGATTGAAGCCGCGCGGCGCATGGGCATCGAGGTTCCGTCTTTCTGTTATTTCCCCGGGCTTTCTCTGCAAGCGGCCTGCCGCATGTGCCTCGTGGAAGTGGAAAAAGCGCCCAAGCTGCAGACCGCCTGCACGCTGGTGGCGATGCCCGGCATGGTGGTGCGCACCAGCACGCCGCAAGTGCACGAAGCCCGCAAGGGCATGCTGGAATTTTTGCTGGCGAACCATCCGCTCGATTGCCCGGTGTGCGACAAGGGCGGCGAGTGCGAATTGCAGGACATGGTTTTCACCTACGGCGCGGACAAGAGCCGCTTTCAGGAAGAAAAGCGCCACCAGCCCGAGCAGAAGTGGTCCGAAGCGGTGTATTACGATGCGCCGCGCTGCATCCTGTGTTTCCGCTGCGTGCGCGTGTGCGATGAGGGTATGGACGTCAAGGCGCTCGGCGTCGGCCAGCGCGGTTCGCAGTCCACCATCATCCCCAATGGCGAGGACCACCTGGATTGCGAAGAATGCGGCATGTGCATCGACATCTGCCCCGTCGGCGCGCTGACCAGCGGCACTTACCGCTACAAAACGCGTCCATGGGAGATGTCCTACGTCTCCACGGTGTGCACGCACTGCTCCAACGGCTGCAAGACCACGCTGAGCGTGCGCAACAACGAAATTCTGCGCGCCAACAATCGCGATCTCTCCGGCTTCAATAAGGATTTTCTGTGCGTGAAAGGCCGCTTCGGCTTCGATTTCACAAAGCATCCGGAGCGCCTGAAATTGCCGCTGGTGCGGCGCGACGGCAAGCTGCAGCCCTCCAGTTGGGAAGACGCACTGGCGGAAGTTTCGCGGCGCCTGGCGGAAGTGCATAAAGCTTCCGGCGCGGATTCGATCGGCTTCATCGGCTCGAACCGCACCACCAACGAGGAAAATTATCTACTGGGGCGGATCGCGCGCGCGGCGATCGGCACCAACAATATCGATCATCATCGCACCGCCGATTACGCCAGCCTGATCGCGGCGCTCGGCCCTCAAGCGGCTGCAGCCGGCGCCACGATGACTCAGTTGTACGAGGCCGACGCCGTTCTGCTCGTTGGCCACGATCCGACCGAGCAGAGCCCGCTGGTGGCCTGGCAGATTCGCTCCGCCATTCGCCATCGCGGCGCGCGTCTGTACATCGTCAATTCCAATTCCATCAAGCTGCTGCGCAAGGCTCGCGGCTTTGCGGAAGTGCCCGCGGGCGGCGAAGCGGCCGCGGCGCGCTGGCTGGCGGGGGGAGAAGCGCAGTTCGAGGCTGGAACGATCGAGCGGCTCTCTTCATTAAAGGCTTCGCTGGAAAAAGAAAGCAACGTGGTCATCGTCTTCGGCGCGGAGTTGACCGGCGCGGCGATTCGCGACCTGGTGAAATTCGGTTCTTCCCTGCCCGGCCAGACGCGCTATCTGGCGCTCGGCGACTACGCGAATTCGCGCGGCGCGGCGGACATGGGCCAGCTTCCGGCGATGCTGCCCGGCTACTTGCCCGTCAGTGACGCCGGTGCGCGCGAAAAATTTGGCGCGCTTTGGGGCGCGCAGTTGCCGGAGAAGCCGGGTCTGGACGCGCGCGGCATGCTGGCCGCTGCGGTGAAAGGCGATTTGAAAGCGCTGTACGTGGTCGGCGCGAACCCGGTGAAAACTTTTGGAGGCGTTCCGCCGGGCGGGCGCCTTGGCAAGCTCGACTTTCTGGTGGTGCAGGATATGTTCCTGACGGAAACCGCGCAACTGGCGGACATCGTTCTCCCCGCGGCTTCCGCGTACGAAAAGAACGGCACTACAACCAACACTGCCGGCGAAGTGCAACTGGTTCGCAAGGGCGGCGACGTGATGGGCACGCGCACCGATTTCGATATCCTGCGAATCCTTTCGTTTCAACTCGCACAGCACAAACTGGGGCAGGCCATTCGCCTGCGAACGCCGGAAGCGGCCTTTGACGAAATTCGCCAGGCCGTGCCGGGCTATAACCTGGCGATGGCCACGCTGCTGCTCGGCGAGGCGGAACGCACCGCGCCGGTTTCCACACTGAACGGCAATGCCAAATTCGACGTGCCGGTGGGATCGATCTTCTCGTCGCGCGATACTTTGTTCACCAGCGGCAGCTTGACGCCCTATCTGACCATGGTGCGTTCGTTGCCGGAAGCTGCCGAAGACTACGTGGAAGTGGAGGAGGCGCGCCCGTGAACGAATTTGCCGCGCAGCATCCGCTTCTGGTGGTTTCCTTGCCCAAGGTGGTGATTCTACTTTTTGTTTTGCTCACCGCGCTGGCCTACCTCACCTGGTTTGAGCGCAAAGTGGTGGCGCACATTCAGTCCCGCTGGGGACCGTACCGCGTTGGGCCACACGGATTGATGCAGCCGCTGGCCGATGGCGTGAAATTTTTGTTCAAGGAAGACGTGACGCCCGCGGCAGCCGACAAGTTTGCATATTTTCTCGCGCCGTTTCTGGCGCTGTCCCTGGCGATCACTTCGATTGCCGTGATTCCCTTTGGGCCCAAGGGCTTGACCATCTTCGGCCAGCCCACCCCGTTGGGCATCACCAATCTGAACATCGGCTTGCTGATACTGTTCGCCATCACGTCGATGGGCGTGTACGGTGTGGCGCTCGCGGGATGGTCCTCCAACAGCAAATACCCGCTGCTGGGCGGCCTGCGCAGTTCGGCGCAGATGATCAGCTACGAACTGGCGCTGACCATGTCCGTGGTGGGCGTGATCCTGATGGCCGGGACATTCAACCTCAGCGAGATCGTGACTTCGCAGCAGGGTTTTTACTGGGGATTCGTGCCCAAGTGGAATCTGATCGCCGCGCCGTTGCCGCAAATTCTGGGCTTTTTCCTGTTCTTCACTTCCGCCGTGGCGGAAACCAATCGCGCGCCCTTCGATCTGGCCGAAGCGGAATCCGAACTGGTCGCCGGCTTTCACACCGAGTATGCCAGCTTCAAGTTCGCCATGTTCTTCATGGCCGAATACGCCAGCATGATCACGGTATCGTGCCTGGCCACGATTCTATTTTTTGGCGGATGGCTTTCCCCTTTTCCGCAATCCGGCCTCTGGGCGTTTACGCACTACATTCCTGCCGCGGTTTTCGCGATTGCGGGGCTCGCATTGATCGTGCACGGCGTGCGTTACATCACCATCTGGGGGCGGATCGTGCTGCCGATTCTGGGCGTCGTCCTCTGCGGCCTGGGAGTCTTTTGCGGCCAGCCCGGCGTCATCGACTACATCCAGGGGCCGTTCTGGTTTCTAGCGAAGATTTCTGTTTTTCTGTTCATTTATGTTTGGGTGCGCGGGACGCTGCCGCGTTTCCGCTACGATCAGCTGATGAACTTCGGCTGGAAAGTGCTGCTGCCGCTTTCGATTTTGAACGTGGTGATCACCAGCCTGGCGATCGTGCTGGCGCAACGATGAGCACGGATCGCCATGCCGTGTCGCGCCGGACGTTGCGGGAATCTTGCGGACGCATGGCCCGCGGGAAACTTCGAGGATGGCCTCGAGGGCAACAAAAACCAGAATGATGCTCACGCCGCAAATCGCGATTTTTCTTGTCCTGGCGTCGGTAGCCGTCGCCGGAGCGATCAGCCTGATCGTGCAGCGGCATCCGATTCACAGCGCGCTGTCATTGATCGTAGTGATGGTTTCGCTCGCGGGGCTTTATCTCCTGCAGGGCGCGGAATTCGTGGCGGCGGTGCAAATTATCGTCTATGCCGGCGCGATCATGGTGCTGTTTGTTTTCGTGATCATGCTCCTGAATGCGGGCGCGGAGGAGCGCACCAACGTCAGCCGGCTGGCGCGCTTTGTGGGCGTGCCGCTCGGCGCGGTGTTCCTGGTGGAAGTGGCCTACTGGATCGGGCGGGCCACCCTGCACTCCGGTTCGGGGCCGGCGGAAGCGGTATCGACGCACGATTTGTCCACGCTGCTGTTTCGCGAATACGTTTTTCCGTTTGAGCTGACTTCGTTCCTGATTTTGATTGCCCTGCTGGGCGCCCTGGTCCTGGCGCGCCGCGGGGAGTCTGACTGAGCCCGACCGATTGGGCCGTGTAGCGTGGGATGTGTAGCGCTCGCCTTCAGGCGAGCAGGGTTTGTGGGTCCGAAATGCCCGCCTGAAGGCGGGCGCTACAAATAGAAACACTCTGGGGGAGTTGTGGTTCCGACTTCGTACTACCTGGTGCTGAGCGCCGTCCTGTTCGGATTGGGAGTGATTGCGTTTATTTTCAAGCGCAACATTCTCACCGTGTTCATGTCCATCGAGCTGATGCTCAATGCCGTGAACCTGGCGTTTGTTTCCTTCAGCCGCACGCTGGGCCAGTTGCAGGGGCAGGTGTTCGTCTTTTTCGTGATCGTGGTGGCCGCGGCCGAGGCTGCCGTGGGCCTGGCGATTATCATCCTCATTCATCGCAACCGGAGAACGCTGGACGTGGAAGACGTGGATTCGCTGAAAGACTGATGCCTGTTCTCTCTTATCTCTGGATCCTCCCGCTGCTGCCCCTTCTGGGCGCCGCCGCCAATGGAATTTTCGGCGGACGATGGCCGAAGAACATCATCTCGGCCGTCGCGCTGTCTTCGACCACCCTGGCGTTTCTGGTGGCGCTGGAAGCCGTGCGGGAATTTCTGTCGCTTCCGGCCAACCAGATTCCCTGGATCAAGACGTATTTCACCTGGATTTCCGCCGGCGGGTTTCAGGCGGACTTCGCGCTGCAGGTGGATCAGCTCACGGTCATCATGCTCCTCGTGGTCACCGGTGTGGGCTGGTTGATTCACATTTATTCCACGGGATACATGCATGACGATCCCGGCTACCGCCGGTTCTTCGCTTACCTGAATCTTTTCATGTTCTTTATGCTGCTGCTGATTCTCGCCTCCAATTATCTGCTGCTGTTCGTAGGCTGGGAAGGTGTGGGCCTGTGCAGCTACCTGCTGGTTGGATTTTTCTTCTTGAAGAAATCCGCCACCAACGCCGGGAACAAAGCGTTCTGGGTAAACCGCGTCGGGGACTTCGGCTTCCTGCTGGGCGTGCTGCTGATTTTCCGCACCTTCGGCAGTCTCAACTTCGCGGAAGTGCTGCCGCGCGCCGCGTCCATGTCTGCCGATCCCGCCGGGCAGATCGGGACGCTCACGGCGATCGCGCTGCTGCTCTTTGTCGGCGCCGCCGGAAAATCGGCGCAGCTTCCGCTCTACGTCTGGTTGCCTGACGCTATGGAAGGCCCTACTCCGGTTAGCGCGCTGATCCATGCCGCGACCATGGTGACCGCGGGCGTGTACATGGTGGTGCGCTCCCACGCGATTTTCCTGAACGCTCCGGTGGCCATGCAGGTGGTCGGCATCGTCGGATGCGCGACGGCGCTTTTTGCCGCGACCATCGGCCTGGTGCAGACGGACATCAAGAAGGTTCTGGCTTACTCCACCGTTTCGCAGTTGGGCTACATGTTTCTGGCCTGCGGTGTCGGCGCGTTCAGCGCCGGCATCTTTCACCTGATGACCCACGCGTTTTTCAAGGGCTTGCTCTTCCTGGCCGCAGGCAGCGTGATCCACGCCATGGGCGGCGAGCAGGACATGCGCAAGATGGGCGGCCTGCGCAAGAAAATTCCCATCACCTTCTGGACCATGCTGATGGCCACGCTGGCCATCGCCGGAACGCCGGGCTTTTCCGGATTCTTCAGCAAGGACGAAATCCTGGATGAGGCGCTCAAAGTGAGTCCTGTCCTCGGATGGCTGGGCGTTCTGGCTGCCGGACTCACTTCGTTCTACATGTTCCGGCTGATCTTCCTCACGTTTTTCGGGACGGAGCGCTACGACGAACATCACGTGCACGTCCACGAATCGCCGAAGAACATGACCATTCCCCTGATCGTTCTGGCGATTCTCTCGGTCGGCGGCGGTTGGATGGCCGCGCCCGCGCTGATGGGCGGCGTAAATCACTTCCAACACTTTCTTGCGCCGGTGCTTTCAACCGCGGCCGAGCCTGCCGCGGCCGAATCTTCGAGCGGCGGCAGCGAAATTCTGCAGGCGCTTTTTGGCGCGCCGGTAATCGCGGGCCTGCTCGGCTTCCTCTTGGCCTGGTGGTGGTATATCAAGAGCCCGGAAACGCCGGGCAAGCTGGCGCACTCACTCTCCGGACCTTACAAGCTGCTGTCAGGAAAATATTTTATCGACGAGTTGTATGCTGCGGCGATCGTGCGCCCGCTGGTGTGGCTGTCGGACAAAGTTTTGTGGCATGTGGTGGACGAAGGCGCGATTGACGGCGCGGTGAACGGCGCGGCTACGGTTTCGCGCGAAACGGGCGATCGCCTGCGCCACGCGAGCACTGGAAACATCCGCAGCTACGCCACGTGGATCGTTCTGGGCGTGGTGGTTTTCACTTCCCTGCTGCTCTGGATGGTGGACTGACGTGCAGCAATCCTATTTGCTCTCGATCCTGACCTTTCTGCCGGTCGCCGGCACGCTGGCGCTGCTGCTTCTGCGCGATGAGGATCACCTGTGGATTCGCCGCCTGGCGATGACCACCGCGGTCGTGGAGTTCGGACTTTCCTTGATGCTTTTGCGCGGATTTGACGCGCATTCCACCGGCTACCAGTGGGAAGAGTTCCGTACGTGGATCCCGCAGCCGCCGATTCACTATCACATGGGCGTCGACGGGCTCAGCATGTTCCTGGTGCTGCTGACCACGCTCTTGACTCCGATTTCAATCCTGGCGTCGTGGAAATCGATTGACCAGCGCGTGAAGGGCTTCTTCATCTGCCTGCTCACGCTGGAAACCGGAGTGATCGGCGTTTTCGTTTCGCTGGACCTGTTCCTGTTCTTTTTGTTCTGGGAAATGATGCTGATCCCGATGTATTTCCTGATCGGCATCTGGGGCCACGGCCGGCGAATTTATGCCGCTCTCAAATTCGTACTCTATACAATGTTCGGCTCGATCCTGATGCTGGTGGCCATGCTGTGGCTGTACCGCATCACGGCCGTGGCGGGATATCCGACGTTTGACGTGGCGCAGATTCAGTCGCTGCTGACGAGCGGCACGGTCACCCTGCCGCTGCACACGGAATACTGGCTCTTCGGCGCGTTCTTCCTGGCGTTCGCCATCAAGGTTCCACTTTTCCCGCTGCACACCTGGCTGCCCGACGCTCACACCGAAGCGCCCACGGCGGGCTCCGTGATGCTCGCGGGAGTGCTGCTGAAGATGGGAATCTACGGCATGCTGCGCTTCTGCGTGCCGCTGTTTCCGGACGCCGCGCGGCACTTTGCTCCGGTGATCGCGGTGCTGGCGATTATCGGCATCGTGTACGGGGCGCTGGTGGCCATGGTGCAGGTCGATCTGAAACGGCTCGTAGCCTATTCGTCCGTAAGCCATCTTGGCTTCGTGGTGCTGGGCGTTTTTGCGTTCCACGCGATCTCGATTCAGGGCGCCGTCTATCAAATGCTGAATCACGGCATTTCCACCGGCGCGCTGTTCCTTTGCGTCGGAATGTTATATGACCGGCGGCACACGCACCTGATTTCGGAGTTCGGCGGGCTGGCCACGCCCATGCCGGTGCTTGCCGCGCTCTATCTCTTTTCATGCTTTGCTTCCGCGGGATTGCCGATGCTCAACAATTTTGTCGGCGAATTCCTGATCCTGGCCGGAACCTTCCAGAAGCACGCGGCCTGGGCGGCGTGGGCCTCGCTCGGCGTGATTTTTTCGTCCGTGTATCTCCTGTGGTCGTACCAGCGGGTTTTCTTCGGCGGCGTGACGCAGGACAAGAACGGCAAGCTGCCGGATCTGGACATCCGCGAACGAGGCATTCTGGTGGTGATGGCGGCGTTGATTTTGTGTATGGGCATCGGCTCCACTTTCTTCACGCGGCGCACCGAGGCCTACACGCAAAATGTTTTACAGTTGATGCAACGGCCGCAGGCCTACAACGCCGGCGGAGCGATCGTTCCCGGCGCGGGCGTGAATCCGGCGGCCTATAGCAGCGCGGCATTTTCGGTGAAATCGAAATAAATGTTCCCACCCATCCAAGACTTGTACAGGATTGCGCCCGAAATCGTGCTGTGTGGATTCGGGATGCTGGTGATGTTTCTCTCGCCGCTGGTCTCGAAAGCGCGCCAGGGTTTTCTAGCGGGAGTCGCGCTGGTGGGAGCGGCGCTGGCGCTGGTGGCCACGTATTTCCCGCTGACGCAGCCCGGCCTGGCGTACTCCGGCCTGTTCCGGGCGGATTCTTTCAGCCTGTTTGTCCACTGGATCGTTTGCGGCGCGGCGTTTCTCGTCATTCTCGGCTCCATCCACTACCTGAAACGCGACGATCTGGACGCCGGAGAATTTTGCGCGCTGATCCTCTTCGCCACGGCCGGCATGGGCGTGATGGCCGGAGCGCACGAGCTTCTCACTGCCTTCATCGGCCTGGAAATGAGCTCCATCGCCTCCTACATTCTGGCCACGTACCGCCGCGACGCTCCCCGCTCCAACGAAGCGGCCATGAAATATTTCCTGCTGGGATCGTTCGCTACGGCATTTTTTCTCTACGGGATCGCGCTGTCCTTCGGCGCAACGGGCTCGACGCATCTCGATCTAATGACGCCGCTCGCGAATGACTCCGCGCACACGCTGCTGAAAATCGGCCTGGGATTTATTTTTATCGGCCTGGCGTTCAAAGTCGCCGCGGCTCCCTTCCAGCTCTGGACTCCGGATGTTTATGAAGGCGCTCCGGCTCCGGTGACCGCGCTGCTTTCCACCGGACCCAAAGCTGCCGCATTCGCTCTCGCCCTGCGCATTCTTGCCAGCATTGATGCCGCGCCGCCGCTGTGGTTCTGGGCGTTGTGGGTGGCGGCCGTGCTCAGCATGTTCGCCGGAAATTTGTCAGCCACTGTGCAGACCAGCGTGAAGCGCATGCTGGCTTACAGCTCGATCGCGCATGCCGGCTATATTCTGGTGGCGCTGGCCGCCGCTGCCGCCACCGACCATCCGGCCGAAGGAATCGCCGCCGCGCTGTTTTATCTGGTCGGCTACGCCATCGTGAAGCTGGGCGCGTTCCTGATCGTCGCGCAGCTTGGCGGCCCGGGCGAGCAGCGCGTCGACATCGACGATTTTGCGGGGCTCGGGCGACGCCAGCCGGCAATGGCCGCTTGCCTTTCGCTCTTCCTGCTCTCTCTTTTGGGATTGCCGATCACGGCGGGATTCCTTGGAAAATTCTACGTCTTCAACGCCGCGCTGGAATCGAATCTGGTCTGGCTGGCGATCCTGATGGCGCTGAACAGCGTGATCGGGGCGTACTACTACCTGCGCGTGATCGTGGTGATGTACATGCGGGAACCCGCTGCAGAGGTTGCAGCGGAGCCGGTGCCGTGGACGCTGGCCACCGTGTTGTGGATCGCCGCCGCCGGCGCCGTATATGCAGGGCTCTTCCCCGGACGAATCATCGACTTCGCCGCCAAAGCCGCCCTGAATATTCGATAGCCACCAGTAGGACAGGCTTCAGCCTGTCTGGTTTAAATCCTGCGAGGACGACATCTAAACCAGACAGGCTGAAGCCTGTCCTACTAAAAAGCAAACGGCACGCCCTCGTTTTCGAGAGCGTGCCGCTGAAAATCCAAAAATAAAAACCGCTTACTTCACTTTGGCGAAAATGATGGCAAAGGTGTACAGCGCCATCGATTCGATCAGCACCAGGGCCAGCAGCAGCGCGAACCGGATCGGGGCTGCGGCGCCCGGATTGCGAGCCAGGCCTTCGCAGGCCGAGGACGTCGCGCGTGCTTGTGCGAGTCCGCAAGCCGCCGAGGCGATGGCCATGGCGAAGCCTGATGTGATGGCTACCCAGTTGGTGCCCGCCGCGGCGTCGCCCGGAGCCGTCTGCGCGAACGCAGCCGGAGCGATAAATGCGAACGCCAACAGCGCGAACAAAATCATCGAATACTTCCTCATCGTGTTTCTCCTTCGCTAAGAATAGCCGCTCGGAGGTGGTTCCCGGACATCCCTCGTGCAGCCGGGCTCACGCGAGACAGCGGATCATGCCGGTATGAATTGCCGTTATAAAAATGGAATCCGATTAGTGCTCTTCGGCTACCGCCCCGCCCAGATAAATGATCGGCAACAACGTGAAAACGAACGCCTGAACGAATCCGACAAAGATGTGCAACAGAAGAAACAGCGGCGGAGCCAGCAACGGCACCGGAGCCAGCGCGTATCCCAGGGCGTTGAGTTTTCCGACGAACAGGAAAAGTGAAAGCGTCAGCCCAAGGAACGTAACGTAGAGCAGTTCGCTCACGAGCATGTTGACCCAGAGACGTACGGTGAGCGAAAGCAATCTCGCAAGATGGCTGAAGATCTCGACCACGAACATGATCGGAGACATCACCAATACCGGTCCGAGGAACGTCTTTGCATATTTGAGCGGTCCGTGATGCAGCAAGCCGGCCCAGTTGTAATAGAGAAACACGACGATCGCGCAACCGAGAGGCACGGACTTCTCGGCAGTGGGAGAAGAAAATCCGGGAACCAGGCTGATCAGATTGCTCATCAACACAAACAAACCGATGCTGCCGATCATCGGGAGATATTGCAGCGCGTTGTGGCCGGCGGTGTCTTCGAGCAGATCGCGCGCGCCCACGCCCATGGAATTCGTCAACAGCGCTTCCATGCACTGCTGCGCGCCGCCCGGATTGTCCACCGACAGGCGCCCCTTGAGCCACAGGAAGAAAACGACGGCGATCAGGAAGACGACCAACTCCATGGCGATATGATTGGGAATCGGATATTCGGAATTTTCAGGATGAATGTGCAGCGCCGCGAGCAATGCCAACGCAGGTTTTCCGAGGAGCGCGTTGACCAGTTTTGTCACACCCAAGACTTGCTCTTCCATTTTTCCAGTTGACTCCGGGATTGAGCCTCGCGATCGAGGGCTCTAAGTGTGTGTTTCCGTTTCGCGCCTGGTGCGCACCAGTTCCCACATCAACTCGATCATCACAGCCGCAGCGACCGCGAATAATCCTCCGACCACCGCAGCCACAGGCAACCAGGAACGTGAAACAATAACATAGACCACCGCCAGCAGCAAAGCGAAGCGTCCAAAGAACTTAGCGTAAACGCTTACAGGCACCCGGGCGTGCTCGGAGTTCGCCTGCGCGGTGGAGAGTTTCACGAGGGCGGTGACTCCCTGCTTCAGCCATCGAAAATTCAGCCAGGCAAGCGCCGCGCCCAGGGCCACTCCCGCACCGGGGCGCAAGCCCCAGCGCACCAGGACAAACGCAGCCCCGGCCAGCCCAAATGCGAGCGTCAACCATTCGATGCGATGCTCGGCGGCAACATAAATGGAGTCGGAGTCAGCCATGGTCCAGGTTTCCCGGTCCAAGTGTCCCTGTTTAGGTGTCCTTTGACAAGCGCCGCACCAATTCGATCATTCCCCCGGCAAAGCCCAGCAATCCAAGTAATAGAGTGAATACGGGCGAGGTGTGGATGCGCTTGTCGAGAAAATACCCCGCGACTCCGCCGATGGCCACGCTGGCGACCAGCAGGACCGGCAACTCCATAATGTCAGAGAACTGCCGCACACCTTCTGCGGGCCGCTTGCGCGGCGATGGGGAGGGACTCGAGCCTGGATCCTCAGTGGCCACTGAACCCTGACGGGAAGAACAGCGAGTAGGTCGCCAGCTTCACGAACGGCTCGGGATAAACTCCGGCAGCGACGGTCACGAAGCACAGGATGGCGAAGGCCACTCTCTGCCCGATGGAGATGATCGGCAGCGGCGCGTTGCCCGGTTCACGCAGGTAGGCGTGCATCACGACGCGGAAATAGTAGTACAGCGCGGGCACGATGTAGAGCGCGCCGAAAAGCGCCAGCTCGTTGTGGCCGGTTTCAATCAGCGCCTGCAGGATGAAGTACTTTCCCACAAAACCCGCAAGCGGCGGGATTCCGGCGAGCGACAGCATGAAAATCAAGAGCACCAGGGCGGACAGCGGGCTGCGGCGGTAGAGACCGTTCAGGTCGTCCAGTTCATCGCCGATAATTCCCTGCCGCTGCAGGACGATCAGCACCGCAAACGCGCCGATGGTCATGAAGCCGTACACGAAAAGGTAGAACGCGATGCCCTTCATGCCGGTAATGAAGCCCAGCGGGCTCGAAGCGGCCGCGACGATTCCCAGCAGGATGTAGCCCACGTGCGAAATCGACGAGTAGGCCAGCATGCGCTTCACGTTGGTCTGGGTGATGGCTGCAAGGTTTCCGACGGTGAGCGATGCAATGGCCACGCCCGCAATCAGCATTTCCCAATCGATGCGCACCGGCCAGAACACCGTCAGAAGCAGGCGCAGCAGCAGCGCGAAACTGGCGGTCTTGGAAGCCACGCTGATGTACGCCGTGATGGGCGTTGGAGCGCCCTCGTAGACGTCCGGGGCCCACTGGTGGAACGGCACTGCGGCGACCTTAAAGAACAGGCCCGCGGCCACTGTAGCCAGCGCCAGCAGGATCAGGATGTCCGGATGGCCTAGGGCCAGGGCCGCGTCCATTCGAGCCTGTACGGCGGCGCCAAGCACGTCCAGATTGGTTCTGGGAGGCAATGGCTGGCCGCTGATGGAACTCAGATTGGCCATCGCCCCGATCCCGTACAGGATCGAAAAGCCATAGGCCAGAATCGCCGAACTGAACGCGCCGAGCAGCAGGTATTTCACCGCGCTTTCATTCGAACGCTTGTCGCGGCGCAGGAATCCCGCCAGAACGTAGAAGCTGATGGCCATGGTTTCGAGGCCGACGAATTGCACCACGATATCGTAGCCCGAGGCCATGAACATCATGCCCACGGTGGCGAACAGCATCAGGGCGTAATATTCGCCGTGATTTTCATCTTCCAACTGCAGGTACTTCACCGAAAGGATGATTACCAGCGCCGTGGCGATCAGGAAGATGAAGCCGAAGAACAAAAAGAAAGGGTCCACCAGCAGCGACTGGCTGAATCCCTGGGCTCCGCGATCGGCCACCTTGCGCAGTTGCCACAGGCAGATGCCGCTGAAAATCACTCCCAGCATCGCCATCAGTGCGTTGAAATATTTGTCTCGAGCCTCCAGCAGGTAATCGGTGAGCAGAATGCCCATGGCGAAGAGGACCAGCATCATCTCCGGCAGGAGCAGTCCGCCGCCATCGACTTGCATGAAGGTTTGGAAGGCCTTAAGCATTTGGGCTCATCTCGCAGTCAGCTACTGGGTCTCGTCCTTTTCGTTCGCGCCTCAGATTCGTTCGCCCTTCAGACGCATCGCGCCCGTTATTTCTTTTCCTGCGCAGCCGGAGCAGTCTCGGGAGCGGCCTGCATATTCATGCCGGGCATGCTCTGCCTGTTGGCGCCCGAGTCGGCGGGGGCCATCGCCGGAGTGGGCGCAGGCGCAGCCGCGCGTTCCGCGCCGAAGTATCCGGGATTCACCTGCTCGACGATCTGCTGCACCGGCCGCTCGAGTACGCGGAAGAGCGGCTTGGGATAAATTCCGATCCAGAAGCACAGCAGGATCAGGGGAATCAGTGTCGCGTACTCGCGCGCGTTCAGGTCCGGCAAGTGTTCGTTTGCGGGATTGGTGACCGGACCGAACATCACACGCTGGTAAAGCCACAGGAGATACGCAGCGCCCAGGATGATGCCGGTGACGGCCCAAGCCACGTATTTGATGTTCACTTCGTACGTGCCGCGAAGGATGACGAACTCACCGATGAAGCCGTTGAGCAGCGGCAAACCCAGCGAACTGAGCGTGGCGATCATGTAGATGGCGGCAAAATTCGGCATCGGCGTGGACAGGCCGCCGAACTCGGAAATGAGGCGCGTGTGCCGGCGCTCGTAGAGCACGCCGATCAGCAGGAAGAGCGCGCCGGTCGAGAGGCCGTGGTTGATCTGCTGGATCACGCTGCCGGAAAGGCCGTTAGGCGTGAGCGCGAAAATTCCCAGCGTGCAGAACGCCAGGTGGCTGACCGAGCTGTATGCCACCAGCTTCTTCATGTCCTTTTGCATCATGCAGACCAGCGCGCCGTAAATAATTCCGATGATCGAAACGACCAGCATGATGGTGACGATCTTGTGACGCGCGGCGGCATCCTGCGGCAAGAGCGGCAGCGAGAAGCGGATAAATCCGTACGTGCCCATTTTCAACAGCACGCCTGCCAGGATAACGGAGCCGGCGGTGGGCGCTTCGGTGTGCGCGTCCGGCAGCCAGGTGTGGAACGGGAACATCGGCACCTTGATGGCGAAGGCGAAGAAGAACGCCCAGAACAGCAGCACCTGAGTGTGGGTATCGAATTGCGCCGCGGATGCCAACAACGTTGGAATGTCAAATGTGCCGCCGCCGGCCTTGAAATACAGGGCCAGGATTCCCAGCAGCATGATTACCGAGCCCACCAGGGTGTACAGGAAAAATTTGATCGCCGCGTACAGGCGGCGGTCGCTGCCCCACACGCCGATCAGGAAATACATCGGGACGAGCATCACTTCCCAGAACATGTAGAACAGGAAGAAATCCAGGGACATGAACACGCCCAGCATGCCCACCTGCAGCAGCAGGAACAGAATGTAATATTCCTTGGTGCGAATCTTGATGGCGCTCCAGGAGGAGAGGATGGAGATGGCGCCAAGAAGCGTGGTCAGCATGACCAGCAGCAGGCTGATGCCGTCAATGCCCAGCGCGTAGTGCGCGCCGATGGAGGGAATCCAGTCGTGGGCTTCGGCGAACTGGTAGCGCGGCGCGGCCTGATCCAGGCTGAAGCGCCACAGCAGCGGCAGAGAGACCAGCAGCCCGAGGAAGCCGAACAGGTTGCCGATCACCTTGTGCGCCGTAGCGCTGTCACGCGGTACGAACAGCAGCACCAGCGACCCCACCAGCGGCGTGAAGAGCACCACCGTCAGGATGTGAGTATTGTAAAAGTCCATCTCCCCGCCTCGCCTTCTTCAAAAGCTTTTGCAGCGTTCTTGTAGCGCCCGCCTTCAGGCGGGCATTGCCACGCCACCCAAAATGCCCGCCTGAAGGCGGGCGCTACAGCCGGAATCCCGCCGTCCACAGGTAGTAGCCAAGAAAAACCATTACTCCGATCAGCATCCACAGTGCGTAACGCGCTACCCGCCCGGTCTGCAGCATGCGCACCGGCCAGCTGAACAGCCAGACGATTCGCGCCGCCAGATTCACCAGGCCGTCGACGATCCAAGAATCCCACACGGCGGAAATTCGCGACGTGACCCGCGTCAGCCAGCCGGAACCGTCCACGCCGAGGCCGTTGATGAAATTCACATCGAACGCGCCGAGCGTCAGCGCCAGGTCCTTCACGCGATTGACAAACATCGCGTCATAAATTTGATCAACGTAATACTTGTTGTAGAGGAGCTTGTACAGGAACGGAAACTTGGCTTCGATCTTTCCGGGAACTTCAGGCTGCTGAATGTACCAGCGGTATGCCAACCAGATGCCGAAGCAGGCAACGAGCACCGACAGCAGCATCAAGATGTATTCCATCGAGCCGCCCGAGGCAGCCTGGGACGCGGCCGCTTCGCCGCCTTCCTCCACATGCTTGGCCATCACCGGCGCCAGAAACTGACTGAAGCGGTCACTGCCCCCCAGCGATTCCGGCCAGCCGATCCAGCCGCCGACGATAGAAAGGCCGGCAAGGATGATCAGCGGCACAGTCATCGAACCGGGCGATTCGTGCAGGTGATGTTCGGCTTCGTGATCGACGCGCGAAGTTCCGAAGAACGTCATGTTCACCAGGCGGAACATGTAGAACGCGGTCATGCCCGCAGTGATGAACCCGAGCAGCCAGAGACCCTTGTTGTATTCAAAGGCGTGGCCAAGGATGGCGTCCTTGCTGAAAAATCCAGCCAGCGGCGGAATCCCGGCGATGGCAATCGAAGCGATGATGAACGTTCGCGCGGTCTTGGGAATGCGATTCCACAGCGCTCCCATCTTGCGCATATCCTGCTCGCCGGAAAGCGCGTGAATCACGCTGCCGGACCCGAGGAAGAGGCAGGCCTTGAAGAACGCGTGGGTCATCAAGTGGAAGACGCCCGCGGTAAATGCGCCGACGCCGCAGGCCAGGAACATGTACCCGAGCTGAGAAACGGTGGAGTAGGCCAGCACGCGCTTGATGTCGTTCTGCACCAGGCCCATGGTGGCGGCGAAAATTGAAGTCACGCATCCGACCACGGCCACGACTTCAAGCGCTGTCGGGGCCATCGAAAATACGGCATTGGTACGCGCGATCATGTACACGCCGGCGGTGACCATGGTGGCCGCGTGGATCAAGGCGCTGACCGGCGTCGGACCTTCCATCGCGTCCGGCAGCCAGACGTACAACGGAAGCTGCGCCGACTTCCCTGTCGCGCCGACGAATAGCAGCAGCGCAATCGCCGTGAGCGTAGCGTCGCCCATGGAGAAATGTCCCGCGGCGATCGCCGGCCCAATTTCCGTGAACTGAATCGTGCCCAGCGTGCCCAGCATCAAGAACAGGCCCAGCAGGAAGCCGGCGTCACCGATGCGGTTGACGATGAACGCTTTCTTTCCGGCGTCTGACGCCGATTTCCGCAGGAAATAAAATCCGATCAGCAGGTAGCTGCACAGGCCAACGCCTTCCCATCCGACAAACAAGAGCAGCAAGTTGTTCGCGGTGATCAGCGTCAGCATCGAGAACATGAACAGATTGAGGTAGCCAAAGAAGCGGTAGTAGCCGCCCTCATGCGCCATGTAGCCGGTGGAGTAGACGTGAATCAGGAAGCCGACGCCGGTGACCACAAAGAGCATCACGCAGGTCAGCGGGTCGATCATCACACCCCACGGCACGTTAAAGCGCATGAACGTTCCATTATTCATGTGCATCGCGCCGGCGGGCACCCAATCAAACAGGTTGTAGCTGACCACGCGTTCCGATACCGGCCGCGCGATGAGCTGCCAGATGGCCCCGAACGCGTAGCACATGGACAGGAAAACGCTGCCCACGCAAATCACGTTGACCCCTGCATTCGGCAGCTTGCGGCCGATAAACAGCATCAGCGCCGCGCCCACCAGGGGAAACAGCGGGATCAGCCAGATATGCGCGAGAAAATATTCCGTCGGCATCATGAATTAGCGCTCACTTGCGCCCTGCTGCTCTTTCGCCACTCTTGTTTTCCGTCACGGGCCACGTTACACGTGACACGGGCCACGGCCCTTCTACCACTTCAAAAGATCCATCTCATCGCCCAACAGCGTTTCCCGGTTGCGGAAGAACGCGATGATAATGCCCAGGCCGACGGCCGCTTCCGCCGCCGCATCGGTGATGATGAAGATGGCGAAGGCGTGCCCTTCGGCCGATCCCACCAGGCGCGAGAACGCCACCAGATTGATGTTCACGGCGTTCAACATGAGCTCGACGGACATCAAGATGATGATCACGTTGCGGCGCGTCACCACGCCGATTGCGCCGATCGTGAAGAGGATCAGGCTCAAAAACAAGTACAGATGGATCGGAACCATCACGCTCCTCCGGCTTTCCCGCTCGTCCGGCCCTCTCGGCCGCTTCGTGCGCGTTTCGTCATTGCCCGGACTAGCCCCGGACTAAGTTCCACAGGCTGAAGCCTGTGCGACCAAAACCTTCAAATCCTCTTCTTGGCCATCACTACCGCGCCGATCATGGCCACCAGCAGCAGGATCGAGGCGATTTCAAACGGCAGCATGTATTCGTTGAACAAAACTCTTCCCACCAGTTGCGTGCTGGGCTGCAAGGCTGACGCCGGCGCGGGCGTTCCGAAGGAAACCTTGGACTCGCTGACCACCACCGCAAGCACGAGTTGCGCGCCAACGGCCAGCGCAATCACAATTCCCACGAACCATTGCTTGTTGAATTGAATCTGGTGCAGCGACACGTCCATGTTGATCAGCATGATCACGAACACGAACAGCACCATGATGCCGCCGGCGTACAGAATCACCTGCACGATAAACAGGAACTCGGCGTTCAAAGACAAAAAGATTCCGGCGGTCGCCAGCAGCGCGGTCACCAGAAAAATCGCGCTCTGCACCACATTGCGCCGCGTCACCACCAGGATGGCGGAGATGATGGCCAGGAACGAGAAAAAGTAGAATACGATCTGATCGAGCATGTTTTTAGTAGCACAGCGACTCATCGCTGTGCAGTTTTTGCAACTGCCGGTGCTACAAAAACTTCATCCCACAAACCAACACAGCAAGAAAGGCTGTGCTATTCCTGGCCCACGAACACGTGTTCCTTGTCTTTCTTCTCCCCCGCCCAGCCCAGCCACCCGGCAGCCAGCAACGTGAGCACGGTGGTCAAACCAAACGCCGGGATGTGCCCCCATCCCCAGTGCCGGTGCAGCGCCAGCGCCACGCCGATTCCCATCACGTTGACGATGGAAAGCGGGATCAGAAACTGCCAGCCGAGGCGCATCAACTGGTCGAAGCGGTAGCGCGGAAACGTGAACCGCAGCCACATGAACAGGTAAATGTACAGCCCGACTTTCAGCAGGAACCAGAAGGCGCCGTGCAATCCGGGCTTGAGGCCCGGAAGCATATTGTTGACCGCGGGAATCAGCGGCGCGGCCAAAACGACGGCGGCCACAATCATCAGCAATCCGACCGCAACCATGAACAGGCTCTGCACTTTCACCGGCTGTTTGGGCGCGCGATAAAAACAGTACAGGCCGACGACCAGCATCAGCACGGTCGGCAAGTAGTCCAGAAAATTGAACGCCGGAGTTCCCGCGAACGGCCGCAGCCATCCGCCGAGAAAAAGAGTCGTGGCGATCGACGCTACTACCACCATATTGGTGTACTCCGCGAGGAAATAGAGCGCCCAGCGGAAACCGCTGTATTCCGTCATGTAGCCAGCAACAAGTTCCGATTCCGCTTCCGGCAAGTCAAACGGTGCGCGATTGGTTTCCGCGATGGAGGCTACGATGTAAACGAAAAATCCCACCGGCGCGGCGAATGCGAACCACATTCCGTAATCGCTCTGCGCCTCAATAATCTCCCGAGTGGAAAGGGTTCCAGCCAGAAGCAGCGCACCGACGATGGCCATGCCAGCTGCGGTTTCATAGCTCACCAGTTGCGCCGCACTGCGCAGCGCGCCAAGCAGCGAGTAGTGGCTGTTCGAGGACCAGCCGCCGAGAACGATTCCGAAAATTCCCAGCGCGCCGATTCCCACAACGAACAGGAGGCCTACGTTCAACTCCGCAATCTGAAACCACGGTCCAATTGCCAGCGCGGACATCGCCAGCATGGCCGCGGTCACGGAGATGAGCGGCGCGAACCAGAAGATGGCCTTGTCCGCTTCATCCGGAATAATGTCTTCCTTGATGAGCAGCTTCACCGCGTCGGCAATCGGCTGCAGCAGGCCATGCGGGCCGACGCGCATCGGGCCGAGACGCGCCTGCATGTCCGCCATGACCTTGCGCTCCATCAGCACGATGTATCCGGCGACCAGCGGCAGAACCGCCACGATAATCACGGCGCAAACCAGCGGCACCCAGATGGAGATCAAGAAATGGAGAACGTTCATCAGCATGGCGCTAGCGGTCCACTTCCCCGAGCACGATGTCCAGCGTTCCGATGATGGCCACGACATCCGCCACCAGATGCCCGCGAATCATTTTGTCAAAGGCCTCAAGATTAATGAGTGAGGGCGGGCGAATGCGCACGCGGTACGGCTGCGTGGTGCCGTCGCTCACGATGTAATAACCCAGCTCGCCCTTGGGCGCTTCGATCGCGTGATAGACCTCGCCCGGCGGCGGCTTCAGGACTTTGCCGACCTTGCCCATGATCGGCCCGGTGGGAATATTCTCGATGGCCTGCAGGCAGATCAACCTGGACTGGCGCATTTCTTCCATGCGCACGATGTACCGGTCAAAGGTGTCGCCGTTTTTGCCGGTGGGGATTTCAAATTTGTATTGGTCGTACGCGGCGTAGGGCATGGCCTTGCGGATGTCCCACTTCACTCCGCTGGCGCGCAGCACCGGGCCGGAAGCGCCGTAGTCAATCGCTTCCTTGGCGGAAAGGATGCCGATGCCCTTGGTGCGGCCCACCCAGATGCGGTTTTCGGTCAGCAGCGATTCGTACTCGTCGACGCGCTTGTCAAAGGGCGTGCAGAAACGCTCCACGTCCTTTTCCAGTTCGTCGTACGCCTCATATTGCAGGCCGCCAATGCGGAACGCGTGCGTCGTGAGCCGCGCGCCACAGAATTTCTCAAAAATCTTGAGAATCTCTTCGCGCTCGCGCAGGCAATAAAACAGCGGCGTCAGCGCGCCGATATCCAGCGCGTGCGTGCCCAGCCAGAACAGGTGGCTGGCGATGCGCTGCAACTCGGTAAGGATTGTGCGGATGACGCGGGCCCGCGGCGGAGCTTCCGTTCCCAGCAGTTTTTCGACCGCTTCGCAGTATCCCAGGCCGTTGGAAACCGCCGCGACGTAGTCCATGCGGTCCACGTACGGCGCAAATTGCTGGTAGCTACGGTGCTCCGCGATTTTTTCCACGCCGCGATGCAGGTAGCCGATCACGCACTCCGAACCGATTACTTTTTCGCCGTCCAGCCGCAGTTTCACGCGCAGCACGCCGTGCGTCGACGGGTGCTGCGGCCCCATGTTCAGGACAATTTCATCAGCGCCGAGCACGGTCTGATCGGCGTGAGTGGCAAACGGGATGCGTTCGTCGGGCATGCGCTATTGTCCGCTCTCGATGCCCAGGTTTTCGCGAACCCAGGCGGTGTCCTGCGTCAGAATGTCGTAGTCCTTGCGCAAGGGGTAGCCCTGCCATTCGTCGGGAAGCAGAATCCGCTTGAGGTCCGGATGGCCTTCAAAGATCACGCCAAACATGTCAAAGACTTCGCGCTCCATCCAGTTGGCGGTGGACCAGACTCCCTGCACGCTGGGAACGCGTTCGTCCGCCGACGCCTGCACTTTCAGGCGCAGGCGCTCGTTCTTTTCAAACGAGTACATATTCAAAACGATATCGAAGCGCTTCTCGCGTTTCGGCCAGTCCACGGCGGTGAGATCGCTCAGCCAGTCAAATTTCTCGTTATCGCGGCTGTAGACGGTGATTTCGCCGAGCAGTTCCCGTGCGACCACCAGAATGGCCTGCTTGCGGTCTGTCCAGGCCTCCAGGATCGCCGGCCCGAATTTCTCTTTGTATCGTTTTACGAGGTCGTTATCGAGCGCCACCGGGCCTTCTTTGGGAGGCGGTGGAGCAGCGGGCGGCCGTGGCGCGGCAGGCGCCGGAGGCTTTGCACCAGGCGCGCCGGGAGCGGCCGGAGGTTTCGCGGCGGCTGGAGTGCCAGGCGCTGCGGGCGGTTTCGCAGCGGGAGCGGCAGGCGCGGCCGGAGCAGCAGGCGGTTTAGGTGCGGCTTCTCCCCCGGCGGCCGGCGCTTTCGGCTCAGACGGCTCACTCGGTGGATTCGCAGACGGCTGCTTATCTTCCGGATCGTTTGCCATGAATTAGGAGTAGAGCGGCCACGCGAAAACCGCGCGGCCAATATTAAGTTGTAGCTTTTAGCACACGGCGGAAAACAGAGTCAACCTGTTCCGCGAGCATCTTCAGGCTGATGAATTCGTTTGCCGCCGACCCAAAAAAAATCCCGGTCACCTTCCGTGGCCGGGAGTCAATGGGTTCAGAACCGGGCGCAACCTACACCCATTCGAGGGCGCCCTTTCGATAGAGCCAGACGTACCCAATGATCAAAATGCCGAGAAAAACGAACATGCTCGCCAGGGCGTAAATCTCGGGCAGGCGAAAACCCTCATCGCGGGTGGAGAACAGCACGGCCCAGGGAAACAGAAACGTCGTCTCCACATCGAAGATCACAAACAAAATAGCCACGATATAAAACCGCACGGAATATCGCCCCCGGGTGTCGCCTTCCGCTTCCACACCGCATTCATAAGGCTTTAATTTCGCGCCGACAGCGGCCGGGGTCGGACGAATCAGCTTGAAAACGATGAGTGAAAGGGCCGGAAAGGCGGCCGCGAGCGCGGCAAAAATAAAGATCGGGATGTACTGGGTCGGCATGGCTCTTCTGCTGAAAGGCTCTCCCCGGAGCCCACACGATTACCGCCGGAAATGCTAACACAGGCGTCAAGAGCGAGTCACTCGGTGTTCGTACAGGACTGCCAAGCCGGGACGCAAACCCGTCCCATTCGCGACGCCAAATGTCGCGTGAAGGTAACTCCGTATGGATTGAACAAATTGGACTGGCAATTCGTGCACGGCGGCGGAGGGCGACAGATACAATCGAGCCAGGCTGTTCCGCAACGGAACATATCGGCTTTCGACGGAGGGTCGGAATGCGTGTGGCGATTTTCCTGGTGGGAGTTTGCCTGTTCTTTTCTGCCGCGGCAGCGGCGCAAGGGCCGGCGGGGGTTGGCTCGGAAGGCGGACGTCCGGTTACCTCGGCGAGCGAGCGCGACAGCAATCCCTGGCAATTTGCTGTTGGCTACCAGTATAACCGGGACAACCTGCTGGGCAGCCCGTTCAATACGCACGGCGTGGATTTCAGCCTGGCTCGCTACTTTCGGAGGCGGTTCGGAGTGGAGGCGCAGGTGGGCACCGGTTTTCTGGGTAAGACCGGCCAGGCCACGACGCCGCCAAACCTGAGCTCCAAATCCGTGTTTGCGGGCGGCGGGCCGCGGTTCACCTACACCAACAATACCCGCTACGAACCGTGGGCGCACGTGGTGATCGGGATGGAGCATTTCCGGTTCAGCCAGACTTCGGCATTGCTCGGCAGCAACACCGCGCTCGCCGGCCTGGCGGGAATTGGATTAGACGTACACTTGCGACATCATTTTGCCGTGCGGATAGAGGCCGATGAGATGGAGTCGCATTTCTTTTCCGCCTTCCAGAGATCATTTCAGGCCGTTGGCGGAGTGGCGCTGGGGTTCTAGCGACGTCCGAGAGACTCCACGAATCTATCGAACCTTCGCAGTGACCAATGTCACGCCCATCAGTGCCCTCCATCACCGAGCGCAAACTCAAGCCCGTTGAAAAATACAGAAGCATCGCGATGGCTCGAAATTGAGCTGCCCGGTCGTGGTGTAAAGCTTGTGCAACGGCTTGCTGAAAACACTGTGAAGGGGTGCGGAAATGCCCGGATGGCTGCCTGCCTGGATGTTTCACTTTGCTCAGTGGCTCGATCAGACTTCCTTCGGCCACTTGATGCGCGAGTCGCTGTATATGTTTCCGGTCGTGGAAACGCTGCACGTGTTCGGGATTGTCGCGCTGGTGACGTCCGCGTTCTTGCTGGATCTGCGGCTCTTCGGCATCGGGCCCATGCGCGACGAACCGGTGGACAAACTCGCGCGCTGGATTTTGCCGTGGGTGTGCGCGGGGTTTGCGCTTCAGGTAGTTACGGGGACACTCATGTTTTCCGCTGAGGCGACACGGTCCGCGGTGAATTCCTTCTTCTGGTACAAGATGGCCCTGCTCCTGGGAGTCGGGATCAACGCCCTGGTGTTCCACACCACGGTGTACAAGCACGTGGGGACGTGGAATAACGCGCGCGTCGCTCCGGTTGGAGCCCGAATTTACGGCACGTTTTCGATCTTGCTGTGGCTGGGGATCATTACTCTGGGGCGCTGGTTTTCTTTCCATCTGACGTAGCGCCGGCGTCCCGCCGGCAATTTTTGTGCCGCACGTCGAGACGTCTAAAGCCTGCCGGCAAGCCGCCGGCGCCACGAATTTCGATGTGCTGATTCCTATGCGCTGGAGGCGCGCTCGCCGACCAGCTTGGCGGTCATGGTGATTTCGGCTTTCAGCAGGCGGGAAATGGGGCAGCCGGCCTTGGCGTTTTGCGCGGCGGTATCAAAGGCGGCTTGATTCGCGCCGGGAATTTTCGCAGCCACGTCGAGATGGACCTTGGTGACGGTGAACCCGGCGTCGGTCTTTTCCAGCGTGACGGCGGCGGTCGTCTCAATCGACTCTGGAGTGATTCCGGCATTGCCGAGTTGCGCAGACAGCGCCATGCTGAAGCAGCCGGCATGCGCCGCGGCGATCAACTCCTCGGGGTTGGTGCCGACGCCGTCCTCGAAGCGCGTGGAAAAAGAATACTGCGCGTTGGACAGCACCTTGCTCTCCGTGGAGATTTTTCCCTTCCCTTCCTTGAGCGAACCATTCCAAACGGCTGATGCTTTTCGTAGCATGATTATTTTTCTCCTCTGCGATTGAACTGCCTAAAATTCCAAAAAAAACTGCGACAAAACTATTACGGTTGTCATTCAGAGCGAAGCGAAGAATCTCTCCGTGGGTTCTTCTTCGATTCTCTTCGTAACGTTAGTCTCCGCTTATCGTTCAATCGAAGAGAGATTCT
>Ga0209168_10000659_pt1 | contig 31246 bp, 29 predicted proteins | sample Coa_R1_FD_187156 | JGI IMG/M metagenome (GOLD analysis project Ga0209168, IMG submission 187156) | Surface soil microbial communities from Centralia Pennsylvania, which are recovering from an underground coalmine fire - Coalmine... | ecosystem: Environmental > Terrestrial > Soil > Unclassified ...
GCGTGGCCGGGCGACCTTTCGTTATGCCGCCAAAAGAGCCTCCCCGTCTGTTCTTGGTCGATGGGTACGCCCTGATCTATCGCGCCTTCTTCGCCCTGATCGCTCGTCCATTGACCACGAGCCGCGGCGAAAACACGTCGGCCGCTTGGGGCGTCGTCAACTTCCTGCAACGCCTGCTCGCGACGCACCGGCCCGACTACCTCGGTTGGGTGCACGACTCGGGGCTTTCGTTCCGTCACGAGCGCTATCCCGATTACAAGGCAACGCGCGAAAAACTCGGCGAAGAGCTGCAAGCCGATTTCGATCGTGGGATGGAGCGCATCGGGAGTCTTCTCGATGCGTACAAGGTTCCCGTGATCACGCTCAAGGGCTACGAGGCCGATGATGTCATCGGCACGATGGCCAGACTCGGCGTCGATGCGGGACTCGATGTGGTCGTCGTGTCCGGCGACAAGGACTTTCAGCAGCTCGTTCGTCCCGGCGTGCGTTTGCTCAATCCGGGTCGAGGCGGCGCTGCGGCCGTCGAAGAGCAATGGGTCACCACCGAAAACGCTTCTGAACGACTCGGCGTCCCAGCCGATCGGGTCACCGATTACCTGGCGCTCGTGGGCGACTCGTCCGACAACATCCCGGGTGTGAAGGGGATTGGCGACAAGACCGCAGCCGAGCTCGTGGCGACGTATGGAACGCTCGAGAACATCCTGGCGAACGCGGAATCGATTACCAAGAAGCGGCCACGCGAAGCACTCCTGACGCAGGCCGCCGCGGCGCGCCTGTCCAAGGAATTAGTCACAATTCGCGAAGATTTGCCGATCTCCCTCGACCTGTCGGCGATGGCTGTTTCCGAGCCCGATCACGCACGGCTCAAGGAGTTGTTCGTCGAACTCGAATTCCACTCGCTCGCCAAAGAGCACGCGACGGCCGCGCCGCGTCCGGTGAAGCGCGCGCGCTATGTCACAGTCGACACGATGGTCGCGCTCGAAAAAGTCTATGCACGCGCTCGCGCTGTACCGTACATAGCCATCGACACGGAGACGGTCGTCGATCCCGACAGCCCGCTCGAGATCGACCCGCTGCGATCGAAGCTGGTCGGCTTGTCGATCGCCGTTGCGCCCGGCGAAGCGTACTACTTGCCGTTCCGACATCGCCCGCACCAGCTGGCTCAACACGAGTTGCTCCCCGACTCCGCGCCGCCGTCAGCGGCCGACGCATCCGCCGCCATCCGGAATTTGCCGGCCTTCGACTCCGCCGAGATGGCGCCGCTGCGCGCGCTCCTCGAGGATCCGACGGTCCGCAAGACTGCTCAGAATTCCAAATTCGACACATTGGTGCTGCGGCGGGCCGGCGTTAGGCTCGCGGGCGTCGACTTCGACGCGATGATCGCGAGCTACGTGCTCGACCCGGGGCGCCGTTCGCACGGCCTGGACGTGCTTGCGCTCGAGTTCCTCGACCACAAGATGACGACGTACGATGACCTGTGCGGCAAAGGTCGCAACGCCGTCCCGTACGACGAATGTGCAGTGAGCGCTGCACGCGATTATTCGTGCGAAGACGCCGACATGACGCTGCAAGTGCGGGCGATCTTCGAGCCCCAGCTCGACGCGTACTCGCTGACGAAGCTCATGTGCGAAATCGAGATGCCGCTGGTGGGCGTGCTCGCGGAAATGGAATGGCAGGGTGTGTCGATCGACCGGCCGTGGTTCGCCTCACTCAAAGAGCGGTTTCAGCGCGAACGGGAGCGCGTAGAGCAGGACATTTACGAGGCCGCGGGAGAGCCGTTCAACATCAACTCGAATCCCAAGCTTCGTCAGATTCTCTTCGAGAAACTCGAGCTTCCCGTGCTCAAGCGGACTCCGAGCGGACCATCCACCGATGCGTCCGTGCTTCAGCAGTTGGCGGAGCAGGGCCACGCGCTTCCGGCGCTCCTCATGGAATACCGTGAGCTGTCGAAGCTCGAGGGCACGTATCTCGATGCGCTTCCCGCGCTCGTGCATCCAGGAGACAGCCGTATTCACACATCGTTCAACCAGACTGTCGCCAGCACCGGGCGACTGTCGTCGAGCGATCCAAATCTTCAAAACATTCCGATTCGGCGCGAGCTCGGTCGAGACATCAGACGTGGCTTCATCCCGCGTCCGGGTTGGAAATTGATCGCCGCCGACTATTCGCAGATCGAGCTTCGGCTGCTCGCACATCTTTCCGCCGACACGGCGTTCGTCAACGCCTTCCGCGCCGGTGGAGACATCCATCGACAAACGGCGTCGATCATCTTCGACGTGCCTATCGAACAGGTGACGTCGGACATGCGTGCGCGCGCCAAGACGATCAACTTCGCGACGATTTACGGACAGGGTGCCAACGCATTGTCTCGCCAGCTGCGCATCGAGCCCGCTGAAGCGAAGCGATTCATCAGCGAATACTTCGAGCGCTTCCGTGGCATTCGACTCTACCTGGATTCGATGGTCGAATTCGCGCGCGAGAACGGGTACGTGCAAACGTTGTTCGGCCGGCGCCGATACATCACGGAGCTCCGCGATCGCAACTTCAGCGTGCGCCAATTCGGCGAGCGTACAGCCACCAACTCTCCCATTCAGGGCTCCGCTGCGGATCTCATCAAGATCGCGATGATTCGCATCCACGACGCACTTCGCGCGCGCGGCGCGCGCTCGATCATGATTCTCCAGGTGCACGACGAGCTCGTGTTCGAGGCTCCGACCGACGAGGTCGCGTCATTGCGCGAGCTCGTTAGTCACGAGATGGAGCATGCCGCCGAGCTCTCCGTTCCGTTGGTCGTCGATATCGGTGTCGGGGACAACTGGCTGGATACGAAGCAATGACGGGCCCAGCGAGACATTGGGAAGAATCAATCGTCTTGATGAACATCCCTCTCGCCTCCGACGATCCGACGGCCGAGGACGCCCGCGCATGGGGTTGTGCTTACGACAACGCATCCACGTCCTGTTTTGACCGCTTTAGCCATTCATCTAAGCGCGGCGCCCCGACGCGGCCGTGCCTTACGCGGCTTCTCGTTGATCGAATTGCTCGTGGCACTGCTCATCATTGGAATTCTGGTCGGCTTGGCGATTCCGCGTTACCACGAGTACAAGCGGCGCTACTATCTGACGACGATGGTCACGGACCTGAGGAATCTCGCCACGACCGAGGAAGCGTACTGGAACATCACCGGGACGTATAGCATGGATCTTCGAGTGATCCAGTACAGCAGCAGCCCTCGTGTCTCGGTCAGCATGGTGTCAGCCGACACGCTGGGTTGGGCCGCGAAGGCGAGTTACTCCGGTGATAGCGCCATGTGCGCCATCTACTACGGGAATGCACCGGTTCTGGCGCCGGCCACACTCAAAGATGTCATCGGCTGCACCCAGTGACTTGGCCGCATAGGACGCTCGCTTAAGGCCGTCTCATTTGGCATTGCAGTCTGCCACAAGCATGGCAAATCGAGCGGTCAAAATACCTCCTGCGCCACGCTGTGCCCGCCATAAGTCCCTTATTCGCAAGATCTTATCACAGCCCGCCGAGGCGGCACCTCCATTGCCCTGCACGGCTCCGTGAGTCACGTGTCGTGGCGTCAATCATCGGTCATGGGGAACGTCCTATGTCTCGCCGCCAAACAGGCTTCACCCTAATTGAGTTGCTGATCGTGGTCGTGATCATCGGCATCCTTGCCTCGATCGCGATTCCGAAGTTTTCGGCCACAAAGGGCCGGGCATTCACGGCAACGATGCGGTCCGACCTTCGCAATCTCGCGACCGCTGAGGAGTCGTACTACTATACGAACGACGTCTACTCGACCGACCTGACGGCAATCAATTATTCGCCGTCCCAAGGCACGACGGTGACGATTGGCGAAGCGTCGCCATCCGGCTGGTCGGCAACCGCGAGCCACCCCGGCGCATCTTCCTCAGTGTGCGCGATCTACATTGGCACTGCTACACCGCCGTCCCCTGCCACTGTGGAGTCCGTCGTCGCCTGCAACTAGCGAGATTGCGGCGCGGCAATGATCGTCGAGGGGTGCGTTGACGCAGTGGTATCGCGAGTTCGATAACAGAAAAACGGGAATGACGTTCGCCATGGATGGCGGCTTGTGGCTGCACCGGCACGTGTACCGGGGGCAGCCCATGGCGCATCTGGTATCCACCGATCGTCAGCGATTGTTGGACTACGGTCGCGAAGTTGGGCTCCCTCCCGAACGTCTCCAATACAAACCGCTCAAGGATCCACGCACGGGCATTCGGCGTGACGCCTGGCATTGGGATCTCGTTGGTCCCTTTCTTCCCCCGCGCTGAACCCACGCGCGTCGCACCGCGGTTCGCGGTTGTTGACGCCCGCATCGAGCACAAGAAGATTGCACGCATGTCAGCGGCCTGTCGTGTTGCGATGCAGCCCCTCGTGCTCGTCGTGCTGCTCGCCTCGTGCGAACGCTCCCGGCAGCCCGCGCCCACGCGCGCCCCTCCGCCTAACGCAGCCGAGTCTGTCGCGACGCAACCGGCGCCCGCGCCGGCCACCCAATGGGACTCGAGCGCGGGTCCGGTCGTGCTTGCCCGCGGCGCATCCGCGGCCAACGCGTGGGTCGTGTTTCCGGACTATAGCGACAGCACGGTGCCCGACACGTTGCAGCTCGATGCCTCCACCTTGCGCGGAGACTCGGTATCCCTCGTTGGTCGCGACGGCGCGGTCGCCCGGGTGCCGGTAATTTCAGCGGGCTCGAAGGAATGGGCGGGCGATGAGTGCGTCGAATGGCCCACCGCGACGCTCGGGGTCGGTCGAGACACGACACGGTCTGCCGGCTGGACGGTCGGATTCGTGGAACAGCACGTCTCGGCTGTGCGCCTCGACTCGCTCGACGGCATGTCGGGCACGGACTCGGCGCGCTTGGCGGCAGATTTGACCCGGCTTGCATCGGCGCTGCCGGATGACACGAGTCGGACCTTTCGCGGGATCCCGTTTTCGGTTCGCTACGCATACCGGTTCGAACCCGTTCCCGGCACGGAAGGCGTCGTAGCCGATCTCGTTAGGCGGCTCAATCAGGAGGCATCGCCCCTCGAGCAGCACACCTTCCTCATCGGCGAGCGGAGCGTGGCGGCGCCCGACGCGCCGTTCCACGTCGCGTATCACGAGCGCGCCGGCGGGTTGGAGGAGGTAATCGAAACGACGGATGTCCTCGCCGCCGTGCGCTTGCCGTCGGCACACATTGGACTGTTCGTATTGCGCGAAGGCCAGGACACCAACGCGTACGCGCTCATCGAGCGCCAGCCGGACGGATCCTGGCGCGTACGGTGGACGAGCGTGCACACCGGCTGTTAGGCGACGCCCGCCCAACCGCGCCTGGTTATCCGGCGCGACCGAGCGCGGCCGGCGCTTCTATCCGGCGCCCGGCAAAGCCGGCGAGAGCAAAAAGCGTGAGCACGTAAGGAAGCGCGAGGAAGAGCTGATACGGCACGCTCCAACCCATTGCCTGAAACAGGAACTGGAGCGCGCTCGCGGCGCCGAACAACAGCGACGCGATCACCACTCCCATCGGACGCCAACGGCCGAGCACGACGATGGCTATCGCGATGAAACCGCGCCCCGCCGACATGCCCTCCGCAAACGTGCCCGACTGAGACAACACGAGCGTCGCGCCGGCGACGCCGCCCAGCGCGCCACCGATGAGCAGTGTGATCCAACGCCAGCGAGGCACGTGCACGCCCGAAACCCGAGCCGACTCCAGTCGTTCTCCGATGGCGCGAATCGCCAGTCCCGCGTGCGTCCGATACAACAGCCACCACAACACGGGCGCGACGACATACACGAGATACGTCGGCGGAGGCTGATCGAAGAACGTCGGGCCGAGCACGGGAATGCGAGACAGGAGCGGCACCGCCATGGAACCGGTCGTCGGGACGGTGAGCGCCGCACCCGTTGCCCCGTACAGCCCGCGATACAACGCGCCCGTTAGGCCGAGGACGAGCAGATTGATCGCGGTCCCGGTGATGATTTGATCTGCGCGCATCGCCACGGCGAACACGCCGAACAGCCCAGCCACGGCGATTCCCGCCAGGCATCCGGCGCCGAATCCCAGAGAGACATGGTGGCTGCCCGCGCCGAGCAGCGCGCCGAAGGCACCGCCGAGGACGATGCCTTCGAGCCCGATGTTGATCACACCGGCTCGCTCGACTACGAGCTCCCCGAGCGCGGCCAACGCCAACGGTGTTGCTGTTCGAACGGACGCCTCGAGGAAGCTCGTGAGTGCCGCGGTCACGATGCGTCTTCCCGACTCGCCAATCGCACGCCGGCAAATCGTCCGATGACGCCTGCCGTGGCGCCACGGCGGCTCATCGCGAGCAGCAGAAGAACGAGTGCCGCTTCTACTGCCGTCACGACGACGGACGGGACCGATGCTTCGCGCTGCATGGAGAGGGCGCCTGCCTCGAGGGCTCCAAACACGATCCCCGTGCCCAGAACGCCCAGGGGATCGAGGCCGGCGAGGAGTGCGACCGCGATCGCCGTATATCCGTAGCCGGGCGAGATGTTCTCGTACAGCGCGTACGTGACGCCGCTGACTTCGATCGCGCCGGCCAGGCCGGCTAACGCGCCGCTCACAAAGAGCACGTTGGTCGTCGTTCTGGCGACATCGATCCGTCCTGCGACCCGCGCCGCGTCCGCGTTGGCGCCGATCACGCGGACGCGGAACCCCGCGGCGGTCGATCGCATCGCCCACCACAGGATGACCGCCGCCGCCACGCCTAACGCAAATCCCCAGTGCAGTCGAGTGCCTGGAATCAGAACGGGCAGGCGCATCCGCGACGGGATCGGATTGCTCTGTGGGTATGCGTGACTCGGTTCCTGCAGCGGACCACGCACCAGGTAGCCCACCAGGTCCAGGGCGACAAAATTCAGCATGATCGTGCTGATCACCTCGAGCACCCCGAATCGCGTACGGAGAACCGCGGCGATGCCGGCCCAACACGCGCCGCCGACCGCGCCGGCGATGAGCGCGATCGGGAGCGCCGCCGATCCTAACGCATCGCCCCACGCGAGCCCGACGGCCGTTGCCAGCGCGGCGCCCACGAGCAACTGTCCATCGGCGCCGATGTTCCACACGCCGGCGCGAAAGGCGATCGCGACCGCGAGTCCGGTGAGAACGAGCGGCGTCGCGCGCACCAGCGTCGAGGAGGTAAGCGCGTACCAATTGCCGAACGATCCGCGCCACAGCGCACCCAGCGCGAGCGTAGCATCGAAGCCCGCCAGTCGCAGCGCCAACCATAGCAACGCGAGCGAGGCGGCTGCGACGATAGCCGCAGTGCCGGCGGCGCTCACTGAAGACGCGAAGCGGCTACGCGGAAGATCGGTGGAAGGGACTGCTGAGGGTGTCGAACCAGGCATAGTGTGCCGCCTAACCGCGACCGCCCGCAAGACGGACGCGATAGCGATTGGCCCGGAGTCGAAACATCGCGATCGTGCCGAACACTGGGCCCAGCGCGAGCGGCGCGAAGGCGTAGCCCCATCCCCAGTGCGCGACCCACACCGGCACGGCGCGGATGCTTGCCACGGTGAGCAAAAAGCCGAGGCACGTTTGCATGGTCAGCGCGGTGCCGACGTACTCGGAGGGCGAGAGCTCGGTCACACACGCGGAGAACTGCGCCGAGTCGGCAACGATGCTCACGCCCCAGACCAACGTAATGGCGCCAAGGATCAGCGGCGACGCGCCGGCGCGATACGCGAAGCCAACGCCTAACGCACAGGATCCGCTCACGACCATCGCGGTCATGGTCGTCGTCGTGCGGCCGAAGCGGTCGGCAACCAATCCGGCAACCACGCATCCAATGGCGCCCGACGCCACCGTGGCGAACGCCATCAGGCTCGGCGTCGCGTGGGGGAGCGCGTGCTGGGCAGCGACCGCGGCCCAAAACAACGCGATCCAACTCCACATCGCGTAGAGCTCCCACATGTGCCCGAGGTAGCCCGCGGTCGCCAGCAGCACACCGCGATCGCCGACCACGCGCCGTAATCCCGCGATGCTCACGGCGGCCGATGGCGCCTGAAACGGCCCCTCGCGAACGGCGAACAGGAACAACGCTGCGGCAGCCAATGCCGCCACCGCCGAGACCAGCAGAACGGCACGCCAATTCTGGTTAGGCGCCAGGGCGCTGATCAGATGCGGTGAAGCCGATCCGATCGTGAGGGCACCGACCAGTACGCCGATCGCCAGCCCTCGCCGCGAACGCCACCATCCGGCGACCAACTTGATGCCCGGCGGGTACACGCCGGCCAACGCCGCTCCGGTGACAGCCCGCAACGCGAGCGCTCCGGATGCCGTGTGCACTCGCTCGGCGATCAGCACGGTCGCGATGCCGGCGATCATAGCGCTCCAACCGGCGAACCGCTCGGCGCGCCAGCGGTCGCTGAGCATGAACACCGAGGCGACCAGCGTGCCCGCAACGAATCCGAGCTGCACCGCCATCGTGAACCACGGGCCGCTCGCTGCGGGTAGATGCCATTCGCGGATCATCGCCGGTGCTGCCACCGTCGCGCTGAACCATGGCGACATACCGAGAACGAGACATACGGCCAGAATGGCGAGCTGTGATCGCGCCGACGCCTCGTGAGAGGCCTTCACGCGGCGCCGACCATCGCGCGACCTGCCGCCTCGCGGTCCAAGGCGACATCCCGCGCGCGACCCTCGAACATCACGATGAGACGATCCGCCAGCGCGATGACCTCATCCAGATCGCTCGAGTAGATGACAACCGCAGCACCCGAGTCGCGCGCAGCGACGAGTCGCGCGTGCACGGCGACCGTGGCCGCGATATCCAGGCCGCGCGTCGGGTTCTCGACGATCAGCGCGTTAGGCTTCGATGCGAGCTCGCGGCCCAGCACGAGCTTCTGCTGATTTCCACCCGAAAGCGCGCCGACCATCGTCTCGGTGGAGGGCGCGCGCACGTCGTACTCCGTGAGGATCGTCGCCGCACGCGCTCTGATGCGCGGCCACGGCAGCCGCCCGCGCGCGGATCCGGCGTCACGCAAGGCGAGATTCTCCGCGATGTCGAAATCGAGAATCAGTGCGTCGCGCTGCCGATCTTCCGGAACGAATCCGGCCATGGGCGGCGTCTCGACGCGCCCCGTCGCCGCCTCGAGACGCCCAGCGAGGCAGAGGAGCAGCTCATGTTGGCCGGCGCCGTCGATGCCCGCGATGCCAAGCACCTCCCCCGACCGAACGTCGAGATTCACGCCGCGCGCGCGCATCACCCCGCGCGTGTCGAGCACACTGACATCTCGAGCCGAAAGGACGACAGAGCCCGGCTCCGTGCGTCGGGCACGCATCTCCGTCGGAGGCGCACCGCCGAGCATCGCCTCGGCCAATGTGATGCGATCCACGTTGGCGACCGATTCGGCCAGGACGGTGCGGCCTTGGCGCAGCACCGTGACATCGTCGGCGACGGCGAGTGCGTCGGGCAATTTGTGGGTGATGAGCACGACGGTGCCGCCGGAGTCGGCGAAGCGACGGAGCATCGGCAGCAGATCATCTGCTTCACGAGGGGCGAGCACCGCCGTGGGTTCGTCGAGAATCAACGTGCGCGCGCCGCGCGCCAGGGCTTTCACGATTTCCAGCCGCTGCTGCGCGCTGACGGACAGATCGCCCGCGCGCGCATCGGGGTCGAGCGCGAAGCCCACGAGATCAGCGATTTCTCGCACGCGCGCCCGGACGCGCTCGACCCGGTACGGCCCGTGACCGCCCAGCGCCACGTTCTCGGCAACGGTCAGCGCGGGAATGGAGCTGAAGTGTTGGTGCACCATGCCGATGCCTAACGCAATCGCGGCGGCGGGCGACGGTACGTTGACGGGCTCCCCATGCACGCGCATCGTGCCCTCATCCGGTCGGACGAGTCCGAAGGCGACGCGCATCAGCGTCGTCTTGCCCGCACCGTTTTCGCCCAGGAGAGCGTGCACGGTTCCATCGCGCGCCACGAGCGATGCGTCAACGAGGGCGCGCACCGATCCGAAGCGGCGCGCGATGTTCTCGAGTGCGAGCGCAGCGCTGCTCGTCGTCACAGGCCCGTGGGTGCGTGCAGGAACGACCACGGGATTCCGAACTTGGCGCTCACATCCGCGGCGAGCGCCTGGACGCCGAGTGTCTCGGTTGCATAGTGGCCCGCGTAGATCAGGACGATGCCCAATTCTTCGGCGTCGATTGCCGTCCAGTGGGGCCCTTCGCCGACGACCAGCGTGTCCACGTTACGAAGCGCGGCCTCGGCAAGCGTGTCGTGTGACGCGCCGGCACCGGTGCAGATGGCCCATCGCCTGGTCAGGCGGTTTTTCTCGCACGATGTATGGCGAACAGCCCCGCCATAACGATGCGCGAAGGTTGTCACCCGTTCGATCAATTCCGCGGTCGGCGTATTCGACTCGCCACCCACCCCGATGTCGATCGCATGGTGTCGCGCGAAGCCGGATGTTGGCGTTAGGCCGAGCTCCCGGGCCAGGAGTACATTGTTGCCGAGGGTGGGGTGCGCGTCGAGCGGGAGGTGCGCCGAATAGAGCGCCAAACGTCCGGTAATGAGCGCATCCACTCGCCGGAGCGCGGGGCCGCGCAGCGGCCGCACGCCGCCCCAGAAGAGGCCATGATGCACGAGCAGGAGATTGGCTCCGGCGGCGACGGCGTCACGGATCGTTCGCTCGCGCGCATCGACTGCCGCGGCGATTCTCGTGATGTCGTCGTCGCTATCGACCTGAACGCCGTTCACCGCATTGGGATAGTCCCGTATCTCGGTGATGCGCAGACAGTCATCCAAATACTGCGCGATCTCCGCGAGCGCGGGCATGCTCAGCGCGCGCCTGTCGAGTCGACGAACTCGATGCGAGGCGGGTGCAACCGCCCGTCAAGAATCGCTTGGCGCGTCGAGTCGAGGCGCGCTTGGAGGGCCGGCGTGATGAGCGACTTGAGTGCCGGATTGATGACGAGCTTGGTCACGTCCGAACCTGTCCCCAAGTAGAGGATGCCCGGCTTGAACGTCCGTGCCTTCACTTGCCGCGCGACCGTTAGGAATGCGTGCGGCAGATCGATCACGACGCTCGCGATGACGACGCCCGGCGCCACACTGCTCTGGTCCGAATTCGCTCCAAAAACATAGACGCCTTTCGATTCCTTCGCGGCCTGGAAAATACCCAAACCGGCGGCGTCGGCATTCTGGAAGATGAAATCGGCGCCACGTTGGATCTGCGCGAGCGCCTGCTCCTTGCCGGCGCTCGCGTCATCCCAATCCCCGATGTAGGACGTGAGGACAGTAACGTGTGGATCAACCGCGTGCACCCCGGCGGTGAACGCCAGGAAACTGCTCTTCACGGGCGGAAGGTCTGTGCCGCCAATGACGCCGACGATGCGCGAGCGCGAAAGGGTTCCCGCGATGATCCCGGCCAAGTACGAGGGCTCTTCGAATCCGAAAATCATCGGCGCGACGTTCGGCCCCGACCGATTGCCCGACGTGGTGATGTAAATGGTGCGCGGATACTCGGGCCCGACCCTCGATGCGGCGTCCTGGAATTCGAAGCCGTGGCCGAACACGAGATTGTATCCCTGCGCGCCGTAGGCGCGAAAGTTCTCCTCGAAGTCGGCGGGAGTCTTTACTTGGATATGGCTTATATGTGCGCCCATACTGTCGCGAATACGCAAGAGGCCTTGATAGGCGCCAGCGTTCCAGGCGTGGTCGGAAATCGGGCCTGGCGTTAGCAGCGCAACCTTGAACGCAGTCGAATCAGCGGCCTTACCGGAAACGGCGCTACTGCCGCAGGCCGTAAGTGCGCAAATGTGGAAGAGTGTGGAGAACAGTCGCACACGCCTGTGTACAGCTGGCATAAGATCTTGATATGTATGGCGTTGTAAGCGTGCAAAAAACGAAGAAGGCGACAACCGAATGTGGGTTGTCGCCTTCAAAAGTACTATGACGGTGCCTGACTACAGAGTAGAGCGTTAGCGCCCGAAGGCTAGAGAGGGCGTTTCCGCTTCCTCGGGCTCGACCGGCTCCTTGGCATCAGTGATTCGGACAGTGCCGTTGATCCGTCCGCCTTCGACGACCGCGATTGCGCGGGTGTTGATGTCGCCGTTGATGAGAGAGGTGCTCTGCACTTCGAGGCGCTCGCTGGCGTTGATCGTCCCTTCAACCTTGCCTCCGACGACGGCTTCGCGTGTCGTGATGTCTCCGCGCACTTCTCCTTGGCGGCCGATCAGCACCTGGCGCCCGGCGTGAATCGAACCTTCGACGCGTCCCTCTACGCGAATGACGCCCTCGGTCTCGATGTCGCCGTCGATGCTCGTGCCTGCGGCGATGATGGACAGAGACGAGCCACCGCCGGGGCCTGGGCTTCGCGTTTCATCTGCTGCGCGCGCGTCCTTATTGAAGATCGCCATTCGATGGTCCTTGTTTCATGAGCGACATGGGATCGACGCTCGAGCCGTTGTGATGCACTTCGAAGTGAAGGTGCGCGGGAAGGGAACTGGTTGGGCTGCCTAACACACCGAGCGGGGCGCCGGCCGCGACGTGGCTCTTCAGTGTCACCCGCGGGTTACGCACATTGGCGTACGTGGTTTCATAGCCGTCGCGGTGTGCGATCCGAACGGTGGCGCTGCCCGACGAATCGACACTCACCTCGACGACCGAACCCGCGCCCGAGGCACGAACCTCTGTTCCCGTTGGCGCATCGATGTCCATGCCGTGCGTGGATGACGTGGTGTCGTCGCGCGCGACGATGGTACCGGCGACAGCAAGCGGCCACTGACTCGGAATCGAGCTGATCGATGTGTCGGGTGCAGGCGCAGTGGCGGCCGCGCTTGCGGCATCGGCGGCTCGTGGCGGCGAGGCGCCAAGCATGTGCTGAACCTGTTGGAATCTGCCCTCGAGCGCCGTGAGCGCCGTTTGAAGCGTGTCGAGGCGGGTGACATCTCGCTGGAGTGTTTGGACGCGACGGGTCAATCCCGGGACCCGTGCGGCTTGGCTAGCCAGGAAAAACCAGCTGAGCACGACGATTACGAGAGTGGTCCCGGCCGCGTAGGCGCCGGTGCGGAGGAGACGTACCTGGCGTTGCGTGAGGATGATTGTGCGATTCGCCAGCCCGCTTTCTCGCTGCACCTGGATGATCATCGACCCAGCGTGCGGCGTGTAGATATTGCCGTACCCGCGTCCAGAGAGTTTTTCGCTGGGCTCTTTCGTCACATCGCGTCTCGTTTGCTTCCTAGAATGAGGTCGAGCAATCGATCAAGGTCGTCGGCGGAATAGAAGACGATCTCGATGGCGCCGCGTCCCGACTCGCGTTGCGAAATGGACACGTCGGTTTGGAGGTGTCGACGGAGCTCTTCGCCCGCGCGTCGAACCGCCGGGGGTGTTTCACTCTTCGCTGACCCCCGGCGTGCACGTGGCCGCGGGCGGGAAGTTTGGCCGGCGCGGGCGCGCTCCTCGACATCGCGGACCGTCAAGCCATGGGCGACGATTTCATTGGCGAGTGTGGTGAGCTGCCGCTCGTCGGATATGGCCAGGAGGGCGCGGGCGTGTCCGAGGGTGATGTGACCGTCTTGGAGGGTGCGGCGAACCGACTCGGGCAAAGCTAATAGCCGCAGTATGTTAGCAATGGTCGTCCGATCTTTTCCGACGAGGTCGGCTATCTGCTGTTGCGTTAATGTAAAGTCACTGATCAGACGGTGATAGCCCTGAGCCTCTTCGATCGGGTTCAGGTTTGATCGCTGGAGGTTTTCGACCAGTGCCAGGGTTAGCAGCATTTGGTCGTCGATCTCTTTTACGACGGCTGGGATTTCGTCCCAGCCGATTCTTGCTGCCGCACGCAGGCGTCGCTCGCCGGCGATTAGTTCGTACCCGTCGCCGTTAGGCCGAGGGCGTACGACAATGGGTTGCAGCAGTCCGTTCGCTCGGAGACTGGCCTCGAGCTCAGCGAGCTCGTCGGGTTTGAACTCGACGCGTGGTTGGTACGGATTGGGGTGGATACGCGCCACCGCGATTCGTTGGAGAGCCTGGCGGGCAGTGGCGTCCGTAGCATTCGCGCTCGGGCGAGTTGCGAGCAGCGCCTCAAGCCCTCGACCCAGGCGTCGTGGCTTTTCAGTGGACATGATGGGGATGTGGTAGAATGGCGTTGAACGCAATCATGTCAGCCTCGGGATTTTTTCTTAGGGAGCGAACGACTCATCTGGGGCGGAGCGGGGACGACGGCTCCGGCCCCGTTCAGTCAGCTCTGGCGACGTCCGATGCCGGTGGCTTTGCGAGCAGGGCAGCCGGGGTGAAGTCGCCGCTGCGGCGGTACCGTTCGAGCAGCTCGCGAGCGACGCTCACATACGCCTGTGCGCCGGCAGAGGCGACGTCGTACAGGATGATGGGTTTGCCAAAGCTTGGCGCTTCGGCGAGCCGGACGTTTCGGGGAATGACGGCGTCGAAGACTTTGGGTCCAAAGTATTCGCGCGCGTCGGCAGCAACCTGGCGCGAGAGGTTTAACCTCGCGTCGTACATGGTGAGCAGGACGCCGTCGATGGCGAGATCCGCGTTCACTCCGCGCTGGATCATGTGCACGGTATTCAGCAGTTGCGAGAGACCCTCGAGAGCATAGTACTCGCACTGAACCGGTATCAGGATCGCATCCGCCGCCGCCAGCATGTTGACGGTGAGAAGTCCGAGTGATGGCGGACAGTCGATGAGAATGAAGTCGTAGCGCGAGCGGACGGATGCAATCGCCTCGCGCATTGACAGCTCTCTCCTCGGACTGTCGACCAGCTCGACCTCAGCTCCCGCGAGATCCGGTGTTGCCGGGGCGACGTCGAGGTGCGCAAACTGGATGCTCCTGAGAACGACCTCTGCAAGCGAGCATTCGCCTATGAGCGCGTTGTACACGGTTCGCGGAACCCGCTCGCCGTCGAGCCCAACGCCGCTGGTCGCGTTGCCCTGAGGATCGCCGTCAACGAGCAGCGTTCGCTGTTCTGCTACAGCAAGGCTCGCGGCGAGATTGACGGCCGTGGTCGTCTTTCCCACGCCACCCTTTTGATTGGCAATCGCGATGACCCTAGCCACCAGTCGCTTCCATCCATCTGAGGGTCGGAGACAGTCTTTCGCGCGCCGCCAATATAATCATTGATTGTCCAGCGGAAGACATCTTCTTGTTTCACGTGAAACACCAGGCCGCGAACCAACTCCAATGTTTCCCGTGAAACAATGCATACAGATGCGCTCTTCTCGCGACAGTTACACGTCAGTACTCTAACAGTATAGCGCTAAGTCAGCCATTTTAAGGCAAATAGTGCCATTTGCCGACAACGTCGACGGCCACCGTCTCGCTGCCAGGGCTGATCGGCGTGGCCGCTGCCGCCCCGACCGCCATCCGCTGACCGAATTGAATGGGCCGCGCGCCACCCTCCGACGTCAGATCGACCAGCTCGCCTAACCGACCGCCCGCGCCCCGCGCCATCGCCTCCGCATCCCCGCGCGCATGCTGAACCGCGAGGGCTAACGCAGTGCGCCGCGCCTCGTCCTCGTTGGACGACGAAAAATCCAACGAGTTGATCGCGTTGGCGCCATGGCCCAGAGCGGCATCGATGATGGCGCCGAGCCGATCGATGTGCTGCACCTCCACGCGCACGGTATTCGAGACGGTGTAGCCGATGATCCGCGGCGTGCGCCCGTTCGTGGTCGTCGGCGCGCTCTCAGGATACACGCTGTACTCGACTGTCGAAATCTGCTTATCGCTCATGCCTAACGACTTGAGCGCGTCGATCACGGCCCGCTGTTTCTGCGCGTTCTCCGCGCTCGCCTGCGCGGCAGTGGCAGCCTTCGTCTCAACGCCGATCGACAGCGTCGCCCGATCCGGCGTGATCCGCGCCTCCCCGTGCCCGCTCGCGGTGATCGTCGGCGCTCCGGCGGTTGTTCTGTCGGCACCCGTGTCCTGCGCGCGCAGCGGACACGCCATCGCAATCGCCAGCAGCACGGCAACGACTCTCATCGCATCCTCCCGTGATGAGCTCGGTTGTCAGGCGGAATGCCTGTTAAGTAGCAGAAAGAGAATAATCGGGTCAGTCGTCGGACGCGGTCGCCGCGACGTCGCGTGCTTCGCCCGCCGGCCCCCGCGAGACCGGACGCTTCGTCACTTCCAGCACCAGGTTCTGGAGGTCGCTCGGACTGATCCCCGGAATCCGCGCGGCCTGCGCCAGCGTCGACGGGCGAATCATGCCCAGCTTCTGGCGCGCCTCGAACGACAGCGACCGCATTATGTCGTACGCGATGTCGGCGCCTAACGCAAAGTCGCCCATGCGCTGCAGCCGCGCCGCTTGCACCCGCTCGCGTTCGAAGTAGCCCGCATACTTGAGCTCCAACTCGGCCGACGCCACCGACTCCGCCGACAGGTCGCCGCGGATGCCGGTCGACCGCATCAGTGCATCGAGCGAGACACCATGTCGCTTTGCCAACTCGGCCACGCGAACCGCGTGCGCGAGTGGCGCGCTCCCCGCCGCGCGGAGCAGCGGATCCACGACATCCGGCTCGGCGCTCGTGTCGCGCGCCAACGCAAGGGTTCGATCCTCGTCGTCCAGCCGGCGCTCGACCGCGCCAATCTCCCGCTGCGAGAGCATGCCCAGCGCCACCGCGCGAGGCGACAACCGGCGCAGCGCGTTGTCCTGTCGGACCGTTAGGCGAAACTCGGAACGCGACGTGAACAGCCGATACGGCTCGTCGACGCCGCGGGTCACCAGGTCGTCGATGAGAACACCGATGTACGATGTCTCGCGGCCTAGGATGTACGGCCCCTCGCCGCGCGCGCCGAGTGCCGCATTGATGCCGGCCACGACACCCTGGGCCGCGGCCTCCTCATAGCCAGTCGTACCGTTGATTTGCCCAGCCAGGTACACGCCGCCAAGCGCCTTGAGCTGCAACGCCGAGTCGAGCTGCACTGGCGGATAATAGTCGTACTCGATCGCATAACCGGCGCGCGTCATGCGCGCGTGCTCGAGCCCAGGGACCGCATGCAAGAATTCCAGCTGAACGTCAGCCGGCAACGATGTCGAGAGGCCGTTGACGTACAGCTCCGCCGTGTCGTGTCCTTCCGGCTCGAGAAAAACTTGATGTCGCTCGACGTCGGGGAACTTCACAATCTTGTCCTCGACGCTCGGGCAATATCGCGGGCCGCGCGACGCGATCGCTCCACCATACATGGCCGACCGGCCGATGTTCTCGCTGATGATCCGCTTCACCTCGGCCCCGGCATGCGTGATCCAGCACGGCAATTGAGCCGGATGCCTGGTCTCGGTTGCCGTGCGGCGCGGCGTGGCCCAGAAGTGCGACCAGGAGAAGTCGAACGCGTCGACTTCGCTGTCCTGCCTCAGCAACCGAGAGAAATCCACTGACCGTCCATCGACGCGCGGGGGCGTACCCGTCTTGAATCGCGCGACCTCGAGGCCGAGCTCCTCGAGCTGCTGCGCGAGATGGATGGCCGGTGCATCTCCCGCGCGGCCGCCGGCGAGCTTCGTGTCGGTGCCAATGTGGATGCGGCCGCGCAAAAACGTCCCCGCGGTGATGACGACGCTGCGCGCGGTGAAACGGCGGCCTTCGAGTGTCTCGACGCCTAACACGCGGCGCGAGTCGGCGTCGATCAATAGTCGCGCGACGGTGCCTTGAATCGTGTGCAGCGTCGTATGCTCCTCGAGCAGCGACCGCACCGCGCGTCGATAGAGTCCTCGATCGCACTGCGCCCGCGGCGCCCAGACAGCGGGCCCCTTGCTTCGGTTGAGCATGCGGAACTGCAGCATCGCGAGGTCCGTCGCGCGACTCATGATGCCGCCGAGTGCGTCGACCTCTCGCGCCACAGTTCCCTTTGCAATGCCGCCGATTGCGGGATTGCACGACATCTGCCCGATCGTTTCGAGCGCCGCAGTGATGAGGCCGACCTTCGCGCCGAGTCGCGCCGCGGCGACCGCGGCTTCGGTGCCCGCGTGACCGGCGCCAACGACGATGACGTCGAGATCCAGCTCCGCTTTTTGTATGGAAGGGGCCGAGTGCGCGCTCATGCGCGAAAGCTAATCGGCTCGTGCATCGGTGTAGCCTTGTCGAGTGGACAGGCCGGTGACGTCGCGACAAACTTTGGCTATGCCACTTCCACTTCCATCGGACGCGCCCACGGTGCTCATTCGCAGGGAGCCGTTCGAGCGTTCAGGCCTGGTGCGCAGCGCCATCGACGAGCGCTTCGCGCTCACGCCCGACGAGTTTCGCGTCGAGGGCGACATCGTCGCTATCGGGCCGCTTCATGGGGACGACGCGATCGTCGCGCTGAGCGAACAGCTCGAAGCGTCCGGGTTGGTTTACTTCGACGATTTCGTCGAAATGAGCGGCAACTGGCCGGCGTGGTTAGGCGTGTGGGTGACGGCGCGACGAGCACGCTGACAGCGCGTCAAGTCTTCACGTTGTGACGCGTCTGCTCCTGCGTCTCCAGTTGCGGTGAGAGGGCGCCGTTGCGGAGCAGTCCTTCCCAGTTGCACGCATAGCACCAGCTCGTGCGGAACCAGGGCATGAGGAGATTCCATCCGCGGGACTGGATGCGCAGCGTCGGCGTATCGCAATTCGGACAGCGATCGCCGTCCGGCAGCAGGCAGAGGAAGAAAATGGTCGCCGCGGCGATGCGTAGGACGACAAACGCGATGAAAACGATCCCAAAAATCAACGCATCCGACATGGGGCGCACCTCGTAATGCACCATATACGGAGTGCCGGCTGAGCGCGCAAGCGCGCGAATGCGTGGGCGGCGCCGGTACTCGAGTCGGCTACGACGGCAGCTCGAGCTGCTTCGCGATCGTCGTCCAGCGCTCGACGTAGGCTACGCCGTTTTCCAGGCGTTCGATCACTACCTCAGCGTCCATGGCAATGGGTGTTCCGTCGAGGCTCGTGGCGGTCGCAATCTGACGTCGACCTTCGAGCTCGAACGCGATCTCTCCTTCGTGCGAATCATCGATTGGGCGAGTGACACGCGCGAGATGTCCCTGGAGCAGGTACCGCTCATCGGGAACATCTCGAGCGGCACTCGGCACGGCCCAACCGGCTATGACGGCGACCATGCCGACGCCACCTGCCACGGCAGCAGCCGCGGCAATGGCGAGAAGCCCGCCTGCGTGAAGCGACGTGTATTTGGCGAGGGGATACCCGACGATTCCGAACAGCACGGCGGCAGTACCAAGCGTCGGAAGATTCAGGTATTTGACCCAGCGGCCACGACGTTGCTCACGGTCAATACCGGCGATCATGCTGACCACGCCGAGTACCAGACCGACGATGAAAAAAGAGAGGAAGAGTGAGCTCATGGATGCCGTAAATTACAAACGGTAATTGGTGCGCCGATGCTGGCTTAATGCTGGCTTACTTGGCACTGGGACCAAGTCCGACAAGGTCGAGCAGCGCAAGGGCGTTGCTAGAGGTCGCGAGGCCCGGACGGAGTCGATAGTCGAAGTGCAGCACCGGTGTCCCGCTCGCGTAGTCGATCGAATCGGCAAACGATACACAGCGTGCTGCACTCTGGATTGGCTCCGCGGAAGCAAGGGACAGATCGTGCGATGTCACGGCTCCGATCGCTCCGGCCTTGAGAAGATGTTCGAGGACAATGCGCGCAGCAACGCGTCGCTCCGAGGAGTTGGTGCCGTGCAGCATCTCGTCGAACAGATAGAGGACGGGTGGCTGTCCTGGCATTTCTGTGCGCGCCGCATCGACGACACCCTTGAGGCGACGAAGCTCAGCCATGAATAGGGAAACACCGTTGGTAAGCGAGTCCTCGATGCGGATGCTCGCCTGCACGCGCAGGGTGTGCGAGCGGTAGCGAGACGCGCACACCGGTCCGCCGGCCTGCGCGAGCACGCAGTTGACGCCGATGGCGCGCAGCAGCGTGCTCTTGCCCGACATGTTCGATCCGGTGATGAGGAGGAACGTGCCCGGAGGGCCGACTGTGACGTCGTTGGCGACGCGTTGGGCATCGGCGATGAGCGGGTGTCCGAGGTCCGCGGCCTCAAGCGTCACGGACGCATCGTCCTGAGTCTCGGGGAAGGCCCAGGACGGCTGGTCATGGGCGAGCGTCGAGAGGGCGGTAAGAGCTTCGAACTCGCCGAGGGTGAGGAACCAACCACGGACGTGTCGGCCGGCGCTTCGCTTCCAGTTGTCGAACGCCCCGCCCACATGGAAGTCCCACAAGAACAACCAGTCGAGCGCGAAATGGAGCATTGGCGACTGGCGGACCTCGGCCCACGCCGCGATGCGCTCGACGCGGCCAAGTGCCACCGCCGCGCCGGGCGCTTCGCGGAGCGTGTCGACGAGGTTCGCGAGGCGCGGCGTGTCGAACCTCGCCCCCGCGATGACGGCGAGCATGGCGCGGTGGCCGCCTAACGCAGCAAACGAGATGCCCGGAATCGCGCTGCTGGCCGTGGCCCTGCGCCGAACAGCCACTCGGAACAGACGCGCCACCAGGACCGCGGCGAGCCACCACGGATTGGCAAGAACGGAAGCCGCTTGCAGGGCTATCGCGGCGATGATCAAGCCGGTGAGTGTCCGTCCGATCCATAGCATCCCGCGTCGGTCGGCGAGCGAGCCTTCGGTCTCGCACCAGACGAAAAATCGCTCGAGCGCCCCAGGATCGAGCTCGCCTACGCCAATCGCGAGGACGCCGAGCTCGACGCGGACATCATCTCGACCAGCGAGCTCGCGAACGGCGAGCTGGCGCGCGGCGATGATGTTTGCCGACGGCGGCGGGCCAAGCAGCCAGGTTCGGAGCGTTCGGCGGCCGGGAGCCGAGGATGCGACGTCGAGCAGTCGGAGCAGACTCGACGGCCCGGTGATCGCCAAGTCGGATGCATACGGATGGTTTGTCGCGTCGGCCGAGTCGTGAGGTGCAGGAAGGGCAGTCCATTCGCGCGCGATCCGATGGATGGCACGCTGGTGATAGAGACGACGATGCTCGAGAGCCGTGAACTCGGCTCGCTTCTGCCGGTGGCGGCGGACGAGCAGCGCGAACGCGGCGACCGTGACGACGGCCATGGCCAACGACGCCCATGGCAGCGGCGCCGCTGGCGTCACGGCCCACGCACACGCGAGCAGGAACAGGGCAAATGCTGTTAGGCGGAGGCGTCCGATGCGGCGCGCTGCGGCGGCGACGATGGCAGCTTGCTTCGCGCTCTCTTCGGCGCGCTCGCGGTGCCAGTCGGCGGGCGACGCAGACGGCGTTGCGTTGGGCGCGACCGTCACGGTCGTGCCGGTGGACCGTGCACGGCACGGTCGAGGAACTCCACCGCGCGTGCCTCCGCGTAGTAGACGGGCCGCCAAGGCGCGACGCCCGAAATGAATCCAACGTGTCCACCCTTGTCCACGAACTCGATGTGCAGTGCGGAGTTCGTTCGCGCAATCGTGCGCACCTCATCGAGTACGGACGGAGGGAGAAACGGATCATCGACTGCATTGAGCAGAAGCGTCGGAACACGGATGTGTTCGAGCCATCGGATGGAGCTCGATCGCTCGCAATAGTCACGTGCGTCGCGAAACCCATGGATGGGAGCGGTGACGGCATCGTCGAAATCCCAGAGCGTGGATGAACGCGCGATCGCGACCGGGTCGAGGCGGCCGGGAAATCGGGCGGCCTTTCCTAACGCCTTCTTGCGCAGACTCTTCAGAAAATAGGACTGGTAAAGTCTCGAGAACCCGCGCTGCAGGTGCATTGACCCGCGAGCGAGGTCGAACGGCGCGGAGACGGCGACGGCACCGGCGATCTGAGGTGGCGTGCACTCGCCCTGCTCCCCGAGCCACTTGAGCAGGACGTTGCCACCCAGGGAGACGCCCGTTAGGACGATCGGTTGATCCGGTTGGGCCGCGATCAGTTCGCGGAGCACGAAATCGAGGTCGCCGGTTTCGCCCGAGTGATAGGAGCGAAGCAATCGATTGGGCTCGCCGCCGCACGATCGGAATAACAGAACATCGGCAGCCCATCCTCGACTGCCTGCGGCGGCGAGGAGGCCGCGCGCGTAGTGGGAGTTCGATGAGCCCTCGAGGCCGTGCAGAATGACCAACCGTGGCTGTCCCGCGGGTGCATCGAGTCGGTCGATGTTCAGGAAGTCGCCGTCCGGCGTATCCCATCGCTCGCGTCGCGTGTCAACGTGTGGTCGCAAGCGGATCATCTTGCCCCACAGCGTGCGGAGGTGGGCGCCCGGGATCCACCACGCGGCGCGATACCGGAGGGGAGCGCTCACGCGGCTGAGCGCGACGTGTCGACCATATAGATTTGGTGCACGCACATATTCTCGCTCCCCGACGGCCACGCATGGAAGTCCAGATCTTCGGCACGCGCAAGTGCGCGGACACGCGAAAGGCACAACGGTTCTTTTCGGAGCGCCGCGTGCGGGCGCACTTCGTGAACCTCGCGGAGCGGCCGGCATCGCGGGGCGAGCTTACGCGATTCGTGCAACGGTTCGGTGTGTCGGCGTTGGTCGACGTCGAATCGCCGCGTTACACGACTCTCGGACTCCGCGCGACACGGCTGTCCGATGAGCGGTTGTTGGCACTGCTGGTCGACGAACCACTTCTGCTGCGTACGCCGTTGGTTCGATTCCAGCAACGCCTTTCGGTGGGGCTCGCCGAATCCGAGTGGGCGTCGTGGATAGCCAGCTCGTGATCGATCGTTCGAGCACGGAATGACCCAGCTGTCGATGGCCCAGGTCGGGATCACGTTCGGAGCGGAGCAGCTGCTCTCCGATGTGACCTTCACGGTGGACGTCGGCGAGCGGTGGGGCGTCATCGGCCGCAATGGTTCTGGGAAAACGAGTCTGTTCCGGCTGATCATGGGAACCATGCAGCCGTCGACGGGCGCCGTCAGCCGGGCGAGCGGACTGCGCCTGGCGCTCCTCGAGCAGCTGCGCGACTTCGGCGATGCGCGCACCGTGTGGGATGCGGTGGCCGCGCCGTTCCAACCACTCATCGCGCTGGAGCGTTCGTTAGGCGAACAAGCCGAGCGCATCGGCGCGCTTGGCGATCGCGTGACCGCGGCCGACCTCGACGCGTACGCACACGACCTCGAACGATTCGAGCATCACGGCGGCTATACCTATTCGTCGCGCGTCGACGCGGTGTTACACGGACTGGGTTTCGATCCGGAGAAGGCGCGCGTACAGCCGGTCGAGACCCTGAGTGGCGGCGAGCGCGGGCGGGTCGCGTTGGCCCGGCAACTGGTGACGCCGGCCGATGTCCTGTTGCTCGACGAGCCGACGAATCACCTCGATCTCGAGACCTCGTCGTGGCTCGAGGCGTATTTGCGAGACGCGGGTGAAACGGTACTGGTGATCAGCCACGATCGCGCATTTCTCGACGGCGTCGTGGATCACGTGTTGCATTTGGAAGACGGCCGCGCGTTCGCCTACACGGGCAACTATCGCGCGTTCGTACGGCAGCGCGACGAGCGCCGGCTCACGCAACAGCGTGCGTACACACAGCAGCAGCGCGTCATCGCCGGCGAAGAGGACTACATTCGCCGGAACATCGCGGGCCAGAACAGCCGTCAAGCGAAAGGACGGCGCACGCGTCTCGAGCGTATGCCGAGGTTGAGCCCACCGCCGAGCGAAGAAGACGTGATGGCGTTCCGTCTGTCTGCCGGCGAGCGCGGCGGCGATCAAGTGATGGTCGCCGAGCGGGCGGTCGTGGCGCAGGGCGGCCGCACGCTCATCGAAGAGTTCTCGGCGACGGTGCGTCGCGGCGATGTCGTCGGACTCGTGGGCGCCAACGGCGCCGGCAAGTCATCGCTGTTGCGCGCCGCCCTCGGCGAGCTGCCGCTTGAGAGCGGAACGATCCGGTTAGGCGGATCGATTACCGCCGCGTATTATCGGCAGGAGCTCTCGCAGGTGCCGCCGGGTGAATCGCTGCTGAACGTGATCGCGGCGCTCCGCCCTCTCTGGGGCCGCGGCACGCTTCTCAGCCATCTCGCGCGGTTCGGGTTCAGCGGTGATACCGTGCAGCGAAGCACCGACACGTTGTCGGGCGGCGAACGTGCGCGGCTGGCGCTCGCCATGCTGATGCTCGCGCACGCAAATCTGATCTTACTCGACGAGCCAACCAATCATCTCGATGTCGAGTCGATCGAAGCGCTCGAGGACGCGATATCGGCGTACGACGGCACAATCGTTCTCGTGAGTCACGATCGTGCCCTATTGCGAAGCCTCGCGACGCGCGTGTGGTCGCTCGAAGATCGTCGGATCAGTGACTTCGACGGCGGCTTCGCCGACTGGGAGCAGTGGGCCAAGGAACGGGATCAGAGGGCCGCGCGAGCAAAAGCTGAAGCGACGCGGCCGACACCTGAGGAGCGCAGCGAGGCCGCTGCGCGAGAGCAGCGTCGCGTCGAAGCGCGGTCGAGCCGCGCGGCGCGCCGTGCCCTCGAAGTTGCCGAAGCGGACGTCATGCGGTTCGATGCGCGCGTCGCCTCGCTCACCTCGCTGCTCGAAGATCCCGCGCTCTACGATTCTCCAACGGGAATCGAGCGCGCTCGAGAGTTGAGCGCCGAGCTCGATTCGGCAAAGCGCGACCTGGATGCAGCGGTCGGCAGGTGGGAAGAAATTGCGAACGACGGCTGACACGCGCGTCAGAACTCGCCGATGAATCCGATCTCCGGCTCGAGGTGGTAGCCGAACTTCTCCTGCACACGTTCCTGCGCGGTGGCGATAACGGCGCGCACGTCCGCCGCAGTCGCGTGGCCGACGTTGACGATGATATTCGCGTGGATCGTCGAGATCTGCGCATCGCCATGGCGGAAGCCCTTGAGCCCGCACTGATCGATGAGCCGGCCGGCGCCGATGCCCTCGATTTTCTTGAAGATCGATCCGGCGCTGGGAAACCAGTCCAGCCACGGGTGGCGGGCGCCTCGCCAACTCAGATTCTCCTCCATAACACGGCGCATCGTTGCCGGATCGCCAGGCGACAGCTTGAGCGTCGCGGTGAGCACGACGTCGCGTCGATGGTGAAAGATCGTGTCGTCGTATCCAAATTGTACGTAGGAGGCGTCGACGGAGCGGCGCGAGCCATCTTCGGCGAGAATCTCGCAGGAATCGAACACCTCGGCGAGAAACATCGTTCGTGAACGCTCGGGCGCGGGCGAGAGAAAGTGCAGGTTCTGCCATACCGCGCCGCCTAACGAACTGGGAATCCCGACGTAGTGCTCGAGACCCGACCAGCCGCGCCGTACCGCGTCCATGATCAGGTCCCGCATGATCGTGCCGCTTTCGGCGTACACACGGCCGTCATCGAACCATCGGCTATGCGATGCCGTGTTGTGGATGACGAGTCCCCGAAATCCGCCATCGCCGACGAGGATGTTGGCGCCGAGTCCGAGCACGAACCACGGCATCCCGGTCTCGCGCGCGGTGCTCACGGCGATCGCCAGCTCGTCGGCGGTTTGTGCGTCGACGAAAAGATCGGCAGGTCCGCCGATCTTGAACGTCGTGTAGGGCGCGAGCGCGACATCGGTGTGGACGCGCGCAGGTCCCAGGCATGAGGCCAGGCGCGCGGCGGCATCGGCGTACGATGTGGTACGGAGGCGGGTCATCGTGAGAACCAAGAAATCAGCACGAGAGACGGATCGCCAGTCTCGTCACGTGTAGGCGATCCGTGCTCGGCTCATAGTTCGGCCGATGCGGGCGAGCTGAGCTGACCAAGCAAACGCTGCACGTCGGACAGGGTTCCGCCCGCCGCACACAGCGCGACCAGTGCGCGATGCACGAGACCCGCAACCTCCTCGCTCGCCGCGGACAGATTTGCGGCGGAACAGCTCGCGATCGCTCGGGCTGCTTCTTCGCCTAACTCGCGAAGGCGGGACCGCGCCACGTCGACTGCGTGGCTCGCGTCCGGCGCGTCTCCGTTACCACTCTCGGTGTGCGTGAAGCACGATGACGCTCCGGTGTGGCAGACCGGTCCCGATCGCGCGACGCGAGCCAGGAGCGCGTCGCCATCGCAATCGCACTCGAGAGACACGACGCGCTGGCGGTTGCCGGTGTGCGGCCGCCACCGCCCATCCCGCCGGGTGTGACACTGGAGATCGCCGGACGCCAACGTCTGCACAATCGACTCACGATCGGCGCGCGCGACCATCAGCACATCGCCGGTCCTCGCGTCCTGCGCCACGACCGTCACAAAGCCGGCGTCCTTGGAAAAATCGAGTTGCGAAAGGTCGAACATGATCACTCCGCGCGCAGCGCGCCTGATCTCCGGCTTTGCCTAACGTACCAAGGAAGCGCCCGGCGGGCGCCTATTCTTGCGAAGGGAACTGGTCGGCCAAGATACGTGCATCGAGCCCACCTGTGGTGAGCGCCCAACCCACGATCGCGGCCGAGACCCCGCAGTCCTCGAGATTGCGCAGCTCGGAGAGGGTCGTAATACCGCCAGCCGCGATCACGGGATTGACCGACAACTCGGTCACGTCTTCCATGAGAAACAGATCGGTCCCACGCATCTGCAGCTCGCGCTGCGCCACAGTCACGATCACGGCCGCAAGCGGTAACTCGTTCCAATCCTCGAGCACGCTCAGTACGTCGCGCGGCATGGTGCGGCGGTCCCGCGTGGCCACTCTGCGGTCGCGCACGAGCGCGGCCACCGCGACGCGACCCGGGTGCTGCGAGGCGACATCGCCGAGCCAGGTCGCCGCCTCGAGGGCGCGCGCGCCGACTATGACACGGTCGGCTCCCGCCTGCAGAAGACGATCAATCTCCTCGATAGTGCGTACGTCGCCACCTACCTGGACAGCGGCGTCGACGCTGTGCAACAACGAGGTGATGACCGCCGCATTGTCACCGCGTCCCGCGGCAGCATCCAAGTCGGTCACGTGGAGGCGACTGAACCCCATCGCAGCCCACGCTCTCGCGACATCGATTGCGTCGGTGAGTTGTACGGAGGCGCCGTCGCGCACGTTAAGCGCGGGAATGACGATCAACGGAACTCCTATCGAATCGCGCAATCGCATGGCGTCGTGGCGGCCGTTAGTCGAATTCAGCCGCGCCACGCGACAATCGGAAACTACCGCGCACCATCACCTGAGGCAGGTGCTATCGCCACAAAAAAACAGCGGCCCGTCTATGACTGCGGACGGGCCGCCTGAATCGAGCAATTCTCGATGATGCCGCGCTCGGCGTGCTATTCCACGGCAAGCTCGAAACAACACTGCGGACGGTCTCCGTGATCGCAGCACTCTCGCACCGGCGCACCGACGGCTTCGCTGAGCAGCATTTCGACAGAACCGCAAACTTCCGGGTGACCGCGCACCGCGGCGCCGAGCGGACAGCCGAAGCCTCGAATCCGTAGAACACCGTCACTCTCTTCCACGGACGTCGCGCCGCCTAACTCCTCGAGTAGATGGGCAGCGCGCTCGACACGCTCGCGCCGCGTTCCGCTGACACGGACTTTACCTTCGGCGAGTCTTTTCCCAACGGTCTGCATGAGATTTTGGAGCTCGCTCGGGCTCATGCGCTCCGACAGAACGTCGATCAGGCGTGCAAATACAACGACATAGGCGCGCGACAGCAGTTGCTCCGTTTCCTCGGTGGCCCGATAGGTATGCGCGGGTTTGCCGACAGAGCCGCGCTTGGGTTCGTCCTGCTCCACCAGCCCATCACGCTCGAGTGATGCGAGATGCGCGCGAACGGCGTTGTCGGTGAGGTGGAGATCGCGAGCGATCTGGTCTACCGTGAGCGCTGCGCGTCTGAGGAGGCCGACGATACGCCCGCGCGTACTGGCGTAAAACTTACGGTTCCAACGAGTTACGCTATTCATAGTGGTGGTCCTTGGCGTATCGGACAGAATAATAGGCGGCGCAATGAAACACAATATCTACACGATTTGATTGACAAATTGTTATATCGCAGATCATCTTCTGCTCACGACATATCCCGGGATAAGTGACTCGGGACCACAATCCAGCACGAAGAGGAGGATGTCATGCTGAAGATGGTATCTATCGCCGCGGTCGTGGGCCTTGCATCAGCGTTCGCGATGCCGGCAACGTACGCGCCCAAACCGCACCGGCCCAACGCAGCGCCGGCCACGGTGAGCCGCGTTGCGCTCGATGACGCCACAATCGTTGCGATCTTCGAGGAAGCGAACACGGCGGACATCGAGACCAGTGGTCTCGCCGCATCGCGGGGCAGCAGCAAGGATGTTCGCGATCTCGGCAAGCAGTTCGTGCGCGACCACACCGCCGTCCGGCAGCAGGCTCGCGACTTGGCGAAGAAGCTCGGTGTGAAGCCGACCCCACCCAAGCCCGATCAAGGCGCCGAGGCAGCTGCAACCGCCCTCAAGGAATTGAAGACGAAGCACGGTGCCGACTTCGACAAGGCGTACCTGGAGCACGAAGTCGCATACCACCAGCAGGTAATCGACGCGCTCAACAACACGCTGCTCCCCGCCATTCAGAACCCAGAGCTCAAGGCGTTCGTGCAGAAGGTTGTGCCGGCGTTCGAGGGACACCTGGCGGCCGCGAAGAATCTGCAGCAGAAGGTCGGGCAGTGATGACGCCGCTCGCGGCTCCGCGCCTTGAAGTGCAGCCGTGGTGCCTGTAACTCTGCGACCACACGTCACGGAGCCGTCTTGATGAGCAGCGAGCAACAGCTGACAGGACCCGATCTAACGTTAGGCATCTCTGTTACCGCTCTCGCCGACGGCGTGATGCTACTCGGTCACGCCAACGGCGAAGCGGTACTGATCGTGCGCCGCGGCAACGAGGTGCTGGCGATGGGCGCCGTGTGCTCGCACTACAGCGGTCCGCTGGCGGAGGGACTGCTCGAGGGCGACCACGTGCATTGTCCATGGCATCACGCGTGTTTCAATCTCCGCACCGGCGAGGCATTGCGTGCGCCCGCCCTGAACCCGGTTGCAACGTGGCGCGTCGAGGTGCGCGCCGGGAAGGCGTACGTCACGCAAAAGGTCGAGCGAGAGCCGTTGGCGCCGACGCCCAATCCGTCGCCACGAAGCGGACAACAGCCAGACAGCATTGGAATCGTTGGTGGAGGCGCCGCCGGTAACGCCGCCGCCGAGATGCTCCGGCGCGAGGGCTACGCCGGTCGCATCACGGTGATCGACGCAGATGTCGATTCGCCGTACGACCGTCCGAATCTTTCGAAAGATTACTTGGCCGGCAACGCGCCGGAGGAATGGATTCCGCTTCGGCCGTCCGGTTTCGACAAAGCGAACGGAATCGACATCGTGCGCGGCCACGTCGCGTCGTTCGACGCGAAGAACAAGCGTGTGACGCTCGACGGCGGCGCCGAGCACCGCTTCGACCGCGTACTGCTCGCGACCGGCGCGAGCCCAATACAACTCCGTGTCCCGGGCTCCGACTCGCCGCGAGTGCACTACCTTCGTTCGCTCGCCGATAGCCGGGCGATCATCGCCTCGGCTGCTGGAGCAAAGCGCGCTATCGTGATCGGCGCAAGCTTCATCGGGCTCGAGGTGGCCGCATCGCTCCGCGCGCGAGGGCTTGAGGTGCACGTGGTGGCGCCCGAAGCGCTGCCCTTCGAGAAGGTCCTCGGTGCAGAGTTAGGCCGGTTCATCAAGGCGCTGCACGAAGAGCACGGCGTCGCGTTTCATCTCCAGCACACGGTGGCATCGGTGAATGCCGGTGGCGTCGTGTTGGACGACGGTCGGTCGCTGGCCGGTGAGCTCATCGTGGCGGGCATCGGCGTTCGGCCTAACGTCGCCCTCGCAGAGGCGGCGGGCTTGGCGATGGATCGAGGCGTCGCAGTGAACGAAGTGCTCGAGACGGACGCGCCGGGCGTTTTCGCGGCCGGCGACATCGCGCGGTGGCCCGACCAATGGACTGGCGAGCGCATCCGTGTCGAGCACTGGGTCGTTGCGGAGCGCCAAGGACAAGCGGCCGCGCGGAATCTGCTCGGCGCGGGGGAACCATTTCGGTCCACGCCGTTTTTCTGGAGCGCCCACTATGACGTCACGATCGCGTATGTCGGTCACGCGTCGAGTTGGGACCGCATCGAAGTTCAGGGATCGATCGAAAGTCGCGACTGCGCGATCGCCTACCAGAGCAAGGGGAAGACGCTCGCCGTAGCGAGCATCTTCCGCGACGGCGTCAGTCTCGCAGCCGAGGTCGCTATGGAGCGCGGTGACAGCGAGGCCATGCGCTCGCTGCTAACAAAGAAGTAGCGACAACCTGACGAAATGCTCGAAGCCGTGGGAAATGTCGCGTTCGAAGTTCGTTCAAGGTTGAACCGTGTCACGGACTGTTGCGTTTCTTTTTTCACTCGCAGGCCTCGGGGGATTTATGCGCGCTTCAATGGTCATCTTTCTCGCTTCGGCTTTGGCTGCCGGCTGCGGGGGCGGCGGTGGCAGCACCGTTACCCCGCCACCAAATCCGGTCTTCACCACCCTGCAGGTACAGCCGGATTCGCAAACGATCTTCGGCGCCCCCGGCACCCAGACTCAGATGTCGGCAACGCCGCTCGACCAATTCGGTCATGCGATGGTGGGGTTGGGAGCCCCGACTTGGTCCTCGAGCGACGAGTCGATAGCAACCGTCAATTCGAGCGGCCTCGTCACATCTGTCGCACTCGGCGGACCGGTGACTATCTCGGCCTCCTTGACGTCCGGCGGCGTGACGAAGAACGGATCAGGTACCGTGAAGGTGGCCGATATCCCCTTGGCCGACACCGTGACCGCAACGACGGGCCAGCAATTCTTGCCACAGAGCGTCACGATCAAAGCAGGCGGCACGGTGACCTGGTCATTCCAATCACTTGCTCATACGGTCACGTTCAATCAACCAGCACCGCCAGGAACCCCTGCGGATCTCGGTACCGTTGCGGCGCCGTACCACGACACGAAAATCACGCGCACGTTCACGACAGCGGGCACCTTCAATTATCACTGCTCGATTCACCCCGGTATGACCGGCGTCGTAATCGTTCAGTAGCTGAGTCGTGCGTCTCTCAGGAGTGGGAGCGTCGCGTTGCGGCGCTCCCGTTTGTCATCCTGGTTACCGGCAGCGTCGGTGATACGGCGTGCGGATTCGCAAGGACTGTCGTTTGGTTTGCCTTTCAGAATCCATGTGAATAAGTTCACAATGCTTCAGGGTAAGTGGACTCGAAGCAATTCCAAGCAACTCTTTGCAACAGCTCGGCACTGGAGGCCTCAAGCAATGCGGTTCATCGGACAGGCGGCGCTGATCACCGGCGCATTCGTCCTTGGCGCGTGCGGTGGTGGCTCGAAGAACGCGG
>Ga0209168_10000663_pt1 | contig 31144 bp, 32 predicted proteins | sample Coa_R1_FD_187156 | JGI IMG/M metagenome (GOLD analysis project Ga0209168, IMG submission 187156) | Surface soil microbial communities from Centralia Pennsylvania, which are recovering from an underground coalmine fire - Coalmine... | ecosystem: Environmental > Terrestrial > Soil > Unclassified ...
GGGCTCATCCGGAGCCTTGTCGCCTTTGCCACGCTCGACGAATTCGATGCGGTGTCCTTCGGGATCATTCACCGTGAAAGTGAGGCTGTGGTCGGAGCGGCCCTCGATCTTGCCCGCGGTGATTCCCTTCTCAGTGAGATAACGGCGCATTCCAGCAATATTGTTGGTGGTGAAGGCAACGTGGTCCATGCGGTCGGTGGCCTTGGGATCGGGCGCAGGACTGTATCCGACCCACTGCTTTCCCGACATGTAGCGGACGGTTTCACCGGGCTCGATGGGATCGGCCGAGGCGAGGCCGAGAATGTCGGCATAGAGATGCCTCACTCCGTCGGGCGCGGTTGTGTAGAAGCAGACGTGATCGATGCCCGTAATCTTGGGGCGAGTGGGCTGCGATTGCGCGAATGCCGAAAACGGGAATGCGGCACAGAGTAGAAGAAGGATGAGGTTCTTCATGGCGAGTCGATTGTAGTCGAGAGAGTCACCGGGGCTGAAGCCCCTAATTTTATTTTTGTTGCTTGATCGCGGCCCTTGAAGGGCCGCTCTTCCACGTTGCTTCGGGATTGTTCTATTGTCTCCGGATCAGAGGCTATCCAGGAATTGACGCAGGAGTCGGGCCGCTTCTTGCGGTTGCTCCCAAGGGGAGTAGTGGCCGGCTTTAGGGATGATGCGCAATTGGCTTCCGTTGATCTGCTGACGCATGAGTTCGGCTTCGCTGATACCTGTGAGGGTATCTTCGTCTCCCGTCACCAGCAAGGTCGGGACATCGATGGTCTTCAATGTATCAACGGAGTCAGGACGGTCGGCCATGCCGCGCTGGACCTGGGCGATGTCCTCGGGAGCCATCTGGCGCATCATCCGGAGAGCGCCGTCAACGAGGTCGGGACGAGTTTCGCGCGTGGTCTTCGCGAATACTTTCTGAACCATGGATTCGAGGAACGGTTCAGTGCCACATTCAAGGACGTCATTGGCGGCTTGCAGGCGCCCGGCACGGGCTTCGGGGCCATCAGCGGGGGCTTTCGTGTTGCAGAGGCCTAGGGCGGCCACGCGACTGCGCGATTTGCGCCAGAACTCGAACAACAGGTAGCCGCCAATGGAGACGCCGATGACCGGAGCGCGTCCAATATCAGCATCGTCCATGACGCGGGCAATGTCGGCGGCGTGTTTGGCCATGGTGGCTGGGCCTTCGCCGACGGTGGACTCGCCGTGTCCGCGAAGATCGGGGAGGATCACGCGATAGCGCGTGACAAGCGTTTCGGCGACTGGGATCCAGAATTCGTGATTTACGGGAAAAGGATGAAGCAGCAGGACGGCGGGTCCATCTCCGAGAGTCCAGTAGACAAGCTCGGCGTCGTCGCTCTTGATGCGGTGTGAAGGGATGGGCGGCATGGACGGATTAGAACATATCGGTAGCGGACTTAATCGGCTGAGGTCAACAATGAAATGGCGATATTGCAACCGGATGTTGCAACTGTCAGATCAGGTTCACTCCGAATAACCTTCATCCCCGTCGTCATCTTCCTCGTCGGCGTCGTGCTTCTCGTCGTCGTCCTCGTCCTCCTCATCTTCATCTGGCTCTTCTCGAAAGAGGACATCAGAGACGATTGAGCGGTCAGCGTGAGGTGAGCCGGGGTGTTGCAGGTATGTTTCATCCATGATTAATGGTACGCCTTGCGCTTTCGAACAACGAGACTGGCGGGCAAAGGGCCTATTTATCGCGCATTAGACGGCAACTGGCCGCGGGCGTCTTTCATCTATAACAGCCATCAAAGTGAGGTTCTTCCGTTCATTCGGGCACCTCTTAATCCGGAGTATCCCTATGAAATCCTGGCGCTTGGTTTACATCCTCGAGTGCATTCTAGCGATGAGCGTGATATCCGCCGCAGCATCGCAGACAACATCGAACCCGCCCCCGCTGGCAATCCTCACCGATCAGTCGCTGTCGAATGATGAATTCGGCACCACGGTCGCCATAAGCGCTGACGGAAAGATCGTCGCTGTGGGCGCCTCGGCCAATGAGGGCGCAGTTTATATCTACGTTGAGCCTGCGACGGGATGGAAGTCGACATCCAGCTATACCGCCAAACTCACCACGGGATCGTCACAAGTTTCAGGCTTCGGATATTCCGTTGCAATCAGCCCTGACGGAAAGACCATCGCGGCTGGAGCACCCAACGCGACATCGCCCACTGGCAGTCAGGGAGTGATTCTCATCTTTGAGGAACCGGCAGGCGGCTGGGTTTCCAGTTCCCGTCCGTCGGCGGAACTGTACACAAACGGCACGCTGACTGGCGGTTCGCTCGGCGGGTTTGTCGCCACCAATGGAAACACCGTGGCAGCAGGCGTTCCCCAGGGAGAATATGGGGTTGGTGCTGCGTTTGTCTTTGTCGAGCCTTCCACCGGATGGCACAGCATGACCGAGACAGCGATGTTAAGCGCATCCGACAACACAATTGGAGATGACCTGGGAGCGGTCGCGATTTCCGGCAACACGATTGTTGTCGGCGGACCACAAAACGAGACCGTAAGCGCCGAACCCGGCGCAGCCTACGTGTATGTCAAGCCCGCTGGCGGCTGGACCGACATGACGGAGACGGCAAGACTCACGGCGTCCGATGCAAGGCAGTATGAAGATCTCGGGGTTTCGGTTGCGATTCAGGGATCTACAATCGCTGCCGGAGCAAACGAAGACAACGTCGGCCCCGGCGCGGCTTACATCTTTGTCGAGCCCACAGGTGGCTGGAAATCCACGACCGAAACCGCTGAGTTCACTCCAGTCAACGGAAGCACGAATGATTGGTACGGTTTTGCCGTCGCTCTCATGGGAACGGGAAATGTTCTCGTGGTTGGCGAGCCTGAGGTGTTTGCCGGCAACAACGGACAGGCGTACGCCTATGTAAAACCAGCGGGCGGCTGGAAGACGACTTCGAACGCGAACTACAACGTGAGTTCCCCGCCGGCTTTTCAATCATTCGGCGGCGCGATGGCGGCATCTCCGAATGTAGTTGCAATCGGCGCAAACTACATCAGCGACAACCTTCCCGGAGCGGTTGTGCTCTACGGCAAAAAGTGAAAATTCGTTCTTGCTCGTTCCAAACTCGCTCGTGGAGTGCCATATGAAGTTGCCACGCATAATTTCTTTTGTGAAATCTATAGGGTTCGGCTTGGGCATTGCGCTCGTGCCGTTTGCCTCTCTCGCGGCCCATGGGCAGACTTTCAAGGTGCTGCATCCATTTGAAGGCGGCTCGGATGGCGCATCACCGCAAGGAGCATTGCTCCGCGACAACTTTGGAAACCTGTACGGAACCACGAGTGTCGGGGGCAATCAGGATTGCGGTAAGGAAGGCTGCGGCGCCGTCTTTCGCTTGACGTCGACCGGCTCAGAAATTATTTTGCACCGCTTCGTTCAGACTGACGGAGCAATCCCCAGCGCCAATCTTCTTCCCGATGCCGCTGACAACGTTTACAGCACTGTGAGTTTGGGAGGTCCCTATGGCTGCGACGGCAAAGGGTGTGGCGGCATTTTCAAGATGGACAAGACCGGGAAATTGACGTTGCTATATGCCTTCACTGGCGGGAGCGATGGGGCGAATCCGTATGCCGGTTTGATTCGTGATCACGCCGGGAACCTGTACGGAGCTGCTTTTGCAGGAGGCACGACCGGAGTGTGTCCTGGCACCATCAACTTTGGTTGCGGAACGGTCTTCAGGCTGGATACTGCTGGAAAGCTGCTCGTCCTTCATACTTTCACCGGAGGGAACGATGGCGCGGCACCTTACGCACCCCTGCTTACCGACGGAGAAAATCTCTACGGAACTGCCTCAAGCGATGGCGCCTTTGGCGGAGGAACAGTGTTCAAGATCGATTCCAAAGGCAATTTCTCTGTGTTGCACGCATTCACTGGCGTAGCCGGCGACGGCCGGGTTCCCTATGGGGGCTTGATTCGAGACGGTCTCGGCAATCTTTATGGCACGACCCTGGCGGGGGGTAGCGTCAATAGTGATGGAACCGTTTACAAGCTCGATCCGACAGGAAAGGAAACCGTACTGCACGCATTCATTGGAACGGACGGTCAGTCGCCATGGGCAAGTCTGGTGCTCGACAAGAATGGCAACCTTTTCGGCACGACTTCATTTGGCGGCGCCAATGGCGATGGCACGGTGTTCGAGCTGGACAAGGCCGGTAATGAAACCGTACTGCACAATTTCTTATCGGCGACCGATGGCAGCGCGGTGATCTCGCCCATCATCATGGATGCTGCCGGCAACATCTATGGCACAGCCGACGAGGGTGGTCCGTTTGATGCCGGCACGGCGTTCGAAATCCTGCGCTAAAGTTTGGCAAGAGGCTAAGCGCGGTCGTGGCGGGCGTGCCCCGCAAGATGGGTTTTCGCAGGATTTGGAACGGTTCGCCTATGTGCTCTGCGCCGGACTGAGCCGGAGAAATTCTCCTTTACGGATTCTGGGCTTCTTGTGCTGCGATTGGCGGCGCGGGCAGGAGCAGCGGTTCCTCGGGCATGATGATCCAGGCAATCGGATACGACAGAAATCCGATGACGGTCATAAAGGCCATGATCAGCCAGACAACGCGGACGAGGGTGACATCGATGTCGAAATATTCGGAGAAGCCAAGGCACACCCCTGCGACTTTTCGTCCCAAGCGTGGACGAATGAGTTTGCGTCTCGCCAGCGTGGCGCCGACGCGAATTCCGCAATAAGCGCATACCACAGCATCGTCTTGAATCACTTTTCCGCAATAGTTGCAGTACATAGTTAGACCCTCTAAGTTGATTCTACGAAGTAGGACCGGCTGTAGTTCCCTTCCCGTTAAAGGCCCGCACCTCGATTGATTGGTCCGGAAGATCCTTTGCCCGCCTGAAAAGCAGCGCTGCCCAGGATGACATCCCCGGCGGGCGCTGAGTGCCGCATCTAAAACTCTGCGGCAAGGCCTCCTTATTCCCGGTAGGCCTCTCTGATGTAGCGCCTGGCCTGATCCGCAGGACCGGAGTTGGCATTGCCAGCCAGCACCGTCTCGTACTTTTTCATGGCCAAGTCGCGCTTCTGGAGTAGGTCGTACATTTCGCCGGCGGCGAGATTGGCTTTCTGCAGGATGTCAGGATCCGGGTTGGGCGCTTCGTTGACCAGGTCATAGGCAGCAGCGGCGGACTCGATGTTCTTTTGACTTCGGAGTAGCTCTCCCAATCCCCATGCGGCCAGTTCGTAGTGCAGGCGGCCGTACTTGCCTTCTTTACCGTTCTGCCAGACTTTGCGATAGGTGGCTTCGGCTTCGGCATAGCGTCCCGCCGAGCGCTGCAAGTTGGCGACTTCCGTCGGAAAGAGGTGGTTGTGGGGATAGCGTTCGGCGAGTCCCTGCATGTAGCCGAGAGCCTCGTCGTACTGATGCTCGCGGCGAAGAAACAGGGACAAGATCACTTTGGCGTCGACCGCACTGTCGCCATCCCCTTGCGCGGCAGCACGCAAATAAGCGAGACCTTTCTCCTTGGATCCGCTCAGGCCCGCGATGGCAGCGGCCGTCTTGACGCTCCAGGCAAGATTGCCGATCACGTAGTTGTGTGTGCCGACCACCAGCTTGGCATCGACGTAGTCAGGATCCATTTCAAGGACGCGTTCGTGATCATGGCGTGCGCCCACAGCATTACGAAGGGCAGAGAACCAGGCGCGCTCGACGAGTCCGGTATAAACGGCGAACTCGGCGCGAGTCACGCCCCGGCAATAGAGCGCATTGATGTCTTTCGGATTGGCCTTCAGTTCCTGTTCTTCCACGTTCTCAGCGAGACGGACGAGGCTCTTGATGCGTTCTTTGACCTTGGGATCGGTGGGGCGCGGCGCGTGTCCGATGAAACTCTCGTTGGTGTAATCGCCAGTGTTCATGCCGCCGGTCTCATACAGATTGCTCATCAGAATGGCGGTCAGCAGATGGTTGAGGGCGAAGGCATCGTTCGGGCGCTTCTGAACCATCTTCTCGAAGTCTTGAATCGCGCGCTCGTACTCCATGTTGTAGAAGTGGTCGAAAGCGGCATCGGTCTGGGCATCATGCGGAGCTCCGTGCGGCTTCCCGGGATTGGGTTCGGACTGAGCCGAGAGGGTGCAGGCGACGAGAAAAAAGAGAACTGGCGGCAGGATGGCGGATCGCACAAATCTCATTCCGGGAACTCTACTTCGAACCGTGGGCGAACGATGAACTTAGTCTAACCGAAGTGCGAGAACACTGCGTCAGCAACGTCGTTGTCAGAGCGCATTGAAGATGAAAGGTTCAGAGTCGAAGGTTGCGACTGGAACCAAGAGCATCACTGTGTGCCCGGTTCGTCACTGCGCTTTGGGCCAGAGTCGTCCCTATAATCGATTCGGAAAAGAGCGGCAAGTCAGACACTCTATTAGTGTTACGGCCTTCGTAACTGACGCATCTTTACTCGCTTAAGCACGTAAGAATTGCCCGGAGCAGATGTGGAGAAGTGGTTAAGCCACAAGGCAAGTAATTGCAATACAGATATTTAGCTCATTGACAAGTTTTGGTGCTTAGAATGCCAAGTCGATTCTAAGGAATCCCTAGATCCTATATGGCAGAAGCAGCACAAAGCACACCACAGGAATTTTGGAGGCCACCGTCCCATTCGTTGGGAGAGGTTGCGGTTCAAGAACCAGCGAGCAGTTTGGCGGTCGCGTGTCCTCGATGCGGGACGGAGTTCCTGGTGGGATCTAAATTCTGCCATACCTGCGGCGGGCGCCGGCTGGAAGCAATCAGTTCCTCCACCCAGGCGGACGCGGCGGAGATTGCCAAAGTCTGGGAGCGTGGCATCCAGCAGGTGCACACGGCTTTCAAGATCATTCCTTTCGACAAACTGCGCATGCCCGCCTTGCGCAAACTCAAGTTTCCAGCGTGGCTGCATTACCTTCATTTCCACGAGATCAAGAGCCGCGTCGGACTATCGACCGCTTCCCTCATTTCTTTTGTCATCGGACTGGCTTGCGTAGCGGGAGCTTTGCTGGTCGGGCTGTTGACTGCAAGGACTTTCGTGGATTGGCAGGCTATCCAGTTTTACCGGGTCGAATGGTTGCTGGCGGCGACTGCGGCGTTTGTTGCGGGAATCCTTCTGAAGAAACACGAACCCGACGATCGCAATTAGTTCGACTCTGTCCCTCCCCCTGTTCCCCCTGAACCAGCGGCCCTTCGCTGCTGGCTCATCCGGTAAAGATGATGTACCGGTCCCGTTCCCTTTCCGAGAGGATGCCCGTTGGAAATCGCTGCGGAAACATAGGTCTTGGCCAGGAGCGTGGCTTCGGCTAATCCGCGATCGAGCGCTAGATGGCAGGCCATGGCAGTGGCGAAGGCGCAGCCTGTGCCATGAGTTGAATTGGAGCGCTGGCGCTCCGCTTTGAAGATCTCCTGCTCGATCCCTTTCTTCGTAGTGAAGCTGAGAAGGTCGATGGCCTTCTCCAGATGCCCCCCGGTAACTACGACGGCCGAGGCTCCCATCTCGTGGAGTTTGGAGGCGGCGGCTTTCATCTCATCCAGTTCCTGAACTTTTAGGCCGGTAATCACGGCAGCCTCGTCGATATTGGGGGTTACCACGTCGGCCAGAGGAACGAGGCGTTCGATCAGGATGCGGGTGCCCGAAGGATCGAGCAGATCGGCTCCAGAAGAAGATTTCAGGATGGGGTCGAGCACGACATTGGAAAAGCGCGATTTACTGGAGCGACTGGCGGAGGTCCCCTTCTTACCAGGGCCGTCTTTAGAGCCTCCGAGGAAGTCAGCGACCGCGCTGGCGACTTTTCCCGAACCCAGCATCCCGATGTGGACGGCGGCGATTTCTACGTCGGCGGCCAACTCTTCCAGAGTGTCGGTCACCAAAACCGGGTCCTCCGGTTCGACCCGCTTCACCCCGGCCGTCGACTGAACGGTCATGGCGGTGATGCAAGCCACTCCATAGCAGCCGTGTGCGGCGATGGTCTTGATATCGGCGGTGACGCCCGCCCCCGATGAGGGATCAAAACCGGCGATGGTGAGGACGACGGGTGGTTGTTCGGCCATGGACTTCCGTTCTCAAAGACTTTGATAGTACGCCCAGTTTGGCCCCGAATGTTACATCGGCTAGCGGGCGGCAGTTACTTTAGGGGTCGTTGCTGGAAAAAATTTTCTCTCAACTTTTCAAAATGACGGGCCGCAAGTACCTGATTCCATGTAGGTTATTAAGTGATTTGCTGTAACGCATTGATTCCATGAGGGTTGTAAAATCTACCTTGCAACGTCTTTGGTGCTATTTACCCTTCGGTAAATACGTAACCTTACAGAAATAAATGAGGTTTCGCGAATAAGGCAAAATAATCAATAGGTTACGTAAGGGATGTATTACTACGCGGTCATCGTCCGAACGGCCATTTCGTATTGACAGAAAGTTTGGCAGGCCGATAGCATTTACAAACTGCAGTTAAAACCAGCCTTAGGCCAAGGGCACTTTTGAGTATGCGAGGAGAACTGAATGCGAAGACGTACAGCTCATGGACTGGCGATCGCTTGTTTGATCGTCGGCCTGGGAGCGGCTCAGGGACCGAACATCTCGGAGGCGAAACCGGCTCCAGTTAGTTCCGTTCAGGTACAACCCGTAGTCCGCAAACAGGTCGGCAAAACCAAACCGTATCAAGTCGGAACAGCGTCCTGGTACGGGCAGAACTTCCAAGGGAAACCGACGGCGAGTGGCGAACCGTACGAGATGCACAACATGACCGCCGCCTCGCTGACTATCCCGATGGGAAGCTACGTTAAGGTCACGAATCTACGGAACGGTAAGGTCGTCGTGGTTCGAATCAACGACCGTGGACCGGTTGTTCCGGGCCGGATTATCGACCTCTCTTTCGGGGCAGCTCAAGCGCTGCAAATGAAGGCGCATGGACTGCAACGTGTACGTCTGGATCTGGTGGAAAAAACCAGTGTTGCCAAGGCTACCCAAACAAAGCCCGCATACCAGACGGTTGCCTATAACCATCCCCCTGTAGCGCAACTCCCGTAAAACCTTTAAACTAGCCGGGATGACGGCTGTTCTGCCCAACCGCATCCCGAACGATAGCCCGAGCTATCGGAGTGATGATCCGCGTCAGCGGCTCATCGTTGCGCTGGACGTTTCGAGCGCCGCCGCCGCACAGAAGATCGTTGCGGCGGTAGGCGACTCCGCCTTGACCTACAAGGTGGGGATGCAGCTCTATACCGCTGTAGGACCGCAGATCGTGCGCGATCTGGTAGCGTCCGGGCGGCGGGTGTTTCTCGACCTGAAGTACCATGACATTCCAAATACCGTGGGAGCGGCCGTCGCCGAGGCAGAAAAGCTTGGCGTCAGCATGCTCACCGTGCACGCTGCCGGCAGCGGAAAGATGTTGCGGGCGGCGGTAGAAGCGGCGCGCATGCGGCCAGATCTGATGGTGTTAGCTGTCACCGTCCTGACCAGCATGGACGGTCAGGATCTGGAAAAGATCGGCATTCGCGGGTCCGTCGAGGATAGCGTAGTGCGACTGGCGACTCTGGCGCTTGCCAATGGGTGCCAGGGAATCGTGACTTCAGCCCGGGAAGCTTCTACGGTACGTGCGAAACTCGGACACAAGTTTGCGGTCGTGACTCCGGGTGTGCGTCCTGCGGGAAGCAGCGTGGGAGATCAGGTGCGTGTAGTGACGCCCGCCGAAGCGATTGCATCGGGCGCCAGCCATATCGTGGTCGGTAGGCCGATCACAGAGGCGGCCGATCCCGCGGCAGAAGCGCGGGCGATCCTGGGACAGATCAGCGGATAGCTCACAGGGAAAATCCTTCCATCATCGATGGCAATGCCAATCTGCTCGTTAGTTTTGACTATGATTTATGACTATGGTCTAATTATTTGAAATGAAAGAAGTCGCCATCTCTGAGTTCAAGGCCAAGTGCCTTTCTCTGCTGGAGCAGGTCCAGAAGACGAAGAAGCCGATTCGGGTGACACGTTTTGGCAAGCCCGTAGCAGAAGTCGTTCCCCCATCTGCCGACGCTGGAACGACCGACTGGATCGGTTCTATGAAAGACACGATGAAGATTCTAGGGGACATCGTTTCTCCCGCGAATGACGAAAAGGACTGGGAGCTTCTGCGAGATTGAAGTTACTGCTCGACACCCACATATGGTTGTGGACCTTGCAGGATCCCGTTCGGCTCGGGAAGCGTGTTTTACACGAACTGAGAAATCCGGCAAATGAACTTTGGCTTTCGCCGATCAGCACTTGGGAAGCGCTCATGTTGAATGCGAAAGGACGAATTCAGCTTCCGGCAGATTTGGTGCAGTGGGTGGCCCGCGCGACAGCTCCTCTGAAAGAGGCTCCGTTGACGCATGAGATCGCGCTGGCAGCTCGACTCTTGCTCTTGTCTCATAAAGACCCAGCCGACCGTTTTCTGGCCGCCACCGCTCAGGTGTTGCATTTGACTCTTGTTACTGCAGATGCAAATCTGCTGGGGTTGGGAGACATCCCGACTCTAGCAAATCGTTAATCGAGGTCTCGGCGCGCAGCAAAAGCAAGCCGGAGCGAAAATAAGTCTTCCGCTCCGGCTTCCAAACCTGAAACTCGAAACCATCCCTTAGAGCTTCTCGAAGAATTCACATCCCGAGCACGAGATGTAGACCCCACCCGGGACGCCGCGTTCGCGGTCTTTCACGCGCTTGACGATGCGAGTGGGCTTGCCGCACTTGGGGCAATCCGTACTCTTGGTGGTGTCCATGACCTTTTTGCGGTCAGCTGTCTTTGCGATCTTGGCGCCTACGGCCATGATTGATATCTCCTGATGTATCGAATGTGTGCGCAGCGCTCGGCGCGTTCGTCGCGCAGAGGATGGTGGATGGAATTGTCTGGATCCACTCGGGAAGACGTTGCAGCTGCGTCTTGATGCTCTTCCGCCGACACCAATTTTACAGTAAGGTTGTGCCGCATGTCTTGCGGCGGTTGACGGTACCCGTGTCGCGCAGATTCTGGTCGATCCTGAATACGCTTCTGTTCAGCATCATCGTGCCGGGCACGGTTGCGATCCTGGTCCCTCGGTGGCTGTTAGGCGGCTTCGTCCGGCCAATCAATGGACCTCTAACCTGGCTCGGATGTCTAGCCTTCGCGGTCGGGGCGGGTATTTACTTTCGCTGCGCCTGGGAATTTGCGGTCCGCGGACTGGGCACTCCTGCTCCGATTGCACCCACGAAGTTTCTAGTCACGACTGCCCTGCACCGCTACATCCGCAATCCGATGTACGTTGGCGTGGCGCTCGCTATTCTGGGAGAAGCTGCGATCTTCCGTTCTCTCCACGTGGCGGAGTACGCCGCTCTGATGCTGCTCATCGCGCACACCTTCGTGGTGTTGTACGAGGAGCCCACACTATCCCGGCAGTTTGGGGAATCGTACGAAGAATACAAGCGCAGAGTGCCCCGGTGGGTTCCGAAATTTCGGCGTTAGATTCTGAGGAAACTAAAAAACACTTCTCCCAAACCCGGGGAGAGTGGGGCACCCTCTGCCACAGCTTCATTGCACCAAGTGGCCCCGTAGAATCGTGATCGATGCTTTCGGAACCTGATAGAGCGTGTCGGCGCTTCCCTGCACTGTGGATCGCGACGGCGGACCGTCGGGATCCGGATGGCCGTTAATTCCCTCCTGGTGCCATTGATATTCGTTCGACCCGAAGGTGATGCGGTCGACTTGACCAGAGAAGAAGCGCTCGGAGCTCCCTGCTCCGTGGAAAGCTACTTTCACAGCGTGATCGTTCGATTGATCGCGATTGACCAGCATGACCGACCATTGGCCATCGGGCCGCTCGACAGCATAGGCGGTGACAAGAACGTTTCCGGCCGCATCGGTCAGATCACTTTTCGCTTTGAATTGCTTATGCGGAGCATCGATGGGCTGCACCCATTCCTTCGTGATGAGTTGTGCGGCGATATATTGCGGCGGATATCCCACAACCTTGTAGTCGTTATCAATCAAGAGGAAGTTCCCGAAGCCTGACCCTCCTCCGGGATAAGGCATGCAGTGGAAATAGTAGGTGGCGCCAGCGCCCTCGGCCATCATGCTGCCAACATAGTCGGCGAGCCAAAGGCCAGCCTTCACTGTGGAAGGCGGCGCACCTCCGCCTATATTTCCTTCGGTCATGAAGAATGGAATGTTCGACGGCACGCCATTATCTTTCCAGACCTGAACGATGTGACGAACATATTCCGGCTCCGGATAAAGATCGGCCCATGAGTAGCTGGGGCGGTCCTGGTACGGATAATGCTCGAACGAAAAGAAGGTGAAGTCGTTGAGACGGCCGTGGGCTTTCAGATAATCGACGAAGCGGCCGATCCAGGAAACTTTGCCGTTGGCGTCAGGCCAGACTTCGACGTCGCCGAAAGTGCCTTCGAACGGAGGGCCTCCGAGTTTGGCTTCCGGGACGAGCTTGTGAATCGCAGTGGCGAACTGAAGGTAGAGAGCGGCATAGTCTTCGGGCAGCATGTGCTGGCCGTCGGCTTCTTCTCCCATTTCGACGTAGGAAATCGGATAGTGCCGTTTGTAGAGGTAGGCGATTTCGTTGGCGGCATCTTCCGGCGTCGCGTAGAGCATGGCGATCGGGACCATGGTGGGAAGACCGCGCGTGACACCGCTGTTAAAGAAGAAATCGAATCCGACTTGATCGCCGCGGTTGTGATCGAGATCAGAAGCGGCGTGCCACGGATCGACGGACGAAGGCCATGTGACGGTCTGATCGCGGCTGGGGTAGTGCGTGACATAGTCGTTAAAGGAGCCGTCGGCGGAGAGCGCCCCCACGTAGAGTTCGTTGATCGCGTAGCCCACACAGTTTCGCTTGTCGGCCGAGCCATGCGTATCGCAAGTGTTGGAGGACTCAGTCATCCATATACGGAGATAGCGAACCGGAATCATCCAGTCGACGAGCTTCAGAGTAACGGTGCCACCTTTGCCTTCGGTGATATTGCCCAGCGGATATGTCTGCCATGTACCTTTCTGCGTCCCGTCGTAAAAAGGCTCGAGCTCGCCGGTCCAGAATTGAACGGCGTAGTGTTTGGCATAGGGATCGGCCCAAGCGATGCGGATGGCATTGACGTCGATCTTGGTGCCGAGGTCGATCATCACCCACTGCGGATGGAGGGAGTCATCTTCGCCAGTGAAGGCCTTGGTCAAGTAAGGATTGCTCTTCCAATAAGAATGGATATCGCCGTCGGTGAGGCGCGACCATCCGTTGCCGTCGCCGCGACTGAACCCGCGATGCGGCAGCGGGTAAGCCCATGAGCTGTGAATTTCTTCTCCTGGCACGGGGCTGCCGGTGAAGTATCCTTCTTGTTTTTCCGCGTTACTCCACTTCCCTGTCGGATTCCAGTGCCAGGCCTCGACCATGAGCTCAGTGTTTTGACGATAGGTCACTGTCTGCCATCCGGCGCCAAGAATTTCTTTGAGCAGCGGATCTTTCAAAAGGTGGTCGGGCGTTCCGGTACGGAGGCGATCGATGGCCGCGCCCAGGGAGTGCACGGGACTGTACGTGTTGGCCACGTGCGCGGGATCGGCATCGACGACAACTTTCTGGGCTGTGGCGACATGTGCGGCAAGCGTCACGCAGATCAGAGCGGCGGTAGAAACGAAGCGGAGCATACTTTGCATCGGAAGAATGCCTCCATCACGTGAGCGAGCACGCTAATCCCTGCCCGCTGGCTGCTATTGAATCGATTGATTACTGTGAAATGCGCGAGCCCAGCATACACCCGGAAGCAAAGGAAAAATGAAAACGCGTTGCGGTCTTAGCGCGCGTTGACCATCGTGAGTACGCCCTGTTACCGTCATATGTTTGCCCTCTTGTGCGCGAGTGGTTCTGCTGGCGGGCAAGCGGGACGACCCGGGCTTTGCCTTTGCCGAACTCAGCCCGGATTTTGGCCGATTTCATCCCGAACGGAGACTGCTCATGCCTGCCATCAAATTCCGCGGCGTCGATTTCCTTCAGTACGATTCGCTGCTCACCGAAGAAGAGCGACTGGTACGCGACACGACCCGCCAGTTCATCGAAGACAATCTCATTCCAATTATTGAGGAGTGCAACCGGGCCGGACGCTTTCCTCGGGAACTCGTCAAGCCGATGGCGGAGCTGGGATTCTTTGGCGCCTCACTCAAGGGATACGGCTGCGCGGGCATGGGCAACGTCGAATACGGATTGATGACGCAGGAACTGGAGCGCGGCGACTCGGGCGTACGCAGCTTTGTCAGCGTGCAGTCGGGGCTCTGCATGTATCCGATTTATGAGTTCGGCAGCGATGAGCAGAAAGATACTTGGCTGCCGCCGATGCAGAAAGGCGAAAAGCTCGGCTGCTTCGGATTGACGGAACCGGATTTCGGATCGAACCCCGGCGGTATGCGGACGCGGGCGCGCAAGGTCGGCAATGAATACGTCATCAATGGCGAGAAGATGTGGATCACGTCGGGAACGATCGCCGATGTAGCGATTATCTGGGCGAAGGTGGAAAACGAGAAGGATCGCGTCCGTGGGTTTCTCGTTGAGACGGATCGTCCAGGATTCAAGGCCGATGACATTCACGGAAAATGGTCGCTGCGCGCGTCCGTGACCTCGGGGCTGTCGCTGCAAGACGTGCACGTGCCGGAATCGAATCTGCTGCCGAAAACCGGGGGTCTGCGCTCTCCGCTGATGTGCTTAAACCAGGCGCGGTACGGCATCGCGTGGGGAGCCGTCGGTGCGGCGATGGCGTGCTACGACTGCGCACTGCAATACGCGCTCTTACGCAAGCAATGGCGCGATCAGCCGATCGCCTCGCATCAGCTTGTACAAGACAAGCTGACGTGGATGATCAGCGAGATCACCAAGGCGCAACTGCTGGTCCTGCAGGTCGGGCGATTAAAAGATGCAGGCAAAGTCGAGCCGCAACATATCTCGATGGCCAAGCGGAATAACGTCTGGATGGCATTGGAATGCGCCCGACTGTCCCGCGATATTCTGGGCGCGAACGGCGTAGCGGACGATTATCCGATCATGCGGCACCTCATGAACCTGGAGTCGGTGAAGACCTACGAAGGGACGCACGACGTACACTCTCTGATCATCGGACAAAGCGTGACCGGAATTGACGCGTTTTAAACCGGAAGTCCGCATCGGTGTGACGTTCTCGGAAAGCTGCAGTCATGGCGTCGAACAAATCAGGGAGAGTTGCCACGGCGATCGGTTTCCTCAGCGGACTGATTGCTTGCCTGGATGCGCTTCGTGACAGGAATATCGTCTGGCCTCCGGCCGATCTGTGGGAGGCGCTTCCACCTCCGCGAAGGTTCGAGCTTGAAGCTGGTATAGCACTGATTTTGGTCAGCTTTGTAATCACGGCCTTACGAAATCGCAGTGCTTGACGAAAACAGCCGGTGCCCCTTACTTATCCGTATAACTCCTCGAGCAGTTCATACGCGCGCCGCAGGTGTGGGATCACGATGCTTCCGCCGACAACCATTGCGATGTTCAAAGCCTCTTCCTGTTCAGGCCGTGGGACGCCTAGACGATACGCCTGGATCGCATGGTAGAAGATGCAATCGTCGCAGCGCAGCACAGCTGAGCCGACGAGTCCCATGAGTTCTTTGGTCTTGGCGGAAAGCGCACCTTCCAGATAAGTGTTGTGGTCGATGTTGTAGAAGCGCTTGACCAGGAAATTGTTGGCCTTGTCGACGTTCGTGTTCAGTCGATCCCTGGTATCGAGAAAGCGGCGAGCAGTCTCGCTTTTTTCCGACACGTATTTTTCCGTGAACAGATACGTCGGCTCTTTGCGTTCTGGCGTCTGCTTTTCTTGCGCCGGGCGCTCCGCAGTCCCGTTATGTTCCGTCGTGGTGGTCATGGGCAAATAGTAGCAGAACCATCATCAGGCAGTGCGGGCAGGAGTGCCCGCTCCACACAACTGCCTGCTTCACACAATTGGCTATGCCGTGGGTTTGTCGCGGGGAGGCTCGACGGCCATGAATTCTTGCGCGAAACGCTGAGCGTAGTTTTCGAGCAAGCCGGGAATTCGCTCGGGATCGCTGGACTTCAAGATCAGCCCCGCGTGATGATGTTTCTTGATGCGAAAGAAGACTTCTGGATCGTTGTAGGCTGAAGTATCCGGATTTTCTTGCTTCGCCAACGAAAGAATCACCCCAGCATATTCTTCTCGCAGTATCGGCAATTGGTAAGAGCCGTCCCCGCCCGCAACTTCAATACGCGCCCATTCGCGCCACAGATTGATGCCGGTCGCGGCTTCGACCATCTCGTTAATGTAGGCGCCGCCGACTCGTGCCGCACATTCGAGGAAGTAGAAATGGCCGTCCGTATGGGCACGAATAAATTCCGCGTGCGCCACCCCGCGTAAGAGCCCTAGGGCGGCAATCAAGTCACGATTGATGGCCCGCAGACTGGAATCTTCCTGGCCGCGGCGAGGCACAGTAAACGTGGTGAATACACCTCCGTGCGCCACGTTCATCGGAGGCTTGCCGTATTTGCTGACATTTGCGAAAACGATTTCGTTTTCGGAGATCACGGAGTCCACGTGGTAGACATCGCCGGGTACGAATTTTTCCAGCAGGTAGGTCGACTGTTTGTCTCCGAGTTGCTCGAGGAGCGGCCAGAGCTCCTCTGCAGCTTTGATTTTCTTGATGCCGATCGCGGAGGCTTCCTGACGCGGCTTCAGCACCCACGGACCGGGAACGTGTTCCAGATAATACTGGATGTCGCCGTGGTTCACGATTGGAACAAAGTCCGGGACGCGCACATCGCGATCGAGCGCTCGCATACGCATGGCGAGTTTGTCGCGGAAATAGCGCATGGTGGTGAGACCCATACCCGGAATGCGGAGATGCTCGCGGAGCGTAGCTGCGGTCTCCATGTCGAACTCGTCGAGCGCGACGATACGATCGAGTTTTTCGTTGCGAGCCAGATGGGTGACCGCCTTCACGATATCGTCCAGCGGAATTTCTTCGGGAAGGAAGAACGTATTGTCGAGGCTCTCGCGCGGCCAGTCGGCATTCCGCAGCTTCTCAGCCGTCAGCAGGATCGAACGGCAGCCGCTCCGCTTGCATTCGCGCATGAATTCCTGCCCTTTTTCGTAGGTGGTGATGCAGAGAAACGTCAGCGGGCGGGCGTCAGGCATGAGTCAGGAGCGGATCAGGGATAGGAGAATACCACGTTCGCCGTAGCCGGGGACATCCTGTGGCTCAGCAAGAAAAACGATTCGGCGAATCCGGTATTTTCATTCGTCCGCCGATTGCTGTATAGTCACAACCCGGCGCGTGACCTCCGCAGCGCGAAATGGGAGAAAGTGAATGGCAACGCAGACTCGTCCGGAAGGCAAGGCCCGAACATTTGGGGAAAACATTGAGAGCGACCTGGCGTCGCGATTTTTGCGCGTCGTAGAAGTCGCGGCGATTGCATCCGCGCGCACCATGGGACAAGGTGAGCGCAAACTCAGCGACCAGGTAGCCACCGAGGCCATGCGGAGAACCATGGATTCGATCCCGATGCGCGGCACCATCGTCATCGGCGAAGGCGAGCGCGATGAGGCGCCGATGCTCTACATCGGAGAGAAGGTGGGAGCCGAGTTTCCCGATGGCACCGAAGTTCCGGAAGTTGATATTGCCGTCGATCCGCTGGAAGGAACGAACCTTTGTGCCACCGGAGCGCCCGGTTCGATTACGGTGCTGGCGGCCTCTGAGCGCGGCGGTCTGCTGAACGCGCCCGACTGTTACATGGAAAAGATCGTGGTCGGTCCGTCGTGCAAGGACGCTGTGTATCTCGATGCGCCGGTCTCCCACAATTTGAAGAACATTGCGCGGCGTCTGGATCGCGATGTCGAAGATCTGGTCGTCATGGTGCTGGACCGTCCGAGGCACGAAAAGATGATTGCGGATATTCGCGCGGCAGGCGCACGCATTCGTCTCATCGGCGATGGCGATCTCTCTGCCGGAATCGCGGCGGCAGTGATCGGCACGGGAGTACATGTGGTCATGGGCTCAGGCGGGGCTCCGGAAGGAGTGATCACCGCGGCCGCCGTTCGCTGTCTGAATGGATACATGCTCGGACGCCTCATCGTAAAGCCAGATCAGGAAGAGCGCCTGGAGCGCATGGGAATCAAAGATAAGAACCGGATCTACGAAGCGGAAGATCTGGCGCCGGGCAAGCAGATCATCTTCGCTGCTACGGGCGTGACCGACGGCGCGCTGATGAAGGGCGTACGCTTCTTCGGCGAAGGCACGCGGACGTCGTCAGTCATCATGACCCTGCGCACGGGGAAAGTACGATTCGTCGAGAGCATCCATCTGGAGAAGAGCCCGGATTTCAAGGTGAGGTTCTCGTAGGCGGATGGGACGATCTAGCCAATTGAAGAGAACTTCCTAGGCAAAAGGATTCTGAATCTGCAAGTCTTCAATATTGCGACCGTGCTGAAGATCCTCGCTATACAAGATGCGGCACTGGCTTTCGAGAGCGGCTGCGACGATCAGCGAATCGTACCAAGCAAACTTGTGGTGCGCCTTGATTCGTAATGCCGAAAGATAGATGGCCGGGGAAGAATGGATGGCCAGGAGCGGGCGAAAAACTGTAATCAAGTACTGCTCTGCTTCCGCAATGGTCATCGCCGGTGAAAAGCGGCGAAACGCAACATTGAAGAACTCCTGTACCACCTGATAGCTAACAACACCCTCGCCAGAGTCGGCAGCACGCTGAATGAGGTGCGCCGCTTTCCTGGACTTCGCACGCGCTTCTGAATCGAACGTATACACAAAGACGTTCGTGTCGAGAAAGAACCTACCGCTCATTCATTTCGTCTCGGGTGTATGGTCCGGAAGACTTAATGTGCCGCAGCCGCTGCATAAGAGACTCAATCGCAGCACCGCCACCGACCTGCGCCGCATATTGTTCCAGCCACTCGCGGAACGCGGCGTTCAAAGTTGTGCGGCGGGCCTGTGCGACCAGTCTAGCCTGCTCGATCAGGTTTTCGTCGGCACTGAGCGTTACGTTTTTCATACGAACTTAGTGTACACTATTTTAGTGCGACTTACAACCTAGCACTCGTCACCCCAGATACTTCGAATTTTCCTTCAGGTCTCGTACAAGCCCTCCGTGAGGTAGAGTGGTCGCAGCAGGGGGCACGGTCGATGCGAATCATCTCGTTCCGGGTAATGCCTATTGCCGCACGCTTGCGGTCATTTATGGAGTACTGGGGATTTTCTACGTTCCGGCAGTGGTACTAAGGGGCGCCCAACAAGTAACCCTGCCGGTCGGAATTATTGCCCCACTTGTGTACCTTAACCTCAACCTCCACTTACCGGCACCACGCCATTTCCTGACGGGGATACTGTCTACCCTAGCCGCCTGCCTCTGCTACACCTCGGGATGGTTAACTGGAGCTGCCGCAGTCGTGGCTTTCAATTTCATCGCCAAGCGACCAGGCGGCGTTGAGGCATCGATCCTGACAAGCACGCTTTCCGCAGGAGATCACAGCGCTGTCGCTAATTCAGTCTGACCTAAGGCGCACTCGGGCGCTTTCGCGAATTTCGCCGCCGGTTCATTGCCCAAACCCGCCCCTATTTCAGATACTCCGAATTTTTCTTCAGCTCTTCCGGGATCGGCGGAAATGGCGGCCATTCCTGCGAATATCCCTTGAGCAGCGGCGTTGCGACCTCGGATCGCAGTGTTCCGTCATGCACTACGAACGTATGTGGATGACCCGCTGAATAGCCTTCCCACAAACTGACGCCCGCATACGCGCCATCTTTGCGGAGAACGTAGTACGTCATGTCCATGTAGCGCAGCTTGTTCATATCTCCGTTGTAGTTGCGAACGATTCTCTTCAATGCGTCCATTCCTGCTTCCTGTGGTGACATGCCGTGGCGCATGTTTTCGACCATCGTATGGGCCCCGGCGACCTTGATGTTTTCTTCGCCGCTGCCGGTCGCGCCGGCAGAACCCACATCCTGATCGGTATAGCAACCGGCGCCGATGATGGGCGAATCGCCGCAGCGGCCGGGGAGTTTGAAAGCCAGGCCGCTCGTCGTGGTAATGCCTGACATCTCTCCTTTTTCGTTCAACACTGAGCAATGAATCGTCCCGGTTGGTGGGAAGAGCACGCGGCGAACGGCAGCCAGTTGAAATTCGGGCTCGATACCGAGATCAGCGGCGCGCTGCTTGAGTTGTTCGATGCGGTCCCGCCACAATCCCGCTTGCGGTTTCGCGTCTAACGGAGGACGCCAATGTGGATCGGCCAAGCCGGGTCCCCACCAGTCACGATCGGAATTGAATTCCTTCCATAGCATCCAAATCTTGCGGGAACGATCGGTCAGCAGGTTCTCGCGCGGGAATCCCTCCGCCACGCCAAAACGCTCGGCGCCTTCTCCGACGAGCATGACATGGCCGGTATGCTCGAAGACCGCCTTCGAGACCATGGAAACATTCTTGATGTTCCGCACACCTCCGACAGAACCCGCCCGGCGCGTGGGCCCATGCACGCAGCACGCATCGAGTTCGACGACCCCTTCTTCATTGGGTAGGCCCCCGAGCCCGACGGAATCGTCGTTGGGATCATCTTCTGGCCCCTTGACCACGCGGATGCCGGCGTCCAGTGTGTCGCCTCCACTTTTCAGAAAGGCGTAAGCAGCCTCGACATACGCGTACCCATTATGAGCGCAGATGATGATGGGGCGCTTGGGAGAATCGTTATTTGAGGCATGCCCCTGATCGGCAGAACCAAAATGGCTGTCGGAGACAGAACCATGTGCGGCAGATCCGGCAGCAACTGCTCCTAAAACTGAAGTCTTAACGAAGTCACGTCTGGAGATGGACACCCGGCCTCCTGGAATGACACTGCGGCAGATCATTCCGCGGCTCAGGGCTTACGACAGTCAACATGTTGCGAGAGACGGTGCCCCGTTTTCGCGGCAGGCGGAAGAATAACACGATGGCGCGGCCGGATGCTTTTGTTTACATCCAGGCCGCGCGTCAGGTTGGACTTCGTTTAATTCGGTCGCGTGATTTTTGCGCTATCGTCGAGCAAATCTTCGCAGGCGGCCGGGATATTCGGCGCCAGCTTTCTCCAACTCATCGGCGGCAACGCTGCTGATCGGCTGCACCTTTTCCGACCGGAAGCGCAGCAAGGCAGCGATATTACCGACCTTGTCGAATTCCGGATCACCTTTCACGTAGAACGTTTCGATGTCGCGACGTACGACCCAGGGCAGAATCGCTTCGCCGACGTCCACAATTTCCTGCGTAGCACGACCGCAAACCGGACAAAAGCTGACCAGGTGCGCATCGATATGGCCGCAACCAGAGCACTCCACCGCATGACCCTGAAGGCTCTCACCAATCAGCAGAGTCTGGACTTCTCCCAATTCCAGGGAGCGCAGCACGCGGCGGAGCCCGGTGACCCCTCGAGCATTGCTGCGAGCCTGGCTCAAGGCCTGATTCATCAGCTCACGCCGGCGTTCGTTTTGCCATTGATCCATAATCTGCTGGGCGTGGGTACGAATTTCGTCACGCGTGATGTGTCCCAAGTCGGCATGGAAACGCCCAATCAACGCCTGACTGACGTAAGGATGCAACTGCGGTTCGAAGAGAGAGCGGTGTGCATCCTGGGAGGCAAGAATCCATTTCTCGAAAACGCCCCGTTCGAGCAGCTCTTTCAAAGCGTCAGCGACATTCTTGAAATGCTGACGGGCTTCATCCTCAACCCGACGCTGTGCGTGGCCGCCGTCGTACCCGGCAAAACCGTCACTCCTTCCGCGACGAGAAAGTGGGTGGAACAGATCTTCACGTTCGGTCAGCTCGCCAAGCCGCAGATCGAAGATGCGGGCGCGGTGACGATCGACTAATACGACTCCAATCAGCGGAGAAGCCCCGAGCAGATGCGCTAATGGTTTCAGATGAAAATGTCTGTCGATATAAATCTGGGTGCTTCCCAACGTCGCCGGCAGCTCAAACTCCCGCCATATATTTTGGTCGGCGCAAGCAAATACCGCCTTGCCATGTGTGCCGTTGCTTCGAAGTTCGCTCGATAGGCGGACGATGCGCTCAATATCAGCCCGTGCCCAATCCTTCTTCCCTTTTGCCTCAAGAGCGCGTGTGGCCTCTCGCGCCAGGTCTTTGATCAGGATCGTATCTTCCTTGTGAGCCTTGTTGCGCGGCGTTGAAGGTTGGAAATAAAAGCTTACGGCAGCGGACTTCTCATCTTGAAATTCAGCCAACTGACGGATTTCTTCGCGCGTAATACTCATGGAATATATCTCCCCACAGTTTGAATTTGGATTAAGCGGCGCCTGTTGGAGCGAACCGGCCCTGGAACTGATTGGCCAATCCGGGCGCTTTGCGTAAGTGGTCGCGCGCAGCAGATACAAACGCGAGCACCCGATCCTCTGGGTGGCCGGTGATGGCCACAATCTCTTCGACACTAAACCCCTCGACAGCATGAAGAATGAAGGCCTCCCGTGGACCTGAACCGAGGTCACGCAATGCGGATGCGATCAGGCGCAGCAATTCGTCGGAGGCCATAATTTGCTCGGGCGTAGAAACACGGGAATCAGCGATCACGTTCTCGCGCGTGATGGACTCGTCCGGCTGATGGAATTGGAGCTTCGACTCGCTTCCGCGCACGTTGGGCCGGCGAGCGGAATCCTCCAAAGGAACGGCGTGGCCATTGGTTTCATCGCTCCGGGAGAGCTCGTCTAACGCCCGCAATGCTTGTCGGTAGAGCCATGGCTCAAGCGCCAGCTTTTCTGGCTTGTCAGAGCCTTCGGTGAGCGCCGCGGCGATGGCCTCATCGATCACTTCTTCTTTCGAAACGGAATCCGGGACGATCATGTCCTGCGCTTCGCGGAAGAAAATCTCACGCTCAACGAAGCGATCGAGCCGCGCCAGATTTGCATTCACATACGAACGAATGTCATCCGAAGAGATCGTCGGCGGAAACACGGCGGCCAGCGTCTGCTCGAACGGGACCTCCTGCACACGAGCACCCGTGCGAGTTGCGTTACCCCGTCGATCGCGCTGCCATTTATGCGAGGCGCGCAGAATCTCCTTATGCTTATTCACCTGCTGCAGCAGGTCCTCGAATGCGGCCTTCACGGCGGACTCGGTAGTTTGGGCTTTCTTATTGACAGCCATTTGGCCTGAGGGCAAGCGAAGGTTTAAGGAAACACTCGTACCTTCGCGCGACGAAACCTCTTCGATCACGCCCTTCAGGTGAATTAAATCGGGCCGGAAGACCTGGAGCCGCTTCTGCAGTTTTTCGATTTGGTGTTGAACGTCTTTCTCTACGGCAGGGGCTTTGGGAAGCCTGTAACTTACGTGAACGTTCATGAGCGCCTCGGCCTTGCTGTAACGAAGTTCGCGCAACCAAGAGCTATCTAAGGCCGATTGTACACCCGGTATAAAAAAGGCAAACGGAGAATTCGAAAGCATCTTGGCATTTTTAGAACTAGTAGAACTGACGTACAACCTTTTTCGAGAAGTGTGGTATGCAGCCTGCGAAGTTCGGTTTATGATTTCGACCCATGACCTTTTGCCAGCATTGGTTATTCCCGTTGCTGTTCGCCTTTTCATTCTCCTCTTCGGCTCCAGCTCAACACTCGGCCACCAAAGAAGTTGATGGCGTATTTCCGGAAGCGCAGGCGCTGTATCTGGATCTGCATCAGCATCCTGAACTCTCAGGGCACGAAACCGAGACGGCTACGAAAGTTGCGGCAAGCTTGCGCCGCGCAGGCTACGAGGTCACCGAGCATGTCGGAGGCACCGGGATTGTTGCAGTGCTGAAAAACGGAGTCGGTCCGACGATCATGCTGCGCACGGAGCTGGACGCACTTCCGGTAGAAGAGAAGACCGGATTGCCCTATGCGAGCAAGGTGCACACGAAAGATGATGCTGGTCGCGATGTGCCCGTCATGCATGCCTGCGGACACGACCTGCACATGGCTGCGTTACTCGGGACCGCCGAGATCATGGCTCGGAGCAAGAACACGTGGCACGGCACGCTGATGCTGATCGGGCAACCGGCGGAAGAAACTATTTCCGGCGCCTCGGCAATGATTCGCGATGGCCTGTTCACCCGCTTTCCCAAACCAGACATCGTGGTGGCTCTGCATGTTGGCAATGTATCGCCCGCAGGAACGGTTACGATCACACCCGGCATTTACAACACAAACTCAGATTCATTGCGCATCACGATCTACGGCAAAGGTGGGCATGGAGCCATGCCACACACGACGGTGGATCCTATCGTAATTGCAGCTCGAACGATTCTGTCTCTCCAGACGATCGCGTCCCGTGAGGTGAAACCCGGCGAACTGGCAATCGTCACCGTGGGCTACATCCGCGCCGGCACGAAGAACAACATCATTCCGGATCAGGCTGAAATGGGGCTTACCGTTCGAACGTACAAAACCGATGTCCGCAAACAGGTTCTCGAGGCAATCAATCGGATCACCCGGGCGGAAGCCGCGGCATCGAATGCGCCTCGCGAGCCTCTCATCGAACATTTGGAAGGGACTGATTCGGTCTACAACAATCCAGCATTAGCCGAGCGCCTTCGGGCTCCACTTCAAGCTGCGTTAGGAGCAAGCAACGTTACCACCGCCGAGCCGATTACACCCTCGGAGGATTTCTCTTACTTCGAGGCACAAGATGTACCCGGTTTCTACTTCAGTCTGGGCGGTGCGGATCCTGAAAAGTTCGCTGAGGCAAAGGCCGCCGGAACGACCTTACCGTCGAACCATTCACCTTTCTTCGCTCCCGATGTCGATCCGGCGTTGAGAACCGGAATCACCGCAGAAGTCGCCGTGTTGCGCAACCTGTTGAATTCTTCTCCTGAGGAACTGCACAAACTTATCGCCGCCTCTCAATAAGGTCAGGAGCCACGCTGGGGGCGCGGCTCCTCTTGGTTCCGGCGAAATACTGGGGCCTGTGGGTAGGATCAGTACAATGCCGCCGGAAACTCAAATTAGATTCCTCCCGTCATCGTAGCTTCGAGCGTCAGATTATCGCGCTCAACAATCTCGTTGGCACTGTGCGGCAGATAGACGCTCAACCCCGCGGTACTACCCTGGCACCAAACATTGGAGAGATAAACACGATCGCCATCTCGTCGAAATGCAAGCTTGGGTGTGGCGTGGCTGCCTTCATCCAGGGAAACGCCGGTCGCGATCGCGGCGTAGAGGCTGCGCTCGCGGTTTCTCACTACGAGAACACCGGCCTGATCGCCTGTCCTCGGATAACCGGTTGCCATCTCGAACACGTATGTGCCCGCAGGAAATACTCGATTGCCCACCGTGAATTCGAAGGGGACGTAGCAACGGCGGTGATTTCATGCCGTGGTTGAGCGCTGGCAGCACCGGTAATTCCGATGAGCGTAATCAATATCGCGAATAAGGGGAGAGCTTTTCTGGTCATTTTTGACTCCTTGTATTCCTGAATGCATTTGGAGATTGCACGGAATGCGCCAAACACAATGGGGAAGAAATCAAATCAAAATGCTCTGATTCCAGGTAGTTAGGTGCACCTTGAAATTTCTTTACGGAAGTGCCAGCTGCCAGGTGCCAGCTTGTCAGGCAAAGGCCGCCAGCTTTCTGGCATCACGGAATATGTCTGGCGTCGCGGAATTAAGACGGGATTCTTACCGTGCGCGCGAAGCAATGCCCAGCTTCTTCATGCGAAGCTGCAGGGTTGAGCGCTTCAGTCCAAGGCGGGCAGCTGCCCCGTTCGGGCCAGCGACGATCCAATGCGATTGCTCCAGAGCGGCCAGGATCTGCTTCCGTTCCACGTCTTCAAGGACGTCGCGAATCGGTTGAGCTTCTTCCTGCGAAGCCTGGGGTTCGGGTTTCTGCGGTCGAGGCTTGCTGGATGCGGGACGACTTTTGAGATCGGCAAGCGAGACACGCAATACCGGGCCGTTGGAGACGAGTACGGCACGCTCAATGACGTTCTGAAGTTCGCGGATGTTTCCCGGCCAGGAATAGTCGATGAGTGCATTCATGGCATCGGTCGGAACTGTTTCGATTCTCTTGTTCAGGCGATGTGCGAACAGCTGCGTGAAGTGACTCACGAGCAGAGGTATATCCTCGCGGCGCTCGCGCAGTGCTGGAATAAAGATCGGGAACACGTTGAGACGGTAGTAGAGGTCGGCGCGGAATTTCTTCTCGTCCACCATCCCTTGCAGGTCGCAATTGGTGGCCGCGACCAGGCGAGCATCGGAATGCATGGTTCGAGAACTTCCCAGCCGCTCGAATTCGCGCTCCTGCAGGACGCGCAGGAGCTTGGGCTGGAGCTCGAGAGGAATTTCGCCAATTTCATCGAGAAAGATGGTCCCGCCGTTCGCCAGTTCGAAGCGCCCCACGCGCTGCGCCACCGCACCCGTGAACGCGCCTTTTTCGTGGCCAAACATCTCGCTTTCGAGCAATCCGGTCGGGATCGCTGCGCAATTCAGCTTCACAAAAGCGTGCGAACGGCGTTTGCTGCGCTCGTGGATCGCGCGCGCCATGAGTTCTTTGCCAGTCCCGGTTTCGCCCAACAATAATACGGTCGAGTCGCTGGGAGCGACCATCTCGACTTCGCCCAGCACCGCGCGAATCGTCCGACTATTACCGACGATATCGGCGAAGTTCATCTCACTGCGGATTTCCGATTCCAGATACAGCTTTTCTTGGGCGAGCTCGTTCTTCAGATCTGCAATCTGTCCATACGCAATCGCGTTGTCCACGGCGATTGCGACCTGACTCGCGATCTGGGTCAGGAACTCGACTTCGTCAGGATTGAGAGGTGCATTGCGGGCGCGTCCTAAGTCGAGAGAACCGAGGATTCGCCCACGGCTAATGAGAGGCAGTGAACAAGCCTCTTGCATCCCTAACTGCCGAAATTCATCGGTCTCCGGGGGAAGTTGCTCGAGGGAGGCAGCATGCAGAACGACCGGCTTACCTGTGCGATACGCCAGGACCGGCCCCGCTTTCTCATTCAGAAACTTGGTCCGCTCGCGGGTCGGCCCCGAACCCTCGGCGGACTCGTAGGCATATCCGCGGAGGACGCCTCCGGCAGTTGGATCGGGCAAAGCTACGCCGACGAAATCGGCCTCCATCACGCGACGAACGTTCGCCGAAATTGCCAGCAGAAGCGCGCGAAGCTCCAGGTTCGACGCGATGCTATTGTTCACATCCAGCAACAGTTGAAGGCGCTGGTTCCTCTTTTCCAGTTCGATCTTTGTGTGGCGCAATGCCTCGGAGTGCAGCGCATCATCGATGGCCACCGCGATCTGATCGGCAACGAGAGCAAGGAAGCGAACATCTTCTTCGGAGTATGCCCCGACCTGATCGCTTCCAACGGCGAATGTTCCGAGACGTCCGTGAGCAGTCGTTAGTGGAAACGTAAGGTGCGAGCGGATTCCATATTCCTTGAGAATTCCATGCAAGCGTGGGAATCGCGTTTCTTTATCCACGTCAGGGATGACGAGCGGCTCTTGCCGTTCATAGACCCAGCCGACAGCGGTACCCTGTGGCGGGAATTCACTGAAGGGCTCAGGCGGCTGCCCCGGCGCCTCGCTCACGTGCAGGCGCATCAACTGGTGCTTTTCGTCGTAGAGAAATACACGCAGAAAAACGAAATTGACGACGGGCCGAAGTTCGTCCGCAAGGCTGCGAAATAGTGTTTTGATGTCGTGATGCGCAGCGATAGCGCGTGAGACCCGACGCAGGGCCTGATATCCCGCCTCTGGAAGCGGTTCGCCTCGATCGAATTGGAAAGCCGCGTGCATCGCGTTGGGAAGAAGCGACATTCTCTGCTCTCGGGAAAACTAGACAGCCTTGAAGTTCGTACGGACGTCGACGGAGCATCTAACGGATGCGACCGACCACTTGGTCGGTCGCTTGTGAATCTTGGATGTCCCCATCGGCATTGCGAGATGCCTTGCACAGAAGGACCGCCCGCTTGCCGCCCGAACAGATACCCGGGTACAGATCACGGGATGATACAGGTTTCAGGGCAGAATGCAAACCGGGGACAGCGACTATCTACACCGCAACTGTGACGGAGGTCTCGGTGCGGGTCACTGGCCGATATAGCGTGTCACGCTCGATCGGCACACGGCCGGCGGCACGGATGAGGCGCTCCAACTCTTCCCTGCGCATACCTTGTGGCGTAGTCGCGCCGGCATCGTGGTAAATCTTTTCTTCGATCACGGTGCCGTCCATGTCGTCCGCCCCAAAGCGCAATGAGATCTGCGCGATCTTCGCCGTCATCATCTGCCAATACGACTTGATGTGCGGGAAATTATCGAGCACCAACCGGCTCACCGCAATCTGCTTGATGTCGAGCATGCCTGTAGTTTTCGGAAGATGCTGCAGCGGCGTGTTGTCCGGATGGAAGGCTAACGGGATGAACGTCTGGAATCCGCCAGTTTCGTCCTGCAGGGCGCGCAACTTCAGCAGGTGGTCGACCCGGTCTTCGTCATTCTCCACATGCCCGTAAAGCATGGTCGCATTCGACTTCAGCCCGATTTGATGAGCCATTTTGGCCGTTTCCAGCCACTGGTCGCCGTCGATCTTGTGATCGCAAATGATGTGGCGCACGCGGTCGGCGAAGATTTCGGCACCGCCTCCCGGCAGCGAATCGACACCAGCAGCTTTTAATTGTTCCAGCGTTTCGCGAATCGAGAGCTTCGCGCGCCGCGCCAGATATGCAACCTCAACCATGGTGAAAGCTTTGAGATGTACCTGCGGAAAGCGCTGCTTCAATCCCGAGCAAAGATCGAGGAAATACTGAAACGGCAGATCGGGATGCAAACCGCCGACGATGTGGAATTCCGTGACCGCCTCGGAGTATCCCGAGGCCGCAGTTTCGAAGGCCTCGTCGAGAGCCATCGTGTAGGCTCCGGGAGTATCTTTCTTGCGGCCAAAGGCACACAGTCGACAAGCGGCCACGCAAACATTCGTCGGATTGATATGGCGGTTAACGTTGAAATACGCTTTATCGCCATGCATCCGTTCGCGGACGAAGTTGGCCATCCAGCCCACAGCAAGAATGTCGCCGGTGCGATACAAAGCAATGGCGTCCTTGGTGTCAAGCCGCACCCCGGCCATCACTTTTTCATGAATGGGGCTTAGCCGCGGATCGTCGGTCTGGAATGCGTGTGCCTGAGACTGAATCGAAGAAGCCATCCCCTCGATGATATCAAGAACGGCATGTTTTCGGCCCTGCCCGGAAGCTAACGGTTCACTACGACTCTGTCCTGGATTTGCGAGTATTCGTCCTCGGAAAGCACGTGCCGGGTGACGAGTTGGTGGGTGCTGGCGTATGGACGCTCAGAGATAATGCGGTCCGCCTCTCGGGCGGTGATGCCGGGCAGGGAGGTTAATTCGTCCTTCGGCGCCTTGTTGAGGTCGACGGACCTTTTGTTGCTTAGCCCGTCTTTCAGACCCTCGGCAACGGCCTTGCTGTCGCGTTTGACAGCAGCAGTTTCTTCCGCTGTTTTTTGCCGAATCTGGTCGGGGCTTTCATTGGTGCAGGCAGCCAGAACGCCCATACTGGCGACGAGGAGAGCGAGAGAAACTACCTTTATTTTCACGCCACTACGATGCTTCCGGGAAGCACACGGTTGTCGGCCGAACCGCAGAACGTTGCCTACCTCGGAAAGCAGAACTGCATCTATGTCTTTGGCGGTTGCGCGCGCTTGATTGCCTGCAAAAGGAGACTGAACTGTGAAAAACGTAGTTCCCGCACTTTTCCTGATCGCACTGCTTTGCGCAGTAGCGCTGGCACAAAATACTCCGCCCGCCCCGAGTTCTGAACCCGGAGCGTCCCAACAGCAACCCGCAACACCCGCTGGACAACCGGCCTCGGGCGCAGCGGCAAATACCGCGACAAATCCGAGTCAGCTGAAAAATAACCCACTGAAGATAGCCCCGGGCAGCGTGATTCCTGTCGAGTTAGCGAAGACCGTCGACGCCAAGAAAGCCAAGACCGGGGAAGAAGTCGTTGCCACGGTTACGCAGGATATGAAAACGAACAGTGGCGAGGTTCTCGTCCCCAAGGATACAAAAATTCTCGGACATGTTACGGAAGCGCAGCCACGCAATAAAGAGCAGAAGGAATCGCAACTGGGTATCGCCTTCGATCATGCCGTGGTGAAGGGCGACCAGATGCCGCTTCCCATGTCGATCCAGGCTGTGATTTTTCCCCAGACCAATAACCCGGCCTCCGCTGGCGGCGGCGACTCGGGTGGTGGCAGTCCGGCCCCGACTCCGAATTCCTCTATGGGCGGCGGACGCTCGGGATCTATGGGAGGTTCCAGCTCACAAGCCTCCAGTCCCCAAAACTCCAGTCCCCAAGGCCAGAACTATCCACCGGGAGGAGGATCGTCTGACGCACAGGCTCAGACGAGCGCACGGCCCCCGATCACAGGCAACACACAGGGTGTCATCGGGATGCCTGACGTGAAACTTGAGACAACCGCGCAGAATACGGCTCAAGGTTCCGTGATGACGTCGGAGAAAAATAACGTGAAGATCGAGAAAGGAACGATGATGCTGCTGCGCGTCAATCAGTAGGCTCGCAGTCCGAAAACAGTCACAATGCCCGCAACTTGCAGATACCAGTTGCGGGCATTTTCTTAGGATCCCGACTCCAGTTTTTTCTTGGCGAGCGGACGCGCAAAAGCATTCGTAGGATTGTGAATGTTGATCTCTAGCACCTTGCGATAGTAATCGCGGGCCTGAGCGGCATCGCCCGATTTCTCGTAGGCCTCACCAAGTAGCGCAAGAATCAGCGGATCATGTTGATCCGCTTTCTGCAGTTCGGCGATTGCCGTCTTGTAATCTCCCGTATAGAAGGCAACGTAGCCCGTCAGATACGGATAGAACTTCATCTGGTCGGGATTATTGGCCTTGTCGAGAGCCGGCCTAGCGGCCTTCACGTGTTGCTGAGCTTCGTCGGCGTTTCCGCGACGGGCAGCCACGCGCGCTTGAGCGCTCTCCCAGCGGAAGAGCCAAAGATTCTTGTCAGCCTCGGAGAGATCGGGCTTACGCGAAGCCGTGTCGTAGCCCATCTTGTACCACTTGTAAGCGTGATCGGGATCGCCCAGCTCAAGGTAGATGCGGGCGAGTTCATTGCAGGTTTCTGCT
>Ga0209168_10000665_pt1 | contig 31095 bp, 31 predicted proteins | sample Coa_R1_FD_187156 | JGI IMG/M metagenome (GOLD analysis project Ga0209168, IMG submission 187156) | Surface soil microbial communities from Centralia Pennsylvania, which are recovering from an underground coalmine fire - Coalmine... | ecosystem: Environmental > Terrestrial > Soil > Unclassified ...
AGCGACGCGCGGAGGCGCGTAGTTGTTAGTTCGTTTTCGCGGAAGCCGCGATGGCCTTCGGTGCGCTGAGGTAGCCCGAAATAGTCTTGTCGGTCACCTTGTTCACCACCAGTTCCATCGGCTGGCGCGATCCGCCGGCGTAGAAGTAGACCGGTTCGTTGATGGCCTTGTTCTTCTTTTCCAGGCGCATATCGTCAACGTAGAGGTTCACCGTGTACTGGTGCTTCTTAGCGCTGGCGCCGCGCAGTTCGATCTGCGTCTGGCCCACATGTTCCTTCTGTCCCTTGGAGGTCAGCGTGAATTCGTAATAATCGCGCTCGCCCATCCGCTTCAGTTGCTCGAGTTCCTCGTGATTGCGGGCGATCAGTTCGCCGTGCTCGCCGCGCAGTTGCTCGATGTTGCCCTTGGTGGAGTCGAGATCGGTCTTCACGCCGTTGACGTCGGTTCCCAGCGCCTTGACGTCATCCGTGCTGGCCTTGGTGGCCAGCGTCGTTTGCACGTCGTTCAGCTTCTTGGTGTAGTCGGCGCGGCTCTGCTTCACCTGGTTGCGGGCTGTCGCCAATTGATCCTCGGTAAGTTTCAGTTTGTCACCTTCGAGGTTCACTTCGGCCTGCAGCTCCGCGTTGGTGCGCTCCGCCTGCCCGATCCGCTGCGTCAACGTGTCCTGTCCCTGCTGAAAAGTTTTCGCTTGAGTGGCGAGCGCCTGCTCGGCATCTCGTGCGTGGCCTCCTGCATTCCATGCCAAACCGACACCTACGAGAGAGACAATCGCCAGAGCGACAACCGCTATGCCCATCCAGCGCGGTGAGCCTTCCGTGGGTTCCTGGTAGTTCATGTTCTCGTCCATTTCAGTAATCTCCTTTGCGATTTCCCTCGCGATCTTGAGAGGTGCATGCGTAGAACCAATTGCCGCCGGAGGCCCACGAGTCCCCCTAAGTTAATGATTACAAATATTTTCCTGCACTTCGAGGAAGCCACACCGGCCGGCTCACACGGACCAGGAGCGTGTAAGTTTTACCTCAGCGATCAGGTGTATCCCCGATAATGGCTTGAATTCATTGATTTTGGCGGAACCCACGAGGACGCACGATTTTATACAGGGGAGTGAGGGAGGGGTAACTCTAACGACAGCAGCCTATTAAGCTACTCGCGAGCGGTCGGCTTGCGGCACTTCCAGGACGCGATCGAAATAGACTTCCAGGGTGAGTGCGGCGGCGTCAAACACCGTCCGGCAATTGGGGCAATAGCTCAGATGGCGCTGCACTTCGCCAGCGACTTCCGGTGCCAAGCGGCCTTCCAAATATTCGCAGATCAGTCTGATGGTAGCCTTACAGGTCATGCTCATGACGGTTCCCCCGGAGCCGAGCAACCTTTAAACAAGCACGCCGTGAGCCAAAACGCTTCGAGAGTTGCAATTTATGTAAACATCATCGAATCAGCAGGCTAGAGTATTTCGATACGCCGGGAGGGACTCGGCAGGTCGCAGGCTAAGTGAGAATTTTTTCTACCGGGGAATCATTATTACCGATACGAGACGCCGCGCTCGATTAATCCCATAAGTTGAAGTAACTCTTTAATTTACCGAGTGATAGTCAGATTGCGCAGAACCGCGATTCGCTCCGCCAGCGGCGGATGGGTGCTGAACATTCCGGAAAAAATCTGTCCGGCGGTTAACGGCGCAACGATGAACAACGATGCCGTTGTCGGCGACACATCCATGGGTATGCGTTTGTTGTACGCGCCGAGCTTTTCAAGGGCGCTGATCAAGCCGTACTGATTGCCGACCATGCGGGCGCCCGAAGCGTCCGCGGCATACTCGCGCTGCCGCGAAAGTCCCAGCTGGATCAGAAGCGCGGCGATCGGGGCGACAAAAATCATGAGCAGTCCCGCCAAGCCGCCGCCATCGCGGCGCCGCGAGCTGCCGTACCCGCCGAAAATCATGGCCCACTGTCCCATCCGGGCAATCCAGGTGATGGCTCCCGCCAATGTCGCAGCGATCGACGTAATCAGAATGTCGTAATTACGGACGTGAGAAAGCTCGTGCGCGATGACACCTTCCAGTTCGTCGTCGTTCATTAGTTCCATGAGTCCCGCGGTGACCGCCACCGAAGCGTGCGAAGGATCGCGGCCGGTGGCGAATGCATTCGGCGCGGGCTGCGGAATCACGTAAAGCTTCGGCATCGGCAGTTGCGCCTTGGCCACCAGCCGCTCCATCACCTGATACAAGCGCGGAAGCTGTTCGCGGGTTACCGGCTGCGCGCCGCTCGAACGCAGCGCGATCTTGTCCGAGAAAAAGTAGGCTACGCCGTTCATTACCACCGCAATGATCAGGCCAAACGTCATTCCTTGCTGGCCTGCGATCGCGTCGCCGCCGAGCACCAGCAGGATTGTCAACGCGGTTAACAAAAATAATGTCTTTACGGCTCTCATAATGGCCACCTGTCTGTATTACGCAAAACCAGTCTAAAAGTTTCGCACGTGGCACAGACTTCAGTCTGTGGATTTTAGGCCTTGCAAGGACCAACCCCCACAGACTGAAGTCTGTGCCACCAAAGCCTATCGCCGGCGGCCGGATTTCCCCGCGGACACCGCATGTTGCGCTGCTTCGGGCTTGGCCGCCGCCGGTTCCAGTTCTTCCTTCTGCGCGATCGGCTCGAAGCGCATGGCGTCCGAGTTCGGATCGATGTCGACACGCACCACGCTGCCCGGCACCACGCTTCCGTCGAGAATGCGCATCGCCAGCGGATCCTGAACCAGCCGCTGCACCGTGCGCCGCAGCGGGCGGGCTCCATACGCCGGGTCGTAACCGTCGCGCACCAGCCGCTCGCGCGCCGCGGGCGTCAACTCGATGCGCACCTTGCGTTCGGCCAGCAGGCGCATGACTTTCGCCAGCTCCAGGTCGATGATCTTGTTGAGCTGTTCCTGGCCCAGCGGATTGAACAGCACAATGTCATCGATGCGGTTGATGAACTCCGGCCGGAAGGCCTGCCGCAACGCTTCCATCGCTTCCTTGCGCGCTCGTTCAGGATCGCTTCCCGCGAGATCGAACAGCGCGGCCGATCCGACGTTGGACGTCATCACCAACACGGCGTTGCGGAAGTCAACGGTGCGGCCCTTGCCATCGGTCAGGCGGCCGTCTTCCAGAATTTGCAACAGAATGTTGAACACGTCGGGATGCGCTTTTTCAATTTCGTCAAAAAGAATTACGGAATACGGATGCCGGCGCACCTGCTCGGTGAGCTGCCCGCCCTCTTCGTAGCCGACGTATCCCGGAGGCGCGCCGATCATGCGCGACACCGAATGTTTTTCCATGTATTCGGACATGTCCAGGCGAATCATGGATTTTTCGTCATCGAACAGGAATTCCGCGAGCGCGCGAGCCAGTTCCGTTTTCCCGACGCCTGTGGGTCCCAGGAAGATGAACGACCCGATGGGCCGGTTGGGATCGGACAGCCCGGCGCGATTGCGCCGGATGGAGTTGGCCACGCGTTCCAGCGCTGAATCCTGGCCGATGACGCGATTGCGCAGGCGCGTTTCCATGGTCACCAGTTTTTGCGCTTCGCCTTCCAGCAGCCTCCCGACCGGAATACCGGTCCACTTGCTCACCAGCTTGGCGATGTCCTCTTCGTCGACTTCTTCCTTCAGCATGCCGCCCTTTTTCTGAACCTCTTCCAGATTCTTCTGCGCGGCCGCCAGTTCGCGTTCCGCGGCGGCCAGTTTGCCGTAGCGGATTTCCGCGACTTTCGCCAGATCGCCGCTGCGCTCCAGGCGCTGTTCTTCCACTTTGAGTTGCTCGATCTGTTCCTTGCCGCTGCGGATTTTGGCGATGGCGGTCTTCTCCACCTGCCACTGGGCCTTGCGCGCGTTGGATTCCTCGCGCAGTCCGGCCAATTCCGCTTCCAGAATTTTCAGGCGTTCCTTGGAATGCGCGTCGGTTTCCCGCAGCAATGCCTGCCGCTCGATTTCCAGCTGCAGGATGCGCCGCTCGATTTCGTCGATCTCCACCGGGAGCGAATCGAGCTGCATGCGCAGGCTGGCGCCGGACTCGTCGATCAGGTCGATCGCTTTATCCGGCAGAAAACGGTCCGTGATGTAGCGATGAGACAGCGTGGCCGCGGCCAGAATCGCAGCGTCCTTGATGCGCACGCCGTGGTGCGTTTCGTAGCGCTCTTTCAAGCCGCGCAAAATGGCGATGGTGTCGTCGACCGATGGCTCGGCGATCAGCACCGGCTGGAAACGCCGTTCGAGTGCGGGATCTTTTTCGATGTATTTCTTGTATTCGTTGAGCGTGGTGGCGCCGATCGCGCGCAGTTCGCCGCGCGCCAGGGCCGGCTTCAGCATGTTGGAAGCGTCCATCGCGCCTTCAGCGGCGCCCGCGCCGACGAGGGTGTGCAGCTCGTCGATGAACAGAATAATTTGCCCGTCGGATTCGGTGATTTCCTTCAGCACCGCTTTCAGGCGGTCCTCAAACTCGCCGCGATATTTCGCGCCGGCCACCAGCGCGGCCAGATCCAGAGCGACCACGCGCTTCGGCCGCAGCACTTCCGGCACGTCGCCGGCCACGATGCGCTGCGCGAGGCCCTCGACCACGGCGGTTTTTCCCACGCCCGGCTCGCCGATCAGCACCGGATTGTTCTTGGTGCGGCGCGCCAAGATCTGCATCACGCGGCGGATTTCGTCATCGCGGCCGATGACCGGATCGAGTTTGCCGCGCCGGGCTAGCTCGATCAGGTCGCGCCCATATTGTTCGAGCGCGCGAAATGTGGACTCCGGATTTTGCGACGTGACGCGGTGGCTGCCGCGCACCGACGTCAGCGCCTGCAGGATCGCTTCCCGTGACGCGCCGTGCTTCGCCAGAAGCTCCGCCGCGTCATCCTTGCGGATGCTGGCGATGGCCAGCAGGATGTGCTCGGTGGAAACAAACTCGTCCTTGAACTGCTCTGCTTCAACGAATGCGCCCTCCAACACTTTGTTGCTGGCCGGGCTCATCTGCTGCTGCACCGCCCCCGTGACTTTCGGGATGCGCCCCAGCCGCGTTTCGATCTCGCCGGCCAGGGTGTCCGGGCGCACGCCGAGACGCGCGAGAAGCGGCGGCACCACGCCGTCGTGCTGCGCGACGAGGGCGCCGAGCAGGTGCAGCGGCTCGATCTGCTGATGATCGTGGCGCGCGGCGATGTCCTGCGCCGATTGGATAGCTTCCTGAGCCTTCAATGTGAATTTGTCGAAGCGAACCATACGATGTTTACCTCTCAATCCAAAAAATCAGCCGTAAAAGACAGGGGCCGGTTTTCCTGGCCGGCCCCGATGGCAGTGCGAAACGAGACTCTGCGAAACGGCCTCCGTGCGTGGTCGATTACTTGCCGTTGGTTGCGGCGTTCACGGTCAGCTTCACCTGACGCGGTTTGGATTCCTCGCGCTTCGGGAGAGTCACAGTCAGGACGCCGTTCTTGTACTCGGCGCCGATCTTTTCCGCGTTCACCGTGCTCGGCAGCGAGAAGCTGCGGCTGAACGACCCGTAAGTGCGTTCCACGCGCAGGAAGTTCTCCTCGGATACGGACTTCTCAAACTTACGCTCGCCGCGAATCGTGAGCAAGTTGTTCTCGACGCGCACGTCGATGTCCTTCTCATTCACGTCCGGCAAGTCCGCCTTGACGACGAGCTCGTTGGGGGTCTCGTAGATGTCGACCGCCGGAGCCCAGGAGGTCAAAGCCGATTCCTCGGAGGGGCTGCGGAACTGTTCGTTAAAAAGGCGGTTGAACTGGTCTTGCAAAGTGGAGAGCCCGCGAAAGGGCTCGAGCCGAGCGATAGTAGTCATATCGAATCCTCCATGCCGTTGCCTTTAATATTTAACTGCATTAGAAGCATAAAATATTAGTGCAATAATGTCAAGAATTTTCACGCTGACTTTTGCTTTTCAGATATACGAATATGTTTAATATTACCAATAATTTACACGATTCAACGGAGAGCATTTGCGCTTCCCGGCCGGAATGGCTTATAGTCTCGACACTCATATATATGCGCCTTGCCGACTTCCACTTCGACTTACCCTCCGAGCTCATCGCTCAGCAGCCGCTTCCGGAACGCGACGCCTCGCGCATGCTGATCCTCGATCGCAAACTGCAGCACTGGGAAGACTCGGCGTTCCGCTCGTTGCCAGACCTACTGAGGGGCGACGAACTAATCGTGGTGAATAACGCGCGTGTCATTCCGGCCCGGCTCTTTGGCCGCCGGAAAGGTGTTCGCGCCGAGACGCCGGGACACGACCGCCGTACGGTGCGCGAATTTTTGTCCTCTGAAATCGAGGTGCTCCTGACCCGGGAAATCGCGCCGCAGCAATGGGAGGCGCTGGTGCGTCCGGGACGCAAGATTCGCGTGGGCGAGGTGATCGAGTTCGGTGGCGGGGAACTCAGCGCCGAGGTCATCAGCCGGGGCGAGTACGGCCTGCGGCGCATTCGCTTGTCCGCAAACGGCGACGTGACCCCGGCCATCGAGCGGCTTGGACACGTGCCGCTGCCGCCGTATATTTCGCGCGAAGACAGTTCGGCGGATCGCGAGCGCTACCAGACTATTTTTGCGAACCATCCCGGCGCGGTAGCCGCGCCGACCGCCGGCCTGCATTTTTCTCCGGCCATTCTCGAAAGGCTGCGGCAGCGCGGAATCGAAATCGCGCCCATTACGCTCGACGTCGGCCTCGGAACGTTCCAGCCGATCCACGAGGAAGAGATCGACCAGCACAAAATTCATTCCGAGCGTTACGAAATTTCCGAAACAACAGCCGCAGCGATTTGCAAAGCCCGCGGCGAAGGCCGTCCGATTCTCGCGGTGGGAACCACCGTGGTGCGCACGCTTGAAGACGCTGCGGAAAAGTCCGCGGTGCGGCGGGGCGAAGTGCCAGATGCGTCAAAACATCTCGTCGACCCGGGATCCGCGGAGGCCGGAATTTTCATTAAGCCGGGACACCAATTTCGCGCCGTCGATCAAATGATCACCAATTTCCATCTGCCGCAATCGACACTCCTGATTCTGGTGAGCGCGTTCGCCGGCCGCGAATTCGTTCTCCGGGCTTACCGGCACGCCGTCGAGGCCCGCTACCGGTTCTACAGTTACGGCGATTGCATGTGGATCAAGTAGAAGGCCGCAGCGCGCCGAACGCGCGGCGCGAAGGATTTCCTATCCCGGGCGTGCGCGATCTCCGATTTCGTCTATAATCGGGGCGGGTTGCGGGTATGCTTCGGGCCGGTCCAATCGGCGGCGTCATTTTCCGGTTCATCAGGAACGATGCGATTTCTTCTGCTCAGCGATATTCATGCCAACGTGACCGCGCTCGACGCCGCGCTCGACGCGGTGAAGGGCCGCTGGGAGCGCATCTTTTGCCTCGGTGATATCGTCGATTACGGTCCTGACCCGAACGAAGTGACGGCGCGGGTGCAGGAACTGGCTCCGGTCATTATTCGCGGAAATCATGACAAAGCGGTCGCCGGCCTGAGCGACCTCGAGGACTTCAATCCCGTGGCGCAGATCGCGGCGATGTGGACGCGCCAGCAGATGCAGCCCGAAACTCTGAAGTATGTGGCCAAGCTGCCCGCCGGCCCTTTGACCGTGGACGGCATCACCATGGTTCACGGAGCCTACGAGGATGAGGACGAGTATGTTTTCGTTCCCGGCCAGGCTATGGGCGGACTGCTGGAATCGCCGACGGACGTCACATTTTTCGGGCACACGCATCACCAGGGCGGTTTTTCATACCGGGCCGGGCAAATCGGAATGATTCAGCTGCGCCCGGACCATGGCGCGAGCTTCGGCGCCTTGCGCCTCGAGCCGGGCACACGCTATTTGCTGAATCCCGGTTCGATCGGACAGCCGCGCGACGGCGACCCGCGCGCCGCGCTGGCCATCTTCGATCTGGACCACCAGATCATCGAATTCTGGCGGGTGCCGTACGATATTGCCGCGGTTCAGAAGCGGATGGAAAAAGCCGGACTGCCGTTTCCGCTGATCGAACGCCTGGGAGCGGGCCGCTAGCCGGCCTGCTGCGCCGAAAAAATAAAGAATTCCGTTGAATTGTGTTTGCCTCGCGGGATAAAAACTCCGGGGGGCGGCAGGAATCGCCACGGAAGAGAACAAGGAGGACTTCCGATTTGATTCCCACAGAAGAACGCAGTCGGTTGCCGGTCGCATTCATGATCGGCATCGCCATCGTGGCGGTGCTGGTGGGCGTAGCCCTGCTCGTCAGCAAGTATTCGACTCCGGCCGGTTCGGAAGTAGAAAAACCGCTGCCTACCGGACCGGCGGAACTGGCTTATGCTTCGCAGATCCATTTTCTAGAGCCCAAGATGAGCCGCGCAGCGAACTTCCTGAATCAGGAAGTGACCTACGTGTTTTGCACCGTGGAAAACAGCGGCAATCGCAAGATCCAGCAAATTGAAATTACCGTTGAATTCCACGACCCTTTCAATCAGGTCATCCTCCGCGACAAGCAGCGCCTGTTTCTGCCCACCGCTCCGCCATTCCTTCCCGGCCAGCAGCGGGACGTGCAGATTCCCTACGAACATATCCCCGCGCAGTGGAACAACGTTTTTCCATCGATTGTGGTCAGCGGCCTGGCGTTCAAGTAGACGCCCTCCTTCGCCCGTGGCGCATGCTTTAGCTTGCGGCGTTTCATTGCCGCGGTTGGCAGGCTGCCGAATGATCCTCCGCACGCTAAAGCACGCGCCACAGTGTGTCACGAAAAATGACTTTCTCTTTTAGCCCTCCTGTTCGATAATTTGCGCGCAATGGAATTGGCTGCGGAGTTGCGGCAGGCTCTGGCCGGTGTGTGCAGCGGCGGTGCGCCCGAAGTGCGCGAAAACGGGGAGTGGCTGGCGGAGCTCGACCAGGTGCAATACGAGGTGAGCGCGCAGGGTGATGCGGCGCTGCTGCACTTGTGGAGCGCGCAGCAATCCCTGGTGCGCCGCGTCGTCCGCGTCACGGAGCAGTCGCCCGATCGCGTCGCGTTGGAAGTGAGCCGGTTCGGATACGCAAGGAACGCGCAGCTGGAATTCATCGGCGGCGCGCCGCGCGAAATGCGCCGCGTGGAGCGCGAACAGTTTTCCAGCCGTCTGCGGAGCATGCTGGCGCAATATTTTCCCGACGAAACCCTGGAATCGCTGGCGTCTTCGGCTGACCTGCGCCATTCCATTTCCGGTTCGTACACGCGAGGACTCTTGCGGAGAGGATCACAAGCCTACGCCGTTCTGGCGGCCTCGCCCCACGAAGACAGCGCCACGATCGACGGCATTCTGACGTTTGGCTTGATCTGGCTGCAGCACGCCCGCGATCGCGCCCGCCGCTACTCGGTCAACGGGCTGCGGTTGATCTTGCCGCGCCGGACTTCCTCGATTACCGCGCATCGCATGTCCGCGCTGGCCGGTCCGGAGGGTTTCGAGCTGTACGAATATGAGCCGGTTTACTGGCGCGTCCGGCGAATCGCGCGATCCAACGCCGGAAATCTGGCTACGTCGATCGTGGCGCGACGGGAGATCGAGCAAACCATCGCCGCGGCGATGCCGGCCGCCGAGCGCATCCAGCGGCTCGCGCCCGACGCCATCCGGATCGGAGTGGCGGCCGCGTCCCAGGAAGTCACGCTGCGCTTTCGCGGCCTGGAATTCGCGCGCTGGAGGATGAGCGAAATGTGGTATGGCCTCAGCGATCACCAAGTGGTCCTGACGCCGGGAGGGTGGCCGGCCCTGGAAGCGTTGGTCCGGCAACTGGAGACGCACCGCCACCCACTCGCCTCGGACACCCGGCACAGGCTCTACCGCGGGCAGCCGGAACGGTGGCTGGAAACTATGGTAGCCGCCGACCCAGGGCGGATCGACGCACGGCTCGCCCCCGGGCAAATCTACACGCAGGTTCCGGCGTTCTCGTCCGGGGATCGCGGAATCATCGACTTGCTGGGGGTCACCCGGGACGGGCGGCTGGCGGTTCTCGAGCTGAAGGCCGGCGAGGACATTCAACTGGCGCTGCAGGCGGTCGACTACTGGCTGCGGGTGCGCTTTCATCACCAGCAGGATGATTTTAGCCGCTATGGCTACTTCCCGGGGGTCAAGCTCAGCGCCAAGCCTCCCCTGCTGTTCCTGGTGGCTCCCGGGTTTCGGTTCCACCCGTCCATGGATATCGTATTGCGATACTTATCCCCGGAAATCGAAGTCGCGAGAATTGCTCTGGCGGAAAACTGGCGGCGTGGACTGAAAGTGGTATTCCGGCAGTAGCAGGGCTAAACCGGCGCTGAAGAAGCCCACAATCCTCGCGTTTACAGGGAAATAGGCCTAAAAAAAGAGAAGCAGCCTTGGCAGAGCCAACGCTGCTTCCCGGGGTGTGTCCTTGAAGTGGTTTGTATAGTTAGACGCAGCAGAAACGAAAAGGTTGTACAAATTAGAAAAATTTTAAATGAGGGCGGAAAATTTTGTTTGCCAGGGAAATCTAAGGTGAACGCCGTAGAGGATTCAGCTAGTAAAACAAATACTTGCGCCACTTTTCGTCCTTGTTGCCGATGAGCCGCATCAGCTGGCGGGACGTATGCAGCGTGAAAGGCCGGGGCCTCCTCGCCAGCGCCAGTCCCGCTTCTTCAGGAGTGCGGTCGCCTTTCCGGTTGTTGCACTGGTAGCAGCAGGCCACCAGGTTTTCCCACGACGACCGGCCACCGCGGGAGCGTGGCACAACATGGTCGAGGGTCAGTTCCCCGGCGGGAAGAATGCGCCTGCAGAACTGGCAGGTGTTGCGGTCCCTAAGCAGAATATTCTTCCGGGAAAGGGCGCGAGTCTGCTGCGGAATATGCCGGTAGGCCAATAGACGAATTACGGAAGGCACCTCAAGCGACCGCGAAGCCGAATGCACCTTGGTGTGGTTGATTTCCTCTGCTTGCGCCACGCCCTTCAGCATCAGGACCATGGCCCGGCGAACGGCGGTCACATTGATGGGCTCGAAAGTGGCGTTCAGTACCAGCACCGGCTCCTGCATGATGGCCGGTTTCCGTGTGGCAGGGGGGAGGGAGCCGGGGGGACGCAGGTCGCCTCGGGTTTCCGGCTGGAGCTTCGGCCGGGGAGGCCTACCGAATTGACCCGGTGGTGTCATTCCCCAAAGTCCTGCTCAAGCAATTCTGGTTCCGGTACTTCCGATCGAGGCAACGCCCGCGCCAGGGTAAGACCTACCACCCGGGCAGCCCCTGCACCTTTCAGTGCCCGGGAGCAAGCGTCTAAAGTGGCCCCAGTGGTAAATACATCATCTACCAGTAAAAGCCGCAGCTTGTCAACTTTCGCCATTTTAAGCGTAGCATAAGCGCCACGAACGGTTTCCCAGCGTTCCCGGCGGGTCAGCCGCAGCTGGCTGGGCCGCGGGCGGGTGCGAACCAGCAGATAGGGTCGAAATGGGATACCCAGCAGGCGGGCCAGCGGCCGGGCGATCCGCTCCGCCTGGTTATAGCCCCGTTCGCGCAGCCGGCCGCGGTCGAGAGGCACGGGAACCACGGCATCCGCGGCAAAGTCCTGGGGATGAGCCCCAACGAACGCCGCCAGGCGGTGCGCAAACCATTTCCCGAGCGGAGCGACGTTCGCGTATTTCAGGAGCAGAATTGCGCGGGACATTCGCGGGCTATAAGGGCCCAAGCTCCTCGCGTGATCGAAGGCGTAGACGCCGGCGCGGCAAAGATGGCACAGCGGTGGCGCGTTAGCATCGGCTACGGCTTTCGAAACGATCGGGCGGCCGCACTGCCCGCAAAGCGGGGCGGGAAGCTCAAGCGCGATTGCCGCGAGGCAGGCGTGGCAAAACGGGATGGCGCTCCCGGTGTCCAGAATCGCGCCGCAAATCCGGCACGGCGCGGGAAGCACCAGCGAAGCCAGCGCCTCGCACATTCCGCGGAAATGGGTTCGCAGGGAATCGTAGGCTCGGTCCACGATGGACCAAGGCTACGCTGAGACGGGCTCCGAGGGAAGCAAATTATGTCACGTATGGTGACAAGCTTTCGCTATCGGCTGGGCTTCTTGCTTCCGATTCAGGTTGCTGCGATCACTGGCGTTAAACCAGACAGGCTGAAGCCTGTCCTACTTTGCGGCGGATTGAGATTCAGGTGTGCGCAGGTTCTTACAGCAGCCCTTGCTCATGCTTTTCCGCGCAGGCTACGCAGTGCCGCGCCCAGGGAACGGCTTCCAGGCGCTTTTGCTGAAGTTCCTCTTCGCACTCGACGCACGTCCCATAACTGCTGTCCTTGATGCGTTTGAGCGCTTCGTCGATCAAAGCCAGCATGGACCGGTCGGTATTGGTCTGCCCGAACAGAAATTCCTTGGTATAGGAATTAGCCGCCTTGTCCGCCAGATCCACCGTGGGATCGTCGTCCGCGGTCCGGCCCTCTTCCTCGGTCCGCGCGATCGTCTTGATCAGCTCCTCGCGCCGGGCCTGTAACTTTTTTTTATAATAATCGAGACGCTTCTTATCCATGGTTCAGGTTCCCACCATCCACCCAATTGGCACTAATGCAAACGGGTGATTGTAGGCCCGCTGTTCGGAACTGTCAAGGAAGGGGGGTTGCGACGCAGGAAAGCCAATTCTGACAGGGAGATAGGATGATCATTTGCGAACCTCTGCTAAAACACGGTATTTGTTCAGCTGTCTTGAAACTACGTGGTGTAGAATGCCGCTGTGAGAATCTCGAACGAGGACGCTGATTAGCCCGATGCCTCTAGCGTTTTCCGACCACGTAACCCTAAGTCCCGAAGTGATGTTCAGGGCAGTCGGCGAAGAATCCGTGATTCTTAATCTGAAGACCGACGTCTACCTTGGCCTGGACCAAGTCGCCACCCGAATGTGGGTCGCGCTGACAACGGCGCAATCGGTACAGGACGCCTACAATTCTCTCTTGGCGGAATTCGAAGTTGGAACCGACGAACTTCGGCAGGATCTGGAAGAGTTTTTAGGCCAGCTGTTGGCACAGCAGTTGGTCGAATTGCATCCGGGTGAGAACTCGGCCAGCCAAGCCTTGTCATGAGCGGAATCGTCGGAATCCTGAATTTGAACGGTTCGCCCGCCGACCTCCGACTTCTTCAGCAACTCACAAACTCCCTAAAGCCCCGCGGCCCTGACGCTCAACACGTGTGGAGCGACGGACCGATTGGATTGGGCCATACCCTATTTATTACCACCGAGGAGGCCAAGAACGAACTCCAGCCGTTTACTTTGGGGGACGGCACGTGGATCGTCGCTGACGCGCGTATCGATGCACGGCGCGAATTGCTCGAGCAATTCAGGATTCAGGGCCAATCGCCCGCGGTTGGCGCGAGCGATGCCGAGTTGATCCTGCGCTCCTACCGCGCCTGGGGCGAGGACTGCGTCGAACACCTGCTGGGTGATTTCGCGTTCGGAATCTGGGACAGCGCACGCAAGAGCCTGTTCTGTGCGCGGGATCAGATGGGTGTGCGCCCGTTCTATTATGCGCAGGTCGGTTCGTTTGTGGTCTTTAGCAGCGCGCTTGACTGTATTCGGCAGTGCCCTTCGGTTTCGGACCGGCTGAACGACCTCGCCATCGCCGATTTCCTCATTTTCGGGCACAATCAAAATCCCGCCACCACCTCCTTCGCTGACATCCAGCGGTTGCCCGCGGCGCACTGCTTGACTTGGTCGCGCGATGGAGTCAGAACTAAACGCTACTGGACCATGCCAGTCGACGAACCGATTTTTTACAAGCGCAAAGACGATTACTGCGACCGGTTTAAGGAATTGTTGCAGGAAGCCGTCGGCGACCGGCTTCGCACCTCCCGCGTTGGAGTGTTCATGAGCGGGGGCTTGGATTCGACTTCTCTGGCAGCCACTGCGGATAGAGTGTCGCGGGAACGTTATGCGAGTTTCGATTTGTTTGCGATCACCGACATTGATGACATCAAACCCGAAGAAGGGCACTACGCCGAGATGGTCGCGAAGCACCTCGGCATCCCCATCTACTTTGACAAATGGGATGACAAGCCGGTAAACGCGCAGTGGGAACAAACTCCATTCCGCACCGCGGAACCTTGCGTTTCTCCCTGGGACGTTCTCTCTAACAGGGCATACTGGCGCGAAGCTGGAAAACGAAGTCGTGTGTTTTTTTGGGGCGAGGGTCCCGATAATGCACTCCTGTTGGAATGGCGTCCGTATCTTTCCTACCTGAGGGAAAAGCGTCGTTATGGGCGGATTCTTTCGGCAGTCTCGTCGACATTGTTTTCGCAGTCGAGTCTGCCATTCTGGGGGAGAATTTCCCGGAGGTTGAGCCAAGTCAGGAGAGGGGACGCCGAGACCGCGGATTCGTTCCCGGGATGGTTGAATGCGGGATTTGAGTCACGCCTCGATCTGCGCTCCAGGTGGCAGGAACGACGCCGGGCGGAAGTTACTTCAACGCATCCATGGCGCCCGCAGGGTTACGCGTCCCTCCACATTCCTCTTTGGACGATGCTATTCGAGGGAGCCGACTCCGGAGAAGCGGGAACCCATTTTGAACTGCGACATCCCTTCGTTGATCTTAGAATGCTGCGCTACCTGCTTGCTGTACCGGCGCTGCCGTGGTGCCGATCAAAGTATCTATTGCGGCGCGCCATGCGTGGTACCTTACCGAATCCGGTCCTACGGCGCAGAAAGAAAGGCCTTTCCGGGCAATTGGTTTCGAATCGCTGGGCAAGCTTTGGTACGCAGCCCTTCTTGCAGACTCCAGGCATCTCACACTATGTAGATCCAGGCAAAATCCCTAACATTGCCGTTGACGACCAGTGGGTTTTCGGTGGACACTTGCGTGTCAGAAGTTTAAATCACTGGTTGCGGTACTCGCAGAGAGAATCACAATATAGTTCCTTGGAGGGTAGTTCGAATGAATGCACCCCAGAGCCCGTTGCCGACAGTAAAAAAACCCTATAAAAAGCCCGGAATTCAGGTTTATGGAGATCTGCGGGAAATTACGCAGCACGTAAATAACACGCACGTGACCATTGATCCCCCTCCTCACGTTTCGAATTTTAGGACCTAAGGTTTGGTCCGTGATTCCGTACTCGCACGTCTTGCAAGCCCGAGCGGATTTCAGGGTTCACCTGGGGCAGCAACAGTCGCAACGAACCAAATACATCAAAAACGGGTAGGATTCACCAGCGACAGCACGTGGTTGTAGACGATCCATGCCCCCCCTTTCTTTCTTCCGCGGACTAGGCCTATTCATCCGTGAGGATTTTTTCACCCTCGCAAGGTGCCTGGAACTCCAGACTCAAATCTCTGGAGCCGATTCCGAAAGAGCCACAGTCGTCGGACTAGAAACAGGGCAGGACTATTTAGACGAGAATGTACGGAAAGTTCTCAGTGCTAAAGCCGAAGATTCAGCTGTGAAGGCCGTTTGGGATGCCATTTGGGATCTGAAGCCGAGCCTGGAGGACCACTTTCGCGTTTCGCTGCGGGCGTCCGAATGCCCTACGTTCCTACGATATGGGAAAGGGGCCTTCTACAGACCCCATAAGGACGGGAATGCTGATTCTTCCTCGAGTACAAGGAACCGAAAAGTATCACTCGTAATTTTTCTGAACGGTACGTCCGGAGAGGACTCTCCAAACTGCTACGGCGGTGGAGCGCTAAGGTTTTATGGATTGATGGACGGGCCGACGTGGGAGAAATGCGCATTCGCCTTGGAAGCCAAGCCGGGCCTGCTAGTCGCCTTTCGATCAGATACCGTGCACGAGGTTCAGCCGGTGACTTTTGGGGAACGCTTTACGATCGTCAGTTGGTTTTCCGTATAACTGTGGCCGAGAGTATCCCGACGATTGGTCCGTTTTCGCCTAGAACCCGTCGCTGAACTAAACTCCGGTCCCAATGCGCGTGAGCTGGTCCAAGAGCTGAGTGCAGGCGGGGGAAGTCGATAGGCTCAGGCGGCGGTCATATTTGAACTCTTTATGCGGGCCGTCCTTATCGACATAGTGCAAGAACACCTGTGCCGAATGCTCGCCGGGAAAGCTCTCTCTCCAGTGTGGCACCTCGATCCCTTTGTAAAGTAACGCGTCCGAGGGTTCCAGCAAGAGACTACTGGTGACACCTCCGGCTTCAACGCAAATCGGCCAAGGCGCGGCGGCCTCATACCCCAGATTCAGGGTCACACTAATCTCACAGGATGGGCGGTCGCGATGGCGATGCAAAACGTCCCCGCACTTGTAGAGGCGCAGATAGGAGTAGGTGGGAAAGAGATGTCGTCCGCTCTCGCTTTCTACGCGAGGAAGAAGCAATTCCAGCAAGGACTCCGTAAATGGATCCCCGTAGCAGTTGGGCGTGCCGGGTACGCCGGAATCGCCCGTCCCAAATCTTCCAGCTCGGGCTGATTTGAGAACATATTCATACAGAAAGGAGCAAACATTCTGGCTCAGCAACCCGGGCAAGAGCACGTATCCAGCTTCCGCAAACCCCTGCGACCTCACGCTTAACCTTTCCACAAGGCATCTCCTGGGTCGGTGCCGCTTCCAAGCAACTCATTTTACGTCAAAAGCTATCCTGGCGAATATAGGCGCGATCCCAGCGAACAGAGCCGTTGCTGAATCACCTTCCCTACCTTGCTTCGATAAAACCAATCATGCATGATGAGAACCGGCGAAGGAGACCGCTCGGAACTGTGCCTTTTTCCTATCCTGTTTATGGCCTTCATTTGTCAGTCAACCTCCCCAGTCCGCGGTTGAGAGAGTTCGCACCTTCCTCTCCTGCAGATGTCCAGGTGACGCTGGGGTCTCGACCACCGTTTGATGATTCGGTGAAAACCGAAGAGGTGAGCGTTTACCGAAGCGAAGAAGTGACGCCCGATGGCGTCCCTCGAGTCGAATTGTCGAAGTCTCTCACAACGTCTTATTTTCGGCTTCAATACGCCGAAGGTGCCGAGTTTTTCGTGGATAAACGCGGCACGCAAGTGTGGGGCAGCTGGCTTGAGACCCTCGCAGTGGAAGATGCTTGGGTCTACCTTCTCGGACCGATCATGGGATTCGTGCTTCGCCTGCGCGGTTTCACTTCTCTACACGCGAGCGCAATTTCTGTACAGAATCGTGCCGTCCTGTTTGTTGGACCTCCAGGTGCCGGAAAATCCACCACGGCGGCGGCCTTTGCCGGATTCGGCTATCCTATCCTCTCGGATGACATTGTCCCTATCTTCGAATCCGACAGTTCTTTTTGGGTTCAATCTGGTTATCCTTGCTTGTGCTTGTGGCCCAAGTCGGTACGCTCTCTCTTCGGTTCGGCTGATGCTCTTCCATCATTGACTCCGACATGGGATAAACGCTATTTGGCATTGGGAAACAGTCGGTACCAGTTCCAGCGCGAACCGTTGCCTCTTGGCGGCGTCTATTTTTTCGGAACCCGGGAAGACGACTCGGCGAGGCCTTTTGTCCAAGCGATACCGACCGGACCTGCCCTCATGGGGCTTATGGCCAATACTTACATGAACTACCTTCCGGATGCGGAGGTGGAGGCGCGAGATTTTAAGTTATTCGGTCGCCTGCTTCGGCGCGTCCCGGTACGCCGAGTACAGCCGCACGCCGATGCCGCGCACCTGGCCAGACTTTGTGAGGTAGTTATCGAAGACCTTCGCAATCTAGAGTCTACAGGCGCTGTCGGGGATTTCGCGCCACAAAACCAAACCTTCTAGTTTGCAATCGCACCTCGAAGGTTCAGTGGAATCAAGGTATTCGGCGTGAACGTATTCAGCGTGGACGTTGCACGACCCTGGTGAGCGCATCCACTTTCAAGGTTCGTCGTCACTCACGCATGAATTCCCATCCTGTCTTTTTGACGGTTGCCTTCCCGCCGCGATCGGCGCATCAAAGCGCGCGTAATGGCGATGCACGTCGCTGCCGTCGTTCAGGACTTCCCCGCGCCATTCCACCCAGGCGTGGGCCTCAAAGTTTGCGCCTTCCTTGCGGGCGCCGATGTGCAGCTCTCCGGCTATGCCTTCGCGCCGCAACAACCACCACAACGTCATCGAGCGTTCCAGGCAGTTGGGATTGCTGGGGCCATGCAACTGGACGGAACGGACGGCGCGCGCGGAACGCTCTGCGGCTTGCCGCTGCTCTTCCGCCGGCAGGGATGGCGAGCCTTGCGGGGCCAAGGCAAACTTCTCGATCAGCTCTTTCCAGCGCTGGAAACCAAACACGCGCAGTCCGAGTTCGGTCAACGGCAGGATGACGGCGGCACGCAAAATGAGCCGGCGGTCTTCCGGCGGGCGATTGCGGAATCTGCGCCATTTTTCAGACAGTGGTTCGTGCCCTTCGGTCATCGATCGCTCGTCGAGATGCAAGCGGGCCCGGAAGCTTTGGGGCGCTCAGTGAAATGTAACAGATTTAGCGGAAGATTCCGTGATGCGGAGCAAGTACGCGGATCACTGCCGGTGCGCCAGCCTTTTCCGGATTGCAAGTGCGGGCGCTGCTCCCCGGACGTTCTGCCAGGTCCCCCGGCAGCCTAATGGGCGTGAGAAAAGCTCGTCAGTCCCGGGATCCTTCCTTCACTTCGATCAGGCCTTCCGCGAGAAGCTTTTCCAGCAAGCCCACCAGATCCCGCGCGCACTGTTCCGGTTCGACCTCATATTCATTGGTGATCGCATCCTGAATTTCGAGGACCTTCCGCGGCTCCTGCACCAGGTTCCAGATGCGCGCTCCCACGGGATCGAGGCCGTAGTACACGCCGCTCTTGATGTTCAGAATGGCGGCTTCCCCGGCCAGGTCGCACGATACCTGGTCCTTGGCCGCTACCACTACGGAACGATCGGAAATGGTTGAGCTCATCTCATTCTCCCGTCTTTGCCGGATCCACAAGATGCCTGGGCAGAGGGTTCGCGCGCCGGGCTGCGCTCGAATCCTGGCTGGCGGGCGCCCACGCGGATGGCGTCCGCCAACGCGCGAAATTGTAACGACTGGCGCGGCGAACGGCAATGCGAATCATGTTCCCGCCTCCCCGGGATACCCGTGGGCCTTGTTTCATGCGGTTCGGCAGGTTATAACGGCGGTTGGTGAAAAACTCCGCGCTGCACCTCGAAAATGTCGAAAAATATTTTCCTCCGTCTTTGTCTGGCTGGCGGGCTTTTGTGCATCCCGTTTCCCGTCTGACGGTTCCTGCGCTGCGCGGCGTTTCGTTCGAGGTGCCGCCCGGGGAGGTGTTCGCGCTGGTTGGCGCCAACGGAGCGGGGAAATCCACGCTCCTAAGAATTCTGACCACACTCCTGATTCCCACACGCGGGCGCGCCCAGGTGGGCGGATTCGATGTTGCGCGAGAGCCCGCGAAAGTCCGCCTGCAGATCGGCTATCACACGGGCGGGGACGCCTGCTTCTACGCGCGGCTCACCGGGAGAGAAAATCTGGTGCTGTTTGCCGGCCTCAATAATATCTCCCTGGCCGCTGCTTCCCGGCGCATCGACGAATTGAGCGAACCGTTTGGCATCGGCGAATTGCTGGAACGCCAGGTGCGCACGCTGTCCACTGGAAACATTCATCGGCTGGGACTGGCGCGGGCCATGCTCCACCGGCCTTCGATTCTGATTCTCGACGAACCGACGCGCAGCCTGGATCCGCTGGCGGCCGCCGAATTCCGCCGATTCCTGTTGGAACAGATTGTCGGCGCCCACGGAACGACCATGATCTTCGCTTCTCATACGCTGGCCGAAGTCGAACAGCTGGCCGGGCGGATCGCCGTGCTGGAGGGCGGGCGCTTGCTGGCTTGCGACACGCTGGCCGGCCTCAAGGCAGCAGCCGGCGCGGGCACGCTCGAAGAATCGCTGGAAATCCTGACTCGCCGCGCGCCGCGGGAAAACCCATGAACGACTCGCCGCAGTTTCTCTTGACGCTGCGCAAACTGGAACTCCTGTTTCGGAGGGATTTTGCGGTGGCCAGCAGTTACCGGGCCGCATTCCTGATTGAGATTTTCCAGGCGCTCTTCGGTTCAGCGAGCTTCTACTTTCTCTCCCAATTCGTTCAGAGTCCGACCCTGGAGAAGGCGCTGCCACGGGGCACCGACTACTTTTCGTTCGCCCTGGTGGGCATCGCGTTCTTCGATTACTTGAGCATGGCTCTCACGACGTTCGATGCCAGCCTGCAGGAAGCCCGGCAAAACGGCACGCTGGAAAATTTGCTGGTAACGCAAACGTCACTTCCGGTAATTCTGGCCGGTTCGAGCCTCTATCCATTCGTCCTGCTGTCGCTGCGCACGGCGATTTACATCGGGTGGGGAGCCTTGCTGTTCGGCTTTCCGCTGCGGGGAGCCAACTGGCCCGGCGCGCTGCTGGTGCTCGCGGCATCGATTCTCGCTTTTTCCGGGCTGGGAGTTTTGAGCGCCAGCTACCTGCTGGTCTTCAAGCGGGGCAATCCGGTGAACTGGGCCATCCTGGGCCTTTCGACCGTGGTGGGAGGAATGATGTATCCGATTTCCGTCCTGCCGCCCTGGCTGCGCTACTTCGCGTGGCTCACTCCGGTTACTTACTCCCTGGAAGGAATGCGCGCCGCGATTCTGGGCCATGCGCCGATCCGCGAATTGCTGCCATCGATCGGCGGCTTGCTGCTATTTGCGGCCGTTCTTCTCCCGATTTCCTTCGCGATTTTTTCGTGGGCGCTGCGAAGGACGAAAATCACTGGCACGCTGACGCATTTCTAGCGGGGTTCATTGCGCGGGAGAAGATATTTCCGCCATAAATGAAACTGCGGGATGAGCCGGCCAGTCCGGCTCATCCCGCAGTGAGTTACGCAAATAACTGTTACTTCTTTTTCCCCTTCGGCGGCGCTTCGCCGACCTTGGTGGTGATGCCGACGCCCATCGCCTGCAGCGAAGCCAGTCCGTCCTTGGCCTGCTGTCCAATCGGCCCGTTCGGATCCAGATCGATTGCGTGCTGGTAGGCTTCCACCGTGCCGGGCTGCATCACGGGAGTGATCTTGTCGCCTTCCGTCTTGAATTCCATCGTGTTCACCAGCGCGATACCGAGGAGCAGCCAGGCGGTGGCATTCTTCGGATCGAGCGTGGTGGCCTTTTGCAGCGGATCAATGGATTCCTTCATGCGGTTGGAGTTATAGAGCACGGTGCCGAAGTTGCGCCATGCCAGCGCGGCATCGGTGGGGTTCAGGTCCACATATTTCTGATAGGCTGCCCGCGCATCGTCGACTTTCCCGAGCTTCGCCAGGTCATTCCCGAGGTTGTTGTAGTTGGCGGCGACATCGGGCTTCAAAGCGATGGCTTTCTGGTAGGTATCGGCGGCTTCCTGCCATTTGCCCATGGCCTCATAGGCTTCACCCAACCGCGACAGCACGATCGGGCGATTGGGATCTTCGGGCTTTTCCAGTGACAACGCGGCTGACAACTCGGTGACGGCTGTGCCGCCCGCCTGCGTAATCTGCGCCTTCACCGGATCCTGTTGATCCTTGGGAGTCTGCCCCAGCTTGGTTTGCGCGGTCTTCATCTGCTCGATCGCCGCGATACCTGCGTCATAGTGCGCCTTCAATTGTTGAAACTGCTGCTCCGCTTCCTGCTGCTTGCGAATGGCCTCGATGGCGGCCAGCTTTCCGGATTCCTGCAGTTCCTTCAAGTTGATGTCGAAGGTGGGAATCGTGCCAGCGGCGATTTTGATGCCGGCCTGGTAGAGGAGCTCATCCTTGCCGTCTTTATCCTTGCCTTTTACGTCGACGTTATAAGTTCCGGGACCCAGTCCGGGCACCGAATAATGTCCTTTGGCGTCAGTGACTGAATCGGTTTGTTTATTCGATTCCGTGTTCTTGACCGAGACGGTAATGTCCGGATCGGGCTTACCGGTTAAGTCAAATACGGTTCCTGCCAGTGTTCCACCCTGTGCAAAGGCGGCAGGAGTCAACCACGCCGCCAGCGGCCCGGCGACCAGCGCGAGCAAGGCTGCCATCCTGATTGTCTTCATTCGATTCATGACTTTTGCTGCCTCCTGGCAACGCAGTTCCGCGAGGGAGTTACCCTCACGGTTCGTTATTATCTCTCAATTCGGACCCGATAGGCGATAGGATCGCCGATCCCTGCTTCGGCGAACGCGCTGAGCCGCAACCGGCAGCTCTCGCACGCGCCGCACGCCGCATCTTCAAACTGGTAACAGGACCACGTTCGGTCCAGCGGCGCTCCCAATTCGATTCCCCGCTTGACGATCTCCCATTTTCGCATGGCGATGACCGGCGTGACAATTTCGATATGAGTTTCCGGCCGGGTACCTTCGCGCACCAGCTGTTGAAAGACTCGGTAGTATTCCGGACGGCAATCCGGGTAGCCGGAACTGTCTTCCGCCACGGCGCCAAAGAACACTGCGGTTGCTCCGATGACCTCCGCCCAACTGACCGCCACGGCCAGGAAGTGCGCGTTACGGAATGGGACGTATGTGGAGGGAATTGCGTTGCCGGGAACCGGCGCGGCGGTTTCCGCCTCCGGCACCGCGATCCGGGTATCGGTCAGCGCCGACCCGCCGATCTTGGCCAGGTGGTCGAGTTGGACGGCCAGGCGTTGCGAAACGCCGTAAAAATCGGCGATTTCGTCGAATGCCTGCCGCTCGCGTTGCTCGGTGCGCTGCCCGTAGCTGGCGTGCACCAGCGCGAGGTCGTGGCTCTCGCGCGCGATGGCCGCGGTTACGCACGAGTCCATACCCCCGCTCAGCAGGACGACCGCGTTGGGTCTCCGACTCATCGTCTGGCTACCGCTTCCTCTGTGGAATTAGATGCAATCCCGAACCTCGAAGTCTATACGCCCCGCGTGGCCGGATGCCAGATGAATTTGTGGATTTGCAGTCCTAGCCGTACCGGCAGGCCGTCGGCCAGGATCCACTCCACCAGTTCTTGTGCGTCCATTCCCGGCCATGTTCCGTTGGGATCGGCGTGCACTGGGGAAAAAATCACCTGATGAACACGGCGCGCGAGATCGTGCCGCAACGTGAAATCGCGGGCGAACTCATAATCGCGCCGGGTGGCAATGACGAATTTGATCTCATCCTTGGCGTCCAGCGCGTCCAGATTTTCCATAAGAAACGTGTCCGGTTCGCCGGAATCTGGACATTTGACGTCCACGATCTTGATGACGGCGCGCGGCAGCTCCGACACCGGGCGTTCGCCGCTGGTTTCCACCATCACGCGATAGCCATTTTCCAGAAGTTTCTGAGATAGCGGGACAATTTCCGGTTGCAGCAGGGGTTCGCCGCCCGTGAGCTCCACGAGCGAAAGCTTCCGTGAAATCTCCGTCGCGCCGGATTGCTGCCCCTGAGCCGGGGCCAGAGACAATTCGTCCACGCGCGCCGCGACTTCTTCAACGCTCATCTTGGTGCCACCATGGAATGCATACGCGGTGTCACACCACGTGCACCGCAGGTTGCATCCGGTGAGCCGCACGAAAATGCAGGGCAGCCCGGCACGTGTGCCCTCGCCCTGAATCGACCGGAAAATTTCGGTGATCACCATATTGCAGCTACGAGTTTCCCCGGGAATTTTTTCGCCGCTGGCGGCGCTGCACCAGAATCACGGCGGCGATCAGGATCACCGCCGCGCCCACAAAACGCATTGGCTCGAGCGTCATGCCGAGAAAATGGAACATGAACAGGTAGCCCAGTCCCACGGCGATGGCCGGCACGATGACGATGAGAAAGGATTTATTCATGGCAAAGCCGCCTCGCACCGAAGCGGTGGTTCAGAGCCGCCGGCATCAAGACCAGTAGGTGGCCGAAGTGGTGTCCGTCTCCCACACCGTGACGCGAGCGATGCGCGCCCCGTCCGGCGCCGCGTTCATTTGCCGCGAGGTTTCGTCATAAAAAAACTTGGCCAGATTTTCCGCCGACGGGTTGATGGTATCGAAGGGCGCCTGATCGTTCAGAAATTTGTGATCCACCCCCGCAATGATCTCGCGGAGCACCCGCTTCAGATGCGTAAAATCGTAAAGCAGGCCGATGGAATCGAGGCTGGGCCCCTGCAGGATGATCCGCACCTTGTAATTGTGCCCGTGGACGTTCTCGCACTTTCCGCGGTAGCCGCGCAGGGCGTGCCCCGCGGAAAAAGTTTCCTCAACGCTGACTTGAAACATCGATTTTCCCTTAGAAGCCGAGCGTCACGAGCCGGGCTGGAAGGCGCTTCGGGGCTAAAGCCCCTATTTTTCTGACCCTGAACGTCGCGGCTGAAGCCGCGACCCACAAAGACTCTTCATGAGAAGCCGGCTCATAACTTAATTTGTCTAGTTCGATTTTCGCATGAATCGTTCGACTGCGGCGATGTCCCTGGTTGTTGCGTACGCCGGAAGCGATTCCATAAAAATTTTACCATACTGCATGCGCTGGATGCGGTTATCGAGAATGGCCAGCACGCCGCGATCGGTGCGCGAACGGATCAGCCGCCCGAATCCCTGCTTCAGCGCCAGAACCGCTTCGGGCACCTGGTATTCGGCGAAGGCGTTGCGCCCGTCCTCTTGCAGCGCTTTTACCCGCGCCGCGACGATCGGGTCGGAAGGCACGGCGAACGGCAGCCGGTCCACAATCACGCAGGAAAGCTGTTCGCCGCGCACGTCGACGCCTTGCCAAAAGCTGGAAGTGGCGAAGAGCACCGCGCCCGGAGTGTTGCGGAACTTTTCCAGCAGCGCCGACCGCGGCGCCGATCCCTGAATGAGCAGCGGGTACGGCACCCGCGTGCGCACGCGTTCATGCAGATCCTTCATCTGGCTGTAGCTGGTGAACAGGCAGAACGCCCGCCCGCGGGAAATTTCCAGCAGCCGCACAATTTCCTGCGCCGCGCGTTCCGGGAAACCGGGATCGCGCACATCCGGCAGCGACGCCGGAACATAGAACAGGGCCTGGTCGGCGAAATCGAATTCCGAGGGCAGAACGCGTTCGCTGGCCATGTCAATGCCGAGTCGCTGCTTCAGGAAATTGAATCGGCCCTCAACCGCCAGCGTGGCCGAAGTGAGAATGATGGTCTCGAACTGCTCGAAGAGCCGTTCGCGCAGCAACGCGCTCACGTCGATAGGCGTCGCCGCCACGAAAATCCCTTTGTTGCGGCGCTCGAACCAGTAGACGTAGTTGCCTTCGCTCGATTCAAATAGGAATTTCAGCTCGCCGCGCAGTTCCATGGCGCGCCGAGCGATGTTCAGAAGCTCCTCGGGCTTGGTGGAGAGCGAAGCGATCTCCGCTTCCAGGCTTTTCAGCGCGCCCACCAGGGCGTCGTAGGCTTCGCGATTCTGGTCGAGGAAGCCGGCGCGCTGCGCGGCGTCAAACGGGAAGCGCCCTTCGCGCCCCGGGAAGCCCTCGAAAAAAGTGCGGGCGCGCTCGCGGGTGCGCACGATTTGCTTCTGCAATCCCGCGCCGCCGGCCTTTGTTACGCGCGCGGCGGCTTCGGCGTCGCGCGCCAGTTCATCGAAACGGTAATTGGAAATTTGCCGGCCGAAGTAATCGCTGGCCACGTCCTCAATCTCATGCGCCTCATCGAAGATCACGGCGCCATATTCGGGAAGCACGCTGCCGAAGTCGTCCTGCTTCAGCGCCAGGTCCGCGAAGAAAAGATGGTGGTTCACGATGATCAGATCGGCTTCCACGGCGCGCTGGTGCATGGCGGTCAAAAAGCAGCGGTTGAACTCCGGGCATTTGGAGCCGGTACAGGCGTCGCGCCGCGCGTCCAGGCGCTGCCACAGTTCGGAATCGTCAGGCAGGAAATTGAGCTCCGCGCGGTCGCCCGTCTCCGTCACTTTTTCCCAGTCGCGGATCTGCGTGAACCAATCCAGCTCGTCGAGACCCCTGAGCGCCGGCTGGTCGCCCATGCGGTACACTTTCTCGCGACACAAAAAATTGCTGCGTCCCTTCATCACCACCACTTTCAGATCCCGCGCAAAATATTTCTGAAGAAACGGAATGTCCTTCTCAAAAAGCTGCTCCTGCAACGATTTCGTGGCCGTGGAAATCACCACGCGCTGGCCGCTGCGGATCGCGGGAATCAGATATGCCAGTGTTTTTCCCGTGCCGGTGCCGGCCTCCACGATCAAATGCCGCTTTTCCTGGAACGCAGCTTCCACCAGCTCGGCCATCTCCAACTGCGACCGGCGGTGTTCGTAGCCCGCGGGCATGTATTTTTCGATGGCTCCGCCGGGACCGAAAATTTCGGCGATGGTGGGCTTCTTGATATCCGGCTGGTTGTCGAGGGACGGCGCTCGCTCAGGCTGCGGCGATACCGCGGCCAGGGGCTGCCCATTTTCTTTGGCGCGTTTCGGCATTGGGAGGCGGGTGCGAGCGATTTTTCCTGAAAAACCGCGAAACACTAAAATAGCACACCGAGAATGTCATAGCCATTTGCACCCGATAGCGCGCCTTGGGTTGCGACACCAACTCCTCCGCTGTGTCATTCTGAGCGAAGCGAAGAATCTCTCCGAGGGGTCTGTTCCCACGCGTGAATCGAAGAGAGGTTCTTCGCTTCGCTCAGAATGACAACGTCTTGATGGCGAGTTAACAGCTTTTCAGCGGCCTGTTGACCCGGAAGGCGTTGATTGCAGTGCGAACGACTCTGCCTCGACCAGGCCCGCAGGCTGAAGCCTGTGCCGCTTTGCTATACTCCGGGCGATGGCCAAAGCCGCTCCTGCTTCTAAAAAAGTGTTCCTGGTAGACGCGATGGGATTTATTTTCCGCGCGTACTTCGCGCCCATGGCGCGGCTGAACAGTCCCGCGGGCGTGCCCACGAAAGTGCCTTACCTGTTCTCCAACATGCTGCGCAAGCTGCAGAAGGAGCACGCGCCGGACTATCTCGCCGTGGTGTTTGACACGCGCGAGCCGACCTTCCGCGACAAGCTGTTTGACCAGTACAAAGCGCAGCGCCCGCCCATGCCCGACGATCTCGCCGTGCAGTTGCCGTATGTGCGGCGCATGTGTGAAGCCATGCGCCTGCCGATTCTCGAGTTTGACGGATTTGAGGCGGACGACGTGATCGGCGCGCTGGCCAAACAAGCCGCCAAAAAAGGTTTGGACGTCTCCATCGTCACCAGCGACAAAGACATGATGCAGCTGGTAGGCGGAAACGTGCGAGTGCTGCGCCCCGGCGGCGCCCCGGACAAAACCGACCTGATAGTCGATGCGGCCAAAGTGGAAGAAATCATGGGCGTGCCGCCGGAAAAGGTCGCCGACGTGATGGCCCTGATGGGCGATTCGATCGACAACATTCCCGGCGCGAAAGGCATCGGCGAAAAAGGCGCGAAGGAACTGATTCGCCGCTTCGGCTCGGCGGAAGCGGCGCTCGACCGCGCCAAGGAAGTGGAGGGGAAGCGCTATCGCGAAGCGCTGGAAAACAGCCGCGACGCGGTGAAAATGTCCAAGCAGCTCGCGGTAATCGACACCAATGCGCCGGTCGAGCTGGTGCTGGACGATCTGCGCTCAAGCGAGCCGGACGTGGAAGCCCTGCGCGCGATTTACGCGGAACTGGGATTCACTTCGCTGCTGCGCGATCTTCCCGCGGCGCCCGCGGCCAATGCCGCACTCGTTCCAGCAATCGATTCCGCGGCACTGGAGACTCCCGCGGCGCTCAAGAAATTTCTCGGCGCAATTCCGCGCGGGGCGGAAACCTCTGTCTGGCTCACGCTTGGCGAGCACGAGGACGCCCGCGAAGAAGAGGGCTTCGGTTCGCAAGTGGTGTCGGTGGAGCTTTCCGCCAAAGCAGGCGTTGCGCGAACCGTAGCGCTCGACGCGAAGGGCGAGATGCTCAAGGTGCTGGAGGAATTTCTTCAGGATTCCTCGCGCGCGAAAATCGTGCATGACCCGAAGTTGGTCGAGCTCCTGGCCGGCCCGGTCGCCGGAATTCGCCATGCCGCAATGCTCTATTCGTATTTGCTGCGGCCCACCACCTCCAAGCACAGTCTGGACGATGCCGTGCTGCGGCAGGAAAGCGTCACGCTCACTGGCGCGCCCGGCGAACGCGCCGAACACTTGCAGCGCCTCGCCCCTTTGCTGCGAAAAGAAGTGGAATCGCAGGGACTCGCCGAAGTGTACGAGACCATCGACCTGCCGCTCGCTCCGGTGCTGGCCTCCATGGAACGCGACGGCGTGCGCGTCGACCGCCAGGCGCTCGACGCCATGTCCAAGGTGATGGAGCTGGAAATCCGCGAGCGTGAAAAGCTGATCTGGGACCTCGCGGGCGGCGAATTCAATATCAGCTCACCCATTCAGCTCGCCGAAGTCCTTTTCGACAAATTGGGTTTGACGCTAGGCGGAAGGCGGCGCGGAAAGCCGCGTTCGACCGCTGCGGATGTGCTCGAAGAACTAGCGCTGCTGCACGACCTGCCGCGCAAAGTGATCGAGTACCGCGAACTCACCAAACTCAAATCGACGTACGTCGATGCGCTGCCGAAACTGATTCACGCGGAGACCGGACGCCTGCACACCAGTTTCTGCCAGACCGGAACTGCCACCGGCCGCCTCAGTTCCTCGGACCCTAACCTGCAAAATATTCCGGTGCGCACGGAACTCGGACGCCGGATTCGCGCGGCATTTGTCGCCAGCCCCGGAAACACGCTGCTCTCCGCCGACTACTCGCAGATCGAGCTGCGCATCCTGGCGCATTTTTCGATGGATCCCGTGCTGGTGGAAGCGTTCCGCACCGGACAGGACATTCACGCGCGCACCGCTGAGGAAGTTTTCGGCGTCGGACCGATGGCTCAGAATGCGGAGCATCGCCGCGCGGCAAAAGCCATCAACTTCGGCATCATCTACGGGCAGACGCCGTTCGGACTCGCCGCGCAGCTGAGCATCGATCAAAAGGAAGCTTCGCAATTTATTGCCGCGTATTTCGCGCGCTATCGCGGCGTGAAGGAGTATCTCGAAAAATCGCTGGCCGAAGCGCGCAAGACCGGAATGACCCGCACCATGTTCGGACGCACCCGGCCGGTCCCTGAAATCACCTCGACGCAATTCAACCTGCGGAATTTTGCGGAGCGCACCGCGCTGAATACGCCGCTGCAGGGCACCGCCGCCGACCTGATCAAGATGGCCATGATCCATATTGCGCGCGAGCTTGCCGAGCAGAAATTCAAAGCCAGAATGATCCTGCAGGTGCACGACGAACTGCTGTTTGAAACTCCGCACGAGGAACTGGATCGCCTGAGCAAGCTGGTGAAAAAAGCGATGGAGAACGTCCAGAAACTGGCCGTGCCGCTGGTTGTGGATGTGAAGGCCGGGCCCAACTGGCGCGATATGAAGTGAGGCCAGTGGCACAGACTTCAGTCTGTGGGGTTTAGTCCTAGCGAGGACCAACCTTAAAGACTGAAATCTGTGCCACCCGAGTTAGCGACCAAACATGAGTGGAGAACTTTCCGGAAAGACGGCAATCGTCACGGGAGCGGGGCGCGGCATGGGCCGCTCCATGGCATTAGCCCTGGCGCGCGCCGGAGCCAGCGTGGTCATCACCGCCGCCCGCCATCGCCGGGAGATTGACAGCGTCGCCGAGGAAGCCGTCGCGATTCCAGATGCCGGCGCGGTCCGCCCGATGGTGGGAGACGTCTCGATCCTCGCCAATTGCGAGCGCGTGGTGAACGATACCGTGCGCGAGTTCGGCGGCCTGCACATCCTGGTCAACAACGCCGGGCGCGGCATGCGTTTCGTCAGCGAGAAATTTTTCGATACGCCGACAAAATTCTGGGATACGGATCCTGCCGTGTGGCAAATGATCGTCGCCGCCAACGTGAACGGGCCATTCCTGATGGCGCGCGCCGCAACGCCCCACATGATGCGGCAGCGCTGGGGCCGCATCGTCAATATCTCCATCAACCATGAGACCATGCGCCGCCAGGGATTTTCTCCCTACGGTCCGTCGAAAGCGGCTCTCGAATCGGAAACCATTATCTGGGCGCAGGATCTGGCCGGCACCGGTGTCACGGTGAACGCGCTTCTGCCGGGCGGCGCCACCGACACCGGCATGGTCCCGCCCGACGTTCCGCTGCACCTGCGCGAAAAGTTGCTGCACCCTGACATCATGATTCCTCCCCTGCTGTGGCTCGTTTCGGAGTCCGCCGGCGAGGTAACCGGCAAACGCTTCGTTGCGAATCTGTGGGATGCCGCTTTGCCGCCCGATCAGGCCGCTGAAAAATCGTCCTCCACGGCCGGATGGGTTCTCCCAATTTCCTAGCGCCGCCGACCAAGGAGAATCGAGTGGCCGATGCAGTCAAGGTTTTCTTCCTCATCCTCAGCGCGCTCTTTCCGATCGTCGATCCGCTGACGGGGAGCCCGATCTTCCTTGCGCTAACCAGCGGATATTTGCCGGCGACGCGGAAGAGTTTGTCGCGGCAGGTGGCGTTCAATTCGTTCTATCTGATGATCGGATCCTATTTTGTGGGCGCGCACGTACTCAGTTTCCTGGGTGTCTCACTTCCGGTGGTGCAAGTGGGCGGCGGGCTGGTGGTGGTCGCCACCGGCTGGACCCTGCTGATGCAGAAGGATGATGTACACGAGGTGGCGCCTGACGCTCAACCCCAGGACGTGCTTCGCCAGGCGTTCTATCCGCTGACGCTACCGCTCACCGTGGGGCCCGGATCGATTTCCGTGGCCATCACGCTCGGCGCGAACTCCACGCACCGCTACGGCGTCCATACCTTGCTGGTGATCGCCGCCGTGATTGCCACCGCACTGATCGCGCTCAGCGTTTTTCTTTGCTATGGGTTCGCCGACCGGCTGGGCCGGGCGCTCGGAAAAACAGGCATGACGGTCACCATCCGCCTGTCATCCTTTCTGCTGGTTTGCATCGGAGTGCAAATCATGTGGAACGGAATCAGCGGGCTGCTCTCGGCCGTTACTTTTCACGTGGCGCGATGAGCGCGATGGAATTTCGACCCGCGACCCTGCGTGCGGTTGAGACCGTAAGCGGCGCCACCTTTTGCAGCAAAAATTATCTGGTTCATACGCAGCGGGCCCAGGTGTATAAGTGTGTGCCAATCGGAGGCGCGCCGGAGCGATCCGGCTTGCAAGCCGGTGCGATCCCCGCAACGTCAATCCTGCTTGAAGGAGAAACAGAAAATGCGAATGTTGCTGCGAGTCACGATTCCCGTGGAGGCTGGAAATGCCGCCGCCAAGGCGGGAACATTGGGTTCCACCGTTCAGAAAATCCTGGC